>Ga0208048_1000165_pt1 | contig 34845 bp, 35 predicted proteins | sample Malawi_45m_30L_FD_184163 | JGI IMG/M metagenome (GOLD analysis project Ga0208048, IMG submission 184163) | Freshwater microbial communities from Lake Malawi, Central Region, Malawi to study Microbial Dark Matter (Phase II) - Malawi_45m_30L... | ecosystem: Environmental > Aquatic > Freshwater >...
GCTTCGTTCCGCCTTCGCGGTAAAGTCCGCCGCCACGCCAGAGACGATTCGGGGCTATGCCGCCGCATCGCGACTCCCCGAGTGGGACGCTGCGCTGCTTGGAATTCTTCGAGACGTCAGGAAAAATGCTCTCCCGCGCTCAATCGACGAGATCGTCGCGCGCAGCGGCGCGCCGATCCCAACGATGATCCTCTGGGGAGGCGACGACACGTGGGTCCCGCTCGATGCTGGCGAGGCGATCAGCGACGCAATTCCTGCTGCCACATTCGTGGTGCTGCCAGCACTCGGCCATGTGCCATTTGAAGAGGACCCAGCAGCCTTCACCCGCGCGGTGCAAGCATGGCTCTCTGCGCTGAACTAGCGCACAGATCTTGATCGGAGAGGTTGGCTGGCGCGCTAGGATTCGAACCTAGGATCCCCTGCTCCAGAGGCAGGTGCCTTACCGCTTGGCCACGCGCCAACGGCAGTGATCGTAGCGCAGCAGGCGACCCTCGTCAGCCGCGCGAGCGCGAACACGGCAAGATAGGCGTCATGAGTACGGCGAAGCGGGCCCTTGAGTCGCAAGAGGTCCTGTCGTCCGCCGAACGGCGCACCCTTGCCGCCCTCGCTGAAGGGTTTGTCCCAGGTGGCGGCACTGCGCGAGCGGCGGCCGCTGAGCGCGCGTTCGCCACCGTTGTAGACCCAGAACTCGTGAGCCAGCTGCGTCTCGTGTTGCGCCTGATTGAGACGCACGTTGGGAGCATCTTGATCGGTGGACGGGCGGCGAGGTACAGCAGCCTGCGGGGTGATGAGCGAGACGCATACCTTCAACATTGGGTTCAGCATCGGATTCCAATGCTTCGAAGCGCCGCATCCGCACTGCGAAAGCTGCTCTGCTTCCTCGCCTATGCGGATGCAGACGAACCAGGCGACCCTAAACTCCGTGCTCGCCTGAAGAAGATCGGCTACAACCCGAAACCGAATGCCGCCACGCGCGAATACTCGAGGGTCATCGCGTTTGATCCGCAACAGGCGCAGCGAATCGCCGTCGATGTTCTGGTGATCGGCTCGGGCGCGGGTGGAGGCTCAGTGGCCCGCGATCTCGCGCGCGCGGGGAAACGCGTCATGGTGGTTGAGGCGGGCGCGCTGTACGACGAACGGAGCTTCCCGACCAAAGAACGAGATGCGTATGAACGCCTCTATCTAGATTCTGGATTTACGGCGACTGATGATGCCCATATCGCCATCCTCGCTGGCGGCGCGGTTGGCGGCGGATCCACGGTCAACTGGATGACTTCCATCCCGATCCCCAATCGGGTCCGTCAAGAGTGGGAGGAGCAACATGGCGTCAAAGGGATCGCCTCGCCGCGCTTCAAACAAGATCTCAATGAGGTGCTAAGGGAACTGAGCACCCAACCATCCGCACGCACCCCTCCGAAGGATGCTGCGCTCCTACGCGGTGCACTCGCACGTGACTGGAGTGGCGAGAAGATTCAGATGAATCGGGGGGTGTGCGGTGACTGTGGCACCTGTACATTTGGGTGCAAGCGCGGATCTAAGCAGTCCACGCTCAGGCTGCACCTCCCCCAGGCTCTGGAAGCGGGTGCGCATCTCATCCCAGACTGCAAGGCGGAACGTCTCATCATCAGTGACGGCATCGTGCGTGGTGCTGTCACAACGCTCGGAACGCGTGCTGGTTCGCCACGCCGACTGGAGATCATCGCCCCACAGGTGGTGGTAAGTGCCGGAGCGCTCCGCACACCGCTCCTCTTGCGTCGCAGCGGTCTCACGCATCCTGCCATCGGCCAAAACCTGCGACTCCATCCGGTGACGCTCGCCGCTGGCATCTTCCCCGAGAAGATCGAGATGTGGCGCGGCACGATGCAGGCCGCAAAGAGCGAAGAGTTCATTGATCCCATGGAAGAGCGTAACGGCTACATCATCGAGAGCGCGCCGGGGCACCCTGGCCTCCTCGCGCTCGGGATCCCCTGGACGAGTCGCGATGAGCACCAACGCTTGATGCGGCTCGCACCCCACATCGCACCGTTCTTAGCGATCACCAAAGACGATGGTGGCGGTCGCGTCAGCGAGACGCGCAACGGCTTCGCAAAGATCGAATACCGCACCACTCCGCGAGATGAACGGACTCTGCGCGCTGCGCTTGGATCACTTGTTCGGATGGCGGAGGCAGCAGGAGCGAGCGAGGTGATCGCCGCGGGCTCACCGCCAGTTGCATGGCGCCGTCGTGATGGCGTTGAGGCCTTCCAGGTGCTGCAGCGCCAACTCGCGCGCTTTGACTTCTCACCGAATCGTGGCACCGTCTTTTCAGCGCATCAGATGGGCACGGCACGGATGGGAGGTAACCCAGTGGACCACGCTTGCGATCCGCACGGTCGCGTACGCTCCAGCAGTCGCCCGCGCAGCAGCGATCCGCACGATGGCCTGATCAAAGGACTCTATGTCGCGGACGCTTCACTCTTCCCCACTGCGATCGGCGTCAACCCAATGGTAACGATCCTCGCACTCGCCAAACGCGTGGCACGCACCGTCGCTGCCGACGCAAGGTAGGGGTCTCAATAAGGGGGAGTTGGAGCGGGAGACGAGACTCGAACTCGCGACATCTTGCTTGGAAGGCAAGTGCTCTACCAACTGAGCTACTCCCGCGCGCGACCCTTCGATGCTAGCAGGGGTTGGACACCTCGCAGGGCGCGGAGGCGATTGATGCGGTCGGCCAGGGGAGGGTGTGTGGCCATGAAGCCCGCCGCGCGTGACTCGAAGTGCTTCACCGGATTCACAATATAGAAGTGTGCCGTGGCCTTAGTGGCAACCTCCAGCACCTCCCGGTCGCCGCCGAGCTTCTTCAACGCGCGCTCCAGACCCTGCGGATTGCGGGTCAGCTCAACGCCCGACGCGTCGGCAAGATACTCACGCTGTCGCGAGACTGCAAGTTGCACCAAACGCGCAGCGATCGGCGCGAGGATTGCAAGGAGGATCGTCAGCAAGAAGACGAAGATCTGGATTCCGCCCCCACCGCCACGATCATCGTCTCGTCGGCGGCCACCGCCGCCGAACATCGCAAAGCGAAGCAGCATGTCACTCAGCAGGGCAAGCGAGCCGACGAGCGCAGCGACGAGCAGGCCGTAGCGGATGTCGAAATTTCGCACATGTGAGAGTTCGTGCGCGATGACACCACTCATCTCCTCGCGATCAAGTTTCGCCATCAGTCCTCGAGTTACGGCGATGCTCGCGTGCTTCGGATCGCGTCCCGTCGCAAACGCATTCAGGGCTGTGTCGTCGATGACGTAGATCTTCGGCTTCGGAATGTTCGCCGCGATGGAGAGCTCGGCGACGATGTTGTCTAGTTGCAGCTCTTCAGCGCCGGCGCTTGGGTCGAGTGGTTTCGCACCGGCCGCGGCCAAGACGGCGCGATCACCACCGAACCACGCGCCAAGGGTTAAGAAGAAGCCGAGCCCGAAGGCGAAGAGTGAATATGGGAGCGCTCCCTCAATGCCGCCGGTGAACGCCACACCCGCCGCAGTGGCGAGCGCGGCGAAGATGCCGATGACGAGTAGGACGAGCAGCGCCGACTTGCGCCGATTCGCCGCCGCGAGGTCATAAAAGGTTGCCATGCTGCTCCCCTACGCCGACGCGCTCAGGAGAGGCTGACCTTCGGGACGGCCTCCTCGGAGTCCGGCGCGTCGAAGAAGTCGCGCTTCGCGAAGCCGAGGGCACCTGCGAAGAGGAGACCAGGGAAGGTCTGCACGGAGTTGTTATAGGAGAGGACCGAGGCGTTGTAGTGCTGGCGGCTGAAGCCGATCTGGTTCTCCGTGGAGGTCAGCTGCTCCTGCAGCTGAATCACGTTCTCATTCGACTTCAGTGTGGGGTAGGCCTCGACGTTGGCGAAGAGGGTGCGCAGCGAGCTGCTCAGCAGGTTCTCCGCCTTCGCCTGCGCGGCGGTGTCACCGGTCGCGCCGGCGCTGACGGCGGCGGCACGCGCGGCGGTCACGCTCTCAAGGACGCCCTTCTCAAATCCCATCTGCCCCTTCACCGCCTCAACAAGGTTCGGAATGAGGTCGTAGCGTCGCTTCAACTGCACCTGAATCTGACCGAGCGCTTCATCCACACGGTTTCGTGCGTTGACGAGCCCGTTATATGACGAGATCACGAGCAGTAGAAGGGCTCCAATGATGGCGATTGGGAGAATCAGTTCCACGAGTCCTCCTTGATGAGTATCGGCGCAACAATCATAGTGCTCTGCCCTCATTCTACGGCGTGCACCCTTACACACAGGGTTAAGAATCCCGCACAAAGCTGGATCGTTTGACGACCCCCCAGGGGGGAGGCGTAGAGTTGGTTAGTTACTGGGTTGAGGCCTCAGCGGTCTCCCCTGGTGCAGGTGCAGCCCGGCAGACTGGGCCCCTGCGGGAAAGGTCTGGGCGTCTATGAATGTTTTGTTGGTTGGTATCGGCACGGTCGGAGAGGCAATCGCCCACCTCGTCAAAGGGCGCAAATGGCTCGGCAAGATGACCCTCGCCGACTACTCCCTCGATCGGGCGCGCGCCGTGGCAGACGCTGTGGGAGCTGGATATGGCGTGGCCCAGGTTGACGCGGGGAACGCGAAGCAGCTCAAGGAGTTGATCATCGCCTCAAAGCCGGACCTCGTGCTCAACGCCGTGGATCCGCGCTTCGTGCCTGCGATCTTCGATGCGGCGCTCGAGGCTGGGGTGCACTACCTGGACATGGCCACGAGCCTCTCGGTACCAGATAAGCAGAACCCGCACACCGTGCCTGGCGAGATGCTCGGCGACTACCAGGTCGCGAAGAACGGACTTTGGGAGGCGAAGGGGAAGGTTGCGCTGATCGGCATGGGGATGGATCCTGGTCTCTCCAATATCTTCGCGGCGTACGCAAAGAAGTGGACGTTCGACGACGTAGACGCCGTCCATCTCCGCGACGGCGGTGACCTGCGCATCGAGGGCTACCCGTTTGCAACCGTGTTCAGCCTCTGGACGGTGATTGAGGAGTGCTTGAATCCACCGACCGTCTGGCGCAACGGCAAGGTAGAAGTGCGCGCACCATTCAGCGAACCGGAGGACTTCGTCTTCCCTGAAGGGGTGGGGCCCGTGATGTGCGTCAACGTAGAGCACGAAGAGGTGGTGCAGTTGCCGCGCACGATGAAGGCAGATCTGATCACATTCAAGTACGCGCTCGGCGCCGACTTTATCGAGACGCTGCAGCTCCTGCACCGCCTCGGCCTCGACGGGAAGGAGCCAATCGACGTCAAGGGAACGAAGGTCGCGCCGCGCGACGTAATCGGCGCACTTTCGCCAGATCCCGCAACGCTCGGCAAGAACATGGTCGGACGCGCCATCGTTGGTGCGCTCGTCAGCGGAACCAAGAATGGTCGACCGCGCGAGACCTTCCACTACCAGGTGTGCGATGCAGCAGAGACGATGGGTCGATACAATCTCCAACCGGTTGCATGGCAGACCGGAGTCATGCCGATCATGGCGATGGAGTTGATTGCCGAAGGTGTCTGGGGTGGCGCGGGCGTCAAGTCGCCTGACGCGTTCGATCCAGATCCGTTCCTTGACATCTGTGAGGACTATGACGTGACGGTGAAACTTGAGCATCGCCTCCCCGGGCGCTCAATCCTGCCACCGACGGCGCAGCCGCCAACGGGTGCGCAGTCAGTCACCGTCAAGGGTTCGTCAAGCCCAACGGACGTGGCCTACTCAGCCGCAGCAACCGCGGCGCTCTCGGCGCCCGGCGCTGAGCCAGAGGGAGACGGACGACCCGCTCGACCTCCGCGCTGACGCGCGGGTAGCGGGACTCGCGTTTAATCCGACGCGGCCATCAGCCGCTCAAGGAGCGGGATCGGTGGAGTGCCGTGTTGCAGCATCGCACGCAGGTGCGCCGGACGACTGAACCCGGCGGCGTCTGGGCGGTTTCCCGGGAGTCCGACGTCACCTACCGAGACGCCACTCGCTGTGGCGCGCGCACGATCTTCGAGTTCCCAGCAACCGACTGAACCGATGAAGTACGTGGGCAGTTGCGTTGCGGTGAGCCGAGCGCGGAGGTATTTCGCCTTCGCCTCCGACTCCTCCTGCCATGACTCCCCCACCATGAGGTTGATCGCCCAGGCCTCATCGCGTCCATCCGCATGGATGCCAAGGTCAAGCAGTGCATTTGCCACGCAACGGAGATAGAACTTCCAGTGGACCAGTTCGAGCGCCTTATCGCCGTCACCGAATCCCTCATCGAGCATCACCTGCGTCACATAGACAGCCCAACCCTCCGCGAAGACGCCCGAGCCAAAGGCGGCACGAAGCGGGCGGTCGCTCTCGTTCGCCGCGGCAAGTTGCAGGTAGTGACCAGGGATCGACTCGTGGATCGCAAGTAGAGCAAGCATCCGATCGTTATCTTCGCGCAGCATGGACTCGACCTGCGCTGGTGTGGCGTCATCCGGCGGAGGGGTCACATAGAAGAAGCTCATCTCACCCTTGTCTAGCGGCCCTGGGGAGTCGAGAAACGCCCCGCCATACGCGCGCATGAAGCGAGGTGTCCAGGTGATCTGCAGCGGCTCTTTCGGAAGGTCGATCAGCCCCGTGCGCTTGACGAACGCCTCACACCGCGCCGTCTCCTCACGACAGCGATCGAGCAGATCCGCCGCGGCACAGTGTTCACCACCGATCGCATGGAGAACTTGGGCCACAAGCTCGTGGGGCGTATCGGCAAGGCGCGCCGCTTCATTGCCGATCCATTGCGGTGCGATCTCGCGCGAAATGTTGATCATCCGCTCGCGTACTGCGCTGAACTCCGCTGTTGCGGCGGCAGCAACCGCCGCGCGGTCATGCGAACCGAACAGCGTGTGTCGAAGCGCGCGATCGTACCGAGCGGCACCGTACCGGCCCTCTCCTTCACTCCGCGGCAAAACCTCACCCTTCAGCCGTTGGACAAACTGCTTCGCTGCGGTATTCGCCACGTCCGCGGCCGCCCGCAACTCTTCGCCGTACGTCTCAACGCCCATCTCAGCAAGTTCGGCAATCCCTTCCGCCTGCGCGATCGCCGTCTCGGCGTGCAGCCGGCTGATCGGACGTGCCGGCAGCGTCAGTTCGCCGCTTGGCGCTGGGGCACCGCGATACCGTGGCGCTCCGTCGTCTGCGGAGACGCTCATTGCAGGCACACCAACAAGGGCGTCCACCGCCTCGTTCAGCAACTTGGGAAGCCCGTTCAGGCGTGCGGCAAGATCACGTGCGCGTTGCTCACGACTTCCAAACGTGCGCGCGATCAGCGGGAAGAGTCCGCTACCAACGGTCGCCACGATGTTCAGCGGGTCCCAGGCTGTCGTGCGAATCTCCGTACGTTCGAATCGAATCTCCGCCAGAGTGGCGAGCGCAAGGTCGCGATCGGCGCGATCGTCGTTGTCGAGCCCATCATCCGGGATGCGCCGCAGGCGCGCAGACTCTTCATCTACCCACGCGAGTACCCGCGCATCCGCTGCAGCGCCGAATTCGTCCCACTTCCCGTCATGATCGTGAATCCCAGTAGCCGTTGCGTCAACGGGGTGCAAGGCGGCGAAGCGAGCGAGAAGCCCTGCTGCGTCCAGCCGATCAGAGTTCATCGCGGCAGGGTACCATCAGCCAATGGGTGCACAAGACACAACTGACGCCTTCTTTGAGCTGCTGAACGCGGACAGCCGCGACGAAGCGCTCAGGCTCATGGAAGAACGTGTGGAGATGCGCATTCATGTTGGCGAAGGGGTGCAGATGCTCAAAGGCCTGGAGCGCGTTGGCGGATGGTTCCTCCGCGCGGATAAAGGCTTACGAATGATCCCAGGCGAGATTAAAGACACGGGTCATCAAGTAGAGTGCGACATCCTCGTGGTCCGGCCTGGCGCAAAGAGCCACAAGCTCGACGCGACGATCAAAGTTGAAGCCGGGAAGATCACATCGATCAATTTATCTCCCGCAAAGGGGTAGCGCCGGCGTTCTCTGACGGTGGCTCTGCTACGGCGAGGGGGTCGGTGAGATCTCCACGTTCGGAAGAACGTTCGGAATCAGGAGTTGCTCCCCAATCTTTAGTCTGTTTGGATTCCCAACCTGAGGGTTGGCACCCAGGATCACCGCAATGCTCACCTTGTACTCCTGGCTGATCGCATAGAGGGTGTCGCCGCGCTTCACGACGTGGATCACAGGCGCGGGTGTCGGAGTCGGCGTAGGCGAAGCGGTCTCCACCGGCGTGGCCGTTGCACTTGGAGAGGCATCTTGACCAACCTCGCTCAACAGGGATTCAGACCATTTCACGATGGAAGGCGTTGCGAAGAGCAACACGCCAATCAGCACCACAAAGGCAGCGAAAGTGCGCAGGCTGCTCAGCGCGCGCGGAAGGCGAATCAACGCCTTTGGGAGCTCGTCCTCCACGCTCCTCCGACGATGCAGTGGGAGCACACGCGCACGTTCATCGTCCGCTTCTACCCCATTCGGAACGGTGAGACCCGCCGTTGACCAGATCGTGCCGTCATCCACGTGTTGCCCCGACGAGCTATCAGCACCTCTCGAGACTGCCGCGAGTTCCTCCGTTGAAAGCGGTGCCGCCGCTGCGATTGGCTGGGCCGCCTCGCGTGCGGCCCACGCCACGAAGGCAGGACACGAGGTGAACGTGGCGCTGAGGCAGTAGCGCCCCTGATGTTCTGGTTCGATTGATTGCGCGGGGCGCTGAGCGAAGCAGGCATGCGTGATGTGTGGGATGGAGAGGCGCTTGCTGGAATCGGTCGCAAGTGCAAGAAACGGACAAACCTGTGCGCTACTCATGCCGCCGATGTTATCCCCTCATGTACCCCCTCACGCCAGACGCGCTCCATCCGATCCGCCAGCGCATCACTCCAGGCTGCAGCGAGCATCAGCTCCTCACGGGAGCCTGGCGCCGGAGGTGGGGTCCCTGTGTCCACGACGCTGACGTCAGGAAGTCCAATCACTTCAATGCGCGGCAGTCCAATGCGGCGATTGTGAAAGCGGAAGACGATTGGCACCACGGGGACGCCCGTGCGAATCCCAATGACGGCGGCGCCCGGACGAAACTCTGCGAATCGATCCGTGGGACCACGGGTGCCGCCCTCCGGCATCACGCCGTAGTGCGCGCCGGCGGCAAAGACCGCGTCTGCGGCAGCAAGGTGTGTCTCAATGCCACTCGTGCCCCTCCAGACCGGAAGGAGTCCGCCGAGCCTGCGCAGGATTCCCGCGCGGACCCGCCCTCGACCAACAATGAAGGGCCCAAGCCCGAGCCACCAAATGCGCGGTTGCGCTGGCGCGGCAATGCCTAAGGCGAAGGCTTCGTAGTAACGACGGTGCGGTGCACCGACGATAATGCGTGGCCCAGAGTGCTCGAGTCGGTCGAGCCCATATGCGCGCACGCGCAGGCCAAAGACCCAACCGACGGATCGCATGGAGAAGCGCAGCAGCCGGTAGGCAGGACTCGCCTTCGCCCACGGCGCTCTTCCGAGCCAGGCGACTCCTTCCCCGCAGGCGGGCGGGATCAGCGCATCGCGGCTGTAGCTGCTGTATGCACGAACCTTCCGCTCATCCATCCCCGCAACCCTACACGCCGACTGCCGCGAGCGGACGGACCCACCGCGCCACGAGTCGGCTACCTTAAGGAGGGAGGCGCGTTGGCGCCGTGAGAGAGGAGGTTCAGATGGCAGCACTCGAAGGAGTTCTCGTATTTGCGCACTTACTCGGGATGGCGGCGATCGTAGGCGGCTACTTCGCTGGCCTTCGCAACGTGCCGAAGCGACTCTCAGCTGGCATCGTTCACGGCACCCTGCTCCAGCTTCTCACGGGCGTCCTGCTCGTTGTTATTGCCGAGGTGATGGGAGATGAACCTGTGAACCATGCCGCGGTTGGAATCAAGCTCGCCATCGTTGTGGTGCTCACGCTGATCACCTGGCCGCGACGCCGTGACCAGGAGATTCCAGCAGGGACCTACCACGCGGCGGGAATTCTCGCGATCACCAGTGTGGCGATCGCCGTATTTGTAAACTAGGAGGCAGCATGCGTAACACCATTGAGAAGATCCGGTCTGCACTTACTCCGGTCACCGTGCACGCGCACTGCGACATCCCATGTGGAATCTACGATCCGGCGGGCGCGGTGCTCGCGGCGAAGACCGTGGCACGCATGGTGGAACTAATCACGACTACGGAGATTGGCGGACCTGCTGATCATGTCGGTCGCAACAAGGTTGCCCGCTGCATCGCCATGAAGGAAGAACATGCAGAGCTAGTGAAGCGCGAGGTCCAGGTGATTTGGTCCGACTACTTCAAACCGGAACACCTGGCGAAGGTGCCAGATCTCCATGATCAGGTCTGGAAGCTCCTGAAGCTTGCCTCGAAGAACAAGCAGAACGTTGACGCAGCAGCCGCCGCAGAGCTTGTTGCGGCAACAGAAGCGTTCGCGAAGTCCTTCGCCGCCTCAAAGGCGTAGCGAGAAGAACCCGTGGCAACGACCGCGCGCCGAGTCTGGCGCGCGGTCGTTGCCGAACACTCGATGGCACCGGCGCTCTTGCCGGGCGATTCGCTCTTGGTGCTACCCGCTGGCCCAAGCGGCCTCCCGTGGCTGCGCCGCGCACCGCGCGTCGGGCGGATCGTGATCGCTGAACGTGATGGGCGACTCGACGTGAAGCGCGTCGCGCGCTCCCCTCAGGGCACGTCACACCATCCAGATGAGCTCTGGCTCCTCGGTGACAACGCGGCCGCCTCAAATGACTCACGCCAAGGCGGGCCAGTCCCGCTCCGCGCTCTTCGGGGTCTTGTCATCTTTCGCACCGGTCCCAGTGGGCGACGCGGCTTCGTGCGCTAATACGCCTCCGCTACGCCGCGTTCGCTACGGATTGTCGCGGATCTCTGCGAGCAGATCGAGGGGCTCAAGTTCCATCGGGAGAAAGTGCTGCAGCAACAGGCGCTGCGCACCTGCGTCGCGGAAGGCGCGCAACTGGATCACCGCCTCTTCTGGCGTCCCCGAAACCCAGCGCGGGCGACGCTTCGCAAGGTACTGCTCTGGGTCGCCAGCCCCACCGATCCGCTCCATGAAGCGACGAACGCCGGCGAGATAGTCGGCGCGGCTTCGGCCAATCAGGAGTCCGCTCATCGCCGATCGCACGAGCGTCGCCGGATCGCGTCCAGCGGCGACACAGGTTGCGTCAAGGGCCGCAAACTTCTCTCGCGCGGTGCGCGGCGATGAGGAGGTCAGGTTGAACTCGTCGGCGTGTGCGGCAGCGATGCGCATGCCGCGCGGCGAACCCTCTCCCCCAGTGATCACCCACGGCACGGGATCTGGCTTCGGGCGGAAGAGCGCGTCGCCGATTTCATAGTGCGTCCCGCTGAACGACCAGCCGTCAGGTCCTGACCAGAGGCCGCGCACGATACTGAGCTGCTCCTCCAGCATCGCCGCCCGGACTGGCATCTCTGGGAATTGGAATCCGTGCCTGCGATGCTCGGACTCGTGCCAGCCGGCGCCAAGACCAGCGTGCATGCGGCGCCCCGCCATCTCCTGCACGGTGGCGACAACTTTCGCGTACTCACCTGGATAGCGGAAGGTCACTGGACTCACCAGCGTGCCAAGTGTAATGTGCCGGGTCTCACGCGAGATTCCCGCAAGGACACTCCACGCATCGGTCGTTGCCTCACCTGCAGGACCTGGGAAGGACTCATAGTGATCGGTGCGATAGAAGGCATCGAATCCGAGTGACTCAGCGCGCTTCGCAATTGCGAGTTGCTGCGCATAGGTCAGTCCCATCTGACCCTCAACGACGATGCCGATCTTCATGAGTGCAGCGTACCGCGAAGGGTTGTGCACGGGTTCAACGAGTATGATTCGCGGCATGACAAACGTCCATCGAATGCTCGGCCAGTTCTCGCTGCGTGTGGTGGTTCTGGCACTCGTCCTTTCGCTGCTGGCGATCCCAGCAGTTGGCCCTGCTGCGGGCGAGGATGCTCCCTCAGCCTCGGCTGCCGCTCCATACCGGTGCACGCCATGGGCCTCACTAACGAAGCCCCCCGAGAGCATCTGGGTTCACATCCCCATCAAGAAGGGGCGGCGCTACAAGATGGGCGAACGGGTGCAAGTCGAATTCAAGACCTACGTTGAACGAGTCGTCATCGACGAATGGGGACCGAATGAGACGCACCGCGCACAGCTCCTCGCCGCCGCGCAGATCGTCAAGCAGTATGCATGGTGGTACATCACGCGCCCGAACAAGAAGTTAAAAGATAAGAACGGCGACTGTTTTGATATTGGTTCGACGGTCACCTTCCAGCTCTACCGAGAGAACGCCACACAGAAGCAGGAGGAGTCGGATGCGGCGCGTGTGAAGGAGGGCCTCCCCGCTCGACTCCCCCTGATCCGATCTGCGATTGAAGCAATTTGGCCACTCTCAATCTGGCGCACCGCAGGTGGGCGCAAGGGATTCGCCCATACTGGGTATCGTGCTGGGGCCTACCGAAAGGGGTGCGACAAGTACTACACGGGATTTCAACTGTTTCAGCAGAATGCACGCCGCTGTGCACGAGATGGTGAGACCTTCGAGGCATTGATCCGTCGCTTCTACGGGCCGAACATCGCGCTCTATCAGCCCCTGCCAAGTGAGGCTGATGCGACGCTGGTGGATTACCTTGTCGATCCGTTTGCCGAGCCGTGGTCGCTTCCGGCTGGCTGGAGTGACGGGACGCTTACCGAGTTCCACGGAGACTTCGACGGCGACCTCTTCCCAGAGATCGCCACCCTCCGTGTCTGGAACACCACGGATCCAGCCACTGGTCTCCCCGTGACAAGCGCCGCGATGGGCGCCATTGAGCGACGAGAGGATGAGCTCATCTGGCGCGACGATATTTGGATCGTGACGGATCTCGCCGCCGCGGGCATTGACGCAACGCGCATGGAAGTCCTCAGTGCAGATGTCAATGGTGATGGGAGCGACGATCTCGTGATCAAGGCCCCCACGCCACCAGCAACCATCGCGGCCGGCGGCGGACAGAGTGGCATCTGGGTAGCGCTCTCTGAGAAACGCCGGTGGGTCGAAAAACGCATTCAACCGCCCGCACTCGGTGCGCCACAGCTGATCGGCACCTCTTTGGCCGCCCTCGACCAGATCCAGCTCATCGTGTGGGATCGCAACGCAGATGGTCGGGATGAGGTCGCACTCCTCGCCCCCACCGTTGATGAGCGACTTGAGATCTCTCTCCTCGCCACCCCGCGAACTGGCGGCACGCCAACACTGAGCTCTTGGTGGATCTCGGATGCACTCCTTGGCACGTATTCGGTTGAGAGTGCCAGCGCCTCGCCAGAGCCGCTCGGCCCACAGCGAGATCCGGCAGACGGACGCCGTGCGCTGCGCAGCAACTTGATCATCGAGGTGATGCTCGGCGGCGCGCAGCGAACGATCGCAGTCTCTGGTGCCACGCCGAACGTCTCGCAGGCGCGGTAACGTACGATACGCGTATGAGCGCATGGTTCAGCATCATGATCACCCCTGCCGCGGGTAGCCTCGCCGCGGTCACGTCTGCGCTCGCCACAGAGAAGATTGCGATCGAAGGAGTTGTTGGCAGCCCCGAGAGCGGCGACGGTGTGGTGCACCTTGCCGTGGCAGAGAGCGCGCTTGAACGAGCGCTCGCCGCGCTTGGTGCGCTCGGGGTCTCCGTGCAGCTCGACAGCGGTGCAGGAGCAGAGCCAGGTGGAGCAGACGAACTGATCGGCGCAATCCTTCACGGCCCTCGGACGTAACGCGCGCGCATGGGCGCCGAAGCGATCACCATCACCTCATGGAATGTGAATGGGATCCGCGCACGCGCAGCAAGACTCGCCGCGCTGATGGAACGCGCAGGGCCTGACGTCCTCCTCCTGCAAGAGACGAAGTGCAACCCGGAACAGGTTCCCGCTGACCTCTTCGACGCCCACGGCTATCGGTGGGCTGCGATCGGGGCAGGGGGGCGCAACGGTGTCTTGATCGCCTCACGCGTTGGCCTTGACGCGCCCCTTCTTGGGCTCCCCGCCGCATCCGTCGCTGGGTCGCTCCCAGTTCAAGCGGACGATCCTGACTTGAGCGAGGAGCCGCGCCTAATTGCCGCGCGGTGCGCAGGGATCCAGATCGCCAGCGTCTATGTGCCGAACGGCCGTGAGGTTGGAAGTGGATACTGGCGTGCGAAGCTGCGCTGGATGGGGGCCCTCGCCCACTGGTCACGCGATGCACTCAAGGCTGGACCACTGATTCTCGGCGGAGACTTCAACGTTGCCCCACGAGATCAAGATGTGTGGGATCCCGCCGCACTCATTGGCGCAACACACGTCTCCCAGGAAGAGCGCGATGCACATCAGGCACTCCTCGACACCGGACTCAGAGATTCGGCGCTGCAGCTTGCGCCGGTCGGTGCGCAACCCGACTTCACCTGGTGGGACTACCGCGGTGGAGCGTTTCATCGCGGTCACGGCATGCGGATTGACCACCTTCTCGCTTCACCATCCGCGGGAACGCTGATCGCATTCAGGGTGGATCGCGACGAGCGGAAGGGTGTGCTCCCCTCAGATCACGCACCAATCACCCTCACCATCAGGACAGGGTGATGCAAACGATCAAGACAGAACTACTCAATGCCCGCAATCTCAACGAGGTCGCGACTGCGATCCCACGTGCTGCCGCCCTGCTTCGTGATGGGAGGCTCGTTGCCTTTCCCACGGAGACTGTCTATGGTCTCGGCGCAAACGCGACAGATCCAATCGCCGTTGCACGGATCTTTGCGGCGAAAGATCGTCCAACCTTTGACCCGTTGATCGTGCACATCGCCGATCGCCCTGATCTCATCCGCATCCTCTGCTCCAGTGCGCTCAGCGATCCGCGCGTAAACGCGCTCGCGGATGCGTTCTGGCCCGGACCGCTCACGATTGTTGCCCCCGCATCCGGAGCGATCCCCGAACTGGTACGCGCAGGCCTGCCGAGCGTTGGAGTGCGCCTCCCAGCGCACGAGACCGCGCGCGCGCTCATCCGCGCAGCAGGCACACCAATCGCGGCGCCGAGCGCCAATCTTTTTGGTCAGCTCTCCCCGACCAGCGCCGCCCACGTGTCGGAGCAGTTGAGTGGGCGGATTGACGCGATCGTGGTCGCCGAACCATCGCGCGTCGGCGTTGAGTCGACCGTCGTCTCAGCTCTCCCCGGTGAGCCAGCGCGGCTCCTGCGTCCAGGAGGCGTACCACGCGAACTCGTTGAGGGGGCCCTTGCGCCGTTCGGTCCACTTCTTGGGCCTGAGGCTCAGCCACCATCGGGGGCTGCGCTCCCCGCGCCGGGCATGACCGCGTCGCACTACGCTCCACGTGCACACGTACGCATCATCGATCCATCCTCGCCGGATCTGCGCAACCTCTCACGTGTCGCGCTCCTCGCGCCAGACAGGGCGACCCTCGCTCGTCTTGATCAGCTCGCCACTGGTCTCACCGTAGTTGAGCGCGCAGCGCTGAGTGAAAGACTCGACCCTGTGCTCGCGGCCTCCCGGCTCTTTGAGCTCCTCCATCAACTTGATGACGCGCTCCGAGCCAGCGGAGGCGCGCACGACACGATCCTGACCACGCCGTATCCTGAGCGCGGACTCGGCGCTGCGATCGCTGACCGACTCCGACGCGCAAGCGCAGTTCGTTGATCGGAGTGACATGACCGCCCCACGAAACAACTGGCTCGCCAACACGTTGAGCGCTGAGGCACTGCGCCGATTCCCGCAGTCGATCGCCGGTCAAGCCATATTCGCCGTTGGACTCTCGCTGATGGTGAACGGTGGCATTGGACTCCCGTCGTGGGAGATCCTCCATCAAGGCCTCAGTTACAACCTTGGCATCACCATTGGCCAGGCGGCGCAGCTCAGCGGGCTCTTTGTCATTCTTCTCTGGATCCCGATCCGACAGGCGCCCGGCCTCGGGACTCTCTCAAACATCGTAGTGATTGGATTCGTGATGGATATCACCCTGAACATCATGCGCCTCCTTGGCGTTCCATCACAAGAGGTTCTCAGCCAGGATCTCCCTGTCGCTCTTGCGCTGACCGTGGTGGGGACCGGACTCGTTGGACTCGGTTCAGGGATCTATATCGGCAGCGGCAACGGTCCAGGACCCAGGGACGGCCTCATGACCGGTTTCCATCGAGTGACCGGTCGACCGATCTGGCTCGTTCGCACGGTGATTGAAGTCGTTGTGGGCCTGGGCGGGATCGCACTTGGCGGAACGTTCGGCTTCGGGACGATCTGGTTCGCGTTAACGATCGGACCACAGGTGCAGTTCTGGCTCGCGCGAGTAAACCCTATGGGACGCGCGAAGCGTCAGTCGCTCTCGAGCAGCCGCCGCTAACGGGGGAGGATCGCGTCAATCGCGATCGCCGCAAAGAGTACGGTGAGATAGGTGATTGAGAATCGATACAGGCGCGTCGCACCACGGAGAAGCCCATCGCCGAGTACCTCGCTTCGCAAACGCCAGGCGCGCAGCAAGAAGACCGCTCCGGAGGTCACGGCAACCGCGAGGTAGACCGCACCCATCCCCGCAACTAGCCAGAGCATCAGGCTCATGACAACGAGCAAGATGGTGTAGAGCCAAATCTGTCGCGCCGTCTCTGCCGGGCCAGCAGTGACGGGGAGCATCGGCACTCCCGCTGCGGCATAGTCCGGGCCGATACGGAGTGCGAGTGCCCAGAAGTGCGGTGGCGTCCAGTAAAAGACCAGGCCAAAGATCAGGATCGGTGCGAGTGAAACATCACCAGTCACGGCCGCCCACCCGATCACCGGCGGCAGCGCACCCGCGGCGCCGCCAATGACAATGTTTTGAGGTGTTGAGCGCTTCAGGATCAGTGTGTAGACGAGCACATAGAAGCCAATTGCCAGGAGCGAAATGAACGCCGCCATCAGTGTGGTCGTTGCTGCAAGAAAGAGGAAGCTCGCCGCGCCCAAGACTGTTGCAAAACGCAGCGCAGCTCCCGTGCTGATCTCGCCGGTGACAAGCGGACGCCCCGCAGTCCGCGACATCTGCTGGTCAATATCTGCGTCCACAATGCAGTTGAAGACATTGGCGCTCGCGGCACTCAGCGTTCCGCCGATCAACGTGCACAGAACTAGCGTGAGCGGTGGCACCCCTTGCCCCGCAAGGAACATTGCGGGGACGGTGGTGATCAGGAGCAGCTCAACGATGCGCGGCTTCGTCAGCGCAATGTACGCCCTCAGCGTGCTCCGCGTCGCGTCACCCAGCGTGGTTCCTCTCTCGCGATCGCGGGGCGTCGCGCTCGCGCGACGTGCCTCAAGGAGCGCGATCGCGGCTGCGCCAACCGCCAAGATCCAGATCAGCGTGGCGATCGCGACATGCAGCGTCTGTGTCCATGCGGCGAGCTTGGTGAAGATTTGCAACGCGCCAATCAGGCACTGGATGAGGAAGAGCCCGATCGCTGCCGTAAGGAGGCGCGCCGTTAGTCGCGGACTCCCAGGCTCGCGGCGTACGATCCAGATGGCCGAAATCAAGATGAGTCCCACGATCCCCGTTGCAAAGCGGTGGACAATATGCGGTGTGGAGAGCTCCGTGACCGGAGGAGACACGGTGCCCCCCATCAGTGGCCAGTCGGGGTAGAGCAACCCAGTATCTGTGCCTGTGACGTTCGAGCCGAATAGCAAGAGCGCATAGATTGAGCCTGCGGCGATGATGGGAGCAATGACCGCACCCCGTGCCTCCAGGATGCCATTCATTCGTTCTGGGTAACCGCTACGGGCGAGGACCCACACTTGCAGCCCAACAAAGGCCATCGCGGTGCCGAGGTGTGCCGTCACTGACTGGCCCGAGTTGGACTCAAGGACGGTCTGCCGACCGAGCCACGCTTGGAAGACGACGAGTACAAGCAGTGCAAGCGAGGCACCTTGGAGCGAGCGTCTCCCCTTCAGGGAGCGGAGCGCTACCGCGACAACAATTAGTGTGATCAGGCCAATCAACGCCGCCGCGGCGCGATGGATCCACTCCAGCCACGCCTTGTAGTCATCTATTGGAGGGATGATCTGTCCGTGGCAGAGGGGCCAATCAGGGCAGCCCATGCCAGAGTCGGTGGCGCGAACAATCACCCCAATTACGACGAGTCCGATCGTTGCGCCGAGGAGCGTGGCGAGCCAGCGTCGGAAGCCCTGCATTCCTCAATGATACGCGGCATCTGAAAAGCCTGCGGTAGAGTGAATTGGTGAGACTTCTACTCGCACTCCTCCTCATCGCGCTCCTCTCCGGATGTGCGGGTGCGCCCAGTACGCCGCCACCTTCAACAACTGAACCGACGCGCAGCGGATGTGTTGGTGAATGGCCACTCGCAGGAAAGACTCTGAGCTCGGGGCCGATCCCCCTTCTTGCAAACAGCGATCTTGCCGTGGGTGAGAATCGACTCCTCCTCGGGCTCGTCGATGCAGAAGGCTTCCCGCTCGGCGGACCCGCGTGGTCGCTCAAGGTGCAAACATTTGATATCACCAGAGACGGCTGTGTGCCGCTCGCACCCGCCGCTGACCTCCCATTCGTCTGGTCAACTGACGAAGTGCGCGGCTTCTTTATTGGCAGCGCAAACTTTCCTTCAGGGGCGCAAGAGATTGGGCTCTCAATTGTTGGCGCAGATGCAGACGGCACCCCCCTCTCTATCCGATTCACGACGCGGATCGCGAGCGTCGGAACCGCCCTCCGCCCAGGCACCGTCGCGCCGCCGATCGCAACGCCGATCCGGACGACGAGTGAGCACGGCCTGGCAGGGATTAGCACTGATCCTGATCCGCTCCCGCGGCTCTACGAGTACTCAGCAGCGGATCTGATCGCTGCGGGTACACCCTTCGTGATCGTCTTCGCCTCACCCGCCTTCTGTGTCTCACAGGCATGTGGGCCAACGATCTCCGTGGTGAAGAGAGCCACGGCGCGGCACCCAGGTGCGCTGATCCTGCACGTAGAGCCATATCTAATGAGGTGGAACGGAAGCCGCGTCATCCCCGCCTTGGACGCGAGTGGGCGACTCCAGCCGAATGAGGTAGCAACGGCATGGCGGCTCCCTGTCGAGCCGTGGATCTACACCGTGGATACGAACGGTGTGATCATCCACTCGTTTGAAGGAGTGATTGGCGATGCAGAGCTTGACGCCGCAATTCTGGAGATTGACGCCGACTAGCGGCCGTTACTCCCCGGCGCACCGATCGGCTCACCCGCAGCACAGAGTGGGCACTCGCTCGCCTCATACGTTGGAAGGTCGAGGGTGAGCGCTGCGATGAGCGGAATGCTGTCGCGACCTGGGACCTCAATGCTTCGCAGATCTGGTGAACGGCTTGCCACCACCGCCGCAGCGATCGGGTGTGCGCCAGCGGCGAGAAGTGGCGGGAAGAGCGCCTGGAGTGAGCCGCCCGTGGTCAGAATGTCGTCAACCATCAAGACTCGTGAACGCGGTGGAATCTGAAATCCACGACGAAACTCTCGCCGAACGGTCCCCGCGTCGCCAGTCACCTCTTCGGCAAAGATGCCGCGCACACCGAGGAGTCGACCGATCTCGAATGCAAGGAGCACGCCCCCCGTGGTCGGCCCTGCCACCAGATCGATGTCGACGGCGGCGGCCTGTGCTACGACGAGGGCCCGCTCAGCGAGGAGCGCGCACACTTCCGCAGCGGCATCGGGATGCTGCAGGAGCGCCCACTTCTCGAGGTAACGATCTCCATGCCGCCCACTCTTGAGGAGAAAGTGTCCACGTTGAAGTGCTCCTGTCGCAAGGAGAAGCCCTTCAACACGTCGCGCACTCAGCGCCTCATCGTGTGAGGCAACGCGCGATTGCGGATAGTCAGCATGGGGCTTGAGCGGCTCGCGAAGAGGAAGAAGTGGCTCGCCCATGGTTCGCAGCCTACTCGCTGCCGCGTTCGTTCGCGCCGCTCAGCGCGAGTCCCGCAAGATCCGAGATGCTCGCAAGCCCACGTGCGGCGGCGGCACGACGCGCCGACTCAAGCACCGCACGCGGCAGACCAGGATCCGCCCATAACGCCGTCCCGAGGCTAACCGCCGCTGCGCCAGCGGCGAAGGCGTCGAGTGCATCTGCTGGTGAGCCGATCCCACCGCCGCCGATAAGCGGAAGCGCTCCCTGGACCGCGACGACCGCGGCGAGCGCGCGTGGCCGAATGAGTGGTCCCGAGAGCTCGCCCACACCTTCGGCGAGCGCCCCTCGTGTGCGACCACGATTCGGCAGATACCCGAGCGGCGATCCGCTAACCGAAAGTGCCGTTACGCCTGCGTCTGCCGCCGCTTCAGCGAGCGCGCGCAAAGATGCTGCGTCGGGCGAGATCTTCGCGATGAGCGGAAGCTCAGTGTTCTCTCTCGCCGCGGCAGTGAGTCGGACGGCCGCATCAAGCGCGCTCTCCCATCGTGCTCCGTCCAGCGCATCACTTGGCGATGTCAGATCGAGCTCGTATGCGTCGATGCGCACCTGGTCGGCGCGTGACTCAAACCGCGCCATCAACGCGGCCAGTGACTTCTCGTTCGTCGCAACGAGCGAGACAGCAACAGCGCAGGGAGCCGCACGCCATGCCGAGGCATGTCGATCGATCACTTCATCAACGCCAGGATTCTCTCGACTGATCGCGTGAAGAAGTCCACCTGAAACCTCAACCACGCGGGGCAGGCTTGGACCGCTTCGCGGTGCCAGCGAGACGCCGCGCGTGACAAAGAGGCCGACATCCCTAAGGTCAATCAGCCCGCTCGCCTCTGCGCCGAATCCGAGAGGGCCACTCGCGACGACGATTGGCCGCTCAAGCCGCAACGGAGTGGCGCTGCCAAGCACGAAATCCGTACGAACGCTCGCCGCGCCGACTCGCGCCTCCATCAGCGCGCTCCCCGGGTGCGCAACGTGCTGCCTGTCGGCGCAACCGCCGGACCCTCTTTGCAGAGGCGCACGCTCCCTGCGGCGCTCTGGTACGTACACCCGCCGCAGACTCCACTCCCGCATCCGATCTCGTGCGCCACGATCAGCTGCAACTGCGCCGCGCGTGTCTTACCACGTGGGCGGGAGACGCGCGCGCTCGTGCGATCGTTGACTTCCGCTGCGCGCAGCAGCAGCGTGGTTGCACTGAGAAGTTCGCTGGATCCTGCAGCAACCACCTGGTCCGCCCACGCTGCATACTTTGTGACGAGGTCCGCCGCACTCCCGTGGTGGCCAAGGCTTCCGTCTTCTGTTGCTACGTGGATCTCGACCGACTCAGGGAGCAGCGACGCGGGAGGGAGCTCAGCGGCGGTATTGGATTCGAGCAGCATCGTCACCGTTCGCCCTGCAGCTGCGAGTGAGGTGGCGAGGAGTCGAACCCACGAGAATCCCTCACCGTCGGTAACGATCAGGATCTGCAGCGCGTCGGGATCCATTTCAATGGGCTGTCCGATCGGTCCGACGACGGAGAGCTGCGCACCGAGCGCGAGCTCCGCAAGTGAGTCGCGACCCCCATCGGCGCGCGGCTGCAGTGCAACCTGAACACTCCCAGCGATCAGGTCGATCTGCGTCACTGGGGCAACGCGGCGAAGGCGGTATCCACCCGCTTCGGCGTGGAGGAGGTGGAGTGCGTGCCCGGCGCGCAGCGACGCGATCAGATCAGGGAGTCGAAGGAGAAGGGCACTACGTCCTGGTGCAAGTTCACCGACGGCGAGCAATTGGGCGCGAACGGGCGCTGCGCCCATCGCGCGTTAGACCTTTGCGCCGTGATCACCCGCGGCGCCGAGTCCGGCAACGATCGCCCCCGTGGGACGCACTGCAAGGCCCGCCTTGGTGCGCAACGCAGCTTCAATTCGGTCGTAGAGATCTGCTGGCGCCCAAAGCTCCACCACCTCCGCGGTGGATGCGCGATCGAGGCTGCTGCGCTTGCGCGCGTCAATGGAGCGCACGCGGAAGGAGAGGTCACCTTCCAGGATTAATTGCGGCGCCTTCGCGCTCCCCGCAAGGAGCAGTGGAGCAACCACCTTGAACGTGTTGCGATGTTCTCGTAGATAGCGACCGAGGTGATCCGCGGCATGCTCAATCGCCGTGAGTCGCTCGGAGCCTGCCGCCTCCGCGGCCTGCGCAAGTTTACGTGTAAGTTCGAGCGCCAAGGTGCGACCCGGCTGCGAGGCTCGAGCCCGTGTCGCCCGTGTCAGGCTGATTTTCTTCTTGAGCGGCTTTGCTGGACGCGCGGAAGGCATCAGCCGCGGTACTCAAGGTCGCGCGAGAGTCGCTCGCGCAGGAACATGGAGTGGTGCCGCTCAAACATCCACTCGCCGGCGCGATGCCCGAGTGCCCGTGAAGATTCGTCGCGCTCAAGCAGATCAAGGGTGCCGTAGTCCGGCAGGTCGAAGAGGATCACGTTGTCAAAGTCCCAGCCGTGCGCAACGTTGTACCACCCAAGGAACTTGATTCCAAACTTCTCTTCATATGACTTCACCGTCTTCGGGAACAGCGTGCGCATGAAAAACTTGAAGAAGGGGTCACGCCCCCGTCGAATTGAAAAGTACGTTGCGAGCACTGGCATTAGCGCGATTCTCCCACGCCGCCGTCCTCGTTGTCGCGAACCGCCCGCTGCGCCTCGTCCTCAAGCTCTCCCACCGTCTTGCTCTTGCTCGCGAGCGGTGCACGCCGACCACGACGATCAGCCGCCACAAGGCGTAGGAGAAAGATCGAGGTCTGGCCGACGAGGAGGAGCAGGATCACGACACCGATCAGAAAGAAGGTGGCAACGGCCGGCCCCCAGTTCAGCACTGCGGATAGGGGCGCCAAGATCGTGAAGACAACGAGCGCCACCACCTGAATCCAGAAACATCCGAGGCCCGGTCCACGATCTGGGCTTAACGGTGCCCCCTTGTACTCGGGCATCTCGGGTGCAGGCGGGTTGCTCATTTCCTCATTCTGCCTTCCACGCGACTTCGCCGTTGAGCAGCGTGAGGAGCACCGCTCCAGTGAGGGGCTTGCCGAGGAGTGGCGTATTGATGCTGCGCCCGATCAGCGTCTTCCGGCTCGGCACCCAGGTTGCGCCAAGGTCGACCACCACTAAGTTCGCTGGCCCACCCACCGCGAGGCCACGTGCAAGCCCGGGTCGCTTCAACACTGCGGCGGGACCGGTCGTGAGCAGCGCCGCAACGAGCGAGAGTGGGAGCTCGCCAGCGGCGCGCGCCGCAAGGAGCGTGCTAAGGGCCGTCTCGATCCCCGCAATCCCATTCGCGGCGAGACCGAACTCCACCTCTTTCTTCTCACGCGAGTGCGGCGCGTGATCGGTGGCGATTGCGGACGCGGTGCCATGACGGAGCGCAGCTCGGCACGCCGCCGCATCGCCCGCATCGCGCAAGGGCGGACAGACACGCAGGTTTGTGTTGTACGCGTCAGCGGTCGGCGTCAGATTCGGCGCATGCCTGTCGTCATACTCCCACGCCCACCGTTGGTCTCCTGCAATCCATGCGTCTGTCAGTGAAAGGTGATGCGGCGTGATGTCACACGTGATTGGGAGCCCCTCCGCACGTGCCGCGCGCACGGCATCGAGTGCTGCGCCGGTCGAAAGGTGTGTGAGATGAAGTCGCGCGCGCGGCTCGTCGCGAATCGCGTCGCGCAAGAGGGCGATGTTGCGGCTCACCGCGCTGATCTCACCAACGGCGGGCCACGGCCGGAGACCGAGCACAGTGGCGACAAGACCATCCGCCGCCTCTCCACCCTTGGTAAGTGCAGGATCTTCACAGTGTTCAATGAGCGGCAAATCGAGTGCGCCCGCTGTGATCAGCGCACTGCGAAAGAGCGCGGGGTCCGCGATCGGGTTGCCGTCATCACTGAAGGCAACGGCGCCGGCAGCGGCAAGCTCCGCCATTGGCGCGAGCGTGCGACCAGCACGCCCGAGGGTTGCGGCGGCAATTGGCAGGAGGGTCACACCACGCGGCGCCGTGGTGCGTGTCAGCTCCCTGAGGAGGGCAGGGTGATCGGCAGTTGGCTCACTGTTAGGCATCAGCGCCACCGCCCCGTATCCGCCGTGCGCGGCGGCCGCCTCACCGCTCGCGACATCTTCAGACGCTCCCGCCCCTGGCTGGCGGAAATGCGCATGAAGGTCAACGAGCGCTGGAAGGATGAGTCGCCTCGGATCCTTCGACCCTGGTTCAGCCCCCTCAATGAATGCGCGACGCGCCTCAGCCACTCCATCGCGCCACTCCACTCGCGCCACCTTCCCGCTGTGCACTTCAATCGTCGCAACGCCCGCGCGTCGGCTCACAGGGTCAACAACCCAGTGGTCTTTCAGTAGCGTTCGCTCTGCTCGCGGTCGACTCACGAGTTCGCCTTTTCTGTTGCAGGTGCATTCAGCGGAGCATCGCCGCGAAGGGTGCGCCAGAGCGCCGCCATTCGCACAGGGATCCCCTCGGCAACCTGTTCCAAGATGAGACTCCGCGGTCCATCGACAACGTCTGGGTCGATCTCCACTCCTTCGTTCATCGGTCCTGGATGTAGGACTACGCACCCGCGCGCGGCGTGTGCCTTGATGCGCTCCTCCGTCAGCCCCCACGCTTCGCGATACGCCTCAAACGAACTCACCTCACCGCCATCGAGTCGCTCACGCTGAATGCGCAGCGCCATCACAGCATCTGCACCCTCCAACGCCTCTGCGAGTGACGCGCAGAGCTTCGCGCCGTCACTTCTCGCCGCAGCCTCGGCGAACCCGCGGGTGAGTGCGGGGGGGCCGGCAAGTCGCACCTCCGCGCCTGCAGCGCGCAGCGTGTGCAGATTTGAGCGCACCACACGGCTGTGGAGAAGATCGCCGATGATTGCCACGCGGCGCCCCTTCAACGTGCCGTCCTTTGCACCGATGTTGCGGAGGAGCACCGAGAGATCAAGGAGTGCCTGCGTGGGATGCGCATGACAGCCGTCTCCAGCATTGAGCACGGATCCATCAAAGACGCGCGCGGCGAGCCACGGCGCTCCGGCCCGCTCATGGCGCAACACGATCACGTTGCTCCCTAGCGCGCGGAGCGTCTTCACCGTGTCAACGAGCGATTCACCCTTCCCTACGGATGAGCTGGCGACGGTCACACTGTTGACGTTCGCGCCGAGCGCCTTCGCCGCGTTTTCAAACGAGATGCGCGTCCGCGTGGACGCCTCATAGAAGAGCGTGGTGACGTTTACACCTTTCAGTGCATCCATTCGGCCGGTCGGCGAGCCGAGAATGCGACGCGCGGTCCCGGTGGTGTCAAGCAGCAGCTTCAGATCACTCCACGAGAGGCCCGCAACGTCGAGCAGGTGTCGGTGGGGTGCTGCCGTGGCTGGCATTGGCGTCCCCCGCCCTTTCGCGCTCAGCCCTTCGCCTTGGAGGCCGCCTCATTGGCGGCAAGGTGCTCCGCGAGCAGCTCAACTTTGACGAGATCATCCCCATCAAACTCTTTCACGCAGACTCGGACCACCTCGTCGCTCGTTGTTGGAATGTTCTTCCCCACGTGATCTGCGCGGATCGGCAGTTCACGATGTCCACGATCAATCAGGGCCACAAGTCGAATCGCCTTCGGTCGGCCGTAATCAATCAGCGCATCAAGCCCTGCGCGAATCGTGCGGCCCGTATAGAGAACGTCATCAACCAAGATGACTGTCTTGTCTGTAATGTCACCAGGGATGCTCGTGCCACGGTGCACAGGGGCAACGGAGATGGTGGAGAGATCGTCACGATAGAAGCTGATGTCCAGCGTGCCGTATTCAACATCCACGCCCTCATGTTCTTTGATTGCCTGCACGATCACCTTGGCAAGAGGAACTCCACGGCGCTGGATGCCGACCACAACGAGCCCCTTCGTCCCCTCTTTCTCAATGACTTCGTGTGAGATGCGGGTGAGGGCGCGGCGGATCTCTTCCGCGCTCATGACCATGCGTGCCATCTCGGTCTCCTCTCTCCCGCCGGCCGATCTCTGCCGACCACGTTGCGGGTGCCGCCGAATGCTAACAGGGGGCTAGGTGAGGGCTCGCCGCAGTTCCGCTGCCGCCTCCTCCGGAGCGATCGGCACCACCGGGATGCCTGAGGCCAACTCCAGCCCACCGATCGGTCGGAGACGCGGATGGAGCTCCCAATGCCAGTGATAGGTGAGGTCGACACGCTCTCGGAGCGGCGCAGTGTGGAGGAGCAGGTTGTATGGCGGCATGCCGATCGCGCGAAGCGCCTTCACCGCCGCCTGCAACGTCTCAGCGAAGCCGCGCAGCGTCGCGGTGTCAACGTCGCCGAAATCTGATCCGTGGTTGTTCGGAATGATCCACATCTCAAAGGCGGAGCGGCTCGCGAACGGGGCGATCACTGCACCATACGGATCTCGATGGATCAATCGGCGTCCGCTCGCCACCTCATCCTGAATCATGTGGCAGAAGGCACACCCTCCTGCGCGAATGGAGAGTCGCGCAGCGCCACCGATCTCTTCAGCAAGTCGATGCGGCACTTGTGGCAGATCGTACGATTCGAAGCAGAGGTGATCCGTCATCGCGCCAGCCTGGGCCGCCGCATTACGAACGAACTGAATGTAGGCGGTACTGCCCAGCTCTCGACCCACGCGAATCCGATCGCGGATAGCCGCAAGGAAGTCCACGATCAGCGGCGTTGGCACCTGATCAAGTTCGCAGTGCTCGCCGCGCGGCGCAATCAGCGTTGACCATGACCCTGCGCGATCCACATCGCTCAGCGTCAGGAATCCCGCCTCTCCCGCTGACGCATCTGTGCGCGTCCCGACCGAGTGAAACGCTCCTTGACGCAGCATGCGACGCGAGATTCTGCTCGCTTCGCCCTGCTCACAATTCCCACACGTCGCGTCACGCGCCCCGGAAAGGCGCTCTTCATGGAATCGATCTGGTTGATACTCGCGATCGACCACCGTCGCCGACCACCATCCGGTGATCTCGTCGCGTCGCAGCTCCCACATACCGCCGCCACTCATGCGCTCACACTCATCCCGCTGATCGTAGCGTCGTCAAGATACGCGCCGATCGCAGCGGCATATGCACGTGCCGCCACTTCAGCAACCTCCTCAACTGAAGGTGCTGCAACTCCAACCGAGTCACGATCGCCCGAAGCGACCGCCGCCCAGTCGCGCTCGAGCGCAATGGAGGTTGAGACCACCCCCGCATGCCCACACGGATTGATCAGTGAGAAGGCCTCAAGGGCGCGACCGATGTTAAGTGCCAGGCCGTGCCAGGCGACGCCGCGCTCAACGCGTACGCCTACCGCGCCGATCTTGCGCTCGCCAACCCAACAGCCCAGCGCACCACTGCGCCGCTCCGCTGCCACCCCGTAGTGCACACACGCCGCGATCAGCGCATCCTCGAGCGCACCGATGTGCTGTCGCAGCGAAATCCCCGCCGCGCGCAAGTTCACGATGGGATACGCCACGAGGTGTCCAGGGCCGTGATACGTCACCTCGCCCCCACGCTCCACCCTTCTCAACGCAATACCGCGCGCTGCATACTCGGCCTCTGAAAGATGCAGATGGGCGAGCGATGCGTTCTTCCCTAGCGTCAGCACCGGCTCATGCTCAAGCGCCAAGAACGTATCCACGCCGCTCCCATGCGCACGGCCATCGACAAGACGGCGCTGCTCTGCGTGTGCGTGGTCATAGCCGAGCCTGCCGAGCCAGCGGTATGCGATCGGATGGCGTCCACTCTCCATGCCCTGAGCGTAGCCTTCTCCACTCCCCATGCGCTATCCTCACCCGCCACGCGGGAGTAGCTCAGTTGGTAGAGCCTCTGCTTCCTAAGACAACGCGTCTCCAGCGCGGTGCTTCCTTCGGGGAAACACCCCTGTTTTCAACCAAATTTGACGCTCTATAGTGAAGTTCACTAAAGTCCCGTCATAGATTTTCTTAGGAGGGTCTAATGGCTCGCTCTACGCAACGCAACTTCGACTACAAGTCTCGAGTCAATCGCTGGATGCATCTGGCGAATCGCCTGAATTCTTGCAACCCGGGCGAGTTGAGGCGCACAATCGCCGCATGAAGCGTGCTCTCGTCCCCCTCGCCGCGCTCGTGGTGGCGATTACTGCCAATCCCGCGGCGTCAGCCAGCGTGGCTCCCACCGAGGGCCGCAACGTGTCAAGTGCCATGGCACCGCTACCACGTCGGGGCGACATGGACACCTGGCAGGAGCTTCCCAACTGCCCCACGGGCGCCAAGGCGAATCAACTGCTCACGCGGTTCCCCTTGAATGCGGGTGATCATGGCGGCATCACACCCCTCGGCAACCTCATGCCGACCTCGCATACCCTGCCGACGCCGCACATGTACGTGTCCGTTGCGGGTACGACGTACCTGCCGGATCCCCCGCCCGGTCAACCACCCGAGGTAACTCCCGGAAACGCCAAGAATCTGTACGCGCCGGGGCGAATGTGGATCCTCCAGCTCAGCACCTTCGACACCCTCTTTGATGACGGCACGGTGCGCCATGAGTACGACTACTGGTTCGGTCTGTGCAACCAGGTCAAGGGAAGGTTCGGCCACGTCTCGGGGATCAGCAGCAAGCTCGCCAACGCCATCAAGGGTCTAAAGCCGGACTGCTCTGAGTACTCGATCCCGACGCAGTGGCCGGACCGCAGTTTCCGCTCCTGCTCCTACAACAATCTTAAGATCGCCCTCAAAGCGGGCGAGCTAATCGGGGATGTAGGCGGTTACAACGGCAACTTGGACTTCAAGGTGGTCGATTTTCGCAGGCCGGCTGCGAAGTACGCCAAACAGTCACGTTGGCTGCCCGAGGTCTCGCGTGCGGTCTGCTTCCTGGATTACTACCCCGCTAAGTTGAAGGAGGAGTTCTACGGCTTCCTCGGCAATGACGACCTCTCCATTAAGCGCACGGTGGAACCACGATGCGGTCGGATCGCGCAGGATGTCGCGGGGACCGCGAAGGGAGCCTGGCTCTACCAGGTGACCGGGTGGTTCACGGGCGTGGAGGAAGACCACCTCGCGCTGGTGAATGACAACATCGAGCCGCAATATCAGGTCGTCTCCATGGGTGCGGCAGGACTCAGCAAGGGCATTCCCTCGGGTGGTTGGCGATTCATCCCGCAGACGTCGGGACAGGTCAACCGTGACTTCAGCCAGGTCAAGCCTGACGGCAAGGTGTACTGCTACGACGACGGTCGGTCGGAGGACAAGGTGCTCGTCACGATGCCGAGCACCACGAAGTTGCGTGTGGGCACGACCACGGGACCGTGCACGGGGACCCTAACGATGGGCGACTACGTCGAGTTCAATCGCTGATCGACAGCGCGTCCGGATGCCATCAAGAACCTCTATGACTACCGCTGCCAAATGTGTGATACCCGACTGGAAAGGGACGTGAAACGAATTCTCTTTTCTTGAATCATTGACTTATTGTGCGTCATACGAGCCCAGGATAGGGCCATCGTATGCATTGATTGGAGGTCATATGCCGGCACCCATTTCGACTCGTACCACGTTGGTGGTCCGATCGCTAATCCTCGCCTTAATCCTCAGTGTGCCAAGTGCCGCACCTGTCACAGCGATCCAAGGCGGGAGCACTGTCTCCGCTTCAAGCGCACCATGGCTCGTTGCTGTGCTGAGTCGTGAGGCTAACGGCGATGAGTACAGCTGCTCTGGAAGCGTAATCGCCGCCCGGTGGGTGCTCACGGCCGCCCACTGCGTGACCGATGGCTCCGACAACTCTCCTCTGTCTCCATCTGCAATCCGCGTGCTCGCTCCAGGAGTTAGCCCGGATTACGCGGGTGCGTGGGAGCAAGGTGTAGCGCCACTCGATGTCTATCCCAATGGGCTCTACACCTACTACACAGAGGGATTCTACCCATGGGCCGACATCGCCCTCATTGAACTTGAGCAACAGCTACAAGGATCGAGTGTCATTGCGCTCGATGCCCCGACGGCCGCAAACCCGAAACGGACCTCGGTACGAGCCTATGGATGGGGTGTGACAAATAATCGTGGAACCTTGGCGGGCAGCTCTGCTCGATCGGTCTCTCTTAATGTTCTGGCGAATAGCGGTGACGCAACATGTCGAGAATGGACGGTGCAGAACGATGGCCAAGGCCCAGCTCTCATCTGTGCCGGCTCTAATTCACGCTCGGCCGGCGTTTGTAGTGGTGACTCTGGCGGACCACTCGTACGGACTGGTCAAGTCCCAACGCAAATCGGCGTCACTTCGTTCACTGGTGCAAGTGGCGAGTGTGCTACCTACGGTGAGCCTGGTCAGTTTGTTCGAATCTCATCCATGCGCTGGTGGATAGACAGCACCATCGGATCCGAGGAGTTCCTAGCAGACACCGGAGGCACGGAGATGTGGCCATATTATGCAAGCGCTGACTACCTACAGGACGTCATCGAGGTGGGGTCCAGCGGGAATGCACTGCTTTTAGGGGCGAAGCGTGACTACGAAGGTTGGGATGACGCTAACGCGATACGCGTCTACGGAGATGTCGCTCGCCAGGACCTGAGTTTTGCATCTGCATATGCCGGTGAAGAACAGGTCAATTTTTTTGATCAGTACGTCCAGGACGCAAGTGTGCTTTCCGACGGGCGACCTATCTGGTCGACAACGGAATGGACCGGAACCAGTTGGATCCCAATCATCAATGTCACAAGTGCTGACGGCGGCGGTCAGACAGCTGACACATGGGACGCGGGTACGGGCCTCATGCAGAAAATTGTTGGAAGTGACTACCAATCATGGTATATAAACGGTCGAATTATTCTTCCAACATCTGGCGGGGGCGCCATCGCGGTCTATGAAATATTCCTCAAGGATGATTTCGCAGATATCGTAGCCGTTGAATGGGATTCCAGTGGCTCTCTCACTTCTACATTCGGTGGGGACGGCTGGGTGCGTATAGGCCGTGCTGGCATCCAAGAAGAGCCATATGAAGCTCTAGTCATGACCGACGGGCGCTTGGCGATCCTAGGGCGGTATCAAAACAATTGTGCGATCTGGATGGTCAAGCGGGACGGGAGTCTCGACACTAGTTGGGATCGTGATGGAAGGCGAACGTTTGGCTCACGGGGTTGTATTGCTCGCGCCGCCGAAGAGGATGGCGCGGGGGGAATTTTTGTTGTCGGTGCGGATGTTGCGCGTAGTTTGACCAGCAACTCTTCAGCATTTATCACGCACTTGAATCAGACGGGTGCGACTGACTCAACTTTTGGTACGTCAGGGTATGTATGGGTGCGCACCGCTGGAGTTGATTACCTAATTGACATCTGTAAGACCGCTGACGGGATACTCGTTGCAGCAGGTCAAAGTTCCGCAAGTAGCCGCAGAAGTTACTCGTCAGGCGTAGGGAGCCTTGGGCTGGTGGCAATCGTCACAACAGCGGGTAAACCAACCTCAACGTTCGGGACGAAGGTATACCGCGAGTTCGCCCTTGGTGGCCAAAACGATTACTTCGTGAGCACAGAGTGCATGTCCGATGGAGGCGTCATGATCGGCGGCCAGAGTGTGTTGGGTAAAGCAGATGACACTGAAGATCTCTGGTCGTTGATGATGAAGGTAAACGTCAAACCGTAAGTGCTCGACTGCGCGTCATCGGGTGATCAGTTCTGACAATCCGAAAGGCGCTGCTCTGCGTGTGCTTGGTCACAGCCGAGCCTGCCGAGCCAGCGGTATGTGATCGGATGGCGTCCACTCTTCATGCCCTGAGCCTAGCCTCGCCCGCTCCCCATGCGCTATCCTCACCCCCCACGCGGGAGTAGCTCAGTTGGTAGAGCGTCTGCTTCCCAAGCAGAAGGTCGCGAGTTCGAGCCTCGTCTCCCGCTCCACACCCCGCTCCGCACTAGACTGCCGCCATGGCAAAAGATGGGAAGCATGATCTAGATCAGGCGGCGATCGACACGATTGCCGTACACGCTGGAGAGGGAGCCGATCCGACCACCCGTGCGCACAACCTTCCCATCTACCAGACCGCCACCTTCACGTTCGAGACCGCAGACGAGAAGGAGGCGGCGGTTGACGGGGCGCTCGCCTGGGAGCCGAACCGATACTTCTACACGCGCACCAACAACCCCACTACGGCAGCTCTTGAGGCAAAGCTCGCGGCACTCGAGGGTGCGGAGAGTGCGATCGCCTCAGCGTCCGGCATGTCTGCGATCTCTGCCGGTCTGCTTGCGCACCTCAAGAGCGGCGACCACTTGATCGTTGCGGATGACCTCTTCATCATCAGTCAGATTCTCTTCGCTGAAGATTTCCCTTCCCGAGGCATTGACGTCACTCCGGTCGAGATTACAAACCTTGCTTCGGTACAGGCTGCAGTGCGGCCAAATACCAAGATCATCTACGCCGAGGTTCTCTCCAATCCGTGGATGAGGATCAGCGATGTCCCGGCGCTCGCGAAAGTTGCGCACGACGCGAACGCGCTTCTCGTGATTGACAACACCTTCTTGAGCTCGGTCACGATCCGCCCGCTTGAGTTCGGCGCGGACCTCGTGTTGCAGACCACAACAAAGTGGATCTCTGGACACGGTGATGCGCTTGGCGGCGTTGCCGCAGGGAGTAAGGCACTTGTTGATCCAATCCGGCGGCAGACCGACCTGCTCGGTGGACCGGCGTCGCCGTTAAACTCGTGGCTCATTGCGCGGGGAGCGCGAACTCTACCCCTGCGAGTGGAGCGCGCCACCGCGAACGCGACGAAGCTGGCCGCCTTCTTGGAGGATCATGAGAAGGTGGAGTGGGTGCGCCACCCGAGCCTCGCCTCACACCCTGACCGCGCGGTGGCGGATCGGATCCTTGGAGGGAAGTGGGGCGGCATGCTCTCATTTAAGCCGCGCGCAGCCACTGGGGTTGATCCGTTGGACGCAATGCGCGCATTCGCCGACAACATCAACCTATTCGGCGTAGGCGTAAGCCTTGGTGAGGTAGACACGCTTGTCTATCCAATGCCGAAACGCGGCGGAATCCTCCGCATCAGCGTGGGCATTGAAAGTGCGGACGACATCATCCGAGAATTTGATCGCGCGCTCAGACATGTGAAGTAGATGGGAGTGCAGCCACCAGCCGATGCCCTGAAACTCAGCTGGGAGGAGCTCGACAAGGCGGTCGAGCGACTCGCCGTAGAGATTGGTGCACTGCCCGCAACTAAACGACCCGAGGCAATCCTTGCGGTGAGTCGTGGCGGACTCGTCCCTGGTGCGATGCTCGCCTATCGCATGGGACTACGCGATCTCCTCGTGGCAGTTGCCGAGCACTACGACGCGAGCGGCCGACGTCCAGAGGCCGCACTAATACGGATGCCGCCCGCTGATTCGCTTCGCGGTCGCAGGGTCCTGATCGTTGATGAAGTCTGGGAGAGCGGACGGACACTGCAGCATGTCGTCGCCGCCACAGAGGCGGCGGGGGCAACGGTGCGAACTGCCGTCCTTCACTACAAGCCTGAGCGCAGCGAGGTTGATCGTGCACCCGATCACTATGCTGGCACCGCAACGAGCTGGGTGATCTACCCGTATAAGGGGGGCGAATGAGCGGACAGGATCGAAGAGGGTTGTTGCTGATCGTGGTTGCGACCTCTAACGCGCTCCTTGCGCTGCTTCACCTCCTCGTTGGAATCGTATTGATTGGGGGACTCATCTACGTGTCGCTCACTGCAGGCAACGAAAGCTGGGCCTCCCTCGGTGCACGCGCAGCGGCGGAGCTCGGCGAGGAGTTTGTTGTACTCCTTGAACTCTTTGGGGTTGACGCCGCTACTCTCCTCGAGGAGTTCGCCGCCTCCCAAGGGCTACCGTCGTTTGATCGCTTCGCGCGTGACCTTCTCTCAGCGCTCTTTGTTGGCGTAGCGCTCTTTATCCCCGCTGGCGTTGCATCGGGCCTCGCCGCAGCGCGCATCTGGCGACTCACGCCAGCGGCCGAACGCGGCGTGCTTCGGCTCTACGCCACTGTGGTCACACTCGTCGGGGCGCTCGGGCTGCTCATTGCCGCTGCGCCACATCCGATCTGGGTGGCGGTCCTCGTGGTTGGCCTGCTCACCCTGCTGGCCCTGCGTCGACCGCGAGCGGTGAAACTCCCCTACCGCGTCTAGTTCGCCACGCGGCGAATCCGCAGCGCGAGGCGGACCAGCGGCCCGCGGATCGAATCAAGATCCAGATCAAGCGCCCCGGGATAAGCGTGCACGTCACCGCCCCATCCCGCCTTGAAGTGCGCAATCCCAGGAGTGACGAGGCCCCACATGTCGTACCAGGCACTCCCTTGGTCGATGGCACGTTCGATCGCAAACGCCTTGAGCGCATATGGAGCGCGGATCTCGTTGCCACGATCGGTTGCTCCGCCGAATAGTTCCGTGCTCCCACTCTCCGTGCGCACCACCAAGAGCGCACCGAGAAGTTTGCCGGCGCCAACCGCGCTCGCCTCTTCCGCGATCAAAAGTTCCGCGCGCGGACCGAACGCGCGCATCAGCTGGGCGAATGCTTCGCCACTGCGCGACTTGTTCCCGGTCCGCTCGCTGATCGCACTCATCACCGCGCTCAGTGCGGGGAGCTCCTCTAAGGTACCAAGACGAACGGTTACACCGTCTGCACGCGCATGACGGGCGTACTGTCGCCACTTGCTGCGCCAGCCCGCGCGCACCGCGTCAACGCCTCCTGCGAGTGCGATGCGCCGACTCGAGCGCGGCTGGATTGGCGCGCCGAGGTGCAGCCGCGTGCCGATCTGCGTCGCTGCGCTGATCCACGGCGCGCGAAGGTTGGCGGTGAGCGCAGGATCGGGCTGCACGACGTTGCTCTCGGGGTCAACGACGATCGAACTTCCCGGCTCAAGGCGAACCAGCGTCACCCCGTCGGCGCGAAGCTCACGCAGCCCACGCAACAGTTCCACACGTAATTTCTCGGCAACGCCTGCATCCGCGCATGCAACCAGTGG
>Ga0208048_1000172_pt1 | contig 34256 bp, 33 predicted proteins | sample Malawi_45m_30L_FD_184163 | JGI IMG/M metagenome (GOLD analysis project Ga0208048, IMG submission 184163) | Freshwater microbial communities from Lake Malawi, Central Region, Malawi to study Microbial Dark Matter (Phase II) - Malawi_45m_30L... | ecosystem: Environmental > Aquatic > Freshwater >...
TTGGTAAGACCCGCTAACTCCAATTCGCCATCGCTAAACCCACGAGACTTCAAATGCTTGGAGAGCGCATCCCACTCATCAGGCGCATACCCCACCCCAAATTTCGCAGCGGCGCTCTTATCAAAGCCACGTGACTGGAGAAATTCGCGACCAACTTGAGCAGGGCCTGCTTGTTGTAATTGCTCTTGGTAAAAAAGGGCGGCAAGGCGATTGGCTTCGAGTAAACGTTTACGATCGCTCCCGCCAGTGCGCGTCTGTCCTTCATCGTATGTCAATTGATAATTCATTCGATCAGCGAGACGTTCAACAGCTTCAGTAAAAGACATATGTTCGATTTTCATCACGAACGAGATGACATCTCCCCCTGTTTGGCAGCCAAAACAATGATAGAAACCCTTACTTGGAGTGACATGGAATGAGGGGCTCTTTTCATCATGAAAAGGACAGAGACCTTTCTTCTGTCCACCGCCAGCATTCTTTAGCTGCACATAATCGCCTACGACATCATCAATGCGGCTGGCATGGCGAACGTGCGAGACATCATCCTCGCGAATTCTCCCAGCCATATTTCAGCGCTCCTTCACTGTTCTAGCTCTGCTCTTGCTCGATGCGAGCAAGTAACAACGGTACTGCTGGATCTGTCAATGAGGCTATCTGGTCCACCACAATACGCAACCGCTCTACTTGATTACTGGCCTGCCAATCACTTGCCAGGTTACGCTCGAGCAGGCTTCCACCCGAATTGAGCAACCCATCAGCTAATCGATGTATGAGCGCACGCTCATGAAGATATCGCTCCTGAGATTGCTCGGCCCGGAAAATGTAGTGAGCTGCAAAGGATTTCAGCAGGGCAACTTCAACGCGTTCTTCGCGTGGCACAAGTAAGTCAGCGGAATAACGAGAGAGAGGCCCGTGGCCAAATTGATCTCGTGTGGCGCGCTCGGCACCTTGAGCAAACCGACCAATTAGTTGGCTCGTTAGATCCTTAAGTCGCGCAAGTGCATTATGGGAACCATCAAAATTCGCTGGCCAACATGACAGGGCTTGTAATCGGATGAATGCACTCTCAAATTCTGCTTCAACAAGGTCGTTGAGGTAATCATCCTTCGCGATTGCATAGAAGTGGTGGAGATCTTCACCAAGATTTTCGACAATAATTTGTCCAGAATGTATCGAGTCCTCAAAATCGTGAACGCTATAGGCCACATCATCCGACCAATCCATGATCTGAGCCTCTATCGGGGTCCGCTCGGCCGTCACCCCATTCTTTACCCACGCGAAGATTTCATTATCGTCATCGTAAACACCAAACTTCTCTGAATTCTTCGAAGCAGACCATGGATACTTGATGGCGCTATCTAAAACAGCTCGGGTGAGATTAAGCCCTGCACTGCTGCCCGAGTCATCAAGGGTTTTGGGTTCTAGTCGAGTAAGGATTCGAAAACTCTGGGCATTACCCTCAAAGCCCCCACAGTCGCGAGCAATCTCTGCAAGAGCCGCTTCCCCATTATGTCCAAAGGGAGGATGTCCCAAATCATGAGCAAGGCAGGCGCTCTCAACAAGATCAGGATCTGCCCCTAACGCCCCGCCTAACTCTCGCCCTACCTGAGCGCACTCCAAAGAATGTGACAACCGCGTGCGTGGAAAATCATTAACCCAAGGTTGGGCAACTTGAGTCTTTGCTGCCAATCGACGAAGCGCTGAGGAGTGAATAATCCGCGCGCGATCTCGAGCAAATTCAGTACGTCCAGGGCGCTTGGCTGGTTCATCAACATATCGAGCGCTATCTGAATCGCTGTATCGCCCTTCGCTAACCACGAGTTACCCCTGCGATAGTAGTGAGAGTGTGGTCGCTCAAATGAATACCTCGTCGTCCTAGAGTGATGTAGGCAAGATACGCCCCCATCTCCCGGAAAAGGTAGCGGGAGGTTGCGCTCCCTAACTTATTTGGCCCTTCGTCAACAGCTACGCACTGAGCTTGGAGTTGGAAATCCCGGGCCATCGTCACTGCCCGAAGACAATGCCATGGGTCTGTTACCAGAAAGATAGCTCTGGATTTATCTGTGATTGCTTTGGCGTACGCGACGGTGCTCGTGTAGGTATCTAACCCTGAATTCACAACAACGATATCTTTTCGCGATACTCCATTAGCTCGCAACCAGGCAGCGCCGGCTTTTGCTTCCGTGGTCCGATCACCAGGCTGGCTATATCCAACGGTGATGATCTTCTCCACTCGGGAGTCCTTGTACAGTTCGCGCGCTTTGGATAGACGAGCGTTCAGAACTTCACCGGGACGACCATTTAATTGCGCTGCACCTAGCACAACCGCAAAGGTTGCTTCACCATTTGCCGAGTGAGTACCGCTCCACCAAACGCGCGCAGTAGTGATTATTGGTATTGCGACAATTGCGGCAAGAAGTATCGCAATCACCTTGAAAGCTATTTTAAAAAGAATCATCCGCCAGATACCGAATCATCTAAAGTTACTGCGGGAATCTCATCAGGATCTTCTAGCCATCGATGAGGTAATGAGACTTGACGGACTCCAGAGCTACGTCCGCGCGGAGCTTCACCAATTTCTTGCGGGTATGGCTGCTCCTCTATCTGATCGAGTAACGCTCTCATCTGAGCAAAGTCATCAATCATGCCCAATTGTGATCTGATTTCACTTCCCACTCGAAAACCTTTGAGATACCAAGCCATATGTTTTCTCATATCACGCGCAGCGCGATACTCATCGTCGAAATACTCGCTCAAGAGTTGGCCGTGTCGAATCATAATCTCGGCAACCTTTCGCAACGTTGGAGGTTCCGGTTCCTTGCGCCCTTCAAAAGCGGCAACCAACTCGGCAAAGAGCCATGGTCTTCCCAAACATCCTCGCCCCACGACTACCCCTGCACACCCAGTCTCGGTAACCATGCGGAGGCCATCGCGACCAGACCAAATGTCACCGTTACCTAACACGGGGGTTCCATAAGGCTCTAGCGCAGAAACTAATTCTCCGATGGCATCCCATCGTGCATTTCCAGCGTACATCTGTGCGGCAGTTCGCGCATGAAGAGCGACCCACGAGACTCCTATTTGGGCTGCGCTCTTTCCCGCATCGATAAATGTCTTGTGATCATCATCGATACCAATTCGCATCTTTACTGTTACGGGAATATCAAATTCCGCCGCATTCTTCACCACTGAGCCAACAATCTCTCTAAAAAGATTACGTTTGTAGGGAAGGGCCGCTCCTCCACCTTTTCGAGTTACCTTCGGCACGGGACATCCAAAATTCATATCGATGTGATCTGCCAAGTTCTCTCGGCCGAGCATCTGCACCGCTAAACCTGCAACTCGAGGATCGACTGCATAGAGTTGAATCGAACGAGGGAACTCTCCCTTGCCAGGAGTGATCATGCGCATCGTCTCTTCATTCCGTTCGATGAGCGCGCGAGCTGTCACCATCTCCGAGACAAATAGACCAGCGCCTTGTTCGCGGCAGAGTAAGCGAAAGGCAGCGTTAGTAATACCTGCCATAGGCGCCAGCACTACAGGTGGATCTATTGCAATCGCCCCCGAGGGAATCGGAAGCGTGAGGGGCTTTAGCAGCCCAGTAGTCGAGGGGCCAGCCATGTCTCAACCTGATCTAATACGATTCGACTCTGTTTCATCGAATCGCGCTCACGAATGGTGACTGCGTGATCCTCAAGTGATTCGAAATCAATCGTGATGCAAAATGGCGTACCAATCTCATCCTGTCGACGATAGCGTCGACCGATAGCTCCAGCATCATCGAACTCGACATTCCAATTCTTTCGCAGCTGCGCGGCAAGGTCACGCGCCTTCGGTGATAGATCTGCATTGCGCGAAAGTGGCAACACAGCGACTTTGACCGGAGCCAATCGCGGATCAAGACGCATCACAGCGCGCTGTTCCATCTCTCCCTTCGCATTTGGCGCTTCATCTTCAGTGAAGGCATCCATCATGAAGGTCAGCGCGCAACGATCGACTCCTGCTGCAGGTTCAATGACATAAGGGGTCCAGCGCTCATTCTGCTCCTGGTCGAAGTAAGTCAGATCCTTACCTGATGCCGCAGAGTGCGCCTTGAGATCGAAATCAGTTCGGTTGGCAATTCCCTCGAGTTCACCCCACTCAGTTCCAGCAAATTCGAATTTATATTCGATATCGGCGGTCCGCTTGGAGTAATGCGAAAGTTTCTCTTTTGGATGTTCGTAAATGCGAAGTCGCTCTGGATTAATTCCCAGATCCTTGTACCACGCAAGGCGAGTATCAATCCAATATTGATGCCACTCTTCATCAGTTCCGGGAACGACAAAGAACTCCATCTCCATCTGCTCGAATTCGCGAGTTCTGAAGATGAAGTTTCCTGGAGTGATCTCATTACGGAATGATTTACCTATCTGACCAATACCGAATGGGGGTTTCTTCCGTGAGGTCGTGAGAACTTGATCGAAGTTTATGAAAATTCCTTGCGCAGTCTCGGGACGCAAATACGCTAGACCCGATTCATCTTCAACTGGTCCAAGGAAGGTCTTCAGCAATCCAGAGAATTGCTTGGGAGTAGTGAATTGCCCTTTATTGCCGCATGCCGGGCAATTGACTTCAGTGAGGTCGTTGGGTTTGCGCTTATGTTTAGCCTCGAATGCTTCCTCTAAATGATCTGCGCGATAACGTTTATGGCACGAGGTACATTCGGTTAACGGATCAGAGAATGTAGCGACGTGACCAGATGCTTCCCAGACTTCGCGAGCAAGAATCACACACGAATCAATTCCCACGACATCTTCGCGAGCGGTAACCATTGAGCGCCACCACTGGCGCTTTACATTGTTCTTCAACTCCACTCCCAACGGACCGTAATCCCAGGAGGCGCGAAGTCCCCCATAGATTTCACTGGAGGGGTAGACAAAGCCTCGTCGCTTGGCAAGGCTCACAATGTTCTCTAATCGATCGGCTGCCATGGTTATCCTCTCCATCCGGCTGGCTGTCGGCGGAGCGCCCCATTTGGCGCTCATATATATAAGGGTACCGGGAGAGCGCCTCGGGAAAGTTAATGACGACCATTTTCATTCTTGCTACTCTCCCATTATGACCCTGCCTATCGCCCTTGCCGCCATCACCGCCCTTGCCACAGCTCTCGGTGGCCTACTCGCACTTAAAGCCAAAGACCGGCTCCACCTAGTTCTTGGTCTAGCAGCCGGCTTACTCCTTGGTTTAGTCGCCTTTGATCTTCTCCCTGAGGTTTTCGCTCACAGCGGTAGTGAGATTCTCGGAGCTCCTGCAGTGTCAATTGCATTGATTGGTGGTTTTCTCGCGCTCCATCTCTATGAGCGCTTCTTTGGTTCGCATGAGCCAGCAGAATCTGATTACGGCCATGACCATAAGCATTCAGCAAATGTCGCTGGTGGCTTAGGGGCCGTCGCCATGGGTGGACATGTATTTCTCGATGGATTAGCGCTCGCCATTGCTTTCAAGGTGAGCAACCAACTTGGTATCGCAGTTTTCATCGCGCTTTTAGTTCATGCCTTTAGTGATGGCCTTAATACCGTCTCACTACTGATTAAGAGCGGACATTGGAGCAAGAATGCTAAGTGGTTAATTGGCGTGGACACTGTTGCTCGAATTTCTGGCGCAACTTTAGGTTCGATGGTTGCTTTCAGCGAAGATTTTATTGCTCTTTACCTTGCCACATTTGCCGGAATCATCATCTATCTTGCAACTAGCCATATCCTCCCCGAAGCCCATGCAAAACACTCTTCACGCTTGACCCTAGTTGCTACGGCAATTGGTGTGATTGCTATGTGGGCAATGGTTTCACTGTTACATAGCACTCACGCTCATGGCGATGAAGATCACCACGATGAAACTTCTAAGTCCATCCCTCATGAAGGAGAACATCATGAGGATGATGATCACGAGGACCATGAATAAATCTCAAATAAAGCTCATTTCCACATTGGAGCGGGTCGGCGGGTTTGCCAGCGCGCAAGAGTTGTACCAAATGCTCCGCAGAGATGGCGACGGAATCGGCTTAACCACTCTCTATCGGGCGCAATCGCTTTTGGATGACAAAATTGTCGATGTACTTCGTCGCGAAGATGGCGAGGCGCTCTATCGTCTCTGTGGCGAGGCCCACCACCATCACTTAGTTTGCCGTTCTTGTGGGAGTACAGTCGAGATTGAGGGAAGTTCGGTGGAGAAGTGGGCCGAGGCAGTGGCTCAGGAGCATCGATTTCGCGAAGTCGGCCACACTGTCGAGCTCTTTGGTTTGTGCAGTAAGTGCTAGAAACTTAAGCCTTACCAAATCTTCGATTGCGGGCTGCGTAAATCTCAATTGCCTTCCATAGAGTATCTCGACGAACATCTGGCCATAGGACATCGAGGAATACCAATTCTGCATATGCCGATTGCCATAACAAGAAGTTACTCATTCGCTCTTCACCAGAAGAACGCAGGAAGAGATCGACATCGGATGGGATGTTCAGATATTGCGCGAACTTCTTCTCAGAGATTTTCTCCGGAATAATCTTCTTTTTCTTTATATCCGCTGAAAGTTCCAGCGCTGCATCAACAATCTCCGATCTACCCCCGTAGTTAATGCACATATTGAGAGTGAGGACTTTATTTTTAGCGGTAAGTTCCTCAGCCCGTTCGAGCTCAGAGATGACACTCGCCCATAGCCTTCCGGTGCGACCAGCCCACCGAACTCGAACGCCCATCGCATTCATCTGGTCGAGCCTTCGTCGAATCACATCGCGATTAAAGCCCATCAAGAACTTCACTTCTTCTGGTGAGCGCTTCCAATTCTCCGTTGAAAATGCGAATGCGCTTAATTCTTGAACGCCGATTTCGATAGCGCCTTCAACGACATCAAAGAGCGCGGCTTCGCCTGCCTCATGCCCGGCAGTCCGTGGTAGTCCGCGCGCCTTAGCCCACCGACCATTGCCATCCATCACTACTGCAACATGGCACGGAATGAGATCCTTAGGGATTTGAGGCATCGCAGAGTTACTCATCGAAGCTCATACTCGCTCCACTAACGGCAGGCTCCGCAGTGATCGCTCAAGATGAAATTGTAAATAGGCGGCGACTACGCCACTTGCCTCACGCTGGATTTTCAATTCGGAATCATCCGCCTGGCTCCACGCACCCGCAAGAAGGGCGCCAATAAGCGAAAGTGCATCGGCAGAAACGGTAGCTGAGCCCGAGGGGCGACAGTCGATGCAGACACTCCCGCCGCCAGCCAATGAGAAGAAACGATGTGGCCCTGGTTTCTCGCACCGGAAACAATTTTCAAGCGCTGGCGCATATCCGCCAACTGCCAATGAGCGGAGCAAGAAGGCATCGAGAATGAGTGAAGGAGCATGCTCATCTCGCGCAAGGCTACGTAGCGCGCCAACCACTAATAGATATTGCTGCTGGGAAGGCTCTTGTTCATTCAGAGTAAATCGCTCTGCCGTCTCGAGAATCGCCGAAGCAATCGTCCACTTCTGATAATCCGCCGAAAGCTCATCACCAAAGTTCTCCTTGGAGACCGCTTCCGTGATGATGTCGAAAGTCTTTCCGGTATGTAACTGGACATCAATCGTGCTTGCCGGTTCTAGTCGCGCACCGAACTTTGATTTAGTCCGACGAACACCTTTAGCGACAGCGCGAATTCGGCCGTGATCTCGAGTAAGAAGCGTGATGATCCGATCAGCCTCACCAAGGCGGGAGGTTCGAATTACCACTGCTTCATCGCGATAGAGACCCACGCGACTACGCTAACTCAAGGCGCTATCGAATAGCGCGATTAATCGCAGAAACGACTGCTTTAAGCGAGGCGGTGGTGGTGTTCGGATCGATACCTACCCCCCAGAAAATCTCCCCATTTATCGAGCACTCCAGATAAGCAGCGGCGCTGGCATCCCCACCTGCAGATAAAGCATGCTCGTAGTAATCCAGAACTTCGACGCTCACGCCATGGCTCTTCATCGCCGCACAGAAGGCAGCAATCGGACCATTGCCACTACCTTCCAGAGAGAATTCTTTACCACGATCAGTGATGGTAGTTACAAGTTTTACATCCTCGCCAAGAGTTGAACTGGTTGACAGTCCGCGCAATCTAAAGCGACCCCACTGAACCTCACGAGCGCCTTCAGTTGGTAGATACTCATCCTCAAATACACGCCACATCTCATCGGCAGTGACTTCACCGCCCTGCTCATCGGTCTTGGATTGAATGACTTGGCTAAATTCGATCTGAAGTCGACGTGGCAGATCAAGAGAATGTTCATTCTTCATGATGTATGCAACGCCACCCTTGCCTGATTGGCTATTGACTCGGATAACCGCTTCATAGCTACGGCCAATATCCCTCGGATCAATTGGTAGGTAGGGAACTGCCCAGACCATCTGATCGATGCTCTTGCCTGCAGCCTTGGCATCGCGATCTAGATGTTCGAAGCCTTTCTTAATCGCATCTTGATGTGAGCCAGAGAATGCGGTGAAAACTAGATCGCCACCATAGGGATGACGCTCTGGAACGCGAAGTTGATTGGCATATTCAACAGTTCGTCTAATCTCAGAAATATTGGAGAAATCGATCATCGGATCGATTCCTTGGCTCAAGAGATTTAATCCCAAGGTGACGATGCAGACATTTCCAGTTCGCTCGCCATTTCCAAATAGGGTTCCTTCGATCCGATCTGCTCCTGCCATATAACCCAATTCAGCAGCGGCAACTCCAGTTCCGCGATCGTTATGCGGATGAAGGCTGAGCACGACGCTCTCTCGATAGGCAAGGTTGCGGGACATCCATTCGATGGAATCGGCATAGATATTAGGCGTTGCCATCTCAACGGTCGCAGGAAGGTTAATGATCGTCTTCCACGATGGTGATGGTTTCCAAATATCGTTTACTGCATTACAGACCTCTAGCGCGTATTCCAACTCTGTTCCGGTATAGGACTCCGGTGAATACTCGAAGGAGACGTTAGTTCCTTTTACGGTATCCACTAATTTCAAACAGTATTCAGCGCCGTCGGTGGCGATTCGCTTGATTCCCTCTTTATCCTGACCAAAGACCACACGTCTCTGCAAAGTGGAAGTCGAGTTGTAGAGATGGACAACGGCGTTTTTTGCACCCTTAATGGATTCGAAAGTGCGATCAATAAGGTGGGTACGCGCTTGGGTGAGGACTTGGATAACGACATCATCAGGAATCAAATCCTCTTCGATGATTTTGCGGACGAAATCAAAATCAGTCTGACTCGCGCTTGGAAAACCTACTTCAATTTCTTTGTAACCCATCTGGACAAGTAACTTGAACATCGCAAGTTTGCGCGGAGGATCCATCGGATCGATGAGCGCTTGGTTTCCATCCCGAAGATCTACCGAACACCACTGTGGCGCTTTGGTGATCTGCTTCGTTGGCCAGGTGCGATCGGGAAGATCAATAGGCGCAAAAGGTTGATAACGATGGATCGGGGATTTGCTCGGTTGTTGCTCTGGAAAGTTCATCTCGGCTGCTCCTTAGATTTCTAAAGGGAAAGGTTTGGGGTGGAAATTGCCGGCATGACCTTTACCCGCGAGAGGGGCTCCGGCTAGTTGGCCCCTTCGCGGCAGCTAAGGAGGAGGCTGCCTGCAGTGATGAACATGAGTAAGAGCGTACTACTAAGGCCTTCTAGTGAGCAAAAACGACCAGGATTGCCGCAGTCAGGTGGGCCAAGAATGCACCTGCGGTAAATGAGTGGAAGAGCTCATGGAATCCAAACCACCGCGGAGAAATATTCGGCTTTTTGGTGGCGTAGATCAATGCACCTACGGAGTAGAGGATTCCACCAAGTAGGACTAACGCGAAGATGAGAACGCCACCTTCGTTGAGGAACTCGGGAAGGTAGGCAATCGCTGCCCATCCCAACGCTATATAGGCGATTACATAGAGCCAACGTGGGGCAGTTACCCAGGCAACGCGAAGAATCGCGGTGGCGATTGCCCCTCCCCAGACAGCAGAAAGCAAGAGTGTGGCTGATCTGCTCTCAAGGAGAAAGATTGCAAATGGCGTATAGGTGCCAGCGATAAGAATCGGAATGTTCGCATGATCGATGCGGCGCCATACCGCTTTATATTTCTTACTCCATCCCACCCGATGATAGAGAGCGCTGCAGGTAAAGAGCGTTACTGCAGTAAGCGTGAATACGCCAAGTGTGATTCGTCCGGCAAACTCTGATGCGAGTGTGATGAGCACGATTCCCGTCACCAAGGAGATGGGTGACATCACCAGGTGCACTACACCGCGCAACTTAGGAACGTCGAGGGTTACCTTCATTCGACGAGATTACACGTTGCCATTCGCAGGTGGGTGATTAAAGCGTTGGCAAATAACGATCAATCTCATACATGCTTACCTGGCGCTCATACTCCGACCATTCGGCTCGCTTGTTACGCAAGACATATTCAAAGACGTGTTCACCCAAGGTCTCGCGGACCAAATCACTTGCTGCCATCGCTGTTATGGCCTCGTTCAAATCACGCGGCAGTGGCGTAAACCCTGCGGCGAGCGCAATCTCGGGTTCGTTTAAGTCGATATGTGGCGCATCCTCCAGTTGGTATCCCGCTTCGATTCCTTTCAATCCTGCAGCGAGGATTACAGCAAAGGCAAGGTATGGGTTACATGCCGAATCGGGAGAGCGTAATTCGATCCGAGTGGAATTTGGCTTATTAGGTTTATACATCGGGATTCGCACGAGTGAGCTGCGATTATGTGGACCCCAGGAGATAAATGCCGGCGCTTCACCCCCGCCATGCAGACGCTTATATGAGTTAACCCATTGATTGGTGATTGCGCTGTACTCAGGAGCATGCTTTAACAAACCTGCGATAAATGAGCGACCTGTTGCAGAAAGTTGCAGTGGTGCGCCCTCTTCATAGAAGGCATTACGTTCACCATCAAATAGTGAGAGGTGAGTATGCATTCCCGAGCCAGCATGCTCAGTGAAGGGCTTTGGCATAAACGAGGCGTAGAAGCCTTGGTCGAGCGCGACCTCTTTGACAACCATCTTGAATGTCATGATGTTATCTGCAGTGCTTAGCGCATCTGCATCGCGTAAATCGATCTCTTGCTGTCCAGGAGCTCCCTCGTGATGGCTAAATTCGACGCTCACTCCCATCGCTTCCAACATGGTGATCGCCTGTCGACGGAAATCATTACCCACCGCACTTGGCGTGTGATCGAAGTACCCGCCCGAGTCCACAGGTACCGGAAGCACACCTTTTCCACTTGCCTCTGGTTGATTCTTGAATAGGAAGAATTCGATTTCCGGATGGGTATAGAAGGTGTATCCCTTGTCGGCAGCGCGTTGGAGTACTCGCTTAAGTACATGACGGGGATCTGCCGGCGAGGGCGTGCCATCAGGAAGAGTGATGTCGCAGAACATTCGGGCAGCGCCAGGAGATTCGGTTCGCCACGGCAAGATCGAGAAGGTATTGGGATCTGGTCGAACCAACATGTCAGATTCATGAACGCGCGCAAAGCCTTGGATCGCCGAACCATCAAAGCCAATTCCCTCATCAAATGCGCTCTCTAATTCAGCAGGTGCAACAGCAACAGATTTCAACGTGCCGAGCACATCGGTGAACCAAAGGCGGACGAAACGAACCCCGCGCTCTTCGAGGGTGCGCAGGACGAACTCCTGCTGCTTCTGCTTACTCATGGGCTAATCATTACGCGTCAACATTTCAGGGACGTTAACGAATAGTTGGTCGAACAGGGCCAGTTAGGGCGCCCATTTGGAGATGATGGGCAGGCGTCGGTCTTTGCCGAAGTTTCGCGCCGAGACCTTGGTCCCTGGCGGGTATTGTCGCCGCTTGTACTCGGCTCGATCAACCATCTTCATTACCCGCGCCACAAGCGCTGGCTCATAGCCAGCGGCAACAATCTCGGCAAAGCCCTGATCTAAGGTGACGTAACGATGCAAGATTCGATCAAGGAGCGTGTAATCGGGAAGGGAATCGGTATCGCGCTGCCCCGGGCGTAACTCTGCACTTGGTTCTTTATTGATCGAGCTCTCCGGAATCGGAGGTACCTCACCACGGGATTGTGCGAGCGCATTACGCCAGCGCGCCAATTCCCATACTGCGCTCTTCCATAAATCTTTAATGGGCGCATACCCACCAACGGCATCGCCGTAAATTGTCGAGTAGCCAACGGCTAACTCACTCTTATTTCCCGTCGCCAGAACTAGGTGCCCCTCTTGATTGGAGATTCCCATCAAAGTCGTACCGCGCACGCGCGCTTGTAGATTCTCTTCAGCGACTCCTGTGAAACCGAGCTTCATGAGAAAAGATGCGACCATAGGTTCGATCTCTACTACTCGATAATTCAATCGCGTTCGCGCGGCAAGATCGGCAGCATCGCTGAGCGAGTGGCTCGAGGAGTACTTACTAGGCATACCGACGCCAAAGACCCGCTCTGGACCGAGCGCATCGACTGCGATTGCCGCCACCAACGCAGAATCAATTCCACCCGAGAGTCCAAGCAGTACTGAGGGGAATCCACCTTTAGTTACATAGTCACGAAGTCCAGTCACTAACGCTGACCAAATTTCACCACCCCGATCAAGTGCCGGGGCGACCTTCGGAGAAAGTAATGGATAGTCAGCTAATTCGCCCTCACTAATCACGACATCTGGGGTGGAGGTTCGAAGTCGAGCCTGAACATCCACGAGCATCGTGCCTTCATGGAACTGCGGTGCGCGCGCCAATACTTCGCCCATAGAGTTAGCAATCAGAGAATCTCCATCGAAAACTAATTCATCTTGACCACCGACCATATTTACATAAGCAACCGGCGCCGAAATCTCACGAGCTCTTCGAGAGATAAGCGCTTCGCGGGAATCATCTTTATCGCTCTCAAATGGCGAACCATTGATCACAAGAAGTAACCCTGGATTTCGTGCAGCAATCTCTGGCATCACTCCGCCGTCTTGCCAAATATCCTCGCAAATCGCCAACGCAATATCTATTCCATGTAAACGAAAAACTAGAGTGCCATGACCTGGAACGAAATTTCGGAACTCATCGAATACTCCGTAATTGGGCAGGTGGCGTTTAACGTACTTGGCAATGAACTTTCCTTGGTGGATGACCGCGACTGCATTCTCAGGAGCTCCAACGGGAACACCTAGGCGCGGCTCTCCCTTTTCATTCTGATTCTCGTTCTGGTCGAGGTATCCGATAACAACAACGATGTTACCCATACCGGCCTTCGCCAATTCTGTCGCCAAGTGTTCTGCAGCGTTCCGACTACTCATTCGGAAATCACCGCGCAGTGCGAGGTCCTCAACCGGGTAACCGGTCACCATCATCTCGGGGAGTGCGATGAGGTGGGCGCCATCGCGCCAGGCGCTTGCCACCGCATCAAATGCCAGTTGGCAATTGCCGTTGATATCCCCAACCACGGGATTAAGTTGCGCCAAGGCCAACCGGAGCGGGCCTTTCTCTCCTGCCATAGGGCGAGCCTATCCCGTGGTGAAGGAAGTAGGCTTTTCTCATCAAGCACAGGGACTGGCCATCAGACCAGCCTTGAGGCGTTAGGGGTTTAGATATGAGCGATTCTGCCAACTCGCATTCGTTATATGGCGGGGCGATCCATCGCCGCATCACCGTCAAAGATATCCAAAAAGCCAAATCGGTCGAGCGATGGCCGATGCTTACTGCATATGAGCAGTACACGGCAGAGATCTTCGACACCTGCGGCATTCCAGTTCTGTTAGTAGGAGATAGCGCAGCCAGTAATTTCCTTGGATACGAAAATACTATTCCGGTAACAATCGATGAATTGCTTCCACTGGCTCGCGCAGTAGTGCGAAGCACCAAACGGGCGATGGTTGTTGCCGACTTACCATTTGGCTCTTATGAGAGTTCACCGGAACAAGCGCTAGCCACCGCGACTCGGTTTATGAAGGAGAGTGGCGTCCATGCGGTCAAACTCGAAGGTGGCGAGCGAGTAGCGCCGCAGATACGAGCCTTGGTCGCTGCTGGTATCCCTGTAATGGCACATATCGGATTGACGCCGCAATCTCTTCATCAACTGGGTGGCTATCGCGTACAAGGTCGGGGCGAGGATGGAGCACTCCTTAAAGAGAGCGCATATGCGGTACAAGATGCAGGTGCATTTGCCGTAGTCCTTGAATTGATTCCGGCAGAACTCGCCGCCGACATCACCGAAGCGCTCACCATTCCCACGATAGGAATTGGCGCCGGAAATCAATGTGATGCGCAAGTACTCGTCTGGAGCGATTTAATGGGGTTAACACAACAGCCACCAAAATTGGCGAAGGCCTATCGAAACCTCCGTAAAGAGATAAGCGATGGGGTTAAGGAATGGGCGCGCGATGTTGCCAGCGGTAATTTTCCTGGAGAGGCGCAGAGTTTCCAATAATCCCGATTCTTCCCACTCTTTTGGGCGCTAGAGTGCCCTTCTCATGTGGACGAAAATCAAGGCACAACTAGCCGCCTCAGCAATCGATATCTCACTCCTTCGTACCAACCGGAATCTGGCAATCCTCTTCTATTCGGGATTGATCTCTCGAATGGGTTCGATGATCACCTACGTGGCGCTACCTTTCCAGGTGAAGGAATTAACTGATTCATTCCTTGCTGTGGGATTGATCGGTGCGGCAGAACTTATTCCACTTATCGTCTTCGGACTCTATGGCGGAATGCTCGCTGATGCTTTCGATCGACGAAAGTTGATTATCTTTGGCGAAGTTTCTGCACTCGTACTCTCGGTCATCTTGCTCGTCAACGCCCAACTGGCAGAGCCCAAAGTCTGGGTCCTCTTTTTCGTGGCTGCCGCCTTCTCGGCAGTCAACGGCGCAACTAGTCCCAGCTATAACGCAGTAATCCCCCGGATTGTCGCCCATGAGGATATTCCTAAGGCAAGCGCTCTGATGGGCTTGCGTTGGCAAGTTGCCGTAATCACCGGACCAGCTGCTGGTGGATTCATCATCGCCTATTGGGGTGTGAGCACCGGCTACATCATCGACATCATGAGTTACCTACTCTCCCTCGCACTCCTCTCGCGCCTGACCCCCTTTACTCGTGGGGGTGAGCGCAAGACTGCACCCTCGATCTCCGCGCTCGTCGATGGAGTCCGGTACGCCGTCAAACGCCAAGATCTAATGGGTACCTATCTCATCGACTTAGCTGCGATGTTCTTTGCAATGCCGACCGCGCTCTTCCCATTCTGGGCAGAGTCACTCGACGCCCCCTCTGCTCTGGGACTTTTATATTCAGCGGGAACAGTTGGCGCGTTATTAGTCACCCTCTCTAGTGGTTGGACCTTGCGGGTCTATAACCACGGAAAAGCCATTATTTATGCAGCTTTAGCGTGGGGTCTGGCTATCGCACTTGCAGGACTTATCGACTCAGTTCCATGGGTCTTACTCTGTTTGGTCATTGCAGGTGGCGCCGATCATGTGAGCGTCATCTTCCGAACCACGATTTGGAATCAAACGATTCCCGATGAACTTCGCGGACGTCTTGCCGGAATCGAAGTTCTCTCATACACCGTCGGTCCCATCAGCGGACAACTCCGCGCTGGTGGCATGGCAGCAATCACCGGGTTACGAGGTGCGATTGTCGGCGGTGGTCTGCTCTGCATCGGAGCGGTCGCTGCGACCTCCATCTTCTTGCCAAAGTTCCGCAAGTACGACAGTCGAACCGATCCATACGCGCTCCATGAACGTGAGGTGCGTGCTCGTAAGCTCGAATCCGAGGGGTAGTTCCGACAGCACGAACCGAGGAAAAAATTCGTGTGCGACACGACACAAAAATTTTATCTAAATGCTGGAACTTCCTCCCAATATAAGGAACCATTCTCTATAACAGGTCCGGTGACGGATCGGACCCTGCTGACAGGAGAAATACGTGGCTGCAGCCAAGAAGAAAGCAAGGAAGCGCACCGCAAAGAAGGCAGCACCAAAGCGCCGTAAGAAGGCCGCTGCAAAGAAGGCAGCACCAAAGCGCCGTAAGAAGGCCGCTAAGAAAGCTGCTCCAAAGCGTCGCAAGAAAGCTGCAAAGAAGGCAGCTCCAAAGCGCCGTAAGAAGAAAGCAGCTGCTGCTGCAGGTGCAGCAAAGCCAAAGCGTCGCCGTCGCAAGAAGGCCGCTAAGAAAGCAGCGTAAATTCCAGCATAAATTACTGGTAATTAACCCCCATAGCCTTACGGCGGTGGGGGTTAATTCATTTCCAGCCTCGATAGATTATTTATCGCAGAGCGAGAGGTCAGAGCGAGAGACAGCCTGATTGATGCGCGAGAAGATCTTTTCAATCTGAACTTGTTCGGTTGCACTTAGTTGCGAGAGCCAGCGCTTCTTTAAGCACGCTTTATATGTGGGTGCAATCTGAGAAATCTTTTTTACTCCACGTGAAGTAAGAACTGCAAAGAGCCCGCGTTTATCCTCACTGCACCGCACTCGCTCTACCCAGCCCTCAAGCTCTAAAACCTTGATGCGATGGGAGAGGCGCGAACGGGAGACGAGGGCAACCTCGGCTAATTCACTCATCCGCATCCGGCGCTCTGGGGCCTGCTCCAAATGGGCAAGAAGTTCATAGTCGGCCAAGGTCAGACCGAACTCACTGAGATCTTCGTCAAGGGCGGCGGTCAACGCTCTGGTGGCAGAGATGTAGCTCTGCCAAGCATCCGGAGCGCTCTTACCCATGGATTGAGGGTAGCGAACGATTGAACTTTCAACTACTCAGGATAGTGGCAGGCGACCTCGCTGCCATCTAAGAGATGGAGGGTTGGCTCCTCGGTGAAGCAGCGCGCCTGCGCCTTCCAACATCGAGTGTTAAAGACACATCCAGAAGGTGGATTCGAGGGAGAGGGGAGATCCCCTGAAAGCACTATCTGTTCCCGTGCGCTCTCCAAAACGGGATCGGGTATCGGAATCGCAGAGAGGAGCGCTTTTGTATAGGGATGATGAGGGCGTTGATAAATCTCCTCGGTGGGAGCAATTTCGACAATCTTGCCGAGATACATCACCGCTACCCGATCTGAGATGTGTTGGACAACTGAGAGATCGTGGGCGATAAAGAGATAGGAGAGGCCAAAATCATCCTTGAGGTCATCAAGGAGGTTAATGACCTGAGCCTGGATAGAGACATCCAGCGCCGAGACCGGTTCATCGCAGACGATAAATTCAGGGCGGAGCGCAAGCGCCCGTCCAATCCCAATTCGCTGGCGCTGTCCTCCAGAGAACTCGTGCGGATACCGGTTGTAATGCTCAGGATTTAACCCCACTCGCTCCATTAACTCCTGAACTGCACTCTTGATATCTCTCTTGCTGGAGGCGACTGAATCAATGCCATGGATAGTGAACGCCGCTCCGATGATCTCTCCTACTGAGTGGCGTGGGTTCAGTGATGAGTATGGATCCTGGAAGATGATCTGCATCTTGGTACGCAGCGGTTTCATCTTCCGGGATGAATACCCAGAGATATTCTCGCCATTGAAGTGAATCTCTCCGCTGGTGGGCTCATATAACTTAAGAATCGTCCGCCCAGCAGTGGATTTACCGCACCCTGATTCGCCAACAAGGCCGAGCGTCTCGCCCCGTTTTATCGCGAAGGAGATGCCATTGACCGCCTTATTTTCACCTTTAACCCGCGCAAAGATGCTATTGCTTGTGATGGGAAAGAACTTCTGAAGATTCTTCACTTCTACAATCGGGGTATCGCTCACAGCGTGGCCCCCTCGAGATGGCACCGAGCAAAATGTCCTGGCGTATGTTCTGTAAGCGCAGGCATCGCACTTTTACAGCGATCAGGGCCACCGCCAACGCGTTCGGTGAAGGTGCAGCGAGGGGCAAAGGCGCACCCGGCAGGTAAAGCAATGAGCGAAGGGGGTTGCCCCGCAATTGCGCTCAAGCGCTTCCCACGACCCCGATCCATTCGTGGAATCGATGCGAGCAAGCCATGGGTATAAGGCATTAAAGGATTGGCATAGAGCTCACCTACCGGTGCGCTTTCGACGATCTTTCCGGCATACATAACATTTACCCGGTCCGCCGCTCCCGCTACAACCCCTAAATCATGAGTGATCAAGATGATTGCCATCTTCAGTTCTGATTGCAGCTCACGAAGAAGTTTGAGTATCTGTGCCTGGACTGTGACATCAAGGGCAGTTGTTGGCTCATCGGCAATCAGCAACTCAGGGCTATTGACCAGTGCCATTGCGATCATCACGCGCTGGCGCATACCGCCAGAAAATTGATGTGGAAATGCCTTTAAGCGATTGGCAGCATCGGGAATGCCTACCATCTCTAACAGTTCAATTGCGCGCGCAGTACTAACTTCGATATCTACCTCATTATGTACTTGATGGGCTTCGATAATCTGATCACCAATCGCGTAGTACGGATGGAGCGAGGACATTGGGTCCTGGAAGATCATTGCGATATTTTTGCCGCGGATTTTTCGCATCTGCTCATCAGCAAGATCTATCAATTCGAGGTTGCCAGCATCGCCCTTCATAATGGCGCTGCCACTAATCCGTGAACCACGTTTCGAGAGCAAGCCCATCAGCGCCAGATTGGTTACCGTTTTACCCGAACCTGATTCGCCTACTATCGCCAAAGTCTCCCCGCGTTCGACGGTGAAGGTGACGCCATCGACCGCTTTGACGAGACCATCGCTAGTAGGAAATTCGACCCGCAGGTCGGAGACTTCGAGAAAACTCATGCAGCAACTCGCACGCGTGGGTCGATAAATGCATAGAGCACATCGACCAGAAGATTCATGAAAATGACGATTGTCGCAGCCAGGATTGTGGTCGCAACGATGATTGGTAAGTCAAAATCAACCACAGCGCCAAGGGAGAGCCGCCCTAACCCTGGGAGATTAAAGACTGCTTCAGTAAGAATTGCTCCACCCAAAAGTCCAGCAAAATCAAGACCTGCCATTGTTGTTAGCGGAGCGAGCGCAGCGCGTAAGGTGTGCTTACGTAATACAACCTTCTCGCTTAATCCCTTTGCGCGAGCGGTACGTATGAAGTCTTCACTCAAGGTTTCTATAACTGCGTTGCGCACAAAACGGGTATACAAAGCGGCATATGCCAATGCCAATGTGATCCAGGGCAGGATCATCGTGTTTAACCACTCCAACGGATTCTCAAAGAGCGGGGTGTAGTTGCCTGAGGGGTAGGGCAAGATTCGCCATTTGACCACAACGAAAACTAAGAGGAGTAGACCGGTGAGGAAGGTCGGTAGTGAGGTACCAATAAGTACGAAGATGGTGCTCCCAGTGTCAGCAGCTCGACCTCGATACCTGGCGGCGACAATTCCTAAGCCAACCCCCAAAATCAACCAGAGCGCCAGAGCGCCAATTGCAAGTGAGAGGGTAACTGGGAGCGCCTCAAGGATTGCGTTGGTCACGCATGCATGCTCTTGGAAGGAGTATCCGAAACTGGGCGCTGGGCAAAAAATTGTTGCCGCTCCCTCGCCAAAAGTACGACCAAGAAAAAGCCCTTTGAGAAAAACAAGATACTGCGTCCATATTGGAAGGTCGTAGCCAAGTCGCTTTCGATTGGCCTCGATGATTCCTGGATCATTACAACTCTTACCGCAGGTAAGGGCTGCAGGATCGAAGGGCAGAATGGCAAAGATTAAGTAAACAGCAAAGCTAACGGCAAATAAGATTGCTATCGAGATTGCAATTCGTCTTGCTAAATAATTAATCATGGGCACCCACTCTCGTAATTTAATGTTGAGGTGAGGGATGACTCCCCCACCTCAACGCGTACTACTTCAAGTCGTATTAAATGAATTTAATTATGACTTGACTTTGATATCACCGAAGGAAGGTGCACCTTGTGGTTCCCAGAAGAAGACTCCTTCAAGCTTTGAGCCCCAAATTTCTTGGGTCTTGGAGAAGACGCCTGGGATGACCCACATTTGGTCCATCACATATTGGTTAAGTGCAGCCCACTCTGCGCCCTGTTTTGCACGATCTGGCTCAGCGAGGTTTGCTTGCGCGCGACTCTTGAACTCTGCATATGCAGGATCCTTGCCTACGCGAGAGAGCGGGAAGCCGCCCTCGTCAAGGAAGAGCTCAGGAATAACAGTCGATGCGTTGGCCCAGTCTGGAGCCCAACCAGCGCGCGACATGTCGCCTTGCTTGGTGGTATCGAAGACAACGGCGTAGTACTGACCTGGCTCAATGAAGTTGAACTTCAGGTTGATTCCCGCATTCTTCTTCAAGGAATCAATCCAGATAGTTGCACCCTTCTTGTTGGTGTCAGTATCGGAAGTATCGAAGGTGAAGCCCTCCCCAGTTGCTCGAGCGTAGATGTCGGGGCAAGTGGTCTTTGCCTCTTCCATAAGCGCCTTTGCCTTCTCAGGATTGCCCTCTGGCTTGAAGTCTTCCAAACCGGTTACTGGCTTGTAATCAAGACCCATCAACGGCTTGATGACGCCATCAGCTGGATCGCCACCAAACGCTGGTCCACCAACAAGTTGTAGGAGGGCAGCGAAGTCACGTGCGTAGTAGAGCGCCTTGCGAATCTGGACGCATGGCACCTTTCCGACATTGACTGCGGTGTAGGTGACGTATGGATCGTAAACGTTGAGTGCGCGGCTCTTCCACTCTTCCTTAGGTGTGCCATCTTCATTGAAGACAGTTGCCAAGTTAGTGGGAAGAACTGCATCTAGTGAGAATGCAGCTGGCTCGGAATCATTCAAGATCAATTGATCGCGAACTTCCTCAGCCACACCAAAACGGACGACGATCTTATCTGGGTAGGCATTTCGAATTGGATCTGAATCCTTGCTCCAACTTTCGTTGCGAACTAAGACCATCTCATCTTTTGCCTTGTACTTCTCGATCTTGTATGGACCAGAGGAGACAGGTGCAAGATCGTATTGATCGCCTGTGTCCTTTGCCTTTGGTACTGGGCTGAACGAGAGGTAGGTGACGGTGTAGTTGAAGTCGCCGACCGCACGCTTCAAATTGAAGGTGATGGTCTTGTTATCTTCAGAGCAGGTCACAGCCTTATCGTATGCAGCGGTGTCATTTCCATCAGTTGCATATGGACCCTTATAAACCGAAGAACCGTCCGCAGCTGAAGGAATGTCAAGCATGCTAATCGCATAGGTCGGACCATCGGTAATGACATCGGTAGCGAAAGTCCGAGAGACGCCATATTTCACATCTTCGCAGGTAATGTCGCTGCCATCTTCAAACTTCACGCCATCGCGAAGTGTGAACTCCCAGGTTTTATTGCCATTTGAAGAACGACCGGTATCGGTTGCCAAATCTGGCACGACCTCTGAACCTGCAGCACCCTCTGCTCGCGCGTACGCAGTGAGCGTCCGGTGCATAAATGAACCAAACCACGCGATATGTTGACCGGTGTAGTTACGGTTTGGATCAGCGTGAGTCCATGACTCCGCATTAGTGAGGAAGGTGAGCGTTCCGCCCGCGCCTCCGCTTGAAGATGAGCAGCTCACGAGTACGCCAGTAAGTAGCGAGAGCGCCACTACACCGGAGAACGCGCGGCGCCCTCTGCGGGACGAACCCGCTTTTATCTTGAACATATTCCTCCTCAACGATGGATATGTGGTTGGTTTCATTTACGTAATCTCACTCCGTGGGTCGAGCGCATCGCGCACCGCATCACCGAGCAAGTTGAATGTGAGCACCACAAGAATCAGGGCGCTTGAAGGGATAAAGAAATAGGTGGGGTTATTAATGACATATTTGATGGAGTCAGATATCAACAGACCCCACGTGGCATCAGGTGGTTGAACCCCAAGACCTAAAAAGGAGAAGACCGCTTCTGCAGTCAGGTATCCCGGAAGCGAGAGTGAAAGGTAGACAATGACCACAGTCCAAAGATTTGGCAAAATCTCTTTGAAGATAATCCTGCGCTGTGATGCTCCCAATGCACGTGCAGCCATAATGTAATCACGTTCTCTAATAGAAAGAACTTGCGAGCGCATGATGCGGGCAAGATATGGCCAGCCAAAGAAGATAAGTATGAGTACCAAATAGCTCATTCGCGCCGAGTTTCCTTCAACTAGCCCCGTCGCTTCCAGGCGCTGCACCATAGGCAAACTCAACGCGACAATCATAAAAAATGCTGGGAAAGCAAGAAGGAAATCGATGAAGCGACCAAGCGTGGAATCAACTACCCCCCGGAAGTACCCCATCAGAATTCCCATGATCAATCCGATGCTCACACTCGAAATGGTGACTATCAAGGCAACGAAGAATGAGGTGCGAGCTCCAAAAAGTAGGCGTGCAAGGAGATCGTGACCGATGCCAGGCTCAAGTCCCAGTGGGTGCGCCCAACTAATCCCGTTAAAGCCACCTGTTGGAAATCCCTGGCTATTCATTAATTCGTTATATCGAGCTCGCGGATCTAAACCAAAGAGCTTTTGTAAAAGTGGAGCGAACATTGTTGAGAGGATGAGAAAGACCGCAATCGAGAGGGTGATGAGTCCCGTTCTATTTGCGCGAAAGCGGCGCCATGCCAATTGGCGAGGGCTACGACCAACGACTCCTGAAGAGGCGCTCTCCAGTAGCTCGCTGCTCAACCTGACCCCCTGGCCGCGCTACCGGGCGGTAGCCTTCAGAGCAACCTACTCCTCTATATAGGGACAAGACCACCACCGAAATTGCCGCAACCAGCGAAAATGGCGCGCTGAGCCAGGTGAGCCAGAGGTATCCCGGTAGATTGCCGACAGTGAAGCGGGAAAACTGGAGTTTTGCCATCGAGGGGAATGGTCGAGGCGCCCATGCTCGGGCGCGACGGGGCACCATCACCACCCCTCATGGGGCAATTGCAACACCTGCCTTTATCCCGGTTGGCACCAAGGCCACAGTCAAATCCCTTGCGGTCGAACAGGTGCGCGAGAGCGGTGCACAAGCGGTTCTGGCAAATGCCTACCACCTCTACTTACAGCCAGGTTCAGCAATCTTGGACCAGGCAGGTGGATTGGGTTCATTTATGAACTGGCAGGGACCGACCTTCACCGACAGTGGCGGATTCCAAGTGCTCTCACTCGGCGTGGGATTTAAGAAAACTCTTGCAATGGATCCTGGTGAAGTTACCGCCGATGATGTCATTCAATTGCCAAAACTTCGATTGGCACATGTAGATGACGATGGGGTCACATTCAAATCACACCTTGATGGCTCTATGCACCGATTTACTCCGGAAGTCTCTATGCAGGTGCAACATCAAATCGGTGCCGACATTATTTTTGCCTTTGATGAATGCACCACTTTGATGAATACAAAGGAGTATCAACAGATCGCTCTTGATAGAACTCTTGCCTGGGCACACCGGTGCATCGCGGAGCATCAACGCTTAACCAACGAGAGGGTTGGCAAGCCATATCAAGCGCTCTTTGGGGTTATTCAAGGTGCGCAGTACGAGGATTTACGAAAAGAGGCGTCGCGGAGTATTGCTGCCCTAGATTTTGATGGGTTTGGAATTGGCGGGGCCATCGACAAGAGCACGCTTACTCGAATCGTTTCATGGGTGACCGATGAATTACCTGAGGATAAACCGCGACATTTACTCGGGATTGGCGAGCCCGATGATCTCTTTCGCGGGGTAGAGAGCGGCGCAGATACTTTTGATTGTGTTGCACCAACTCGAAATGCACGTACTAGCGCGGTCTATGGACCCAGCGGGCGATTTAACTTAACAGTCTCCGAGAATCGAACTGCCTTTTCACCGATTGATGAGAGCTGCACGTGCTACACCTGCACCCATTACACAAAGGCCTATTTACATCATCTTTTTAAGAGTAAGGAAATCTTAGGTTCTACACTCACCACAATTCATAATGTGCATTTCACAGTAAAACTAGTCGATAAAATTCGAGAACATTTAGATCGGGATAATTATGAAGATTTCCGTGATGATTTCCTGGCTCGCTATTACCCTTCGCGATGATAGGTCGGTTCCACCCGCTTGATTAATGCGATGACCCGATAAGTGACTGGCAGGAGTAAGACCTCTAGCGCAGTTTTATAGAAATAACCAAGTATGAGATACCTGAAGAATTCCTCTCCAGTGATAACGCCATAAAAGGCGATTGTGCAGAAAGTGAGAGTGTCTGCGAATTCTCCAACGACGGTAGAACCAACGAGTCGGAACCAGAGCGCCTTCTCATCGGTTCGCTCTTTAATTTTGACCAATACATATGCATTGAGTAGCTGTCCCACGAGGAATCCACAGACGCTGGCAAGAACTATCCGAGGCAGGAAGCCAAGGACTGCCTCGAATGCCGCTTGATTCCCCCAACTTTCAGCCGGTGGCGCAGATTGGACCGCCCAAAAAGTAAGTGATGCGAGAATTGAAAGACCAAATGCGAGAAAGATTGCTCGTCGCGCTGCCTTTAATCCGTACACCTCGCTGAGCACATCGCCCACAATGTAAACCAACGGAAAAAGAAAGGCGCCACCATCTGTAATAAATGGGCCAAATTCAATCAACTTGACTGCACCAATATTGGAAATGAGAAGTAGCGCAGCAAATATCGCAATCACATATGGATACACGCCACTAGATGGTGAAGCGAATGCAATCTTCCTCAGTGTTCTACTCCTCGCTTTTGAGTAACTCCGCAATTTTTCTTTCGATTTGTGGATCGTTGTCGTTGATTTCAACGACCTTAGTACGATTAGTCTGACCCATCACGATGGAGACTTTCGATAATGAAACACCAACGGCTTCGGCAATTGCTCGGCAGACGGCAGTGGATGCCCGGCCATCGATTGCCGGCTCTGATACCGCTACTACGAGCGCAGGCGGGTCGCCAAAGCTACCTCGAACCTTATTTCGAGATGCACCTGGCTTAACGCGCACAGTCACTCTTATCGCCATAGGTGAATTCTACTAAACTAAAGGAATGGTGATGAGTAAGAGAATTTCATGGGAGAAGCTTTCCTGGACAGAGATTGCAGAGCTCGATCGTGAGAGCACATTCATCATCATCCCTACTGGTGCCATAGAACAGCATGGACCTCATCTCACTATTGATACAGATATTTATAACTCTGATGCCATTGCGCGCGCAGTTGCCGAAAAGATTACTCAAGGCGGAAAGCAGCGAGTACTGGTCGCTCCCCCCATCTGGTGGGGTACCTCTCCACATCACCTCGGATTTCCTGGAACTATCTCGCTAAAGAATGAGACCTTTACTAGCATTCTTTTTGAGACTATCGCTTCACTCAAACCTCATGGGTTCTATCGCTTCATAATTCTTAATGGACATGGTGGAAATATCGGCAACCTCACCGCGACCGTCTCCAAAATAAACGAGGAGCTAGGTATCTCAATTCCTGCGCTCTCCTATTGGCAGACCATCACGGATGTTCTCATCAAGGTCGGCGAATCTGAGATTGGCGGCATGGGTCATGCTTGCGAGATGGAGACTTCGCTCGCATTATTTTTACGACCTGAGGATGTCAATATGGAGAAGGCCATCATCGATATGCCAAAGCAGCCGACACCCTGGTCGTGTATCGATTTTCGCCAACCCGGATTTTTAAATATCCCTCTAGATCTCAAGCGAGATAGCAGAGCGGGGATTATCGGTAATCCTCTTCTGGCGACTCGAGAGAAAGGTGAGCAGATTTTCACCGCCGCCGTAGATCGCATTGGCGCTGCCATCGAAGGAATGGCTCATTTGAAGAAAAGTGATCTCACAACGTCCCGCTTTTGATTGCTCTTAATCCCCTGGTGAAAAGTGACGTGACTGCACCAGGCCAGCAGCCTCACCTCTGCTCAACACGGCGAGCGCCATTTTCCGAGAGGCTTCGTCGATCATCGCTGACTTATAGATAGCCGCCCCTTTTGCACCGCCCGATTGTGAGGTGAAATATTGATAAGCCTCGAGAAGCATCGCAGCCTCGTCGAATCGCACTTGGGTTGGAGTGAAAATTCGATGGCATGCCGCTATTTGATCTGGGTGCAAGACCCACTTTCCATCAAAGCCCATCGCTGAGGAGATGCCCGCTGATTTTTCAAACTTTGAAATATCGCGAACTTCCAAAGTTGGTCCGTCGATAGCAGCCACTCCAGCTGCTCGAGCAGCAACGAGAACTCGCATCAACGCATATTCGTTGGAGGTAACCTCTTCTGCGCTCGCGCCAAGGTCAGCCATAAAGTCAGCAGGACCAAAATTCAACGAAGTGACCCTGGGAAATTGGGCAATCTGTTCACAGTTGACCAATCCTTGTGCGCTCTCGATTTGTGCATCAATAGTGATACTGCCTTGCTGTCGCCCCACCGTGCTCTCGATTTGAGAGAGTAATTTGGCTACCTCTGCAACATCACTTTCTCGGTGCACTTTCGGCACGATGATTGAATCAATCCAACGTGCAACACCAGATTTGAGCATTTCGACATCTTCGGCAAACCACTGACTATCCAACGCATTTATACGCACACTTATAGTGGGGGCTTTGAATTTCTTCTGCCCTGCCGAACTTATCAATTCACGAGCAACTCCTTTTGCATCAGGAGCGACCGCATCTTCAAGGTCTAAGAAAATCTGATCGACCTGGAATTCCAGCGCTTTTCCAATCATCTTTTCGCTACTGCCCGGGACAGCAAATACTGATCGTCGAGCTCGAGTTCGTGACATCAGAACCTCTTCAAATAGTGAGAAAAAACGTTGCCAATAAACCTTTGTGCGTACTACGGTACCTCAAAGGAGGAGTAAATGTCAGGTCTTCGCGCAGGTGCAGCAGTAGTCTCCATAGAACCCCCATTGCCATCAGATCCACAAGGTTTCGTTCGCCGTGCCGTAGCAGTTCGAGATTCCATCGATTCTTGCCAAGTTCGAGCATGTGTCATTCAAAACGACGATTACATCATCGCAGTTCTAGCTGCTGATGTTACAAATCTGGATACATACTTTGCTGACCGAGTCCGTAAAGCGATAGTTGCTGCCACTGGAATTCCTTACGACAACATACTTCTCAACTCCAGCCATACCCATGCTGGACTATGGCCTCGAAAAGAGGGCGAGAAACTCCATGGAGAATTTGCCCAGCTGACTGATGCTGAGCATGCATATTTTGAAAAGATTCCTTATGACTACGCAAGCGCGTGCGTCAAAGCAATTTCGCGAATGCAACCTGCGCGTATCTCCGGCGGCACTGGTACCGCTCCAGGTATCGCTGTCAATCGCCGAGAGCGCGATGGTAAGGGTGGGACAATCCTTGGCTGGAATAAAGAGAACTTCATCGACGAAGAAGTTCCAACAATCCGGATCGATGCTCACGATGGCAGCGCAATTGCCACGCTGATTGGTTTTGGTTGCCATCCTGTAGTCCTCGGCGGAGAGGTCCCTTACGCGGGTAGCGATTTTCTTGGGCCGCTACGTAATCAAGTAGAGATGCTTCGCGGTGGCACCTGCATCTTCTTTCAAGGAGCTGCTGGAAATATCCTTCCCCTCGAAGCTTTTTTTGATCATCCTGGACCAGAGATTGCTTTCGGACATCGCCTTGCGCTGGAGGCGGTCCACGCAGTTGTTGATAAGGACCCCCGTGAGATAGATATCAAACATATCGCCTATGGTTCAGTCACTCCGATCTCGCTATATCGGAGAAAGGCGAGAAATCCGCAAGGAGCTCAACCAATCCTTGCTAAAAGAAAGGTGCTCAGCCTTCCACTTAATCCATCGCTGACGGTGGCCGATATGGAACGGGAGTTGCAGGAGCGGTCTAATGATTACGCCGCTACAGAGAAGGCTGGCGGAGAGCGTGATGTACTCAATCCAATTCGCTACCACATCTCCTGGCTTACTGAGATGTTGAAGATGGCTGCGTTAGGGCCACTACCCGAGGAGATTCCGGGAGAGATTTGGGTTGCGCGCTTAGGTGATTGTGCAATCGTAGGAACTCCTGGTGAATTATTCACTGAGATTGGCGCTGAAGTTCGCCGGCGATCTCCCTTTGCAACCACCTTATTTGCAGGATATTGCCAGGGCGTTCTCGGTTACGTGTCTACACCTGAGGAGTATCAATGGGGTGGATATGAGCCCACAGTCGCGCAACGTGGTTATGGTCATCCCGCTCCCTTTGCGCCAGAGGCAAGTCGAATCTTGATAGAAGAATCACTGACGCTCCTTAACCAGTTAGGCGGAGGCAATGACTAATTCTCAATTGGTAAATACTGTTCTTGGTCCCGTACCGGCTGATCAACTTGGTTTAGTTCTCCCCCACGAACATCTCATCGTTGACACCTACGATGTTCGGCGGAGCGCGGAGATGGTCCTTCTTGAACCTGACACGATGGTGAAAGAGGTAGAACTCTTCAAAGCTGCTGGTGGCGGGACGATGGTGGATCAGACAATCTATGGCCTCCACCCTGAGCCCGATAAATTGGAGTACATCTCGAGGAAGACCGGGGTTCATATCGTCGCCGGAACTGGTTTCTATTGGGATGTCTATTACCCCGAATGGCTCCACTCGATGAGCACCGCTGATATCACCAAGAGACTGGTTACTCACATAACTGAAGGCTTGCCAGGCACCTCAATCAAAGCGGGATTTATCGGCGAGCTTGGTACTCATCATCGCGCAATCAAACCGACTGAAAAGCGAGTCCTTGAAGCGGCAGCCCATGCACAAAAAGAGACCGGGGTTCCTATCGGAACACATGCACTCTTTACCGAAATTGGAATTGACCAATTAAATATCCTGGAAGCCGCCGGTGCAGACCTTGATATCACCATTATCGGCCACTGTGATACCAATCGAGATTTGAATTACTCTCGCAAACTCCTCAAACGTGGAGTGTGGATTGCATACGATGCTGTGGGTCAGTTCGATAAGCAAACAGATGAATTGCGCGCTCAATCCATTGCCACGCTCATTGATGAAGGTTATATAGAGAAGATTTTGATCAGCACCGATATCGCCGCTCGCTCGAGGTTAGCGATTCATGGCGGTAATGGATATGCCCACCTGATCACACACTTCCTACCTAAACTTAAAGCTGCTGGTGTGACAGATGCGCAAATAAAAGTTTTAACTGAAAATAACCCACAGAAGGTTCTCGCGGGAAAACGCTAGTACATCAATCCGCCACCGCTGACGTTAATCGTCGCACCATGGATGAATGAAGCATTATCCGATGCAAGAAATAAAGTGGTTCTGGCGAGCTCTTCCGGCTCACCCATTCGCCGCAGCGGGCAGGCAGCAGCAGCATCAGCAACAATCTTCGGGTCGTTATCGACATGCTGCATAGGGGTGTTGATCTGCCCAGGCGCAATCACATTCACTCGAATCCCGTGCGGACCAAATTGTCGTGCGAAACCTCGGGCAAGCGAGACGACGCCACCCTTTGATGCCACATATGCATCAGAGCCCTTCATTGGCCCAATCATCCACGAAGAGGATGAAAAGTTAATGATTCGACCGGGAATCTTCTTGTCAATCATCACTTTTCCAACAGCACGATTGAGGAAGAAAGTGGCCCGTAAATTAACATCGAGTTGTACATCCCAATCATCTTCGGTCACCTCAAAGAGATCTTTCCGACGCAGATAGGCACCTATATGTGCAAGGACGAAGATACTTCCGTAGTGCTGATCTACCTCTGCAACCAAGGCTTCACACCCTTTTATATCTTGGAGATCCAAGACTCGATACATATGGTCACCAGCAGGCATCTCTTTTTCAAGCGCCTTCAATCCCTCGCTATCTCGGGCAGTCGCGCAAACTTTGAGGCCTTCGTTGGCAAAGAGCAGCGCAGTTGCTCTTCCGATGCCACTTGAGGCACCAGTCACTATCGCAACTTTCCCGCGTAATCCTGCTCCTAGAGCCAGTTCAGACATCGTTTATAAACCCTCCGGGAATGCAGGTTCCATATGTGCCACTGTGACCCATCCATCTGGCGCAGCCAAAATTCGCTGAATGGAATTTGCGACCATATTTTTCGACCCGACCTGTGAACCTATTCCTGGTTTGAGAGTGATTGTTTGAAAGACCTTCCCATCTAGGGAAAGTTCGATTTCATCCATCGCGCTCTTGTTTATTCCTGCCAAATCGATATGGCCGTAGAAGTGGGAGACGAACCATGGTTTGCCATTCACTTTCGCGGTATAGGTTTGATTTACACCTGCGCTCTCTCCTGCGGCAATAACGAATCGGTTGGGTAGATCGATTTCATAATCGGTGATAAGGGGAAGTAATTCCTTATCAATGGAGTCAATCGTCAACCCCATGGCATCAGCAACTACGGTCATAGACTGCGGAAAGCCGGCGTGACCGAGGATCTCCTCTTCCTTGACTCGCTGGGCAAAGACTTCAGGGGCAAAACCCATCCCCAGTCGACGTAATACTGTTCCGCCAAAACCTGAGATGTTGACCGTGCGACGTACCGCAACGGTGCAGCCTCGCGGGGCGGCGCCTAATAAGGTCAATACCAACGAGTCAAAAATCAATCCTGGATTAACACCCGTCCCGGCGATGCTCACCTGCCTTGATTTCGCCAGTGAATCGAGGGAGTCGGCGAGCGCTTTATCAACTGCCCACGGATAAGCGCACTCTTCTGAAGAAACCAACACATGCGAACCACTCTCGACTGCTAATTGAATATCTGCAGCAACATCTCTGAATTTAGTGGTGGTGGCGATGATGACCACATCCGCGCCGCTTGTAAGAGCGTTGCTGCGCTCACTTCGCCCGAAGACGCCTATGACTTTATGTTGAGGTACATCCTTGAGAATCTCTGCAACGGTGCTACCGAGCTGTCCGGCTCCGTAGATCGCAACCGTTGCCATGAGTGTTGATTAACTCTCGCAAGTAGCGATGGGATCGCCAGTTTTAATCTCGTCGCCATCTTTGAAAAGTAATTCGACAATCTTCCCCGCGATGGGTGAAGGTACCTCGACATTTGCCTTATCGGTCTCTACCTCCATTAACGATTCACCTACTGCGACCGTATCTCCTGGTTGCTTATGCCATGTAACAAGGTAGACCGAATCCACGGTATCTCCCACGCGCGGCATCTTGATTGTCATCTTCATCGGACTATCTCTCCCTAGTTAATTCGAATTACTTAGTGAAAACATTTTCAAACATTGAGGCAACGGTTGGGTCTGGCGCGGCTTGGCAGGTTGCCACCACACCTTCAATGGTCTTGGTCATATCAGCACGCATCTTCTCAATCTTTGCTGAATCGAGGAGCCCACGCTTTACCAAATCTTCCTCCGTCAACTTAATGGGATCGCGCTCCATCCACTTCTCTAATTCACCTTCAGGGCGATAGAGAGCCTTATCTGCGCGAGAATGTCCTGCGAAGCGATAGGTCTTTGCTTCTATCAACGTGGGTCCGCCTCCGCTACGAGCGCGGTCGACTGCTTCTTTGATTCCCTTACGTGTTGCATGGACATCCATTCCATCAACCGCGTAATGAGCCATCTTGTAGCTATCGGCACGCATATGCAGATCCTCGAGTGGAGTGGTCTTATCAATTCGACTGTACTCACCATAGACGTTGTTATCGCAGATAAAAATCACCGGCAATTTCCAAATTGCAGCGAGGTTCAATCCCTCATGGAAAGCGCCAATATTTGTTGCGCCATCACCAAATACCGCAACGCCGACGTTATCTTGGCCAAGGAGTTGATATGCCAATCCAGCGCCTGCTGCAATGGGAATGCCACCACCAACGATTGCAGATGTTGGCAGAAGTCCCAGAGTCATATCGGCTAGATGCATTGAGCCGCCAACGCCGCCACAGCATCCAATGGTCTTACCCATGATTTCGCCTAGTACAGATTCAGGAGTAAGCCCAAGTGCAAGAGCGATTCCATGGCCACGGTAGGTGGCCATAACGGTGTCAGTAGGTCGCAACTCAGCAGCGAGTGCAATATCTAGCGCCTCTTGTCCCAAACAAAGGTGTGTTGTTCCACGGATCAAACCTGCGGCGAAGAGCCCATTGATTTGATTTTCAAATTCTCTGATTTCGAGCATTCGCTCATAACCAGCAACCTCATCTGTTTGAACAGCTTTGCGACGTTCGAGTTGAATACTCATTATTTCAACCCCTCCATTTCCCACCAGGTTTTCGGAGTCTTGCCAGTTGCGATTACCTCTTTAAGTTGTCGAGCGACATCATCTTTTGTGGGGATATAGCGGGTCTCTAGCGGGCCGCTATATGGCACTGGAATATCTGGAGAGGTGATGCGGAACGGTGCTGCTTTTAACTCGCTAAATAATGCAGATGTCGTCGCAGCAACGATTTCACTTCCCCAACCGCCACTGAGTGGAGCCTCTTCAACAACCACGAGTCGACCAGTCTTCTTTACTGAGTTCAGAACTGTCTCTCGATCCCAAGGAATGATGGTGGCTAAATCGATGAGTTCAGCATTTACGCCGGACTCTTCGATTGCTGCTCTGCACACATCGACCATCTGGCCAGAGGTAACAATCGTGATATCTGTTCCATCGCGCAATACTCGGGCTTTTCCAATTTCTATCTTCAGATTCTTATCAACTTCGCCACGCTTCGCGTAGAGAATTCGCGGCTCAAGGATTACCACCGGATCTGGATCTTGAATCGCTGCTCGTGTAAGTGAATAGGCAGCCTGGGCATCGCTAAGCATGATGAGTTTGAGACCTGGCGTTGCAGTAAACCAATTCTCAAGAGTCTGTGAATGCTGGCTACCAAAACCTAATCCTGATCCACACGAGGCGCGGACAACCATGGGAACAGATAGTTTTCCGTTGGAGAGGTAGCGCATCTTTGCCGCTTCAGTGACTACCTGGTCCAGCGCGACTCCAAGAAATTCAATGAACATAATTTCGACAACAGGTTTTGCTCCCAAGATTGCCGCGCCAACTGCCGCGCCAGTGAAACCCATTTCTGAGATGGGCGTATCGCGAACGCGCACTGGGCCAAACTCAGCGAGTAAACCCTCGGAAGTTTTAAAAGGGCCCTCTGCTTCGGCTACATCTTCGCCGAAGAGCATCACGGTGGGATCACTTCGCATTTCATCAGCAAGCGCATTGACGATCGCCTGTCGAAATTGCATTGCAGCCATTAAAAGCCTCCAGGTCTGCCTTCTACAACCCAACGGGAGCGGGGCTGGAATCGTTTGCTAGGGTATTGACCCACGAGCAACCCCGTCAAGGAGTGGCCATGTCGGCTTCATCACCAGCGCTACCTCTGGCTGGAATTCGCGTGCTCGATGCCACCTCCAATATCGCCGGACCTTTTGGTGGCGCGGTGCTGGCAGACCTTGGTGCCGATGTCCTCAAAATTGAAACTCCAGTGGGCGATCCCTCGCGCTCGATGTCGCCAGTCGATGGTGATCGCTCCGCCTATTTTCATATCGTCAATCGAAATAAAGATGTTGAAGCCATCGATTTGAAATCTAGCGCTGGAAAGAAGCGACTTGATAAATTGCTTGCTAACGCTGATGTCTTCCTCACAAATTTTCTCCCGGATCGCCTTAAGGCTCTCGATTTGGATCCAGATTCGCTCCTTTCCACATACCCCCGTTTGATTTTTGGAAATCTCTCTTCTTATGGAACCAGTGGACCCGATGCTGCCGCACCTGGCTATGACGCCACAGTGCAAGCACGGACCGGAATCATGCACGTTACTGGAGAACCCGATGGCAATCCCGTGCGCGCAGGGGTTTCTGTCCTCGATGTTGGTGGTGGCATGTGGTTAGCGATCGGAGTTCTAGCGGCGCTCGTTGAACGACACTCAACGGGAAAAGGGAAGGTTGTCGAAACCTCTCTTTATGAAACTGGCGCTACCTGGGTGAGTTATCACGTATCAGCCGAGCAGCTCACCGGTGCTCCTTCTGTGCGATCGGGAAGTGGCCACCCAGCTTTCTCCCCCTACGGAATTTTCACAACCGGATCGGGAACTATCTGCATTGGAGTAGGTAACAACAACATCTTTGCCAAACTCTGCACTCTGATTGAACGAACAGACCTCATCGATAATCCCAAGTATGCAGTCAATGTTGATCGAGTGAAGAATGCGACTGAACTCAAGGGAGAGATTGAGCAGGCGCTGGTCACTCATGACGCTCGCTATTGGGCAGAGCTCTTGGGGCGCAATGGCGTTCCTGCAGATCGGGTTGCACTCCCTGAAGAGTTACAGAGCGATGCTCAAGGTCGTGCCATTGACCTTCTGCTCGACTATCCAGATAGCCAGTCGAAGGTGAAGAAGATTCCAGGATTACCGTTGCGCTTCAATGGAAAACGGCCCCCC
>Ga0208048_1000174_pt1 | contig 33935 bp, 32 predicted proteins | sample Malawi_45m_30L_FD_184163 | JGI IMG/M metagenome (GOLD analysis project Ga0208048, IMG submission 184163) | Freshwater microbial communities from Lake Malawi, Central Region, Malawi to study Microbial Dark Matter (Phase II) - Malawi_45m_30L... | ecosystem: Environmental > Aquatic > Freshwater >...
TGTGGCAGCGGCGAGCGGCATCCTCGTTCATTCATTGTGGGACTTTCCCCTGCAAAAAGCGTCCATCCTCCTTTACTTTCTCACGTTGGTGGCCGATGGCTGGGCGCGGTTGAATGCGAGCGGGGAGATGAGCGCCTCTGACAGCGAGTTTACCGCTTGAATGAATTCACCGTTTTGGCGCATCGGTGCGCGTAAGCTCGTCCAGATGATGCTTCTCCCGCAGGCCCGCGTAAACCAGACCACCCACCAGGCTCCAGCACAGGCTGCCCGCCGTGCAAAGCAGTGATAGCGATAGCGCTGCCGTGTGCTCCACACCAATCAATGGCACCGCCAGCATTAGCACGAACAGGTTCTCGCGCACGCCCAGGCCGCTCGGTGTCAGTGGAATCACCACCATGCAAGTGATCATCGGCACGATGGCAAACTGGTGTCGCAACGAAATCTCCAGACCCAGCCCCCACGCGAGGCACTGCACGTGCAGCACGCACACGCTGCACAGCAGGAGCGAGACGGCGAGGCTCTGGAGAAAAAACTTTGGGTTGTGGCCGAACGGCTTGAGTGAGTCCCGCAGCTGTTCGAGGAAATCTCCCTTCGGCAATTGCCTCAACCACGCTCGCGCCCGCGGCAGCCCGCGGGAGACGCCGCCCCGCAGCGCAAGAAACACCACCACTGTGCAGCCCGCGAACATCGCTACAATCACCGCCGCGAGCTTTAGAAATAACGGGTCCGCGCGCAGCAACGGCACATTGGCTGCCATCGCGATCAGCGTAAACACCAAGAGCGCGAACAGGCCGACGATACGGTCCACAAACACCGTGCCCACGGCCTCGGCCTTCTTGTGTTGCGTCTCCCGTGCTGCGTAGTAGGCCTTCATCAGATCCCCGCCCGCTGCCCCGAGCAGAAAGGAATTGAAGTAGTGCGCTACCAGTGAGATTTGCGCTGCGCGCGTGAAGGACAATTCCAACCCGTGCACGCGTAGCACCTGTCGCCACCGCACCACGCCGAGGGAAATCGTCGCGCCCATCAAAACCAGAGATACAGCGAACGCCTCCGGTCGCACGCGCGACACGGCTCGCCATACTTCACGCGGGCCGTGCGTCCACGAGACTTCTAGCCGCTGACTGCGGGTGAGTTCTTGCCACGCGGGCGTCCGCTGTTCGCGCACCCATGCCTCCTGCCCTTCCTTCCAGAAAATGGCCTGGAAAATCCATGCCAGCAGCAACCCGCAAACCGCGAGCTGCGCGAGGCTCTTCAGCAATGAGGACGAGCGCTTCACGGCCCCCAGAGCTGTTTGACGTGCGCCACGCCCCGCTTCGCTTCCTCGGGCTTCATCCCCGGACTGAACTCAAAGACCTTGATATGCTCCGGTCGCACGAACGGCTTGAGCGCGGCGAAGTTTACCGTGCCCGTGCCTGGCTCGCGATGGTCGCGGCCGGGAAACTCCACATCGTGAATGTGAAAACCGCCGAGCTGGTCCGCAAGTTGGCCGAGGTGCGTGACGTGATGCAGGAAGCCGAGGTGCTCCTTGATCTGTGCGTGCCCCGTGTCATGCCAGTAGCGCACGGTGGCGGAGGAGAAGCCGGAGAGAAACTGCGTCATCTCGCCGTCGAGCGGCACTTCCTCGAGCGCCTCGCGGTTTTCGATGCCTAGCTGAAGGCCGAGTTCCGCCGCCCTCGCCGCGATTTCATGCAGAGCGGCAGCCGTGCGTTGCATGGGCTCCGCCTTGAGTTTCTCTTGTTGCTCGACTGCGTCGGCAAGGAGTTGCTGAAACTTAGGTGACTCATGCTGTTGAGCTGCGATCATGTCCAGTAACGTGTCGGTGAAATCCTCCGGGCCGAATAGGCCCAGAAAGCCGCTCTTGGGCTTCATGCCCGCGAGGCTGCCCATGTGCAGCACTACGAGCCGTGCCTTCACGCGCACAGCAAAATCCAGCGTTTTGAAAGTTTGCTTGAGCGCACTTTCCCGTTCGCGCGGGTCACGCGCGGTAAACTGGAAGACGTTAGGCGCGGCCTGGTTTACGCCCAGAGGCAGTGGGCAAAAATTGTGCAGCGTGGAGATGCGGATTTCGCCTGCGTCCACTGCGGCGAGGATGCCTGGCACCAGGCTCACGCGGATGCCGTGGCTGAGTTCTGCGAAGTCGAATCCAAGCGATGCGATCTCCTGCAGCATGGCGCGGCCATCCGTGTGCCGATGCGAGTTCCAGCAGGTAGAAAGCGAATACATTCGGGTGAGCGCAGTGCGTTCGACTCATTAGGCACTGCCGTGCGACCATTGTTCAAACCTGAAATCCCGCCCAGAGACTTTACAAATGGGGCAAACACCCATCTTGCCGGGCGCCATGAGGGCAGCAAAAAGCCGGGCGCGGGTGGAGCCCGCGTCCGGCGTTGAGGGGAAGGCGGGTATCAGAGGTCGGCGTAGCGGGCGCGCAGCATGGCGGTGAACTTGGCCACCTTGAGCTTGCGCCGGCGCTTTTCGCTCGGCTTCTCGAAGCGGCGGTGGTTGCGGACTTCCTTCAAGGTGCCTTCGCGGTCGATTTTCTTTTTCAACCGCCGCAGCGCCTTTTCCACCGGCTCGCCTTTCTTAAGCTTGATCTCGGTCAAAACTATGTCACTTCCTTCCCAGTCTGCTGCCTGGGGTTGGCTGGCAAACCGCCAGTCCTGTCCAGGTCAGGAATGTGCATTCTAACGGTCGGCGGAAGGCCGTCAACCGGCAAAAAAAGCCGTAAAGGGGGGCTTTGATCACGGGAAAGGCCCGGGCCAGAATCTAGCCCTTGACCACGAATGGCGGCCCGTTACCTTCCGTCCACTTTGGTGGTTGAACCGAATGGTTTAGCCAAACTTTTAGACAACACACGAATACGCAAATGAAATCATTGATGCTGACCCTCACCGCCGTCGCCTTTGTCGCCGGCCATGCCTCCGCTGGCGACGTAACTGGTAAGATTACCCTCAAAGGCACGCCCGCTCCGGAGAAGGATATCCCGATGGATCCCGCTTGTGGCGCGCTCCACCCAGGCAAGAAGCCAACCACACGATTTTACGTCGCGGACGCCAGCGGCGGCCTCGCCGACTGCGTGGTGTATCTTGAAGGTGCCAAGGGCGGGTCAGCGGCTGACAAGCCAGTGGTGATCGACCAGAAAGGCTGTGAATACCTGCCTTACATCAACTCCGCTCAGGTCAAGCAGACCATTCGCGTGCTTAACTCCGATCCAGTGATGCACAATGTCCACCCGACGCCGTCGGCGGATGGTAACAAGGAGCAAAACAAAGCTCAGCTCCCCAAGGGCGCGCCGCTGGAGTTCACTTTTGAAAAGCCAGAGAAGTTCCTCCGTTTCAAGTGCGACGTGCATCCGTGGATGTTTTCGTACGTGAGCATTTTTGACCACAGCTCCCACACCGTAAGCGGCAAGGACGGCACCTTTAAGATCACCGGCGTGCCGGACGGCAAATACAAGCTAGTCGTCGAGCATCGCAAGGGCGGCAAGGTGGAAAAAGAAATTGAAGTGAAGGGCGGCGCGAAAGCTGACTTTACCATCGAGGCCAAGTAATTCGGCGGTTTTGGGCTCAGCCGCCGTGGCCAGCAACGGTCGCGGCGGCTGACGCTTTTTGGAGTCAGTAGTGGGATTAACCCGCGCACTTCTCGCAATGAGCAGGGATAAAATCTTGTTTAGGATCCTTGCTAGTTGTTCGGAGTCGTATACCAGTTCGATATGCCAATAATGGCTTCACACCCATGGTTGCACCGGTACGCCTTGCTTACGGCAGTAGCGACGATTGTACTCATTAGCATTGGCGGTTTGGTGACCAGCCATGGTGCGGGCATGGCAGTTCCGGATTGGCCCAACAGCTATGGTTACAACATGTTTACCTTCCCGGTGTCGATGTGGGTGGGTGGCATCCTTTGGGAGCATTCCCACCGCCTAGCTGGGTCGGTAGTCGGCCTTCTTACGCTGGTGCTGACCATCTGGCTCAATGGCCGGCCGGCCGCTAAATGGCTGCGGTGGGGTAGTGTCATGGTCCTCCTACTAGGCTTGCTTGCGGCCACGAGTAACAAGGTCAAATTGGACAACGTGGTTTTTTTAGTTGGCACTGGCGTGGCTGGGGTGGGACTCAGTTTCTTTTGGCCTCGTAATGAACCGATTAGCCCTCGGCTTGCCTTTTGGGGCAATGTGGCACTGATCGTGGTCCTCGTGCAGGGCCTGTTAGGCGGGTTGCGAGTGACGGCGTTGGCGGATTGGTTGGGTATCTTTCACGGAACCTTAGCGCAGTGTTTCCTCGTGCTCGTGTGCTCGCTCGCTTTGGTCACGGGCGGATGGTGGGCGCGCTTGAATGCGGAGCCGCAGCCGATGCCGGTGCCCAACCAGGTCCGACGATTCTTGCTGGCGACCACGTTGCTGATCCTTGGCCAGCTCGCGCTCGGAGCTTCGATGCGCCACCAGCACTCGGGATTGGCGGTGCCGGATTTTCCCCTTGCCCACGGCAAGGTTTGGCCGGCGACGGATGCAGTCTCTATGGAAAAATATAATCAAGTCCGGCTCGACCACCGGGACTTCAAGCCCATCACCGCCGGACAAATTCATTTGCACATGGCCCACCGAATCATGGCCGTGGTTGTGTTTGTTCATGTGTTGGCCAGCCTGCTCAAGCTGCGTAATGCTGTGGGCGGGGCGCATCCGCTGGCCCGGCTGGCGGGCGGATGGTTTGGCCTGATCTGCGTCCAGGCAGGCCTGGGCATTTGGACAGTCTTGAGTAACAAGGCCGCTGACATCGCCACTTTGCACGTGATTGTCGGAGCTGCCAGCTTGGTAACGGGTGCGCTGCTGACCCTGCTGGCCGCATCAGTATTCCGGCCCCAAAAGTCAGCGTCGGAAATAAAATTATGATTAGGATTAACAAGTAGATTAAAATTCAAGAAGTTTGCCTTCGCACTTGCCCTTGCCCACAAACCGACGCTTAATTTCCTTCTGACTTTGGTGAAAACCGTCGTAGAAACCATCAACCCAAGCATTCCCGCCGAGTCGGCCCGCGGTGGCCTTTGGGCCGAGCTGTTCAAGGTGCGGCTCACTAGCCTTGTGTTGCTCACCACCTTGGTGGGTTATTACCTCGGCCAGCGTGGCGGATTAAACTGGTTGCTGTTAGTCAACACGCTGTCAGGCACGGGTCTGTTAGCCTGCGGCGCGGCCGCCTTAAACGAATATTTAGAGCGTGATTTTGACGCCCTGATGGAGCGCACGGCCGACCGACCGCTTCCGGCCGGCCTCATCCAACCGCAGACCGTCGTGGTACTTGGCGGGGTGATTTCTGTGGCAGGTCTGCTTTGGCTGGCGTTTGGCGTGAATCTGCTGACGGCCGTCCTGGGAGCGGTGACGCTCATCAGCTACTTGTTCATTTACACCCCGTTAAAGCGCAAGACCACGCTAAACACTGCCATCGGCGCAGTTCCCGGTGCGCTACCCCCGCTGATGGGTTGGACGGCGGTTCGCGGCGACCTGTCCATTGAGGGTTGGGCACTCTTCGCAATCCTTTTCTTCTGGCAGCTACCGCATTTCCTCGCCATCGCGTGGATGTACCGCGAGGACTATGCGAAAGGTGGCTTTGTGATGTTGCCGCTAGTTGATCGCGATGGGGCGCGTACGGGTCGTTCGGCGGTGAGCCACACACTGGGGCTGCTGCCAGTGAGCCTAAGTCCATTCGTCTTTCAGGTGTCCGGGGCGCTGTATTTGTTTGGGGCATTGCTACTGGGGTTGGTGTTCTTCTGGTGCGCATTGCGGTTCGCTCGGCAGATGGATCGCCTCAGTGCACGGCGATTGTTCTTCGCTTCGATTTTGTATCTGCCGTTGTTGCTAGGGCTGATGGTTTTTGACAAACGATGAGCTTAGGAATCTTGAATCTGTTCGTAATTTGAATGAAAAGCGTTTTAATGAAAAATTTGAGAACTGACTTAAACACGAACCGATATAGTACTTAATTGACATTCAGTCCCGCACCGTTAGACAGAACTCTTTGGCGCGGAACGCAAACAAACTCAGCCCAAAATTTATGCAGTCTACGACCACGTCCACCACGCTTGACACTCACGATCACGCGCCCCACCACGACCCTGGTTTCATGCGGTCCTACGTTTTCTCCACGGACCACAAGGTTATCGGTATCCAGTACGGCTTTACGGCGCTGGTGTTCTTGTTGCTCGGGTTTCTACTCATGATGTGCATGCGTTGGCAAATTGCGAACCCCGGCGCTCCCCTCCCGTTAGTGGGTGGCTTGCTGGAGAGGGTGCTCGGAGATGTGGCTAAAGGCGGCGTTGTTTCGCCGGATCTTTACAATTCCTTTGGCGCGATGCACGGAACTATCATGGTATTCCTCGCGATCGTGCCTCTGGCCTTTGCCGCGTTCGGCAATTACGTAGTGCCCTTGCAAATTGGCGCGGTTGATATGGCTTTCCCCCGTGTAAACATGGCTAGTTATCAGTGTTTCGCGGCGGGCGGGGTGGTAATGTTCGTAAGTTTCTTCATTCCCGGCGGCGCGGCGCAGGCGGGTTGGACCTCCTACTCCCCGCTGGCGACTATCGTACCCACGCACGGGCAAACTTTTTGGCTTATTGGCATGGTGTTGCTCATCACTTCCTCTCTGCTGGGTGCGGTTAATTTCATCGCCACGGTCATTCAACTCCGCGCGCCGGGTATGACATGGATGCGGATGCCGTTCTTTACATGGACACAGTTCGTAACAGCATTCATCCTGTTGTTGGCTTTCCCGCCATTGGAGGCCGCCGGCATCCTACAACTCGCCGACAAAGTATTGGGATCCAGCTTCTTCCTCCCGACCGGACTCGTTGTCTCGGGTAAATTATACGACGCCTCTGGGGGTGGTAGTCCGCTGCTCTGGCAGCACCTCTTCTGGTTCCTCGGACACCCTGAAGTTTACGTCCTCATTCTGCCTGCGATGGGGGTAGTTGCAGAGATTGTGACCTGCAACACACGTAAGCCTATCTGGGGTTACAAGTCCTTGGTCTATTCGGTCCTCGCAGTTGGTTTCATAAGCTTCATCGTGTGGGCGCACCACATGTATCTCACCGGCATGGGCACGAAGATTTCGACCTTCTTCCAGACTACGACGATGATCATCTCGATCCCGTCGGTCATCATCCTGACCTGCTTGTTCATGTCGCTGTGGGGCGGCTCGATCCGGTTTAACACGCCCATGCTCTTCGCGTTGGCGTTTTTACCGATGTTCGGCATCGGCGGCCTGACGGGCCTGCCGCTTGGCTTCAACTTCAGCGACCTGCATTTGCATGACTCTTACTATGTCATCGCCCACTTCCATTATGTCGTCGCGCCCGGTACTATCTTCGCACTCTTTGCGGGAGTGTACTTCTGGTATCCGAAGATGACGGGCCGGTACATGAGCGAAACGCTCGGCAAAATTCACTTCTGGGGTTCGCTTATTGGAATGAACCTCGTGTTCATGCCGATGTTTTTCCAAGGCCTTTACGGCATGAGCCGCCGCATGAGCGATGGCGGCGCGACCTACGCATTGTCCAATGCGGCCAACGAGGGGGTTGTCACCGCGCTTACTGGCACCGTTATTAAATTGAACGTCTTCATCACGCACGCCGCGTTTCTGCTGCTCCTTGCGCAGATTCCGTTCATCATAAATGTCTTCATGTCTATGTTTAACGGCAAGAAGGTTGAATCAGACAACCCGTGGCAAGCTACTACGCTCGACTGGCAAACGCCCACCCCGCCGCCGCACGGCAACTTTACCAAGGAGATCGTCGTGCACCGCGGCCCTTACGAATACAGCGTGCCCGGCCATCCGACCGACTTCACTCCGCAGAACGCACCCGAACCGAAGCTGGTTAAATGAATTACTTCTCCCCATCCTTGATCTCCGATCTGCTATCCCCCAGCCTCTAACATGGAAATCCCCTACGCCGTCAAACCCCGCCCCGACACCGGGCTTTATAACGCCAAGCTGGGCATCTGGCTGTTCCTCGCGTCCGAGGTGATGCTCTTCGGCGGCCTCTTCTCCTCCTACATCCTGCTGCGCGTCGGCGCCGACCTCTGGCCGCACGGCATGGTCAGCATCCCTGTAGGCACCTTTAACACATTCGTGCTCATCGCTTCTTCTGTGACCGTCGTCATGTCTTGGGCTTCGCTCAAGTTGGGACGTTTGGGTGACTTCAAGAAATATATGGCCTTAACGATCGCATGTGCGCTGGGCTTTCTTGGCGTAAAAAGTTTTGAGTATCACGCAAAGTTCACGCATTACGACGTTTGGTTTAAGGATGCCGCCACGGCCGAGAAATATTTCAAGGCTGCTTATGGTGAGGAGAAAGGGGTTGAAGCCGCGCGCAAACTGTTCGTGGAACGCTTCCACCTCCATAACACCAAGGCCGTCTACGAAGCGAACCAAGTCCAACTTCCGGGTCACCTCGAGGGCAACCCACTCTTCGCCACTCACCGGAGTCTCGCCTCCGCTAAGAAGGAATCCTTTCAGTTCACGCCCGACGCCCCGTTCGGCACCCACGATCATCCCAAGCCTATCGAGGTGAAGCTGAGCGACGTCGAACGTCTCTCCGCTTACGTACCAAAGCACAGCACTTACTTCGCGATTTACTTCACCATCACCGCGCTCCACGGCTTGCACGTGCTCGGCGGGGCGATCGTGTTGGCCTATTTCCTCTTTACCGCAAACACATGGTGGAAGAAGAACCCCGAGCAACTCGCCAACCGCGTCGAGGTGGGAGGCTTATTTTGGCACTTCGTCGATCTCGTTTGGATCTTCCTGTTCCCGATCATCTATCTCCTCTGACTTTTATGAGCCACGACCAACCTCCTCCCCACGATTCCGGTCACGTTGACCACGACTCGCCGGAATACATACACAAAACCATCAAGAAATACCTCGCCGTGGGCGGTATCTTGTTTGGTGGGACCGTTTTAACAGTGGCTATGTATTACGTCCATATCCCGAGCGTGGCGGCAACCATTGCGGTCGCGTTGCTTATCGCCTCGATCAAAGCTGGTTTTGTAGCCGCCGTGTTCATGCACCTCTCCGATGAGCGTAAGATGATCTACGGCGTACTGATTTGCACGGTGTTCTTCCTAATCGGCTTAATGGGCCTCACCCTTTGGGCAATGAACGATTTTCCGTTCTTCACACTAGTGGACGGGAAGCCAGCTTGAGCATATATTAGGGTATGTCGCTAAAAGCTTTTCACATCTTGTTCATCACGGCGTCCGTGCTGCTGTCTTTCTGGTTCGGCTGGTTCGAGCTAAGCGCTTATTCGGACTCCAAGGCCGCAATGAATCTTTGGCTCGGCATCGGCTCATGCGTGGCGGGTGTGGCCCTCGTCGCTTACGGCATTTATTTTCTTAAGAAGTTAAAGAACATCAGTTATTTATGAACTCCCGTTCCGTCTTTTTTTTGCTCTTTGCACTGGTCGTGTTCCTCGTGAGCGCACTTGATGCCTCCGCTTGTGCTGCATGCTTTGGTAGTTCTGATTCCAAGCTTGCGCAAGGCATGAACGCTGGCATTTTTACCCTGCTTGGTGTTGTTGGCGGCGTCCTGTTTGGGATTGCCGGCTTCTTTTTTTACATTGTTCGCCGCGCGGCTACACATCCACTGCCTATACCCGCTGAATCACTTACATCTGTTGAAACCTTCAACGCCTAAACATGCAATCTACCACTTTCCTCGAGCAACTTAAGCAGGGCTTTATGCCCATTCTTGCCTCTGAGCATGGTAAGGACGTAGATTACTTCATCCTCATCATTCATTGGCTCATGGCCGCGCTCTTCGTGGGTTGGATGGCTTATTTCTGCTACGCGCTCTTCCGTTTCCGCAAGAGCGCCAATCCGAAAGCCGACTATGTCGGCGCCAAGGGCACCCTTGCTAACAATGCCGAGATCGCGGTTGTTATCGTCGAAGCCATTCTGCTCATTGCTTTCGCCATTCCGTTATGGGCTAAGGCCGTCGAAAAGTTTCCCAAGGAGAGTGATGCCACCGTCATGCGCCTCGTCGCTGAGCAGTTCTCTTGGCAGGCTCGTTACCCGGGCAAGGACGGCGTCTTTGGCAAGCAGGAGCTTAAGTACGTTTCTGATAAAAATCCGCTCGGCTACGTCGAGAAAGATTCCGCCGCGTCGGATGATCGTCTTTCGCCGCCAAAAGATATTCACGTTCCGCTTATCCCCGTGAAAGTTGACGGTCGCGATAGCTTCAAGCCTGTCATTGTGCATTTGACTACTAAGGATGTGATCCATTGCTTCAAGGTGACCGCCATGCGTATGACGCAGGACTGCATGCCCGGCATGAGTATCCCGGTGCACTTTACTCCAACCAGAGTCGGCAAGTTCAACATCACCTGTGCTCAGCTTTGTGGTAACGGCCACGCCTCAATGAACGCCCTCTTCGTCGTAGATTCACCTGAAGATTTTGACAAGTGGCTTGCAGAGCGAACCACTTCTGCCGCCGGTGGTGCAGCGAGCTTCGAGTAGGATCAGCTCACACTTATCAGGCGCGCGCTAAGGCGCGCGCCTTTTTTTGTGACTTTCGAATCTGTTGAATCCAAACGCACCCATACCCGCCCCGTAGAATGGGCGGTATGGGGCGGCATAGTCTTTGTGGTTTTTGCGATTGTTGCTGCTTACGTGCGCGAACGTCGTCGAGTTCCGGCCGCTGGGCTCCCTGTCATCGCGCAAGTTGCCGATTTTTCGCTGACTAACCAACTCTTCCAACCCGTGCGGCTTGCCGACCTGCGCGGGCAGGTTTGGGTCGCCGACATCATCTTTACCCGCTGCCCTGGTCCCTGCGCCACAATGACAAAGCGCATGGCTGAATTGCAGGCTGCTTTACCGATTAATGCTCCGGTTAAGCTCGTCTCTCTCACCACCGACCCCGCGCACGACACGCCCGTCGCACTTGCTCGCTACGCCGAGCGTTTTGGTGCGGATTCGAATCGTTGGCATTTTCTCACCGGCCCAAAGAACGATCTTGTTAAACTAGCCGTCAGTAGCCTAAAGCTCACCTTGCTAGACAAGGAAGAGGCGAAACGCACTTCACCCGATGACCTGTTTATCCACTCCTCCATCTTTGTAGTGGTGGACAAGCAGGGCCGGTTGCGCGCCGTCTTCGAAAGTCTTGATAACTTGTTGGCCGAGGAGGAGGTAGCCACCGGCGCCAGCCAAGCTACCAGCACTTGGGAAAAAACTGGAAAAACCCGGTTGCTCGAAGCAGTCAATTTGCTGCTATTGGAGCCCTACAAACAATGACCTACACCGACCTTCCGCTCGTCAATGCCGGCCTCAACTCAGCCTGTACCATCCTCTTGCTGCTCGGCTGGACCTTCATTCGGTCTGGTCGCCGCGACGCCCACCGCCGCTGCATGGTCAGTGCGCTGTTTACCTCGGCGGCTTTTCTCGCCTGCTACCTGTACTACCACTTTCGGATGCAACAGGAGCACGGTGCTGCGCATACCAAGTTCGTTGATCCTACTTGGTTCCGGCCCATTTACCTGACTATCCTCCTTACGCACCTTGTGGGGGCTATTGCCATTGTCCCGCTCGTGCTAATGACCGTCAGCCGCGCATTCAAGGAGCGCTTCGAGGCGCACCGGGCTATCGCCCGCTGGACGCTGCCCATCTGGCTTTATGTTTCTATCACGGGCGTGATCATTTACCTCCTGCTTTATCAAATATTCCCGCAAGGCCGCTGAAATCTCCCTTTGGCTGTAAGCCTCATGTCGTCACCAACTCCTCGTGAACAGTGAACGACACAAAGTGCAAATAAGTTTAAATGCCGCACCGTGAAAGCGCGGTTGGCTTTGACGTGTTCACTTTTGAGGGAGCGAAAAAATGCGGTGCTATTGGTTGTCAGAATACGCAGTGCTAAGCGAACCGATAGATCAGGTTCCCGCCATAACCAAGCGCACACCTGCAGCATGGACAGCCGCGGACAAAGGAACCACGTTGTGAGAAGATGAAGCCATCGCCTAAGTCAGAACACGATTTCCTACGCCTAGTGCAATGGAGTGGCGCGGGTTGCCTAGGGCTGACCGCCGCGTTCATCCAGTCCCTTAAGTCTGTCAATCCGACGGTCCGCTTTGACTTCTCGTTCTTTACCATGTTGGCCTTCGCCATCGTTACTGGAGCCGCTTGGTATGTCGCGGAGCGCGTTTTTTTTCGCGCGCGGCTCGCCGGCCGCCGGCCGCCAATAAAACTGGTGGTGGGCTTCACGGTGCTACTGTCCCTTGGTACGCTCGCGGGCTTTGTGCTCGCGCTGCGCGGCGTCAGCGCCGAGCAGCGGCGCGACATGGCCATCGGCACCCTTTGGGCGGTAATGGTTTTGAGCGTGGTAGGTTTTGTTTTCTGGAAAGTCGTGCAGTTTCTCGAACGCGACGCCGCCAAGACCGAAGCTCCACCGCCCACTTCGCCCGAGGATTAGTCGTCTGCTCAGCGGTGCTGCTAGAGTCAGCAGACCAGCACTTCCCCTTTGAGCTTTGCGCAAGGAACCAGCTATTATTTGTTCGTGACAAACTTCGACCCTGTAGCCGTGCCAGATTCCGTCCTCGCGCAGTTGCGCGCGTTAGTTGGCGCGGACCACGTTCTGTCGCATGGGCACGAGTTGCTTGTATATGAGTGCGACGCCTACACGCTGGAGAAGCACTTGCCCGGAGTTGTAGTGTTGCCGCGCAGCACGGCGGAGGTTGCTGCTATCGTTAAACTTTGTGCGCAACATGAGTTGCCCGTCATCCCACGCGGCGCAGGCACGAGCCTGAGTGGTACCGTCCTCGCCAGCACTGGCGGCGTGATGATAGCGCTCACGCGGATGAACCAAATTCTATCGGTGGATTGGGACAACCGCCGCGCGCTCGTTGAAGCTGGCGTAGTTAACGCTCATATCACCAGCGCCGTGAAGTCGCGTGGCCTTTTTTATGCGCCAGATCCCTCGTCGCAGTCTGCTTGCACTATTGGTGGCAATGTAGGCACCAACTCAGGTGGGCCGCACACGCTCAAAAACGGCGTCACTACGAACCATGTACTCGGCTGCGAAGTCGTTTTGCCTGACGGTGAAGTCATCTGGCTTGGTGCGAAGCCTGAGGGCGGCGAGGACGTTCCCGGCTACGACTTGCGCGGCGCGTTCATCGGTAGCGAGGGCATGTTCGGTATCGTCACGCGCGTGCTGGTGCGGCTCATGCGTATGCCGCAGGCTTTTAAGACAATGCTTGGCGTCTTTGATTCCGTGGATGATGCCAGTCAGACCGTTAGCGACATTATCGGTGCCGGCATAGTGCCTGGCGCGCTGGAGATGATGGACGAGTTGATCACGCAGGCTGTGGAGGAAGCATATCACTTCGGTTTTCCCACGGACGCGGGCGCGGTACTGATTGTGGAATTGGATGGATTGGCGGCGGGCTTGGAAGAACAAGCCGCTTTGGTGGTGGAGATTTGCAGGCGGAACAAGGCCCGTGAAGTGCGATTGGCGAAGGATGACACAGAACGCGCCGAAATTTGGAAGAGCCGTAAACGCGCTTTTGGTGCGATTGGTCGCCTTAGCCCGAACTTTCTTACGCAAGACGGCGTGGTACCGCGCTCAAAGCTTCCAGAGATTATGCGGTACATTCGGGCTACCAGCGAACGACACGGTCTGCGCATCCCGAACGTCTTCCATGCTGGCGACGGCAACATCCACCCGCTAATCCTTTTTGATGAACGTGATCCGGCGCAGGTGAGGCACGCAGTTCAGGCGGGCGAGGAGATCTTGGAGAAGTGCGTGGCATTGGGAGGCAGCGTGACCGGCGAACATGGTATCGGTGTGGAGAAGGCTGACATGATGGCGCGGCAGTTCACCTCGGATGATTTGGAGGCAATGAAGCAACTCCGCCGCGTCTTTGACCCTGCGCAGCGTTGCAACCCGCACAAGATGTTCCCCGGTGCGAAACGCTGCGCAGAATTCGTGCCAAGGAAGCAGATTGCGGCGTGAGCGAGCGCCAGCCGGCGTGCGAAGGTTTTAATCGACCCACCCAGTAGTCGCTTCAGATTAATAGTTGTTATCGAAGAGCTTGGCCCGCGGGCTGTATTTGGAGTGATCGTCCGCTCCGTCATCAGCCCAACTTTGAACTTTGAACTTTACCCGATGAACTCCTACTGTCCGTCGCGTGTCCGAACCGGCTGAACTTCGCGCCAGCACGCGCTTTTGCGCGGTCTTCGGGCATCCGGTCCGCCACTCTGCCTCCCCCGCCATGCATAATCCCGCGCTCGCTGCGTTGGGCCTCGATTGGCGCTATCTTGCTTGCGACGTGCGGCCCGACCGGCTGCGTGCGGCCATTGCCGGCGCACAGGCGATGAAGTTCATCGGTCTCAACCTCACCGTTCCGCACAAGCTGCTGGCCGTGGATCTAGTGGATCAACTCGATGCGTCGGCAAAGACCTGGGGCGCGGTCAACACCGTGCGCTTCGAGGGGCGGGACACGTCCGGCGTCTGGCAGCCGCTGGCGCAGTTGAATCCAGAGGATATTGGTGAACTGCGCTCGCACGGTTTCAATACGGACGCCGACGCCATCACACGGTCGTTGCGCGAAGACCTTGGCTTTGAGCCCAGCGGAGCGAGCGTGTTACTTCTTGGTGCTGGTGGCGCGGGCCGCACGGCGGCGCTTAAGTTGGCGTCGGACGGCGTCGATTCCCTCTACCTTGTCAACCGCACGCAGAGCAAGGCGGAGGAAGTAGTAGCAGAGATTCGTGCACGTTTTCCAAAGGTGAAAGCGCACGCGGGCTGGCCGAAAGGCAATGTTGACCTCGTGCAGAACTCTACCTCGCTAGGCCTGAAGCCCGGCGATGGTTCACCGCTTGATGAAGCAAATTTCCCGCTGCGCCGGGCGCACGCGGTCTATGACATGATTTACCGTCCGGCCGAGACCCCCTTACTCCGGGCCGCCAAGGCCGCTGGCTGCAAAGTTGCGAATGGCCTTGGCATGTTGCTTTATCAGGGCGTGAAGGCATTGGAGATTTGGACTGGAAAGCCTGCCCCTGTCGACCTGATGCGCGCGGCGTTGATCAAGAACGTTTATGGGTCAGCCTGAGCCATCCACGTTGGCTGCCGTGCCGTTCCACTTCTGGTCGGTTACGTTTTTCGTATTTGGGTGCATCGTCGGTAGCTTCTTGAATGTTTGCATTCACCGGATGCCACTGGGCCAGAGTATTGTCACGCCGTCCTCTTACTGCCCGCATTGCCAGTATCAGATTCCTGGCTACTTAAATATCCCGCTAATAACTTGGTTATGGCTGCGTGGCAGGTGTGCGAACTGCGCTGCGCCGATTTCACCGCGGTACTTTGCCGTTGAACTGCTCACGGGGCTGCTGTTTCTCGCGACTTGGTTGCGGTTTAGTGCGAAGGGCTTTGCGCCGCCCATCATCTATTGTGTGCTGCTGGCCGGTCTCATCGTTGCTACGTTCATCGATTTCGAGCATTTCATCATCCCGGACGAGATCACCCTCGGCGGCATGGTGGTGGGCGTGGTGTTATCGGGGCTGTTCCCGGAAATCCACGGTGGCACGAAGGCCGCGCATGGGCTTCGCAACGCGGCCATTGGTGCGGCGGTGGGCGGCGTATTGGTGTATGGGATCTTGCGGCTGGGCAAACTGCTCTTCGGCCAACATCGAGTAACGCTGCCAGCCCCTTCGGTTGTTACGTTCACCGAGAACGAGATTCTGCTGCCCATGGGCCCGGTTAGCTACGAGGAATTATTCTACCGCCAGAGTGACGTGGTGGCCTTCCGCGCCGCACGGGTAGAGTTGGTGGATCGCTGTTACCGCGACGTGGACGTGCAACTCTCGCCGTCGCGCCTGCGCGTGGGTAGCGATGAGTTCGACCCGGGGACGGTGCCCCATCTCGAAGCATTGACTGATAGCCTCGTGCTGCCACGCGAGGCGATGGGCTTCGGCGACGTAAAGTTCATGGCGGCTATTGGCGCGTTCCTTGGTTGGCCAGCGGTGCTGTTCTCGCTAATGGTTAGCGCTCTCCTTGGCTCGGTGGTGGGTGTGACGCTTATCCTATGCAAGCGTAGCGAGTGGTCCAGCCGTTTGCCTTATGGCCCTTACATCGCGTTGGCAGCGATCATCTGGTTATTTGAGCGCGGAACCATCGGGGCGTGGTTGTCGGGTCGTTGAATAAAGTGCCCGGCAAGAAGCCGGGTTATAACCTTTAGGAGCAGAAGTGCGGTTCGGATTTCGGAATTTGGGTTTAACCCACCCGCAGCCAAACCGTCTTCAAATACGCCGGCTCGTCATGGGAAATGGGAAAGTCCAGCGGCTGTGGGACATAGTGCTGCTGCACGATACGCCGACCGGCTTTGTGAACAGCGCTGCTCACCGAGGCGAGGAAGTTCTCTGGCGGCAGCGTAGCGCAGTTCGTGGACGCGAAGAGGATGCCGTTTTCCCTCAGGAGCGGCAGCGCAAGTAACACGAGCTTCTCGTAATCCTTCTCGGCGCGGAAGATGCCGCTCGCCTTCGACTGCGAGAAAGTTGGCGGATCCAGCAGCACGGTGTCGAACCGCCGGTTTTTCTTCGCCAGTCTCCGCAACCAGTCGAATACGTCACCGAAGATGAAATCGTGCGCGGCGTCATCGAGGTCGTTGAGCGCGAAGTTTCGTCGGCCCCAGTCCAGGTACTTCTTCGAAAGGTCTAGGCTGGTAGTGTGGTAGCCGGCACGAGCAGCTGCCACTGAGAAGGCGCAGGTATAGCTGAAGCAGTTCAGCAGCGTGGGCTGCGATGTAACATGCGTGATTAAGGCTGAGGTTGACCGGCTTTCCTTCTCATGCCGCGCCCCGCGCACTTCGGAGCTACGTTCAAAGTCGGCGGCCAAGTACCCGGTAAGCAATCGTCGTCGGTTGTCGCGTTGGTCGAGAAAAAGGCCGTAGCTGTAGCCCTCGGTGAAGCTCAGTTCGAAGGTGAGTCCGTTCTCGCACACGGTGAACCGGTCGGGGGCCGGCGCGCCCAGGATGAGTTGCGGCGAGGCTTGCTCGGTGGTGCTTTCGCGCACGCGGCGGTCTAGGCGCTTATGAAACACACCACGTGAGGAGAGTTCCTGTGAAAGCGCCGAGAGCTTCGCGGACTGTGCTTCGGTTAGCGTAGCCTCGGATTGTGACAGTAAGAAATCGCCCAGTCGCTCGACGTTCCAGCCGGGCCAGCCATCCGCCGCTCGGTGAATAAGGCGATAGGCGGTAATGATTTCTGGAGCCGCATTGACTTTTGATGTCTCCCCACCCCGACCCTTTAACTTAGTGCGGGCATTGGAGAATAATTTTTGCTGAGCCAAGGGCGCTTCCCCCGCTGTTGCTTCATCACGCCGCTTCTCCATGGGGGGAAAGGGCCCGTGAGAGGGGGCACGGCAGCTAAATTTGATGGCAGCCTCGCGTAATGCTCGCCGCGGGTCGGCGGCGAACCCGGGTGGGGCTTTGAAGCTGACCGGTGCACCGCTGCCGGGATGCTTAAAGCGAATTTCCAGCGCGTGCAGTAAGACGCGTGGAGCGGGCGTGCCGCCGTAGAGCGTATCGCCGAGAATGGGGAAGCCGCTCGCGGCGGCATGAACGCGAATTTGGTGTGTACGGCCCGTAACCGGTTCAGCGGTGACTTCCCATGTTCCACATCCCTTGTTCCACATTTCGCATTTAAATCTCGTCTCCGCTGGTTCACCACCCGCGCCTTTTGGGAGGCCCACATAGCGATTGCCCTCCCGCGCGATGTTGCTGCGCACGCTGAGTTCAGCTTTCGCCGGCGGTCGGTCGCTCACGAGCAGATAACGCTTACCCACCGTGCGCTGCTCGAATTGTTCACTCAACGACTTGTTTGCCAGCGTGGTCTTGCCGAAGACGAGCACGCCGCTGGTTTCTTTGTCGAGCCGGTGCACGATCGCAAGGTTCGCCCAGCGTGGCTCGCGGTGGCGAAGCCAGTCGTAAATACCCTCGCTCGCGAAGGGCGCGGGGGCGTGCGTGTTCCAGCCGGCGGGTTTGTTCACCACCAGCAAGTGCTCGTCCTCGAAGATGACGCAGGGCGGGGTCACGGGGTAAACAAGTAAGCAGCTTTAAATAAGGTTGTGAGTAAGCGCAGTAGCAAAGGCGGCGTAAACTGTTTTTTCCTACTCGCAGCTTCAATTTACTTAAGTCTCTGATTGTAATGCGGTGGAAAAGATGCTCTTGGCCTGCTGCAGATGATTAAGTGCCTCGCGATGTTTCGCGCACTTGAACATGAGCCGTCTTTTCGGTTGATGCACAATAGCGACTCGCGCAACCCACAATACTTTAAATACACTCGACCACCCGTGTAATATGCTGATGCGGGGCCGCGGAAAAGCCAAGAAATGCCCCCACTTGCCGGGCCACCAGCCCGCCTTTAAGATCCCCAGATTGAATGTCTGATCTTCAAGCTCAATACGACGACGCAATGTTCGCCTTCAGTCAGGGCGAGTATGACAACGCCATTACAGCCCTCCGCGCCGTGCTGGCCGTTGATCCCGAGCATTTCGATGCTCAACTCTCGCTCGGTATGGCATATTGCCGGAAGGGCGACTTTGCCACCGCTATCGTCGAAGGACACCGGGCTGAAAAAGTTCGCCCGCATGAACAGCTGGTCCACACCAACCTTTCGCTTTTCTACATGAGGGCCGGCGACAAGGTCACGGCCGAGCATCACGGCCTCCAAGCGCGCATTGCTTCGTGGAAGAGCAACATGACCGCCCCCGGCATGCCACCCGCTGCCGCGAGCGATCCCGAACTCGAACTCGCTAAGCCCAAGCCGCAATCCTTCAAGCTACCAGAAAAATTCCCGGATCAGCCGTGGAAGAAGAACAAGCCGGCGGGGTGAGTTGTGCTGCGTGTAAGCAACCAGGCCTCCATCTAACACGGCGTGTGATTCCCCATCTGAGGTGATCCTCTCCTACATCCCGCTCCCGGCCATATCTGTTACTCGAGAAGCGAGTGGATGAGTAGCCGGAGGAGTAAAAAACCTGCGTATTGCCAAATCTCACTGCCTTTCCTAATGTTCATCAATGTTCCGCCGGAACTCGACGACTACCATTTAGCGTCCACGACAGCCCGTGGACGCCGACGCCTCGTACTGTTTGGTCGAGGCGTTTTTGTTTGTGAGACACGAATTACAACGAATAAAGATCTGCCTTGAGGCAACCTCCGTCTCTAGGCTTTCCCTAATTCGTGTAAACTCGTGAAATTCGCGCCCAACTTATATGCCTGACGAAAACCTGCCGCCCGCCGCCTCGAACCCCGAGCGCAAGACTCTCGACGATCGCGCCAAGATGACCGAGTTGGAGCGCATCCGGCACTCGTGCGCCCACGTCTTGGCCACCGCCGTCCTGCGCCTGTGGCCGGACGCCCAGTTCGCCTACGGGCCGCCGGTTGAGAACGGCTTCTACTACGACCTCGAATGCTCGCACCGCATCACGCCCGAGGACTTTCCTAAGCTCGAGGAGGAGATGAAGAAGGAGATCAAGGCCAACAACCCCTTCGAGAAGCTCACCGTCACGCGCGCGCAAGCCATCGCCGACGCGCAGAGCGGACGCCTCGGCGGTCTCGCCGAGCGGCCCGGCAACGAGAGCAAGTTCAAGCTCGACCTCCTCAAGAACATCCCCGAGGGCGAGCCGATCTCCTACTTCAAGAACGGCGATTTCCTCGACCTCTGCGCCGGGCCGCACGTGATGCGCACCGGCAACATCGGCGCGTTCAAGCTCACCAGCGTGGCCGCCGCGTATTACAAGGGCGACGAAAAAAGTCCGCAGCTCCAGCGCATCTACGGCACGGCTTTCAAGAACAAGACCGCGCTTGAGGAGTGGCTCAAGCTCCAAGAGGAGGCCAAGCGCCGCGACCACCGCAAGATCGGCGCGGAGATGGGGCTGTTCGCATTCGACGCGGATTTCACCGGGCCGGGCTTGGCGTTGTGGCTACCCAAGGGCGGGGCCATCCTCGAGGAACTGGAGAAGCTAGCGAAGGAAACGGAGTTTCAAGCCGGATACGTGCGCGTGAAGACGCCACACTTGGCCCGCGAGCGGATGTACAAAACCTCGGGGCACCTACCCTACTACGCAGAGAGTATGTTCCCACCGATGGAGCTCTACGAGGAGGAGCTGAAGAAAAAGAAAACAACTGCAGAAGCCAATGTTCACAATTCGTTCCGCGAGTTGTTGGAATCAATTAAGAATAACAGCATCAATGACGATGAAATCGCCGCCGCCCTTACTAAAGGGCCGGAGGCGGCCGTGGACTTTTTAAAGCGTTTGAATTGGAGTTCTCGTGAAACCAGCGCACCAGCGACAAGAGAATTCATGCGTTTGCAAGCGGCATTGGAATTCGCCAAAACCTTACCCAAGCCCGATTTATATTACATCAAAGCCATGAACTGCCCGCACCACCACCGCATCTTCGCGGCGGAGCCGCGCAGTTACCGCGACCTTCCGCTCCGGCTCACCGAGTATGGCACCTGCTATCGTTATGAGCAGTCCGGGGAACTCTTCGGACTCATGCGCGTGCGCTCGATGAATATGAATGACGCGCATATTTACTGCACCCCCGAGCAGTTTGCTGATGAGTTTCGTGCGGTGAACGACATGTACCTCAAATACTTCAAAATTTTTGGCCTCAGCAAATACCAGATGCGTTTTAGCACGCATGACCCCACCAAGCTCGGTCAAAAGTTCGTCGATGAACCTGAGTTGTGGAAACAGACTGAGGACATGGTTCGCCGCGTGTTAGTTGAGAGCGGCATAAACTTCGAGGAGGTGGCGAATGAGGCTGCCTTTTATGGGCCGAAGATTGACGTGCAGGTCTGGAGCGCCATCGGCCGCGAGTTCACTATTGCAACAAACCAAGTGGACTTCGCTGTGCCCGCCAAGTTTGGCCTCATTTACCGCGATCGTGATAACACAGACAAAACGCCCCTGTGCATCCATCGCGCGCCGCTGGGCACGCACGAGCGGTTCATCGGCTTCCTCATCGAGCATTACGCGGGCAACTTCCCGCTATGGCTTGCGCCCGATCAGGTTCGCGTCATCACCATCGGCGACGATGCGGCGCTGCTTGCCGCCGGCAAGGCGTTGGTCAGCGAGCTACGCCAGAACTTCGTTCGTGCGACGGGCGACTTCAGCAATGAGCCCATCAAAGCGAAGATTGCCAACGCGGAGCAGGCGCGCGTCCACACCATGCTCGTTCTTGGTCCCCGCGACTTCGAGGCTGGTAATGTGAGTGTGCGCCTCCATAATGGTGGTCCGCAAGGCGCGAAGCCAACGGCGCAGGTCGTGGCGGAGATTTTAGGGAGTATAAAGGAGCGGCGGGCATAAGCCGGCACTTGAGCATGGCTGTGCTACGCATTAACTCCTTCATGACCACGGTTTCAGCCAACGTCTTAAGATCGAAAGCTAGTCATATCTCGGCCAGAATTTGCGGTAAACGGACAGTGGATCACTACTTTCAAGGGCAGCCTAAATAGGTCCAATCTAATTGGCGAACGCATGGCTAAGGTGTGAGCTCTATCGTGTGATTCGGTTTTGCCTTTCAATCACGCTGCATGGCCAATAGTTTTTGATAAAGGCATGTGACAGAAATGACGCCCCCGCTGGGCTGAAATCGGGTCGCTATTTGTCGAACCAGCGCATGAACATTGGCATCATCGGGCTTGGCTACGTCGGGCTTCCGCTTTCCCTGCAATTCGCTCGCTCGGGCGTGAACGTCACTGGCCTTGATGTGGATGACAAAAAAGTCGGCGCCCTCAACGCAGGGCGCAGCTACATTGAGCACATTCCGGCGGCGGCCATCCGGGAGCAGATCAATGCCGGACGCTTGCGTGCCACGGCGGACTTTTCCGTCATCAAGCAGCTCAATGCCGTCATCATCTGCGTTCCCACGCCACTCAACAAAAATCGTGAGCCGGACATCAGCTACATCCTTAAAACCGGCGAGGCCATTCTCCAGCACTTGCACAAGGGCCTGCTCGTGGTGCTCGAGTCGACCACTTACCCCGGCACGACGGACGAAGACTTGCGTGCCGTGTTGGAGCGCAGCGGTCTCAAGGCAGGCAAGGACTTCAACCTCGCCTTCTCCCCTGAGCGCGAAGACCCAGGGAATCCGAACAGTATGGTGGCACAGATTCCCAAGGTCGTTGGCGGCTACACGCCCGAGTGCCAGCGCCGTGCAATTGAACTTTATCAGCAGGCTATCAAAACGATCGTTCCTGTTAGCTCCTGCCGCGCCGCCGAGGCGACTAAGTTGCTCGAAAATATTTTCCGCGGCGTGAACATCGCGTTGGTGAACGAGCTGAAGCAGGTTTACGCCGCGATGGGTATTGATATTTGGGAGGTAATCAACGCCGCGAAGACCAAGCCATTCGGTTATATGGCGTTCTATCCCGGTCCTGGCCTAGGGGGACACTGCATTCCCATTGATCCGTTTTATCTCACATGGAAGGCACGCGAATATGGACAAAACACCAAGTTCATCGAATTGGCTGGCGAGGTGAACACCGCGATGCCGATGTATGTCATCCACCGCACGCAGGAAGCCCTCAACGCAGAGAAGAAAGCCATCAATGGCAGTAAGATTCTTCTCGTCGGCCTCGCTTACAAAGCCAACGTGGACGATGACCGCGAGTCCCCGAGCTACGTGCTGCTCGATCTTCTCAAGGCGCGCGGCGCAAAGGTCGCCTATTATGACCCGCACGTGCCCGTCATCCGCCCCAGTCGCGAGCACGGCCACTGGGCTGGTACCAAGTCCGTGCCGTGGACCGCGAGAAGCATTGGCGGCTACGATGCCGTCATTATTTCCACCAACCACAAACGCACAAACAATCAGCAACTCGCTAACTGGGCCCAAGTCATTGTGGACACCCGCAACGCGATGGCGGATGTGAAAGTGGATCCCAAAAAGGTGTGGAAGGCATAAAACCCATTCGCACTAGGTGTTACTCCAGCTCGCCCACGTAACTCGTAGTGCGTAAAATGTGATTCTCATGCCCGCCTACGAAACCCTCCTCGCTGGCCTCAGGAAATGCCCCCAAACGTGGCTTGTCACTGGGGCTGCTGGCTTCATCGGTTCCAACCTTGTCGAGCACTTGCTTAAGCTCAATCAACACGTCGTGGGTTTAGACAACTTTGCGACCGGTCACCGCCAGAACCTCAACCAAATCAAAGATCTTGTGCCTGCTTGCCAGTGGGAACGTTTCCGCTTCCTTGATGTAGACCTTCGTGCTGGTCACCTTTGCCACGAGGCGTGCGTCGGCGTGGATTACGTGCTGCACCAAGGTGCGCTCGGCTCTGTCCCGCGGTCCGTAGCTGATCCCGTGACCAGCAACGAGGCTAATGTTCTCGGTTTCTTGAACATCATGCTCGCCGCCCGGGACGCACAGGTGAAGCGCCTTGTCTATGCCTCCAGCAGCAGCGTTTATGGAGACCACCCAGATCTGCCGAAGGTCGAAGACATGGTAGGCGACGTACTCTCGCCCTACGCTGCGACCAAGAAATTCAACGAGATTTACGCCGACGTCTTCGCGCGTAATTACGGTTTTAAAGCCATTGGTTTGCGTTACTTCAATGTCTTTGGTCCCCGCCAAGACCCCGCCGGAGCCTACGCCGCTGTCATTCCCAAGTGGATCGCGTCGCTGCTGAAAAAGGAACCTGTCTTTATCAACGGTGACGGTGAGACGAGCCGTGACTTCTGCTATGTGGAAAACGTCGTGCAGGCCAATTTGCTTGCCGCTACCACGGTTAACGAGGACGCGTTGAATCAGGTTTACAATATCGCTTTGGGCGAGCGCACCACCCTCAACGAACTCTACCGTGCCATCCACGCCAGTTTGCGCCGGCGTAACCTTGCCTTACCTGAGCAAAAGCCCACTTACCGCGAATTCCGGGTTGGTGATGTACGCCACTCGCTTGCGAACGTGGATAAAGCCCGTCGCCTGCTTGGATATGCGCCCACACACACGATGCCGCAGGGTCTCGAACTCGCGCTGGATTGGTATGTGGCTAATGTAACGTGATCGGCGCAAGCCACCAGAGCGGCGTCCGGTTCTTCCACCATTAACTACCCTGGCTTTAAAGATACCCAGCACAGTTTGATACAGGCTGCCTACGCCAGCAGCCACCTTACGCGGTGATTTTCGTCCGTAAATCGCACCAAGTGTCCGGTATTTCTTGATGGTTGGGTAACGAGCGATCACCGCCTCGCCACGCAAGCATGCCGCATACTCATTGTCGTCTCCAAAGCATGACAAATGCCTTGAATTAAGCGGCATCTCTTAAGCTCGACATGCGTGCTCGCTCGCAACTTTTTTGGTCCGGCGGTTAAGTATTCGTTAGCCAAATGGCCCAATTTACTTACAAAGCCCGCCGGCGCTCGGGCGAGGTCGTCAGTGGCCTGCTCGAGGTCAACGACCGTTCGGCCGCGCTCGCGCAGATTGACCGCATGGGTCTCTTCCCTGTGGTCATCGAGGCGGCACGCAGTGGGTCTTCGGCCTCGCCAGACAAGGCAGACGTCGCTGTCTCGCTTGTCAAGTTCCTCCCGCCTGCGTTGCGCGAGGTGGCGTCGCTACCGCGCCGGCCCACAATGCAGGAGTTGGCGACGTTCACGCAGCAGTTTGCCAACCTTCTCAAGGCCGGTATGCCGCTTATTGGCGCGCTCAATAGCATGACCTACCTCGGCTCGAAGGGTATCCCGCCCGAGGTCGCACGACAGTTGAAGCAAGACGTGACAGAGGGCCGCAGCTTGTCCGACGCGATGGCAAAGCAGCCTGCCGTGTTCGCAGACATGTACGTGAACATGGTCCGCGCGGGCGAGCAAAGTGGGTCACTTCAGGAAGTGCTGCGCCGGCTGGCAGAGCACTATGAACGCTTCGCTGAGGTGCGCGCCAAGGTGCAGTCCGCGCTGATCTATCCGGTGTTGGTGATGCTCGTGGGTGTCGCCATCGTGATCGTATTCATCGTGAAGATCCTGCCAACGTTCCTCTCACTGTTTGAAGGCATAAAGGCGCAGTTGCCCGCGTCTACGCAACTGCTCATTGGCATCAGTAACTTCTTCCGAAACCCTGCGTGGTTGCTCACCCTCGCGCTGACGGCGGTGGCGGTAAGCATCGTCTTTATCCGCTTCCGGGCGAGCGACGTAGGCCGCCGGCTGCTGGATCGTTGGAAACTTAATGCCCCGCTGTTTGGAAAGGTGATGCGCCTTTACCTATTCGGCCAGTTTGCGCGTACGCTGGGCACGCTCATGCAGAACGGAGTCTCTGTCCTCACCGCACTTAAGATCACCGAGCAGGTCACACCTAACGTGATGCTTAAGGACGCCATCAATCGTACGCGTGAGGCCGTGACCGACGGCAAAACGATTTCCCAGCCACTAGCCCGCAGCCAGATTTTCCCGCAACTGATGATTGACCTCATCCGTATTGGCGAGGAAACCGGCGACGTGCCCGGCGCGTTGCGCAACGTGGCCGAAACGTACGAGAACGAGCTTAACACAACGCTACGTGTGCTGATGAACCTGATCGAACCGATCATGATCGTAGCCATCGCCGGCGTGGTGACGTTTCTGCTTCTGAGCGTGCTACAAGCAATGTTCACCATCACTTCGAGTATCGGCGAAAGCTTTGGGGGAAGATGAATGTAATTAGTGACAACCTTGGTGCGGGGCACGCGGCACGCGAGTTCCCGCTAATGCGCTCGGTTGCCGTCGTGTTCCATCCCCTTCGCTCTGTTCATGCCTTCACCCTCATCGAGATCATGATCGTAGTGGCGATTCTCGCCATCGTAATGACGGTGACGATCCCCGCCTTCGTCCTGGCCCAAAATCGCCGGCCCATGCGGCTCGCGACAGAAGGATTGATGGAGGTGTGCGCCACGGCTCGCGCACAGGCGATCCTGCGCGGCTCCTTAGTTGAGATGCGTATCCGGCCTCAGGATTACACCTTTGAAGTCGCGACTTTGGGGTCGGCCGGGTCGTCTTCCAGCGGTGCGCGGCCTGAGCCGAAGGCTGGTGATGGCCATAGACTGTTCAATTTAAAGTTACCCGAGGAAATTGGCATTGAGGAGTTAGCGGTCAATTTCCAGTTACTGAAGGAGGCTGAGTCCGTTGCGGTGCGCTTTCAACCCAATGGCGCTAGCGACGAGTTCGCCCTGGTCATCCGTTCGCTGCACGGCGAACTGCGAAAGATCACACTCGACCCGGTGACTGGACGGGCGCATTACGACGTGCTGCGATGAACCTCACTAGTGCCAGATGGCAGAGTGCAAGCAGCGCGCTCTTCACTCGTGGGCGGCGTGGAACCACGGTTCCTAGTTACCTGCCATTTGGCAATGGTTACGCCTTCACCCTTTTGGAAGTCATGATCGCCCTTGCGATCTTCTTCATGTGCGTGTTTTCGATTCTCCAACTTGTCTCCACGAATCTGAAGCACGTGCAGCGATTGCAACGACCCGCCGTGGATATTGGCAGCCTCGCATCCGAACTTTCGTTGACCAATCGGCTGGAAGAGGGCGGTGAGTCAGGCAACTTCGGCGCGCTGTATCCCGGCGTCTCGTGGACGCGTAATATCACAATGGTCGCTACCAATGGGTTGTTCCAAGTGGATTTCTCCGTGACGGACAGCACGGTCGCCGGCCGCGTCGGTGCGCAGACGACGCTGTCCATTTTTCTCTACCGGCCTGATTCGGTAATGGGAGGAGCCGGTGGCCTACGCCGATGACATGAGCGCCGTGTGTGACAAGTTTCATGGTGTGTGGGTCGTGGCACTTGAGGGCATTTTTTCGGTAGTGCGTGTGCTGCGTCAACGCCGGGTGCTGGGACGCGACGCCCAACACGCCCGAGCTATCGTGCCGCCCTGCCTTAAGCATCCTGCCTCTCGCGCCGTGCTGGCCTATACGCTTATCGAAGTGCTGCTCGCCATTGGCATTCTCGGGTTGGTGATGACGGCAATTTACGCGAGTTGGGACGCCGTGCTGCGGGCATCCCGCATTGGTAATACTGCCGCCGACGAGGTGCAGCGCATGCGCATAACGAGGCAGGCGTTGGAGCAGTCGCTCGCCTCCGCCGTGTTGTATGCGGGCAACCCACGTTACTACTCGTTCACGGCGGATACAGCGGATGAGAAGTTCGCCGCGCTTAGTTTTGTGGCGCACCTGCCAGAGAACTTTCCGGGCAGCGGGATGTTTCCCAACCAACCGCTGCGGCGCGTGACTTTCGCTGCCGTGCCCGGCACAAACAACGGCCTGCCGTCGCTTGTGCTGCGACAAAGCTCGCTGCTTACGCCGACCAATTCGCCTATCGAGGAGTCCTACACGCTCACGCTCTCCCGACAACTCAGTCTCTTTGGGATCGAGTTCTGGAGCACGAATCTCAACGACTGGGACGTCGAGTGGCTTTCAACCAACCAGCTTCCGAAAATGATGCGCGTAACCTTGGGCTTCGGCGGCGACGCGCGGGCTGGCAAGCCACCCGCTATTTTGGTCAGCAGCGTGATTTCGCCTGGTGGCCAGGGAGTAATGCGCGAACTGCAAAATCCGCAGGCTCTGTCGGGTGGTGGTGGTGTGCCACAGTTGAACGTGCCGATACCAAGCCGCCTGCCGATCCCAACGCCAGGATCAGGCGGGAGCACGCCCCCTCCCTTTAACCGCCCACGTTAATGAAGTTGACCGGCTCATCAACGCGGCCAGCGGGCTACAGCCAAAAAGTTCGTGCGCTGGAAAACTTTTTTTTCTCACTTTGGCCCGTTTCCGCAGGGGCAGGAGAAAAATCAGCAACTTTTCGATCGGTTGGAGCATTCTCAATGGCTGCATTTAGAGTGCGTGATTCCCTTTCTCGGTGGGAAAGGGTCGGAGTGGGGGATAATGCCGGCGTGGAACGGAAGGCTGCTAATGATGATTGGCCTTTGGTTGCAATCCCTCGCCAGCGGCGGGGGGCTCTACCCCTCGGAGACCAATGTGGTGTCGCGCTCATCATCGTGATGCTCGTTATCCTCGTATTGACGGTGTTAGCAGGCGGCTTTGCCTACTCGGTTAAGGTCGAAACCACGCTGGCACGCAATGCCTCGCACGATCAGGACTTCGAGTGGTTGGGGCGTTCCGGAGTGGAATTGGCACGCTTTGTGGTGGCTGAGCAGATGAAGGTTCCCACCGAGCCATACGACGCGCTGAACCAGAAATGGGCCGGCGGCCCGATGGGGACGAACGAGGCGCTGGCTGTCGTCTCGCTTACGGACGTGCGGTTGGGGCCCGGCAACTTTTCGGTCAAGCTCATCGATTGCGAACGAAAGTTTAATGTGAACGTCGCCGACCCGGTGATCCTTGGCCAAGCGCTCAAGCTTGTCGGTGTGGACGTAGCCGAAGCGAGTCAGATCGCCGACTCAATCCTCGACTGGATTGACCCGGACGATCAGCCGCGCCTTAGCGGCGCCGAAAGCGACTTCTACCTCGGCCAGAGTCCGCCGTATCAAGCTAAGAACGGCCCGCTTGATGACCTCTCTGAGTTGCTGCTCATTCGTGGCGTGGTACCCGAAATGTTTTTTGGCACGGATCTGAGTCAAGTGGATGTGCCGCGCAGCGTGACTGGCCGGGCGTTGGCGGTGAACAAGCAAACCGGCCCGATTTACACAAACGCGCTTCGCGACGTGTTCACCACGACCTCTGCGCGTGTCATCAATCTCAACACCACTTCTGCGCTCGTGTTGCAGGCGGTGCTGGGCATTGATCAGCCTACCGCGCAAGCCATCCTCGCGCGCCGCGCCGGCCTCGACGGCCAAGACGGCACGGAGGACGATGTGCCGTTTCGTAGCCCCGGCGAGTTGGGCGGCGTACCCGGCATAAACCCACAGGCCGTGCAGGTGATGGCGCGGCTGTTCTCCGTGCGGAGCGCGACCTTTGAGGTGGAAGTGACCGTGGACATTGGGGGGCAGAAGCGCACGATGATTGCTCTCATTTACCGCGCGAACCCCCGGGACGTGCGCACGCTCTACACGCACTGGCGCTGAGGCACGGCAGGGCTATCTCTCACTGGCTTGACCTTGCTTAATTGAGCCTGAATCATGATCCCCATGAACAAGTTCCCCCTTGCTTTGGTCGCTAGCCTGTCAATCTCCGCCGCATCTGCTGCTGACTACACGCTGCACTCGTTCCAGAAAATCCTCGTTACGACGAATTTTCTTTGTGAGGGAGCGGACTTCGCGGACTTCAATAAGGACGGGAAGAAGGATGTCGTCGCCGGGCCGTATCTCTTCCTTGGGCCGGACTTTAAGCAGCGCGTGGAATACACGCCGCCCGCCGCCAAGCCTTATGACCCCGCGAAGGGTTACTCGGATTACTTTCTCACCTTCGCGTACGATTTTAACAGCGATGGCTGGCCGGACATCTTGGTGTATTCGTGGCCGGGCAAAGAGACCGCGTGGTATGAAAACCCGAAAGGCGTCGCAGGCCACTGGCCGCGCCACGTCATCTTCGGGGTGACGGACAACGAGTCGCCGCAGCTCGGCGACATGAACGGCGACGGCAAGCCCGAACTCATCTTCCACACCGGCGGGCAGCTCGGCTTTGGTGAACTCGATTGGAAAGACCCCACTAAACCCGCGAAGTTTTGGGCGATCTCGCCAACGGATACAAAGAAGTATTTCCGATACACGCATGGTTATGGCTTTGGCGACGTGAACGGCGATGGCCGCGCGGACATTCTCGACCGCGACGGATGGTGGGAGCAGCCGAAGGATTACCGCACGGGCGAGCAGTGGAAGTTCCACGCCGTGCCCTTCGCGCCTGTCGGCCTCCGGGGCGGCGGCCAGATGCTGGTCTATGACGTGAACGGCGACGGAATCGCCGATGTCATCACGAGCTGGGACGCGCACGGTTACGGTCTCGCCTGGTATGAAGGCCAGCGCGAGGGCGGCGCGGTGAAGTTCAAGGAACATGTCATCATGAACAACAAGCCCGAGCACAACCGCTTTGGCATCAAGTTCAGCCAACTCCACGCGCAGACCCTCGCGGACATGGATGGGGACGGGACGAAGGATCTCGTCACGGGCAAGCGCTTCTGGGCACACGGCCCTGCCGGCGATGCTGAGCCCAACGCGCCGGCCGTGCTCTACTGGTTCAAGCTCCAGCGCAACGCGGATAAGACCGTGGATTTCATCCCGCACCTAATTGATGACAACTCTGGCGTTGGCACCCAAATCACCGCCGGTGACATTAATGGCGACGGCCTTCCCGATGTGATTTCTGGCAACAAGAAAGGCCTTTCCGTTTTTCTGCACCAAACGAAAAAAGTTTCGAAGGCCGAGTGGGAGAAAGCTCAACCGCAGCCCTTGGCGAAGTAGACAGGCCAATTACCGGACATCATCGGCGCCTCATGGGCGTGCTTGGCTGCATCCTCTTCAGCAGCGCGCGGCCAACGTTGCGGGGTACGAAGGTACTCACGTCGCCGCCCAACTGAGCGATTTCCTTGACCAGCCGCGAGCTAAGAAACGTGTAGGTGTCCTTGGGCATCATGAAGATGGTCTCCACCCGCTCGTCGAGTTTGCGGTTCATCAGCGCCATTTGGAACTCGAACTCGAAGTCCGACACTGCGCGCAGTCCGCGGATGACGGCCTGCGCGCCGCAGCCGCGCACGTAGTCCACCAGCAGCCCATCGAAGGCGCGCACTTCGACGTTGCGCAGCCGACGGGTCGCGCCAACCACGAGCTTGCACCGTTCCTCCGTCGTGAAGAGCGGGTGTTTCTCGGAGTTTGGCGCGACAGCCACGATCACGCGGTCAAACAGCCGCGCAGCTCGCTCGATGACATCGAGGTGGCCGTTGGTGAGTGGATCAAAACTGCCGGGATAGACAACCGCGCGCACGCCGAGAACTTCCGGGCCGGGCTGCAAAATCGCAAGGGAATTCCCCGGCCGCTGCGTGCCAATGCGCTTTACTTGATCGGATGCGGGAAATAAAAAGGCATACTCACAACGGTTGCTGGCCGAGTGATTAGCTGATGGCTAACCAATCCATATTCATTGCCGGACATCGCGGTCTCGCGGGCAGCGCGCTGGTGCGCCACTACGCGACCCTCCCTAGTTGGCGGATCATTACGCGTACTCACGCCGAGTTGGAGTTGCGGGATACCGCCGCCGTGCGTGCGTTCTTTGAGCGGGAGCGGCCGTCGCACGTGATCCTTGCCGCTGCGCGCGTGGGTGGGATCAAGGCGAACTCTGAGTCGCAGGTCGAGTTCCTCCTCGACAACCTCCGCATCCAGAACAACGTCATCGAGGCGGCCGCTCACTTCGATGTCCGCAAGCTGCTCTTCCTCGGTAGCTCGTGCGTGTATCCGAAGCATGCTCCGCAACCGCTGCACGAAGACTCCCTACTCACCAGTGCCCTTGAACCCACGAATGAGGGCTACGCGCTGGCCAAGATCGCCGGACTTAAATTGTGTGCCTACTACCGCCGTCAACAAGGGCGCAACTTCATCAGTGCGATGCCCACCAACCTTTACGGGCCGAATGACAATTTCGACCTCGATAAGTCGCACGTGCTGCCTGCGCTGATCCGCCGCTTTCACGAGGCTAAGATGGCCGGTACACCGGTGGTCACCCTGTGGGGTACGGGAAGTCCGCGCCGCGAGTTTTTGCACGTGGATGACTTTGCTGCTGCCTGCGTCGCGCTCATGGAGCGTTACGAGTCTGATCAACTCATTAACGTAGGCGTGGGCGAAGATGTGACTATCCGCGAGTTGGCTGAGTTGATTCGTGGCATCATTGGTTATTCGGGCGAAGTCCAATGGAACTCGGCGATGCCCGATGGCACGCCGCGTAAGCTGCTCGACGTATCGCGTATCCAGGCGCTGGGTTGGCAGGCCCGCATTTCCCTCGCTGAGGGGATTCGACGCACCTACGAGTGGTTCCTCGCAAACTGGATAGACCGATGACCTTGCCGTAGGTGAAGCGTAACTTTTCATCGCCTGAGAACTTACAGGCTGGTTAGTCTCCCTGACCGATGACACAACCCGTGTCCACCAAACGCCGGGCCGCGCTTGCCGCTCAGGTCGAGAAGACCCTTGCCAATACGCCGGTCTATGACATCCACACGCACCTCTACGACCCCGCGTTCGGCGAGCTGTTGCTATGGGGCATTGATGACCTGCTGGTCTATCATTACCTAGTGGCCGAAGCGTTCCGGCAATTTGACCTGCCTTACGACAAGTTCTGGGCGATGTCCAAGCAACAGCAAGCGGACGTGATCTGGGACACCCTGTTTATCCAGCACTCGCCCATTTCGGAATCCTGCCGAGGCGTGCTCACCACGCTGAACCGCCTCGGCTTGGACGTGAAGAAGCGTGACCTGCCAAAACTACGGAAGTGGTTCGCCAAGTGGAACGTGGCTGACTACACCACGCACGTAATGGAGCGCGCGGGCGTGAACCGCATCTGCATGACTAACTCGCCGTTCGATGACATCGAGCGCGCGGTGTGGGAGCGTGGCTTCGAGCGCGACCCGCGCTTCACCGCCGCGCTGCGCATTGACCCGTTGCTGCTCTCGTGGAGCGATTCCGCCGCGCCGCGCCTGCGTGACTGGGGCTACAACGTGACCCCCGAGTTGTCTGAGAAAACGGTCAACGAAGTGCGTCGGTTCCTCGCTGACTGGACGCGCCGCATTGATGCGCAATACCTCATGGTATCCCTCCCGCCGGACTTCATCTATCCCGGCAACAACTCATGTGCGCGGCTCATGGAAACCGCCGTGCTTCCGCACTGCCGCGAGTTTGGCTTGCCGTTTGCGATGATGCCCGGTGTGAAGCGCGGTGTGAACCCGCTGCTCAAGTTGGCCGGTGACGGCGTGGGCTTATGCGACACCGCGTCTTACGAGAGCCTCATTGCCGCGCACCCGGACAATCAGTTCCTCATCACCGCGCTGGCGCGCGAGAACCAGTATTCTCTCTGCGTCGCTGCGCGAAAGTTCCGTAACCTGCACCTTTTTGGCTGCTGGTGGTTCACCAACATCCCGTATCTCATCGAGGAGATGACCCGGATGCGGCTCGAGCTCATCGGTCTGTCGGTCACGCCACAGCATTCTGACGCGCGCGTGCTAGACCAGATCCTCTACAAGTGGGATCACTCGCGCCGCCTCATCGCCAAGGTACTCACGGACAAATACGCCGACCTTGCTGCCACTGGATGGGAGCCAACCGGGGCGGAAATCCAGCGCGATGTGCAAGACCTCTTCGGCGGCGCATTCGAGTGTTTCTGTGGGCGACATGCGGCCCGAGTCGCGCACGCATCAGTCCGTCCGCCGGTAAAGCGCGGCCAGCGGCGCGTCTGAATCGGGTGCCCCTTCATGCGCGCGTGCGTCATCTTTAACCCCACGGCCAAGGGAAATAAGGCGCGCCACTTCCGTCACGGCATAGGCGAACTCGGTCTAGGCGTCACCCTGAAACCGACACAAGCCCCCGGCGACGCACAACGCCTAGCCTCAGAGGCGGTAAGACAGGGTTACGACACCATCGTCGCGGCTGGCGGTGATGGGACAGTGAACGAGGTGATCAACGGCATCGCCGACGCCCCGGATGGTTTCGCCCGCGCACGCCTCGCCGTGCTGCCGCTCGGCACGGTCAACGTGTTCGCCCGGGAACTGGGCCTGCCGTTGAAGCCGCTGGACGCGTGGCGGGCCGCGCTCGCCGGCCGCGAGAAGCGCATAGACGTCGGCTTCGCGGAATACGCCACCTCGGAGCGCACGCAACGGCGATACTTTGTTCAACTTGCTGGTGCGGGCTTGGACGCGCGGGCTATTAGCCTCGTGCATTGGGGCCTGAAGAAACGCATTGGCCCGCTGGCCTACGTCGTGGCCGGCGCGAAGGCCATGCGTAGCCCGCACCCGCAGATCACCGTCGAGGCCGAGGGACAGTCAGCGACGGGTGAGCTAGTGCTGGTGGGCAACGG
>Ga0208048_1000176_pt1 | contig 33881 bp, 35 predicted proteins | sample Malawi_45m_30L_FD_184163 | JGI IMG/M metagenome (GOLD analysis project Ga0208048, IMG submission 184163) | Freshwater microbial communities from Lake Malawi, Central Region, Malawi to study Microbial Dark Matter (Phase II) - Malawi_45m_30L... | ecosystem: Environmental > Aquatic > Freshwater >...
GGCCCCCCTCCCGGTAACGCTAGCTTCCAAGGATCGTGATGTTCGAGCACCCTGCGCCCGGCGCCGAGAACGCGCCGAGTTCAGGATCTTATCGACGTGGGTGAGCGGCGCGCGGCCAAGATATCAAACGCGACGCAAGCTCGATCATGCAGCGAGTTCTAGAGCCAGGTATCGCGCGGATCGGGCCAAGGACTAACTTCGCTTGCGGACTGATCGTTGCTAAATCGACCGAAGCGGCTCGCATGAAAGGCGAGCGGCTGCGCGTTCCGCGCGCTGACTTTGCCGATGGCCCCGACAATGATCGTGTGATCGCCGCCCGGATAGAGGTGCGACACGCGGCACTCGATACGCGCCAGCGCGCCGTCGATATCGGGGGGCGTCGGGTGGCTGCGCCACCAAGCATCGACTTCAAACTTTGGAGTCCCCGAACTCGCGAAATGCAACGCAATGTCTGCCTGACGCGCTGCCAAAATATGGATAGCGAACGGCGCGTCGAGCGCAAAGGCTTTAAGACTACTACTCTTGTTGGCGAGGCACCAAAGAACAAGCGGCGGATCGAGCGAAACTGAGGTCACCGAGTTGGCAGTTACCCCCACAGGCTCGGGCCCCGGATTGATGGCCGTCACCACCGTCACGCCGGTGGTGAAGAGACCGAATACTTTGCGTAGCTCGCGTTGATCCATCGACGGTCAGTAGACTCTCGCGGGATGCTGCTTGCGTGGCTCACCGAGCATCTCGCGGTAGGTTGGCGGCTGCTTACCGATACGATCCTTGAGTCCGTAGTGTTGGGCGATCTCGGCGCCGAGATCAGCGAGTAGCATGCCCGCGTAGGGTGCGGGACCGATGCTGGCGAACTCGATGACTTTAAGCGTGACCAGTGGGCCAGCAGACGGTAGGCCAAAAGAGCCGTCAACAGCGGTCACGTCCGCCCCCTGCCGTGAATCTGATGGATTCGCGTGATAATACTATCGTGAATCGCAAAAACTAGGTTTGTTTTTACGTAATTAGCGGGTGAGCCAAGGCTCTGCTGCGGTCGCACTGGATCCCGATAAATGCTCCGTTGAAGAGCGGGTCAGACCCGGAGGCAATACTCATTCCTAGCTCGCCACGATCGAGATCGAAACCGAGGTGATAGATCTCGCCGGGCTTCGGTACGGACCCGCCATTGACAATCACCAAGCACGGCACGCGCCGTACTGTCGGTGGCCGCATAACCCTAAAGACGTTAGATTATTTAACACGCGAGCTAAGGAAAGAATACGCCGGCGGCTCGCTCAACGCCGGCTCGGCCGATCCCGATAACAAGAGAACCGCCAACAAATACTGTTTATACGCCGGGCTCCACAGTCGCTTCACGATTCAGCTGACCGCCGATTCGAGCATGGTGATCGTGCCGGCATCGGCATCAAGCTCGGCCTGCACGCCGACCGGTAAGGTGAACTGCTTGCCGACATGACCGAACATGGCGCCGTAATACGCAGGCACCCCGAGCGGCTTGATGTGATCGCCGAGAATGTCGGGGATGGTAAGCGAACCAAAACCCTCGCCCGGTGTGCACTTGCTGCAGGTTCCCCACACGAAACCTTTGATCTGCTCGAGGATACCCGCCAGTTTCATCTGCACGAGCATACGATCGACGCGATACGGAGCCTCATCCACATCCTCAAGGAACAGAATCGCATCACGAAAATCGGGTACATACGGCGAGCCAAGAATGGCTGTGAGTACCGTGAGATTACCACCGATGAGTTTACCGCGCGCCTTGCCGCGGGTGATGGCTCGTGTCCGATCATTAGAGGGCACGATGGTGCTTGAGATATCCAGCGGGTTAGCGAAGGTGACGGCCTCGCCTTTCCAGGTCACACGCTGAAGCCAGTCGACATTTGTTCGATTCCATTCGCTGGCGCCGTTCGGCCCATGAAAGGTGACAAGATTGGTCTTCGCATGCAACGAGAGCAGCAGCGCAGTGATATCGCTATAGCCAATCAAAATCTTTGGGTTTCGTACGATCATGTCCCAGTCGAGCAGGGGCAGCAGGCGCGCCGCACCCCAACCGCCGCGAATGCAGTGGATGGCTTTTACTTCGGAATCACGAAAAAGATCGTTGAGATCGGCAGCGCGATCGGCATCGCGACCCGCAAGATAGCCGTAGCGGTCGAATACGTGACGACCGAGTTTACCCTTAAGACCCAGCGTCGCCAGTGCGTCGAGCAGAATGTCGACATCGATCGGATTCCAATTCGCGCTAGAGGGGATCATCAAACCGATAGTGTCACCGGCGACGATACGGGGCGGTTTGACAATGCGCGATGGGGTCGCGTTCGAACCCTCCGCGGGTTTACGAGTGTATCGATCGCCTGCGGCGACGGGCCCGATCATGAGCGGGGACAGCGCCGTAAGCGTCGTGGCGGTCAGGGCTTGGCGTCTCGAAAACATGCTGCTCTCCACGAACTGCGGCTACCATTTTCCCGCGCCTAAAGTATATATATATTCACGATTATAATCGGCATATGCCAAACCAGATTGGACCCCGCCGCAGTAAAAAATGTTGCACCAGGATCGGCATCGCCGTCCTTGGTCTGTCGCTGCTCTCGGTCAATGCCGTAACGCCTGCAAACTTCGCAAAGCCGACACTCACGGTGCTTGCCGCAGTATCACTGACCGATGCGCTGAACGAGGCTGGGGAGCGATTCAGCGAACGGCACCGCATCACCGTGCGTCACTCTTTTGCCTCGAGTGCGCATATCGCACGGCAGCTCGCCGCCGGCGCACCAGCCGATCTATTCATCGCGGCCGATACCGAGTGGATGGACTACGCCATAAAGCGCAAACTCGTAAAGGCCGAGACTCGGCGGGTGCTCGCCGGTAACACGCTTGTGATCGTGGCGCCGGCGAATGCCATCGAGCCGACTCGCACCGCCGACTGGCCGTCCGCGCTGGGCTCCGGTCGGCTGGTGACCGGCGATCCCGACTCGGTACCGCTCGGTCGCTACGCCCGGGAGGCGTTGCAATTCTTGGGTCTGTGGTCACAACTCGAACCGCGTATGGCTCGCGCCGAGAGCGCCCGGGCAGCGCTCGCACTCGTCGTCCGTGGCGAGGCGCCGCTCGGCATCGTCTATGCGAGTGATGCGTTGGGGGAGTCGCGCGTGCGTGTTCTATCGCGCATTGAGTCGCGCACGCATTCAGCCATCGTTTATCCGGCAGCGATCGTCAGCGGCGCCAATCTGGCCGCAACCGCATACCTCAAATTTTTGACGAGCACAGACGGGCAAAAGATTTTCCAACGCCACGGCTTCTCCCGCCTGGGATCAGAACGCCGCGAAGCCGTGCAATGAGCGTTCGCACCGCAACGCACTCGCTACCACCGACTACCCGAAAACCGACCTTGATGAGGCATGACGGGTGACCTGCGCCGAGGGAAACCGTGGATACCCCGAGAACTCTCAAAGGAGCGACTCGCGCTGATCGTCGGGGACGACCGGACCTGCGAAGCGTTGATGAGGCGCACTCTAACGGAGTTGGATACGAGCTGGGGTGCGGTCTCGTTTGCCACCGCCAGAGAGGCGTTGCGTTTCATTGATAACGCCGGTACCCGTATCAAAATTGGATTGGTAGACATCGGTCTGCCTGATATCACGGGTATCGAGGTCATCAGGAAGCTCCATGCACGGTTTTCGGACTTCCCATTCATTATGGTGGTCTCGGTGATCGCCACCGAGCGTTACGTGCTGGCAGCCATTTGTGCCGGCACCCGCGGCTATCTGCTCAAAGACGATAGCACCACGAGCATCGCCGAGGCCCTACGGCAAAGCGTGGGAGTAATTACCCGATCAGCCCGGCACCCGCGCGCTATCTTCTCGAGCTGGCCGGCCCTAGCGACCGGCTTAACGACCTTTCGGAGCTGACGCCCAAAGAGCTGTAATTGCTTCGCAATCTCGCCCGCGGACACAGTTACACCGAAGCGGCGCAGCAGATGGACATCGCACTTTCGACGGTGTACACCCATATTCGCAACCTCTACCGCAAACTCGACGTCCACTCTCAGGTACAGGCCGTCACCAAGGCGCAGGACTGCGGCCTGATCTATAACCTCACCTTTGCCCGCTTGATGCGCACCGCAGAAGTTCGCTGCTGCGCCCCGTGCCCGGTTTGGTTAGGCTCAGGGCATGGAAATAGACATCATCCTCGAACCGGACCTCACCCCTACACAAATCGCTGAACTTGGCCAAAAAGCCGAACGCTACGGCGTTCGAGCGCTCTGGACCTCCAATTATTTCGCGCACTGGGACTGCTTCTTGTCGCTGATCCCGCTCGCCCAGAGTACCTCGAAATTGTTAATGGGCCCGCTCGCGGTCAGCCCCTTCGAGATGCATCCGCTCAAAATTGCCAACAGCTTGCTGTCGCTCAACGAATTTTGCGGTGGCCGTGCGCTGATCGCCATGGGCGCCGGCGAAGGTAACATCGATTGCATGGGTATCGAGCGACCTGAAAAGATCGTACGCGCGGTGCGCGAAGGTATCGAGCTCGTGCGTGGTGCGGGTCGCGGCAAGTTAGCTAAGGGTTTCAAGGGCGAAGATTTTGTGGTCAATTTGCCCTGTGCCTACGGCTGGCTGCAGGCACCGAACCTACCGCTCATCTATGGCACCGCCTATCGCGGCCAAATGATGCGCATGGAAGCACGCGTGGCAGATGGCGTATTCATTGGCTGCACGCCACCCGAGGTCATGGCGGCGGCCATGAACGAGGTCAGCGAGGGTGCCGCGAAACGTGAGGCGGACATGCCGGCCCTGCGTACTAATACATTTTGGGCCTGGCATCTTAAGCGCGAACGTGCGGCAGGCTATCGGGAATCGCGTCGCGAACTACCGTGGCGCGCTATCAAGCTTCAGAAAGAGCTGATCCAGCAGTGCTTGAGCGAAACAGAGGCTCAGCTGGTACGCGACAACTACGACAAGTTCGTCGCCGCCTGGTTTGATCGATCAGGTAACGTCCAGGGTGTACCGGTCGAGATTGCCAATCGACTCTGTGAATATTTCACGTCGACCGGCGGTCTCGAAGATCTCGAACGCGAGATTGAACGCTTCCGCGTGTTCGGCGAGGTCGGACTCACCGAGTGCGCGCTACGCCTGCACGACGATCCGATGGAAGCCCTCGATATCATCGGCCAGCACGTCATTCCGAAGCTGCGCTAAATTCTCCGGCCGCCCGTACAGCGTGTCGCGCTGCCGCGGCTCGCGGCTGATCGAGTAAATAGCTGCCTCCATACTCGCCGTGTCCATCTGCTGACCGTTCACGCCGCCTGCGGCGCGCGTGATCGACTCATTCATCAAAACGCCACCCAAATCATTAGCGCCGGCGCGCAACGCATGTAAGGCACCCTCGCGGCCGAGCTTCACCCAAGACGCTTGCACATTACGCAATACGGGCTCGAGAACGAGTCGTGCAATCGCGTGCATGAGCAGCGACTCGCGCCAACTCGGCCCACTGCGCGCCCGCCCCCTGCGCCAGAGCGGCGCCTCCATGTACACGAAGGGTAGCGGTACAAACTCGGTAAATCCGCCAGTCTCGCTTTGTAATCGACGGATCGCGAGCAAATGACGCGCCCAATGCCGCGGCGACTCGACATGCCCGAACATGATCGTCGCTGTACTGCGCAGGCCGATTGTGTGTGCATCGCGCATCACTCCTAGCCACGTCGCGGTGTCGAGCTTGTCTGGGCAGATGACCGCTCGCACTTCATCACAAAGAATTTCTGCTGCTGTCCCTGGGAGCGTGCGCAAGCCCGCGGCTGCGAGCTGCTCGAGAAAGGCGCGTACCGGTATACCTAGCGTTTCGGCACCGTGAGTGATCTCGAGCGGTGAGAAGGCATGTACGTGTATACCCGGGGCTGCGCGCAGTGCTGCGCGCACCACTTCGAGATAGGTTGAACCCGTGAACGACGGATGGATGCCTCCCTGTAGGCATACCTCGGTCGCACCGCGGGCCGCAGCCTCAGCCACCCGTGTAGAGATTTCCTCGAAGTCGAGCAGATAGCCCGGGCCACGCAAAGCGCGCGCACTGCGGCCTTTCGCGAACGCACAGAATCCGCAGGAGTACGTGCAGATATTGGTGTAGTTGATATTACGATTGACGACGTAGCTCACCGCCTCCCCATTTACCGCACGGCGCAGCGCATCTGCCGCAGCGACAATCGCCTGAAAATCCGCACCATCCGCCGCGAACATCGCCGCAATGCTCTCTTCGGCTGGCGTCCGGCCCTCGAGACAGCGGCGAATCGAAGCGGCGATGTGTGCGGACACCAGCCCTACCGGAGTGCGTGTGGCCATCAATTTAAGCTCACGTGTGGGTAGCGTATCGCCCGCTCCAGCATGCCAGTCGCGCTCGCGTACGTAGCCCATGGCGTCGATGCGATGCAGCACCGCGCTGCGCAATGCAGGGTCGAGCCAGCGCGGATCGTTCGCATACGCAGGAATAATCGGCAGTCGCTGCACGAGCCGACGACCCGCTGCAGCAGTCTCTTGTTCTAGCGCCACCAGCTCGGGCCACGGTGCGTCGGGGTTCACGTGATCGGGCGTTACCGGTGACACGCCACCCCAATCATTGACACCGGCATCGATCAGTCCCTGTAAATGGCCCGCGCTGAGATTGGGTGGAGCCTGTATTGACATCGTCGGTCCAAAGATTCGGCGCGCGACGGTTATGGTCCATTGCAGCTCTTGCAGACTCGGCTCCGGATGCGAAGACATCCGCGTACCCGCCTTCGCGCGAAAATTCTGCACGATGAGTTCTTGGATGTGGCCGTAGCGCTCGTGAACCTCGCGAATCGCCAGCAGCGTCTCGATGCGCTCGAGCCGCGTTTCGCCGATACCAATCAAGATGCCGGTGGTAAATGGGATCGCAAGCTCACCGGCCGCAGCCAAGGTCGCAAGTCGTGCTACCGGGTTTTTGTCGGGCGAGCGATGATGCGGACCACCTTTTTCAGCGAGCCGCGAGGCGCTGCTCTCCAGCATGATGCCCATCGAGGCCGCAACGGGTCGCAGTCGCGCAAGCTCATCTCGGCTCATTACGCCTGGATTGAGATGTGGCAGTAAGCCTGTATCTTCGAACACTCGCCGAGCGCTTTGTTCGAGATATTCGAGGGTGCTCGAAAACCCGAGCTCTGCGAGTTCCTCGCGCGCTCGCGGATAGCGTAATTCGGGCTTATCGCCAAGCGTAAAGAGCGCCTCATCGCAGCCTGCCGCCGCACCTTGCCGAGCAATCGCCAGGACTTCATCGACCGAAAGAAACGCGCGCGCACCACGACGCGGCGGCGCGGCGAATGTGCAGTAGTGACAGACATCGCGACACCAACGCGTCAGCGGGATGAACACTTTACGTGAATAGCCGACACGGACCCCGAAGCCCTCGAGAGTGAGCGCGCGGGCATTGGCCATCAAAGATTCAAGTGCTATATCATCAGCAAGAATACGTGCTTGCTCGGCGGGCATGGGCTCGCCGAGCAAGTCAACGGGTACATCTACATCGTGCGATAAACCCCGTATCTCAATTCGGGCCACACGCAAACCAAGCCTCGTCGCGGCGTCAAGATGCGCGGTCGCGCTGTCATCACCGTACTGCGGTACGAGCCGTGTCGGCAAGCGCGTCCAAAGCGCGTTGGTGCCACGACCATGACGATCGGGAACAACGACTACATCGCTATGCGTCGCACAATCGATAAGGCGATCGATTTCTTCGGCGGTGACCCGCGGCGCATCGGCGGCTACCACCAACATTGCTGCGTAACAGTCGGCGAACGTGTGCTGTGCAAGGCTGACCGCAGCATTGAGCCCGGTCGCGTGATCGTGCAAGACGTCGACACCCTGCGGCAGCGCTAGATGATCGTCGGGGGTCACGACCACGATCCGATCTATGCGCCGCGCTCCCTGTAGCGCGGCGAGTACGTGCGCCAGCATTGACTGGACGAGCGCCGAGCGGCGCGGCCCCGAGAGCACGCTCGCCAGGCGCGACTTGCCCTCTCCCAGCGCACGTACGGGCACGATTGCGATAACACTCATACGCTACCGGACCAAGATTTCGGTGCAGTCCGCGACTCCGTAGGTCGTAGACGCTTCGCAAAATTCAGCGCTATCTCAGCAAGCCGCCGTCGATCGTCGAGCGTGCTCATCAGCGTGCGTGCCGTGTCCACCACAATGCCAAGCTTCGAAAACTCCTTAGCCACCGACCCGGTAAGCTCCGTGCGTGCATCCGACTCGTCGACCAGCAAGCCGTCGATCAAACCCGCGTAGTGACTCGCAATCGCGAGCGAACTTATCTCGATGCCGAGCTCCTGCATGATTTTCGTAGTGGGTCCTTTGACGGCGCGACCACCGACGAGCGGCGACACCGCCACGATCGGCACCGCCGCGGCACGCAGCGCGGCGCGCATGCCCGGTACCGCGAGTATTGGATCGATGCTGAGGTAGGGATTAGAAGGACAAAGAATGATGGTTTCGAGCGTGCGACTGCGCAGCAGCGTCAGTAAGTCATCGCTTGGCCTTGCCTGCGCTGCGCCAGCGTAATGGAGGCGCTGCACCTCGGGGATGGAACGCAGCCGAACAAAATAATGCTGGAACTCGAGCTGCCCCACGCTGGTATCGAGCAACGTGGCCACTGGCGCATCGGTCATCGGCAACAATCGGGTCGTCAAGCCGAACCGATAGGCGAGGTCCGCCATGATTTGCGTCAGCGTTTCGCCCGCCGCCAGCCGACGGCTGCGCTCGACATGCAGCACGAGATCGCGATCACCCAGCAGAAACCAATCTGGCCCGCCCTGCCGACGCAACTCGTCCATGAAACCGAAAGATTCGTCGGCTCGGCCCCATCCCTGCGTCGTGTTGACGACGCCGGCGAGCGTGTAAAGCACGGTGTCGAGGTCAGCGCAAATGCGCAGCCCGAGATGAGTGAAGTCATCGCCCGTGTTGACGAGAACCGCGAGTTCCGCCGGCGGCAGCACGCGCGCGAGCCCAAGCGCGAGCTTCGCGCCGCCCACACCACCCGATACCGCCAGCACTCTGACCCCCGGCTTCAACGGAACAGATCCTCCTCTCGCGACCGGATGAGTCGATGACCATCCGTCAGCGGACCCGAAAAGTCCAGACCACGTACCAGGACGACCGGCCAGCCTTCAGTCGTTTCGCCCATCACGAGGCCGGCCCCTGCGGCGACCGCGTCGGCCTGCGCGATCTGCGTCGTCTGCAAGCTGAGACCCTCGCGATCATGACCGCCGCGCAGATCACGTAACGCGGGATAACCCGCGACACCTAGCGCGACGTTGACCGTGCCCTCGCGCCACGGCCGACCGAAGCTGTCACTGATGATGATGGCTGGAAATTCAGGTGCCAAAGCCGCGCGTAGTCGATGCGCCGAGCCATCGCAATCGAGCGGCAACAACAACACGGTGTCATCACCCCCTGGCACATTCGATCGATCGATACCGGCATTAGCCATCACCCAGCCGCAACGATGCCGGGTGATCAAGATATCGGGGACGGCGCGCACGATCTCGCTCGATTCGCGCAAGACGAGCTCGACGAAGCGCGGATCCTTGCGTACCTTAGCAGCCAAATTTCGAGCCTCGACCGAAGGCTTGATGTCGGCGAGCTGCACCCGTCGAGCTTCCGCCTTGGACACTATTTTTTGCGCAACGACCAGTAGATCAGCTTCGTGCAACGTCACTCCGGTCTTGACCAGCGCAGCGCGAATTAGGGTGGCGAGATCAGCCCCGGCTACCACTTCGGGTATGCCCTGCAGGGCAACAAAACTGACTTCAGGTTGCATTCAGCCAGCAGCGGGCGATTTCAGATCGCCGGTGATGCGGACCCCGGCGCCATCGACGGCATAGTGCTTATTCAAAAAAATCAGGATGGAGGTCAGCGCCTCGGCTGCTGCCGAATTAGCTAGTGCCCCGGCATGCAGACCGCGCAAGCCACAGGCCGCGACCACTCGGATCACGGCCTCGCGCGCCGCCTTGTCATCGCCAAAGACCAGTACATCGCATTCGACTAAGGCATCTGTCGCCAGTTTATGTGCAGCCACATTATGAAATGCCGAGACCACGCGCACACCCTCGCCCAGGATTTTTTGCGCGCGCACGGCAGCGCTGCCCTCAGGCGGTAGTTGGGCGCGCATAACTTTAGGCGGCACCAGCGGTACGGTGGTATCGACCACGATCTTACCCGTTACCCCCATAGCAATATCTTTGAGAGTCTCTTCCTGCGAGCTGAAGGGTACAGTAACGATGATGAGATCCGCCCTGGCTGCCGCCTCGACGTTACTGGTTCCAGAGATATCGCTAGTCCCAGTGACCTTGCCGGCCGCCGCTGCTAGCTCGGCTGCGAGCGCTGACGCGCAACTCGCCGCGCGCGCGGCATCTCGTGAGCCAATGATCACTCGCTTACCCGCCTTGACGAGACGTCGCGCAATAGCCGAGCCGAGTTCGCCGGAGCCGCCGATGATGGCGATTAATGACACGTTGTCGATCGAGTTTCGTACAGCCACGGGCTGAATTCTAGCGGCTAGTCACAGCCACCATGAGGACATCCGCCACATTGGTACCAGTGGATCCGGTGACGAAGACATCACCGCTGGCGCGTAACGCAGCGTTCGAATCGCTCGCCGCGAGCGCCGTCGCCGCATCGAGCCGCGCTGTCCGAACCCGCTCTGCAAGCGCTGCATCGAAGAACGCGCCGGCCGCTTCGGTCGGACCATCGGAGCCGTCAGTACCGGCAACCAAACCGCAGACGGCCGCATAGCGCCGATCGGTCCGCGCCCGCTCGCCGAGAGCAAGCCCGAGGCGCAGCGCGAATTCCTGCGCGCGCCCGCCACGACCACCGCCGTGAATTTCAACCAGCGGCTCGCCACCGGCGAGCAACAAGCGTGTCTGTGATGGTGATCGCGGCGCCGCGAGCGCCTGATCGATCCGCTCGAGTATGCGCTCGACCTCGACCGTCAACGAACTATAAACGCAGCGCCCAAGCACCACGACCTCGCAAGTGCACGCAGCGACGGTCGCGATCGCCGTGAGCGCGTCATCGAGCGTCGCAACGACTGTGTACGGATCCGACTTGTCATCGCTCCATGTCGGCGCCGAGCCGATGACGGCAGGGTCATCGTTCGGCACATCAGAAATCGCGAGCGTACAAAATTTCGCAGGCGCTAGACGCTCCGCAAGTTTGCCTCCTTTGATGGCCGAGAGCTGTCGGCGCGCGCGATTGAGCTCAGCGATCGGTGCGCCGCATTGCATCAGCTCGCGTGTGATGCGGATCTTCTCTTCGAGGGTCACACCAGGCGCAGGAAGCGCGCAAAGCGCTGAGGCGCCACCCGACAACAACACGACGTAGACATCTTGCACCCGGGGTACATCAATGAATTCAAGCAGTGCCTGCGCGGCTCGAAGGCTTGCAGGCCCTGGCACGGGGTGGTCGCCGACATGAACATTCCAGGGCTCATCGATAATCCCATGCGACGCATCACGCACGACTAAAAAGCCGTCATCGATATCGATACCGCCGGTGCGTAAACTAGCGCGCATGCCGCGAGCCATGCCGAGCGCCGCTTTGCCCAAACCGATTAAGCGCAGCCTGCCATCCCGCACTCGATCCGGCAGCGGCATCACGAGCTTTCGATCGCCGCGTCGAAAATGCCAAGCACCTGCCGCTACGGTGCCGTAGCGCGGCAAGATTGTCTCGCCCCGCACGGCCTGCACGCCGACGTTGTACCACGCAGCAAGCTGATGGCGCAGCGACTCGTTCACGCCCGCATGCAACGCATCCAGAGACGATCCCATGCCGCTGCATCCCAGCGGGCACCAATCGGCAGCTGCACTTCTAGCCGACTATCACGACGCCACGCGGTAGCCTGCATCGACACCCTGCCGCCTTGCGCCTGCATCAGCAACCACTGCTCTTCATCGACCCGCAGCACCGCCTTGAACCGCTCGGGTTGACAGAGGCCCACGTCGACCAGCGTGAGATCGCTACTAAGGAGAGACAGCAAACGCGTCTCGGAAAACGCCACGGCTCGCGGAAAACTCCAGCGCGCGCCATACCGGCCGAGGTGATGAAAATCGCGGCGTTCAGCGCCGTGTTCGAGCATAACTTCCGGCAATCCATCATGCGCATGCTCACGCTCGGCCTGATGCGCCGCCGGCCGCACGCGCGCAGTGACGTAAAGGGAGGCCCCTGTGGTGACCGTCTCAAGCAAAGCCGGCGGCAGGCGGCCGCCCTGCATCTCGCCGATCCACGATTTTTGCGGGAATAAGCTTCGCGCAGACGCCAAAAAATTTTTGCGCTCGGCCGCGCTCGCGACATCGGCTTTCGAAAGCACAAGCGCATCGGCGATCTCGCGCACGGCAAGGACATTCTCATCGGTACTAGTGACATGCGTAGGGTCGATCAGCCCGATCACACCGCGCAGCCGAATTCCACCCGCGGCCTCGTGGGCCAGTAATTCCTCGACGATGCCACCGGGGTGGCCGATACCTGAGGGCTCGACCAAAATCCCCGAAGGACGTACCTGCTCGACAAGCTCGCCGAGATTACGCCGAAAGTCTTGCTCACCTGCGCAACACAAACAGCCGCCCGGCACGAGCCTGACATCGTAGGTACCGCGAGCAGCGGCCGCGACCGTGAGCGCATCGATGCCCGCATCGCTGTATTCATTAAGTAATACAACCCAGTTCTCGCTCGGCTCTTTGTTGGCAAGCCATTGCGCGATCAAGGTCGTCTTGCCACAGCCGAGTGGCCCGGTGACGACCCAGGCGGGAATCGGCTCAACCTGTGCTCTGTTAACCATCGAAACCTACGAGTGGGTCGTACAGGTCGGGTCGCCGATCGCGGAAGACCCCCCAACTAGTGCGCTGCCGCGCGATCTCGGCGAGATCGAATGTCGCCGTAATCACGGCATCGCCCTCTTCGCCCGCCTCGGCTACCTTGGCGCCCGTTTGATCGGTAATAAACGAAGAGCCGTAAAAGCGGATCCAAAGATTTTGGGGGTCTTGAGTCGATCGCTCGATACCGTAGCGGTTCGACGCGATCAGCGGCGTGAGGTTGGCCGCGGCATGTCCTTGCTGGGTTCGCTGCCAATGCGGCCGCGAGTCGAGCGGCAGCGCCGGCGGTGGCTCGCTGCCGATCGCGGTCGGATAAAGCAACAGTTCAGCACCCATCAGTGCCATCGAACGCGCGCACTCCGGAAACCACTGATCCCAGCAAATGCCGACGCCAATGTGCCCGTAACGCGTATGCCAAACTCGAAAACCGGTATCACCCGGACTGAAGTATTGTTTTTCCTGATACCCTGGGCCGTTCGGAATATGCGACTTCCGATAGATACCCAACAGCTCACCGTCGGCATCAAGCATACCCACGGTATTGAAATAGGCTTGATTCGCCCGCTCAAAGAAACTGATCGGTAGAACGACGTCGAGCTCACGCGCCACACCACGGAAATGTCGCAGTGCATGATTTTCTTCAACCGTAGTGGCGAGCGCGAAATGCGCCGGCTCCTGCTCGATACAAAAGTATGGCGTTTCGAAAAGCTCTTGTAGCAAGATGACCTGTGCGCCGCGAGCCGCCGCCTCGCGCACCAGTGACTCGGCACGCGCGATGTTTGCGTCTGCATCCCAACCGCAGGCGAACTGTGTCGCGGCAACCGTGACGTTCCGCGAGGACGCCTTGAGAGTGCTCATCGAAGTCAGCCTCCTATCGGCCCGAGGTAATTGGTTACGAGCCCTTTCGGCGCCAGTAAATCGGTGATGCGGATCGCTGTCTCGAGCGCGCGCAAGCCGTCCTCGCCACTGACTACCGGTGCGCGCCCCGCAACGATGCAATCCAGGAAAGAACGAATCTCGGCACGCAAGGCATCACCCTGCTCAAAACTTTGTTCTTCGATAGTGATCGGCGACTCGCCAGTGACCGGGACTGCGCACTTCGAAATAGTGGTCAGAATGCGCTGCTGCAGATCGATCGACAGATAGGCATCGTCGCGAAATACGCGCAGCTTACGCTCGGTTTTAAGACTGACGCGGCTTGCCGTGACATTGGCGACACAGCCGCCTGCGAAGCGTAGCCGCACGTTGGCGATATCGACCGCACCCGAAAACACCGGCATGCCCACAGCATCAACCGATTCCAACGGCTGACCCACAATGCTCTGTACGATGTCGATGTCATGAATCATAAGATCGAGGATCACGTTGACGTCAGTGCCCCGTTCTTTGAAGGGCGCGAGTCGCTGACACTCGATGAAGCGCACGCCCTCGAGCCGCGAGCCCGCCGCCACGATAGCCGGATTGAAGCGCTCGAGGTGACCCACCTGCAAAACCCGTTGGCAGCGCGTGGCCACGTCGATGAGTTCGCGCGCTTGCACGATCGTTTCGGTGATCGGCTTCTCGACGAGGACATGCGCGCCAGCTTGCAGAAAATCGCGAGCAATGGCGAAGTGCGCCGGGGTGGTGGTCACGACGCTGACCGCATCCACGCGTCCCAAGAGGTCGCGGTAATCGGCGTAGGCCGTGGTCGAGAGCTCGCGGGCGAGCGCGTCGCGCGCCTCGGGGCGTAGATCGACCACCCCCACGAGGTGTGATGTGCTCTCGCTCGCGTATTTTTGCGCGTGGAAACGACCGAGATACCCGGCGCCGACCACGGCTGTTCGTAAGCTGGCCATGCCGTATTATGCCCGCATGGTGCGCAAGAACCGGAAGCTCGATCTCGTCACTCTGAACCGAGAGGCCCGACTGTTACTCGGCGCCGTAATCTTCGGCGCTGTGGCCTTGCCGCTGCTCATTTGGGTGACGGGTCGAGGGCTCCTCGGCCCCTACGCGAACGGCGGTATGTTCGCTATCCTCGGCGACTTCTTCACGCTGCTCTTTTCAGGCTCACTCGCCGCCTGGAGTCTGCTGTTTGTACCGTACGCATTACTGTCGTCGCTGCGCTTTGCCAACTGGGCACTACGACGTCTCTAATCCGCACTCTCGAGGCTACGCTCGCGCGCCGCGCGAAACTCGCTATTGGCGTACCAACTCGGTAAGCTCTCCTCTCGAGCGAGCGTCGCACCAACCGCGTGCAGTAACGCAATATCCTGCAAGCCGCCGCGCAGGTCGGTACCCGGCACCCACTCATCCGAGGGCTTATGATAGTGCCTCAGCGTCCACTCGGCATGTTGCGCACGCGCCCATTCAGCGCCCTTCTCGCGATCTTCGATACCGAGCTTGATGTAGAGCGCAGGCACGCCGGCCTTGGCAAAGTTGAAGTGATCCGAGCGATAAAAGAAACCGCTCTCCGGTGTCGGCTCCTCGCGCACCACGCGATCCTGCTTGGCGGCAGCGCGCGCGAGATATTCTTCGAGCTGCGAGGCGCCCGCGCCCACCACCGTTACATCGCGTGTGGGGCCACCCCAAGTGATCGCATCCATGTTGAGCGCAGCGACCGTGCGCTTAAGGGGGAAGATAGGATTGGCGACATAGTATGCCGAACCCAACAAACCACTTTCTTCGAGCGTCACCGCTAAAAAAACAATCGAGCGCTCGGGGCGGCGACGCGATTCGGCAAAGGTCTTTGCAATGGTTAGCAACCCCGATATACCCGTCGCGTTGTCGAGTGCACCGTTGAAAATATTGTCACCGCTACGCGCCAAAGTTTTGCCTAAGTGATCCCAATGAGCCATGTAGACGATGTACTCATAAGGACGCTTGCTGCCCTTTAGCGTGGCCACCACATTCGGCGACACCGATCGTCGAATCGCATTACGCACAAAACCCCCGGCACGCTCGGCGAGCAGAATCGGCTTGAAGCTAGGCTGACTCGCCGCCATCAATAATTGTTCGTAACTGTGTCCGTTGGCTTTCAAAAGAGCGTCGCCGGCTGTGCGTGTAATCCAACCTTCGATCGCAGCGCGGCCCGCATTATTATCGGCGCTTGCCGTATCGAGCTGCGCACCCATCCAACTATTTTGTACGCTGTCCCAAGGGTAAGCGGCCGGTTTGTCATCGTGAATGATGATGGCCGCGGCAGCGCCCTGTCGCGCCGCCTCCTCGAACTTGTAGGTCCAGCGCCCGTAGTAAGTCATCGCCCGACCGCGGAATAGATTGGCATCGCCGGTGGCGAACCCCGGATCGTTGATGAGGATGACAGCGGTCTTGCCACGCATATCGACGCCTGCGTAGTCGTTCCAGCCGTACTCAGGCGCGACCACGCCATGGCCCACGAACACCAGCGGGCTGTCTGTCACCTTCACCTCGGCGACGGGTCGTTTGGTCCAAATGACCATGTCCTTGCCATAGGCAAACTGCATCGCGCCGAAATTGAGGCTGGCGTCGCTGCCCGCAGTGATCTCGACGATCGGCACCTGCTGTACCCAAGAGTCACCGTTACCAGGTTCGAGGCCCAGCTTTTTGAACTCGCTGATGAGGTAATCGACGGTCTTGCGCTCGCCCGCCGTCCCCGGCTTGCGACCCTCGAACTCGTCGCTCGCGAGCGCGACGATGTGGCGCTCGTAGTCCACGGCTAAAATCGGTGGCGGCAAGCTTTCGCGTTGCGTACCGGAACAAGCAGCCAGTGACAATACCGCCGCGGCGAGAGCAACACGATAGGCGGACTGAATCGAGAGTAGCGTCATGGAGCTCTCCGTAAGGTCATTCCCTTGGCCACACGATCCAGCCGAGCAGCACAAGCAGGAGGGCGAGTAGCACTTGTGGCCAGCGCCGCCAGCCCGTCTCGCGTAATTCACCATAAAAACCGCTCGCCGACACGACGGCCAGCGCAGCCGAGCCACCAAGCGCCCGCAGCAGCGATGGGAACTCTTCGCCGATCCGGTCGGCGTATTCTGGCAGCAGCAAAAAGACGATGAGCGTGAGCACGAGCGCAACGGTGATTGACACCGTCGAACCCATCACAATGCCGAGCAAAATGGACAGTGGACGCATGTAAAAAACCGACTGGGACGACGCCGCACTTGAAGCGGTGCGGCCAGCGTTTTAGGCTTCACGAATCTTACAGGACATCCACCGCCGATGAATCCCTCCGGACGTCGTCCCACCGCACTCTTTGCCGTCACCTTACTCTCGATCGGATTGCTCACCGTGGGCAGCTCCTCGCGGCTAACGGCCAACACCGCCGCACTGCCTCCGGGGGCGCTCGCGCCCTCGGCACGCGAGCGCATGATTGCGCGCCAGGTGCGCTCACTGCTCGAGGGCAATCACTACAGCCAGATGAAAATCGACGATGCTATGTCGCCGCGCGTGATGGACAAGTTCATCGACGGTTTGGACGGTCAGCGCAGTTATTTTTTGGCGACTGATATTGCCGAGTTTCAGCCGTACCGACTGCGCTTCGACGACATGATTCGCACCGGTGATATCGAGCCCGCCTACGCCATGTTTGCGCGGTACCAGCAACGCAACCGTGAGCGTATTCAGCACGCGCTCTCGCTGCTTGATCGCGAACCTGACTTCACGCTCGACGAAGCCTTCGAGTTCGATCGTAAAAAAGCGCCGTGGCCCACCGCGGTCGCCGAGCTCGATGATCTTTGGCGCAAGCGCGTGAAGAACGATGCGCTCTCGCTACTGCTCGCCGGCAAAACTTCGGCTGAGGCTCTTGAAATACTGCGCACGCGCTACGATCGACTGCTAAAACGCGGCGATCAAGTCAAGCCCGAGGAAGTTTTCGAACTCTTGCTCAATGCCTACGCGCGCACCTTCGATCCGCATTCCAACTATTTCTCACCGCGCAACTCCGAGGAATACAAGATCCAGATGAGCCTCAACTACGAGGGCATCGGCGCCTCGCTGCAGCTTGTTGACGAATATGTCACCATCATGAATCTCATCGAGGGTGGCCCAGCGGCAGCGGCGGGCACGCTGAGTGTCAGCGATCGCATCACCGCGGTCGGTCAAGGCAAGGACGGAGTGCTCACCGATGTGGTCGGCTGGCGTATCGATGATGTCGTACAGCTCATTCGCGGCAAGGGGGGTACGCTAGTACGTCTGCAGATTCTGCCGGTAGGCGCTGCGCCGGGTTCGTCCGAAAAGATCGTCGAGTTCACGCGCGGCAAGGTCACGCTCGAAGCGCAAGCCGCGCGTAAGATGCTCAAAACCATCAAGCGTGGCGATAGCGAATATCGCGTCGGTATTATCAATGTGCCGGGCTTTTATTCGGACTACGACGGTCAACGCGCGGGCGATACAAACTACCGCAGCACCACTCGCGATACGCGCAAGTTGATCGAAGAACTCAAGGACGAAAAAATCGATGGTCTGGTGATGGATTTGCGCGGCAACGGCGGTGGCTTTCTGCCCGAGGCCCAAGCACTGACCGGTCTTTTCGTGGATCGCGGACCGGTGGTGCAGGTGCAGTTCTCCAACGGCCAAAAAGAAGTACTCGACGACCCGGACTCGGGGGTTGTCTACAGCGGCCCGCTGATCGTACTGATCGATCGCTTCAGCGCCTCGGCTAGCGAAATCTTTGCTGGTGCCATTCAGGATTATCGGCGTGGGGTGGTGGCCGGTCAGCGCAGCTTCGGCAAAGGCACGGTTCAAAATTTGGTGCCGCTGTCGCGCTGGAGCGCGCGCCCGGTCAATGGCCAGCTCACCGTCACCATCGGCAAGTTCTATCGGGTGACCGGCGAGAGCACTCAGCACCGCGGCGTCGAGCCTGACGTCGAACTCGCCTCACCCATCAACCTGAAGGATGTCGGCGAAAGCGCGCTCGACGACGCCCTACCCTGGGATCGTATCCAAGGCGCCGATTTCCGTGCGCTCGATACACAATTGCCTTCGATCGCCAAGTTGGTCATGGAAGAAAGCGCCCGCCAGCAGCGCGACCCAGACTACCGTTGGCTGGTGGGCGACCTTGCTGCACTTAATGAAATGCGTGAGCAAAAGTCGCTATCACTCAATCTCGAAAAGCGTAAGGCGGAACGCGCACGTCGCGAGAACGAGCGGCTCAATCGTGAAAACTCGCGCCGCAGTGCGCGCGCCGAGATGCCGCTTAAAGTAATAAGCGAACTCGATAGCTCAAAATTTCCAGATGTGGTGCTCGACCAGTCAGCCGAAGTGATGGTCGACATGCTGAGGACGGCGGCGCCCGCGAAACCTGCCAAGCCCCGCCCAGTCACGGCGCGGCGTGCAGCTGCGTGAACCCGTGCCCGCGCTCGAGGCAATACTCGAGCCATTTGTTGAGAACGATGTTGCGCGTCCAGCGCTGATCGAGATCGAGACCCGCGTGATGTCGCCAACTGCGCAGCAAGGGATGCGCGTGGCGATTTGCCCAAGAGTACGCCTCGGCGAGCTGGGCATCGTGGTAGATGCGTACTTCCATGTCAGGCGCCGTAGGAATCGCGGCGCCCTCACCAAACAGATAGGTGAGCTGCAGCATGGTGGTATATGGAGAGCGCTCGATGACGGTGAGCTCGAGCTCCACATCACCTTGCACGCTGGAGCGGTGCAAACCATCGAGAGAGTGCAGCTCGCCCACAAGCTGCCCGAGCCGGCGGTAATTGCTCTCGTAAATACTCATCAGCGCGACGAAACTGCCTGGCTGCGAACGCCAACTCGTCGGCAGCAAAGATTCGGTGGGCAGGTGCTTCGAGAGCCACTGCCGCAAATCGCATTTGCCACGGGTACGTGCATCCATGGCTGACACTATAGCCAAAATTCTTGAAGAATCGGCAGCAGCGAGGCAGGCGCTGGCGCAGATCTCAGCGTCATGGGCGAATACGACGCTCGACGCGGGTCGCCTCTAGAATCCGCGCCGAGATCTCCTCGATAGAACACTCCGTAGTATCGAGGACCGGAATGCCGTTACGCTGAAAGATGGCATCGGCCGCGCGCGTCTCGAACTGCACTTGTTGCGCTGAAGAATAGCGACTGCTCGGACGCCGCTCCTGACGAATCTGCTGCAGTCGCGGTGGCGCGATGCGCAGGCCGAACAGCTTGCCTTTGTACGCCTGCAACGCCATAGGTAGCCGCGTCGACTCTAGATCGTCATCGGTTAGCGGATAGTTGGCCGCAAACACGCCGTACTGCAGGGCGAGATAAAGACACGTCGGTGTCTTCCCCGAGCGCGACACGCCGACCAGGATCAGATCGGCACGGCCGTATTCGCGGTTCGAGCCGTCGTCGTTGGCGAGCGCGTAGTTGGTGGCATCGATACGAATCGCATAACCGACCGAGTCTGAAATGCCATGGGCCTTACCTGAACTGTGACTTGAGAGCGTACCGAGCTCGCGCTCCATCGGACCGACGAAGGCGTCAAAAAAGTCCAGAAAAAGCGCGTTGGTAGATCTCAGGATCAGACGCAGATCGTCTTGGACCAGCGTGCTGAAAACGATCGGTCGTACGCCGTCTTCGGCGCCGGCCGCGTGGATGCGTCGAACGGCGTCCTCCGCCTTGTCAATGCTGGATACAAATGGCAGAGTCACGGCCCGAAAACCTTGGCCGTCGAACTGCGTCAAGAGGCTGTGCCCCATAGTCTCGGCCGTCACGCCGGTCTGGTCTGAAACGAAAAACACCGTTCTGCTCGTCACTCTCGCCCCTCCCCACCGCTCAGTATCCCAACCGTCAGTCTTTCACCGCCGTTGCCCGAGGACAAGCCATTGCGCGTAGACCCCACGACCGCACTCGTACTGCCGTTCGAAGGGCTGAGCATGCACGACGTAGAAATCGTCGGCGGCAAAAACGCCTCGATCGGCGAAATGATCGGTTCGCTCGCGAAACTTGGGGTCAAAGTACCAGGTGGCTTCGCGACCACCGCCCTAGCCTATCGGCAAATGCTCGCGCAAGACGGACTCGATCAGCGTATCCGCGAGGTGCTCGCCGACCTTGATGTCGATGATGTCGAGCGTCTTGCCGAAGTGGGCGCCAAGATCCGCTGCTGGATTCTCGAAGCGCCCTTGCCCGCCGAACTCGAGCGCACCGTGCGCGAAGGTTATCGTCGCTTTGGCGTCGACGCCGCGGTCGCTGTGCGCTCCTCGGCAACCGCCGAGGATTTGCCTGAGGCTTCTTTTGCCGGTCAGCAAGAAACCTTTCTCAATGTGCAGGGCGAAGATGCAGTCATCGAAGCCATGCGCCACGTGTTCGCCTCGCTCTTCAATGATCGAGCGATCGCCTATCGTGTGCATCAAGGCTTTGATCATTCGCTTGTTGCACTCTCCGCCGGTATCCAGCAGATGGTACGTTCCGATCTCGGTGCGAGTGGCGTCATGTTCACGCTCGATACCGACTCGGGTTTTCGAGACGTAGTGTTTATCACGGCCTCATACGGTCTCGGTGAAACCGTCGTGCAGGGCGCCGTCAACCCGGACGAGTTCTATCTCTACAAGCCAGCGATCCGCGAGCACCGTTCTGCCGTGCTGCGACGTAACCTCGGCGCCAAGGCCATCAAGATGGTTTATGGCGCGCCAGGCTCGGGCGAACGCGTACGTATCGTCGATGTTCCCCCTGCGGATCGTAATCGATTTTCTTTGAAGGACGACGACCTGGTCGCACTCGCGCAACAGGCCTTGATCATCGAGCAGCACTACGGCCGACCAATGGATATCGAGTGGGGTAAGGATGGCGCGAGCGGCGAGCTCTTCATCCTGCAGGCACGCCCTGAGACCGTGCAAAGCCGAAGCGGTCGTACCATCCAGCGTTACACGCTCGCTAAGCGCTCGCGCGTGCTCACCGAGGGGCGCAGCATTGGTCAGCGCATCGGCGCAGGACCTGCGCGGGTTATCTCCTCAGTGTCGCAAATGACCCGCGTACAGGAAGGTGACGTTCTCATCGCCGATATGACCAACCCAGATTGGGAACCTGTCATGAGGCGCGCCGCAGCCATCGTCACCAACCGCGGTGGCCGTACCTGCCACGCCGCAATCATCGCACGTGAACTCGGTATTCCGGCAGTCGTCGGCTGCGGTAACGCCACCGACGTCATCCGCGAGGGTCAGGCGGTCACGGTCTCCTGCGCCGAAGGGGATACCGGTTATGTGTACGAAGGCGCGCTCGATTTCGAGCAGCAGCAGATCGAGCTCAATTCTTTGCCGCCGGTACCTGTCAAAATAATGATGAACGTCGGCAATCCTGATTGTGCCTTCGACTTCGCCGGAATTCCGCACCGGGGTGTCGGTCTTGCACGACTAGAGTTTATCATCAACCGTATGATCGGTGTGCACCCGCGTGCACTCCTCGAATTCGACAAACTTGATCCGGCACTACGCGAAGAAATCCGTACACAAATCGCGGGCTACGCCGATCCGGTCAGCTTCTATGTGGAGAAGCTCGCCGAGGGCGTTGCGCAGATTGCTGCGGCCTTCGCCCCCGAGCCCGTCATCGTGCGGCTTTCCGACTTCAAATCGAACGAATATGCGACGCTCATCGGCGGGCGTCTTTATGAACCCACCGAAGAAAACCCTATGATCGGTTTCCGCGGCGCGGCGCGGTACATCGACCCCGCCTTCCGCGCGTGTTTCGAACTCGAGTGCCGCGCGCTACGCAAAGTGCGCGGTGAGATGGCTCTCAGAAACGTGCAGGTGATGGTGCCTTTCGTACGCACGCTCACCGAAGCGGCCGAGGTCACCCGCCTGCTCGCCGCGAATGGCCTCAAGCGCGGCGAGAACGACCTCAAGATCATCATGATGTGCGAGCTACCCTCGAACGCCATACTCGCCGATCAGTTTTTAGAATATTTTGACGGGATGTCGATCGGCTCCAATGACATGACACAGCTCACTCTGGGGGTTGATCGCGACTCCAGCATCGTCGCGCGGCATTTTGATGAGCGCGATCCTGCAGTTAAAGTGATGCTCGCCATGGCCATCGCCGCCTGTCGCAAAGCCAATAAATACATCGGCATTTGCGGCCAAGGCCCGTCTGACCACCCCGACCTTGCACGCTGGCTCGTCGATCAAGGCATCGATAGCCTCTCGCTCAACCCCGACACCGTGATCGAGACCTGGACGATGCTGGCGGGTAACTCAGCCGCACGTCCCCGCGAGGAACGGACACACTGAGAGGTCGACGTTGCCGCCCGAGATGATCACGCCGATGCGATCACCGGGCTTGCCGATGCGCCCATCGATGAGTGCGGCGAGAGGCACCGCCGACGAAGGCTCGATCAGTATTTTGAGATCTTCGAGTGCGGTGCGGATTGCCTGAACAATAGCAGCCTCCGACACGGTGACGACATCGTCCACCCACTGCCTGAAGAGCGCAAAGGGCCGCACCCCGATCGAGCCACGCAGCCCATCGGCAATTGTCGTCGGTGATCCAGACATACCGACCCGCGTACCACCGTAAAACGAACGCGCGGCATCATCCGCCATCGCCGGCTCTGCGCCGACTATCTTGCAGTTCAGCGCCATGCGCTTGGCAGCGATCGCTGTGCCCGAGAGCAATCCACCGCCACCCACCGGCGCCGTCAGCACATCGAGAATCGGATGCTCCGCCAATAGTTCGATGGTCGCCGTCCCCTGCCCCGCTATCACCCGCGAGTCATCAAAAGGGTGAACCACCACCGCGTCCGTGCGCTCGATCACACCTGCTAACGCCGCCTCGCGCGCCGCGAGACCCGGCTCACAGCGAACTAACTCCGCGCCCGCGGCTGTAATGGCCGCGAGCTTTACCGGCGAAGAATCACGCGGCACGACCACGATGCAACGCCACGCGAGCTCACGCGCCGCGTGCGCAAGGGCTGCGCCGTGATTACCCGAAGAATGCGTAGCCACAACGCGCGGGACCGGGCCGCCGTCCTCACTCTGCTGCTGTGCTTGTTGCTCGAGCAGCAGCAAGGCGTTCATTGCGCCGCGAAATTTGAAGGCACCGACGCGCTGCAAGTTCTCGCACTTGAAGAATACCTGACGATCGACGCGCGCATCGAACTCGGGCGAGATCAAAACTGGTGTGTGACGTACTCGTCCTCGTAGGCGGCCGTGAGCTGCGACGAGATCGTCGAAGCTCGGCAAATCGACGGCAGTGGTCTCACCCGTCACGACATTGCGCTCCCGCGTATCAGCATACGATCTCGCACATCAGCATGCACCTCGAGGTCCAAGGACAAAGAAATGCTCGCGGTAATATTGTAGTTCACGCACTGACTCGCGAATGTCATCGAGCGCGAGATGCGTTCCCTCTTTGCTGAAAGCATCGGCAATGTCGGGCGCCCAACGCTTGGCGAGCTCTTTGACGGTACTCACATCGAGATTACGATAATTGAAGAATGCTTCGAGCGTCGGCATCAAGCGCGCCATGAAGCGCCGATCTTGGCAGATGCTATTACCGCACATGGGCGAGGCGCCACGCTCCACATACTGCGCCAAAAACTCGAGCGACGACTGCTCCGCTTCCGCGAGTGTCACAGTGCTTGCGCGCACCCTGGCGAGCAGCCCCGAGCCGCCATGCTGTCGTTGATTCCACTCATCCATCCGCGAAAGCGCAGCTTCATCGGTGTGAATGGCAAGCACCGGACCCTCGGCGATCAAGCGCAAGGACGGGTCGGTGACGAGGGTAGCGATCTCGATGATGGTGTCGGACTCGGGTTTGAGCCCAGTCATCTCGAGGTCGATCCAGATCAATACGTCGCGACTTGGCATGGTTAACAGGTAGTCTAGCAGAGGCTACAGTGCCGGCTTCCAACGGAGATCGGAAACCCCTTGGAGTTTGACGCTCAAGTGATCGCGGCTTACGGGCGAAATCTGCGCCTGCGTGATGCTAACGGTCGCGTGCTGCAGGGTCGTCCCTTCGGTCGCAAGCTGCAGGTGGTGTGCGGCGATCAGGTGCGTTGCACCGCCGATGTCACCCACGATGAGATCCACGTCAACGAAATCCTCCCGCGGCGCAGTCTGCTCGCGCGCTCTACCCTACGCGGCGACGCTGAACCGATCGTCGCCAATATCAGCCTGCTGGTGACGGTCATCGCGCCGCTGCCACGACCCGATCCCTTTATCATCGATCGCTATCTTTGCGCCGCCTCTTCCGCGGGGATCCGTGCGCTCGTCGTACTCAACAAAGCCGAGCTCGATATCGCCGATGAAGTTGCGGCTATGCTTAAAATTTTTGAGACTGCGGGATATTTAGTGCTGAGCTGCAGTGCCGAGACCGGCAGCAATCTCGAGGCGCTGGCCGCTGAGCTGCAAGAGGCCACCAGCGTAGTCGTCGGTCAATCAGGCGTGGGCAAATCCTCGCTCATCACTCGTCTGGTACCCATGAGCGCCATTTCGATCGGCGATCTCGACCGCGATGCCGAGGGTCGACACACCACGACGAGCTCGGCACTCTACGATTTGCCGAACGGCGGTGCGGTGATCGACTCGCCCGGAGTACGCGATTTCGCGCCGTCGATCAGTTCGCTCGAAGCGCGCAGTCTCGGCTTTCCGGAGGTGGACCGACTTGCGCTCGGCTGTCGCTTCATCGATTGTCTGCACCTGCAAGAGCCCGGGTGCGCGATACGAACGGCGGTCGAGTCGGGCGAGATGGATGCGCGGCGCTACGAGAGTTATCGGCGACTACGCCGTCTGTACGCCGACTTGAAAGTCGCGCAGGGCCCGGACAAGCGCCAAGGTCAGGACAGGATTTGACGCCCTGCAAGTGCATGCGCGAGCGTCCCGCCGTCAATATATTCAAGCTCACCACCAATCGGCACGCCATGAGCGATGCGTGTGGCCCGGATTCCTCGCGAGCGCGCAATCACCGACAAAAAGTGCGCCGTAGCCTCGCCCTCAACTGTGGGGTTGGTCGCTAGGATCATTTCTTTCACCGTACCGGCCTCGAGCAGACCCTCGAGCTCACTTATACCGAGCTGCTCAGGACCTATGCCATCAAGTGGCGACAGATGCCCCATCAGTACGAAATAGCGACCGCGGTAGCCCCCCGACTGCTCGATCGCCACCACGTCGGAGGGCGACTCGACAATGCAGAGCAGACTCGCTTCACGCTGCGTCGAACTGCAGATGAAGCAGCTCTCGCCCTCGGTCAGCATGCGGCATTGGCGGCAGCGCCCGACTCTGGCGAGCGCGATCGTCAAAGATTCGGACAAGGCTCGCGCACCATCGCGACCATCCTGCAAAAGATGAAACGCCATGCGCTGTGCGGTTTTCGGCCCGACTCCGGGCAGCGTGCGCAGCGCATCGATCAGCCGCGCGAGCGAGGGGGTATGTTTCATTCCTGAGGATCAGAATGGCGGATCAGAACGGCATCTTGAAGCCGGGCGGCAAGCGCAAGCCCGACATCATGCCGGCCATGCGTTGCTGGGTCTCGGTTTCGACCCGACGTACCGCGTCGTTAATCGCTGCCGCCACCAGATCTTCAAGCATCTCGCGATCTTCACCGATCACCGCAGGCTCTATCTGCACGCGCTGGACCTCGTGCTTTCCCGTCATGGTGACCTTGACCATGCCGCCACCCGATTCACCAGTGACCTCCATGCGCGCGATTTCTTCCTGCGCTTTTTTCATGTTGCGCTGCAGCTCTTCTGCTTGTTTCATCACATTACCGAAATTAGCCATGGCTCATTCCTTCAAGTTGAATCTTGATGCAGATTTTTAGTGCGATTTGACGGTTTCGCTCTTAAGCGTCGCGCCGAATTTTTCTTTGAAGACGCGTATCGTCGGATCTGCTTCGAGCGAACGTCGCGCTGCGTCGAACTGCTGATCGACGGCACGCTGCTCAGCACGCGCCGGAGTCTCGACCAGCGCTGCGGCAGCCTCGACCTCGACCCGCAGCGTTTCACCGGTGTGGCGACTCAGCGCCTGCGCGAGCTTGTCGATCAGCGCAGTGGTTTTGAGCAAGGCTTGCGCGGGGTCTAGCGTGAGGCGCACGAGATTACCCTCACGACTGGCAAACGCACAGTTAGCGGCCAACTGCCGCGCTGCGCCGCCGAGCTCGAGTGCGGCGACGAGTTGCTGCCAATCTGTAAAATTAAGCAGGGCGCCGGCAGAGTTCGAGCTGGCGGTCCGCATGGGCGCTACCGCAGGCATCGCTGCACCCTCGGCGCCGCTCGTGCTCACGGTGGTACCACTTGCGACCGCACCCGCACCACCACTCACCGGGCGCGGACTCGACCGCTCACCGCCCGCGAGCCGGAACGAGGCCATCCGCAGCAACGTCATCTCGAAGCCGGTTCGCGGGTCAGGCGCCCAGGCAAGATCGCGACGCCCGAGAATGGCTGTCTGATAGCAAAACTGCACGTCTTCAGCACTTATCGCAGCCGCGAGCTCAGCGAGCTGCTCAGGCGGATGCAAGTCGTCACCCTCATAACTAGGCAGAACTTGCTTTAGCGCCACGCGCACGAGTAGGGTCGCGATCGCAGCGAGTACGTCGCCGTAATCGGGCGCCCACTCATCGAGCGACTCCGCAAAATGCATCAACTCGGCCGGATCAGCACCGCCCAGAAGACGCGCCAACTGCATCACCTGCCTGCGATCGACCGTCGCCAGCATCGCACGGGCTTCGGCTTCGGCCACCTTGCCACCACCGAAGGCCAGCAGCTGATCGACCAGCGACAGACCATCACGCAGACTGCCATCCGCAGCCTCGGCCACGAGCCGCACAGCGGCCGGCTCGAAACTAATGCCCTCTGCGCTAAGCACCGTTTTCATGCGCTCGGCGATCATCGACACCGACAGCCGCTTTAAATTGAATTGCAGGCAACGCGAGAGCACCGTGACCGGCAATTTCTGTGGATCGGTGGTAGCCAACAAAAATTTCACGTGTGGCGGCGGCTCTTCGAGCGTTTTCAACAAGGCGTTGAAGGAATGCGTCGAGAGCATGTGCACTTCGTCGATCAAATAAACTTTGTATCTGCCGCGCGTCGGCGCGTACTGCACGTTTTCGAGCAGCTCGCGCGTGTCTTCGACCTTGGTACGCGAAGCGGCGTCGACTTCGATCAGATCGACAAACCGACCCTCATCGACCTCGCGACAGGTTGCACAGGTGCCGCAGGGCGCAGGCCCCATGCCAGTCTCGCAGTTGAGGCATTTGGCGAGGATGCGTGCGATCGTCGTCTTACCGACCCCACGAGTGCCGGTAAACAAGAAAGCGTGATGGACGCGATTGGTCGCGAGCGCGTTCGAGAGCGCCCGCAGGACGTGTTCCTGACCGGTCAGCTCCTCGAAGCGCCGGGGGCGCCACTTGCGGGCCAGTGCGGTGTAGCTCATCGCCGAGTGAATCCGGTTGCCTTCGCCATGCCTTTTTCGATATCGGGAGGCGGCCCGCACCAGCTGGACTCCGGCACCCGACATCACCGCGACCGTTGCTCCCTTCCGGGCCTGGCGGGTTGACGGCTGGTCGTCGCGGAGGAACCGATGCGGGACGCCATAGGATCGGTCCGGTGAAGTTTACACCACGCCGGGCAGCGGCATCGGGTCCCTCAAGGCGCGAGTATGCGCCGGTCGATCTGGTCGGTGCGGGTGACGCCAGAAAGCGCCATGGCGACGCAGATCTGAGCTTCCATGATTTCGAACAGCCGATGTACGGCCTGTCCACCGGCGGCACCGAGCGCATAGGCCCAGGCGCGACCCAACAGTACACCATTGGCCCCGAGCGCGAGCATGCGCACCGCGGGGCTGTAACTCGTCACTTCACCGTGGGCATCACGAAACTTGCGCCTTCGCGGCGCTCGCCCGGCCAGCGCGTCGTGACGGTTTTGAGGCGGGTATAAAAGCGTGCTCCTTCGGGTCCGTGCACATGATGATCACCGAACAACGAAGCCTTCCACCCACCGAAACTGTGGAAGGCCATGGGCACCGGGATCGGCACGTTGACACCGACCATGCCGACTTGGATACGCTGCGCGAAGTCGCGCGCAACACCCCCATCAGCGGTGAAGATCGACGCGCCGTTGCCATACTGATTGCTGTTGATGAGTTCGACGGCTGCCACGAAATCTTTGACGCGTACCATACCGAGCACGGGCCCGAAGATTTCGTCGCGATAGATCGACATCTCGGGTTTGACATGATCGAAAAGCGAGGCGCCAATGAAAAATCCGCCCTCGAATCCGGCGCGAGTCATACTAAAGCCGCGGCCATCGACCACAAGATCAGCGCCTGCGGCAACCCCTTGGTCGATATAATCTCGAACTCGTTCAAGATGAGCGCGGGTGACGAGCGGCCCCATCTCGGAATCGACATCGATGCCGGGACCAATCTTGAGTATCGCCAGCCGCGCCACCAGTCGCGCGCGCAGCCCCTCCGCGACGCTGTTACCGACTGGTACGGCGATCGAAATCGCCATGCAGCGCTCGCCCGCAGAGCCATAGGCTGCACCAACGAGGGCATCGACTACTTGGTCGAGATCCGCGTCGGGCATCACGACCAAATGATTCTTTGCGCCGCCGAGCGCCTGCACGCGTTTGCCATGCGCAGCGCCCGTGGCGTAGACGTGGCGCGCAATCGGGGTCGAACCGACAAAGCTAAGCGCATCGACCCCCGGATGTTTCAACAGGGCGTCGACCGCCTCCTTATCGCCCTGCACCACATTGAACACGCCGTCCGGAAAACCGCCGCGCCGGATGAGCTCCGCGCAAAACAAGGCGGCCGACGGGTCGCGCTCCGAGGGCTTGAGAATGAAGGTGTTACCGCAGGCCAGCGCCATCGGAAACATCCACATGGGCACCATCGCCGGAAAATTGAACGGCGTGATGCCCGCCACGACCCCGAGCGGTTGTCTGACCGAATGGCTATCGATACCAGCGCCGACGTTATCGGTAATCTCACCTTTCAAAAACTGCGGGGCCCCGCAAGCAAACTCGACCACTTCGAGCCCACGGGTCACTTCACCGCGCGCATCAGAGAGCACTTTACCGTGCTCGGCGCTGATGATCGCCGCCAGCTCGTCGGCATGCGTTTCGATCAAATCGCGCAAGCGATTCATCAGCCGCGCTCGACGCAGTGGGCTAGTTGCCGCCCAAGCGGGGAACGCAGCGCGCGCGGCGGTAACGGCCGCATCGACCTCCGCCGCACTTGCGAGCGCGACGACGGCAGATTGCGAGCCCATCGCCGGATTGAACACGGGCGCGGTGCGCCCACTCGTGGAATCGACGACCGAGCCGCCGATAAAATGCTGGAGGGTCTTCAGATCTATTTCGTTATTTTGATGAATGGCGGAGAGGGTGGGATTCGAACCCACGAACACCATACGGCGTTACTTGACTTCCAATCAAGCGCCTTCGACCGCTCGGCCACCTCTCCGTCAAAACGCATAATATCAAGGCTGCGGTCACTTCGGCGGCGCCGGGGTGAACTTGGGCGGCAGATCGATGCAGGGGGCGTCCGCGGGGCGCGGCGCCTCGGGCGTATCGAGTGGCGGTATGGTCAGCGCAGCGCGGGTGTCAGGGGCATCGCGCCCAGCCGGAATCTTGAGCGGCGCGTTGTCGACCACGGAAGCAAAATCTGCGGGCTTGGCGCAACTCGCTTTAAAAATCCCCCAGAAACTGCAGCCCGCTAGCAGCGGCGCGCCCAAGAGCACCACGAGCCCGCGAAATCTCGGCATCGGCCTCAGCATCGACATATCGCGTTGCACCTCATCCACTTTACCGACCTTAATTAAGCCGGCCCGAGACCAGCCTGCGCCATCGCTGCCGCCACCCGGTCGTAAAAACGTGCCGACAACGACGTCAAAGGCAGACGAATACCGCTGTCGATCATACCCTTTGTGTGCAAAGCCCACTTCACCGGGATCGGGTTGCCCTCGACGAAAAGATCTTCATGCAGCCGCGCGAGTTTCGCATCGATCGCGGCTGAGCGCGCCAGATCACCCGCGCGAGCGGCGGCGACCATGGCGCTCATGGCGGCAGGCGCCACGTTCGCGGTCACCGAGATCACGCCCTGCGCGCCCGCCAATATTGCTTCACGCGCCGTGGCGTCATCACCCGAAAGCACCGTGAACCGCGGTGCCAAGGCGAGAATCTCGCGCACACGAGCAGCGCCGGCCACGGACTCTTTGATCGCCACAATTCGCGGTAAGGCCGCCAGACGCGCCACCGTGGCAGGCAGCATGTCAACTGCCGTGCGTCCCGGCACGTTGTAGAGCACGACCGGCACTTTGGCGGCGCCTGCGATCGCTTCGTAGTGTCGGAAAAGCCCCTCTTGCGTCGGCTTTACATACGCGGGGGTCACCACGAGCACCCCATCAATGCCTAGTTCGCCGAGCCACTGCACGCGCTCGGTGGTACTCGCGGTGCTGCTCGTGCCCGCACCGGCGATGATGGCCATGCGGCCGGCGGCGCGATCGCCCGCGCCCTGCTCGCGCGCATATTCAACCGCCGCGATGACAAGTTCGCGAAGCTCGTTTTCGGTGAGGGTGGCCGACTCGCCAGTGGTACCACCGACAATTACCGCAGCGGTACCGCCCTGCCAGTGGAACTCGAGCAGCCCGTGCCAGGCAGCGAAATCGATTGCGCCATCCGGACGCATCGGCGTGATCACGGCCACGGAACTGCCAGAGAACATACGACACACAAGCAGCCAGAAAACCCCAAGATGTTACGGGCGTCTGACACTCGGGCGCAACCACTCACACTAACGCGCCCGTGGGTCGCGATTCACGTCTTCAGTCGCTAAACTTAACTCTGAGTACCCTATCGCGCGCGATCAATGAAGCAGCACCTCGCCATCTCGGCCATCGGCCCCGACAGAACCGGGCTCGTCCACGATCTCACCCAAGTCATCACCGACTGCGGCGGCAACATCAGCGAAAGCCGCATGGCGAGTCTCGGTAACGAGTTTGCGATGGTGTTGCTGGTTGCGGGCAACTGGCACTCGCTCGCCAAGCTCGAAACCGAACTCGCCAAGTTCGCCAGCGAGGCCGCGCTTACTCTGCATGTGCAGCGCACCGAAGCCCGTAATTCGCGTACCGATTTCCTCCCCTACTCCATCGATGCGGTCTGTCTCGATCAGACCGGTATCGTCTCGGCTCTGTCGGGTTTTTGTGCGACGCGCGGCATCGACATCGCCGAAGTCGCGACGCGTAACTACCCTGCAGCACACACCGGTGCGCTCATGTTTGCGGTGCAGATGATCGTCAATGTACCAAGCCGAGTGCATCTCGCGCATCTGCGTGAAGAGTTCATGGAATTTTGTGATGCGCGCAATCTCGACGCCATCCTGGAGCCCGTTAAATCCTGAAGGAGGACCCATGCCGAAGGCCACTAAGATCGCGCTCGGTAAGAAAGTACCGGATTTCCGCTCCACGACTACCGACGGCGGGACGTGGCGTCTTTGTGACGCGAAAGGCTCCAAGGTCGTTCTATTCTTTTATCCCAAGGATATGACTACGGGCTGCACGGTCGAGGCGCAACAATTCCGCGATTTGCAATCAAGCTTCCGCAAGACAGGAGCCCTGGTGATCGGTATCTCTCGTGACTCCTGCGCCTCGCACCGGAAGTTCAAGACCAAGGAAAAACTGACCTACGAATTGCTCTCGGATACCGATGAGACACTATGCACACTATTCGATGTCATCAAAGAAAAAAATATGTACGGTAAGAAGGTAATGGGTATCGAACGAAGCACTTTTCTTATCGATGCTGAAGGAAAGCTTGCGCAGGAGTGGCGCAAGGTGAAGGCGGACGGGCACGCAGCCGAAGTCCTACTCGCGGCGAAAGCACTTTGAAGAAGCGGCGCACGGCACGACGGCGCCGACTGTTCGTACTCGACACCAACGTGCTGATGCACGACCCGGCGTCCATCTTCCGCTTCGAAGAGCACGACATCTATCTGCCGATGGTGGTGCTCGAGGAACTAGACGCCAATAAAAAAGGCGTCTCTGAGGCATCGCGTAACGTACGACAAGTCAGTCGTTTTCTCGACGACTTAATGCGCAACGCTACCCGCGAGCAGATCGAACTCGGTCTGCCGCTTCCGAACCATCTTTCCGGCAACCACGGCCAGCCACCCTCCTCAGGGCGGCTTTATTTCCAGACGCAGCGACTATCGACGGCGTTACCCGACAACCTCCCGGGACAAGGCAACGACAACGCAATCCTCGCGCAGACTCTCGCGCTGCAGGCGCTCTATCCCGAGACGCAGGTAGTGCTAATCTCCAAAGATATCAATCTCCGGATCAAGGCTGCGGTCGTCGGCGTGCATGCCGAGGACTACTTCAGTGATCGCGCCATCGAGGATGCCGATGTCCTCTCGACCGGCCATGAACCGCTCGCCAATGATTTCTGGGAACAGCATGGCAAGGACATGCGCTCCTGGAAAGACGGGTCGCGCACTTTCTATGAAGTGAGTGGCCCGGCAATCGGCAAGTGGCGGATCAACCAATTAGTCTACGAGCCGCGCGAGGGTGGTATCGAAGCCTTGGTTCGCGGTATTCAGGGCAGCACCGCGACGCTCGAACTGGCGCGCGATTTTCGCAGTGAACGCCACGGTGTCTGGGGTATCGGTGCGCGTAATCGCGAACAGAATTTCGCACTGAATTTATTGATTGACTCCGAGATCGACTTCGTGACCATCCTCGGGCCCGCGGGCACGGGCAAAACTCTGCTGACGCTGGCTGCGGGCCTAGTGCAAACGCTCGAGCATAACCGCTACGCGGAAATCATCATGACTCGGGTGACCATTCCGCTCGGCGAGGACATCGGTTTTTTACCGGGCACAGAAGAGGAAAAAATGGAGCCCTGGATGGGCGCTTTAATGGACAACCTCGAGGTGCTCACGCAAAGCTCCGAGGGCGGCAGCTGGGGCCGCGCGGCGACCAACGATCTGCTGCGCAATCGCATCAAAATTCGCTCGCTCAACTTCATGCGCGGTCGCACTTTTCTCAACCGCTACGTGATTCTCGATGAGGCGCAAAACCTAACGCCTAAACAAATGAAGGCTCTGGTGACGCGCGCAGGTCCGGGCACCAAGATTGTCTGTCTTGGTAACAT
>Ga0208048_1000178_pt1 | contig 33698 bp, 22 predicted proteins | sample Malawi_45m_30L_FD_184163 | JGI IMG/M metagenome (GOLD analysis project Ga0208048, IMG submission 184163) | Freshwater microbial communities from Lake Malawi, Central Region, Malawi to study Microbial Dark Matter (Phase II) - Malawi_45m_30L... | ecosystem: Environmental > Aquatic > Freshwater >...
GCTGGCTGGCGATGCGTTTGGCGGGGCTGAAACCGGATTCGTCAGGCCGCACGTTCGCCTTCAGCACCGGCCTCTACAACTACGGCTACGTGCCGCTGCCGTTGGCGATGCATCTCTTTGATCGCGAGACCGTGGGCGTGCTCATCGTTCACAACCTTGGGACGGAGATGGCATTCTGGTTGTTGGGAACGGCGGTCTTTGCGCCCGCAGCCAAAGAGCCATTCTGGAAGCAGATATTTAACCCGCCCCTCGTCGCCATTGTGCTGACACTCTCCCTCAACCTCACAGGCGGTGCAGCGCACGTGCCAGAGTTCGTGAAGTACACGGCGCACATGCTCGGCGCGTGCGCCATTCCGATGGGCCTTGTGCTGGTCGGAGCAATGATCGCAGACCATCTCAACGAGTTTCATTCCGAGCAAGGGTGGCGCGTAATGGGCGCGTCCTGTGCGCTGCGGTTAGGGGTGATTCCCGTGCTGTTCCTGCTGCTGGCGAAATTCCTGCCATGCTCGATCGAGCTGAAGCGCGTTATCTTGCTCCAGGCCGCCATGCCAACGGCTATCTTTGCCATCATTGGAGCGCGGCACTTTGGCGGCGATGAACCGACGGCTTTGCGCGTGGTCATAGCCACATCCGCATTGAGCTTCGTCACTATTCCGCTCTGGATTCGGATGGGAATGAAGTGGCTGGGGCTGTGACCGTCGAGCACCGTTGATTTGCCGCCGTCGCGGATTGCGGTTGCGAGTCGCCGCAGGGATCATGGCCGCAGCCACTTCACGAACCAATCCAGCGCGGCCTGCCGTGCCTCGACCGTGACCTTGTGGCCGGTCTGCGGCTGGAGGATGACCTGCAGTTTCGACTCCGCGTCGGCGGCGCGATAGGCGGCGCGCGCGGCGGTGAGGCACTCGTTGACACCGGGCAACGGCGTGCGCGGATCCGTGTCGCCGTTGATGACCAGCAGCGGACGCGGCGCGATGAGCGGGAGCATTGCCGGGCCATCAAACTGCCCGTAGATGCCGGGCACGACGCGGTCATAAAACTTCCGCACAAAAGCGGCGTTCACCGTCTCGCCCTCGTCTTTCGCGGCGGCCTCGAGGGCGGGCTTGAATGTCTCAGCACGCGAACGCCAGCTCTCGTTGTCTAACGCCCACTTGAAGCTCTGCACGCCAATGCACGGGACTACGACGGCGATGCGCGGGTCCGTGGCGGCGGCGAGGTAGCCTTCCATTCCGCCCTTCGAGAAGCCGATCAGTCCAATGCGCGCGGCGTCGACGTCATCGCGCGTGCCGAGATAGTCTATCAGCCGCATCACGTCCCACGCCGTGTCGTAGAGGAAGGGGAGTTTTCGGCTGCCAAACCACGCATTTAGAATCGCCTCGTGATACTCCGCGGAGCCAGTGCCCGCCTTCGTGCGTGCGCCGTGATGTCGGCCATCAATCGCGACCGCTAGGAAGCCGCGTTTGGCCAAGTCGAGCAGGAGCGGGAGTTGGCTCTCTTTGTTCGAGCCGGTGCCGTGCAGCACGATGACGACCGGGCGGCGCCATTCCGCTTCCGTTCGTTTCACGAGCAACCCCGGCACGCGGACACCGACTTCAGCTGCGAAGGAGAATTGGGTCGCGCGCAGGCCGTTCGTGCCGGCTGGCAGCTTGATTTCAGGAGCTAACTCGACGCGTGGCCGGTCGAGGAGTTTGAGGAACGCGGCGCGGGTGGAGTCAGCGGACTCGGCTCCGGTCAGTCGCAGAGTTCCAAGCGCAACGGCGAACAAGAGCACCAACGGCTGGCAACGACGGTGCATTCGTCAGCCGGTTATCTTTCGGTAAATCTCGCCCTCGTTCATCGTCGCGCGTTCGGGGCGGCCCTTGTAGCTGTAAACCAAGTTCTCGTGGTTGATGCCGAGCAGGTGGAGGATCGTCGCGTGCAGGTCGTGGACGTGGAGGCGGTCCTCGACGGCGTGCAGGCCGAACTCGTCAGTTGCGCCGATGACCTGACCACCCTTTACGCCGCCGCCTGCCATCCACATAGTGAAGCCCGTCGGGTTGTGGTCGCGACCGTTACCTTTCTCGCTCATGGGCGTGCGTCCGAATTCACCGCCCCAAATGACGAGCGTCGAGTCCAGTAAGCCGCGCGATTTCAAATCCTTCAGCAGACCGGCGATAGGCTGGTCCGTCTCTTGGAACCGGTCGCCGTGGTTTTTCTCGATACCGCTGTGCGCGTCCCATTTGCTGCCCGCGCCACTGTAGAGCTGCACGAAGCGCACACCGCGCTCGATGAGCCGGCGCGAGAGCAGGCACATGCGTCCGAAGGGCGCGGCCACCGGGTCGTCCATCCCATAGAGCTTCTTGGTCGCCGCGGTTTCCTTCGAGAGGTCCACGGCATCAGGTGCCTCGGCCTGCATCCGGAAGGCGAGTTCGTAGGCGGCGATGCGTGCGTCGAGTTCTGTTTGCTGCGGGCGCGCGGTGGCATGCTGGCGGTTGACAGCACTGAGGAAATCGAGTTTGCCGCGTTGCTGCTCGTCGTTGACGCCTTCGGGCGTGTTGAGGTTGGCGATGGGTTCGTTGCCGGGGAGGATGCGCGTGCCTTGATAAACGGCGGGCATGAAGCCAGCGCCCCAGTTGCGCGGGCCGTTCACTATGGTGCCGTTGTTGTCCTGCATTGTCACGAAGGCGGGCAGGTTCTGGTTCAGCGTGCCCAGGCCGTAACTCACCCACGCGCCCAGCGAAGGCCGGCCGGCGAGGATGGAGCCGGTGTTCATCTGGCAGACGCCGTTGGAATGAACGATGCCGTTGGCCCAACAAGAACGCAGCACGGCGATGTCATCAGCCGCCTCGGCGACGTGTTTGCACCAGTCGGAAATCCACAGACCGCTTTGGCCCCATTGCTTCCACTCTCGTTTGTCGGGAAAGATGGGCGAGTCGTATTCGCCCATCGCGGTGATGAGGCCCTTGGTGAAGCTGGGCGGCAGCGACTTCCCGGCCTGCTTCCTGAGGGCAGCCTTCGGGTCAAAGGTGTCGAGGTGGCTTGGCCCACCCTCCATGAACAGGAAGATGACGCTCTTGGCCTTGGCTGGGTAATGGCCTGGCTTGGGTGCGAGCGGCGCGACCCCAAGGGTTGCCGGCGCGGCGGAAAGTGAATGCTCTGCAAGCAGTGAACTGAGCGCAACGGCACCAAAGCCCGCGCCGGTTTTGGTGAGGAAGTCGCGGCGGGACACGGCCCAGTCGACTTGGTTGCAGCCGTATTTGCCCATGGCGTTAATCAACGTAAATAAACTCATTCGCGTTCAGCAGCACGTGGCAGAAGTCGGCCATCGCGTTCACGCGGGTGGTAGCGGCCGCCTTCGCGCCGGTCGGCTTGGGGACGATGTCATTGCCGTTCTTCGACGCATCCTTAAACGCGCTGGGCTTGGACTCGAACTGCCACAGACCTACCGTTGTCTCCGTTGGCTGCGCCTCCGCGCCGAGTAGCAAGTCCTCCTGCTTGAGCGTGCCTGTCGAAAGACGCACGTCGTCAATCATACCGTCGAAACCACCACCTTTGCCGCTGCGGCCACCGAGGCTTAACGCCAGCGGGTTCGCGAAGCCGCCGGTCACCTTGTGCGGCACTTTGGCAATGGAGAGCGGTTCATCGTCGTTGGACAAATCCTTCACGTAGAAGACGACCTCGCCGGGGGCGCTGACGGTGGCGAGCTTCACCGCGGCGGCCACGGCGTAAGGCTTTGCCAGCGTGAGCACTTGGTCGGAGAAGATGGCTTCCTCGCCGAAGCTTCCGTCCTGCTTCACACCGATGATTTGGAGCACGAGCGTGCGGGGCTTGCGGCGCGAGCTGTCGCCGGTGAGCGCGAAGCCCCAGCCGGGCTTTTGATTCTCGCCGCTCCACTTGGCGGCGATGGTGCGGACGGCGGCGGTCTTATCCACCGTGCGGGCGAGGATGTTCGCCTCAATGGTGAAGTCGCCCGTCGGGAAGCTCGGGCTATCCAACACAGCCAGCGCGTCCCCGCCCATGTCCGGCGCGATAACCGCCGCGACCCCATCGCGATACGGCATCTTCTCGGCGGCGAATCCGCGAGTGCTCGCTGTTGCGCCCTTGCTGCCCAGGAGTTGCTGCTGGGCCTTGAGAAATTGTAGCGCGGCTTCGCGCTCGCTGGCGCGCGGCGTACGACCGAAGGCAAGGCGGTACGCGGCGTTGACCATATCCTCGTCGCTGCTGGGATGCTCCTCTTCCAGCCGTTTCGCAAACGCGCGCGCGTGGCGGAGCATCATCTGGCTGTTGAGGAGCAGGAGCGCCTGCGGCGGCGTGGTGGTGACGTTGCGCTGCGGGACGCTTTGGAACGGCTCGGCGAGGTCGAAGACATTGAGGATGGGATCCGGTGCGTTACGGAGCCACTTGCCGTAAACGCTGCGGCGCGGCGTGAGTTGGTCGGTGCTGGGGCCGCCGGCGGGTTCGAGCTTCAACTGACCGGTGACGGCAAGGACGGCATCGCGGATTTGCTCGGCCTCAAGGCGACGGATCGGAAAGTAGGAGAGGAGCCTGTTTTCCGGGTCCTCTGAATTCGGAGCGCGGAGGGCGGTATGCGGAGTGGCCGAGGCTTGCCGATACGTTGCGCTGGTGACCATCAATCGGTGCATAGCCTTTAAGCTCCAGCCCTGCTCCACGAACGTCGCGGCAAGCCAGTCCAGCAGTTCGGGGTGCGACGGCTTCTCGCCGAGCTTGCCGAAGTCGCTGGAATTTGCGGCAAGGCCACGGCCGAAATGCCATTGCCAAAGCCGGTTCACCATCACGCGGGCGGTTAGGGGATTCTCCGGCGTGGCGAGCCAGCGCGCGAGCTCACTGCGACGGCCCGTTGAGTTTGGCAGCGCAGCGACCTGCAAGTTCTTCGGGTCGAGCACGCTGAGGTGGCCGGGCCCGATGGGTTCCTTGTCGCGACCCTTGGTGAGATAGGTCACCGGCGCGACTGGCCCGACATCCGTGGCCCCGAAGAACGGCGGCAGCGACGCAGGCTTAAGCGAGTCAAACTCCGTGAGCTTTTTGCGCAGCGCGATGACGCGTTCTTTGGCTTCGCCCTTAAGGCGCGAATCCACTCGGTCCAACTCGTAGGTAACTTGCCGATAGGCCAGCTCGGCGACTTGATGCTGATAGGGCGTGCGCTCGGCCACGGGCGTGCGCAGGTCTACGCGCAGGTCCTCAATAAACTTTTCGAACGCGCTGGCCTCGGCGTTCTTGCGCGGCTGGGCCAAGAGCTTGTCCAACTCAGCGCGGATTGCCGCCGTGGCAGCTTCCCACTTCGCCAGCTTCTCGGCGTGTGCGGCCTGCTCGGCGGGCGTGGCGACGACGAGGTCCTCGCGCGGCAGAAGCGGGGCGAAGAAGGCTTGGAAGCGGTAGTAATCTTTCTGCAACAGCGGATCGAACTTGTGGTCGTGGCAGCGCGCGCACTGGAGACCGACGCCGAGGAACACATCGGCGCTCGTGTCCGTGATGTCCTCGAGGATGCGCTGCCACTGGCCGCGCACGTCGCGGTTGTTGTATTCGTAAATGCCGGCGCGGAAGTAGCCGGTGGCGACCAGGTGTTCCGGGTTTCGGGATTCGGGTTTGGCGTTGAAGTAGAGTTCGTCTCCGGCAAGTTGCTCGGTGATGAACTGCGTGTAGGGCTTGTCGGCGTTGAGCGACTTCACCACGTAATCGCGATAGCGCCACGCGTGCTGGCGATAATCATCGGCCTTGTAGCCGTCGGACTCGCCGTAGCGAACTAGGTCGAGCCAGTGGCGCGCCCACTTCTCACCGTAGCGCGGGCTGGCGAGGAGCCGGTCCACGAGCTTCTCGTAGGCGTCCGCAGATTTGTCGGCGAGGAACTGCTCAAGCTCAAACGGTGTCGGCGGCAGGCCCGTGAGGTCGAAGTGAACGCGCCGCGCGAGCGTGAAGCGGTCGGCGGGAGCGGAGCGCGCCAGTTGGTTCGCGAGGAGCTTTTGCAGGATGAAGGCGTCGATTGGATTTCCGATTTCCGATTTCCGATTTCCGATTGTGGGTACCGCCGGTTTTCGTACCGGCACAAACGCCCACCACTGTTTGTCCTCCTCCGTAATCTTGCCGCGCCGCACCGTCTGCTTCTCGCCGCCAGATTCGGGCATCGGCGCGCCGAGCTTCACCCACTTCTCCAACGCGGCGATTTGGTCCGAGCCGAGTTTCTTGTTCTTGGGTGGCATCTGGAGGTCGGGGTCCGCGTAGCGGACGGCCTTGACGAGCAGGCTCTTTTCCGCGTCGCCGGGCACGACGGCGGGGCCGGTGTCACCGCCCTTGTGGATGGCGGCGGCGGAATCCAGCGCGAGGCCGCCCTTGAATTTCTTGGCCTCGTGGCTGTGGCACTCGAAGCACGCGCCCGCGAGGATGGGCTTCACCGTCTGTTCGTAAAACGCGAGGTCGGCGGGGGTGGGCTTGGTGTTTGCCGTCCGACCCGATGGCACGGTGAAAAGAAGCAAAGCGGGCAGCCATGCTGTTTTTGAAAACAGTTTTTTCATCGCCCAATTTAGACGGCGAAGAGCATACACGGGATTCGTCACGTGCCAGTGATATTTTCGCTCCCAGCAAGGATGGCCGTCAGCTCTCGGCTCATTTTGCAGCAGCGGACTTAGCGGCGGAAGCGGGGCCTTTAGTTACGCTGATTTTAGCAGTGCGCTTGGTATTACCCCACTGGTCCACACCGCGCAGGACCAATTCGTTAACGCCGGGGCTAAGGCCCACATCGTGTATTCGCCACTTGGCGTCATCTAGCCATTCGAGTTTGGCGCGGGGTTGACCATCTATGACTACTGTAAAGATGCCGTACGGAGCCTGACCCTCGAGCGCGAGGGCATTGGCCTCGGTAGTAAGGGCTTGGCCATTATTGGTGGTGACCTTGAATTCGAGTTGGTACCGCGAGCCCATCTGCTCAACGGCGTGAGCGGCGCGGGCGTTGAAGAAGGTTTGGAACTGCAAGGTGGGCACAGTGTAAGCGTTGCTCGATTCTTCCTCGGCGCGGAGGTAGGCGGCAACCCGCGGGGAATTCCGCGAGTAGTTCTCCACGATTTCGGCAATGTAGTAGTAGAAGAGCCGCTGCGCCCACGGCCGGCCCATCAGGTTCTGCACGTTGCCGCCCCAGTAGCCCTCGGGCTTCTTGGGATCGAAGCCCCCGAAAGCAAAGTCTGCATCCCAGAGGAAGCACATGAACTTCCCGTCGTTCGGCTTGCGGTAGAAGAAACAGTTGTGGCTGGTGCCCATGCTGAAGGTGTCGGAATCCTTGGCGAAGCCGCGCAAGGCCCAGTTGCGGAAGGTCATCTCCAGGTCGAAATTTCTTCGAGTGTCAGCCTCGCTGAGATTGGGGTTGGCCATGGTGCGAAGCATGGAGAGCAGGGCGGAGTAGTCATTTTCGGCTTCGCGAGTACGCTTAGACCAGATGATTTTATAGTTGAGCGGGTTGTCCCCATAATTAGGGGCAAGAGTGCTGTTGCGCAGCGAACTGCTTTGGCCATCATCCCGATAGAAAAACATGTAGGTCGTGCGGTAAAGGTCACCCTGCGAGCCGTCCTTAAAAAGTCGGTTGAGGAAGTCGTTACCGATGGGCTCCACGTCCTCCATAAGTTGCACGGGGCCGCCGTTGATGAGGTGGCGAACCATTTCACTTTCGTTTACAGGGTGGCCAAGCTGGTAAAGCATCCAACGAGCAAGGCGGGTGTTAAGCGAGTTGTTGTCCCAAGAAAATTTGACGTGACCACGAAACGCGCGGTCGGTGGGCAGTTTCCACTTGGCACGGTTGAGCGAGACGTCGCGGGTGAAGGAACTGCCCGCAGGGTGGACACGGGCATTGTAGTAGACGTCTCGCTCATTCGAGATGAACGTCATATTATAGTAGCGGTTTGAGAGGCGTGGAAAACGGAAGGCGTGTTTGTTTGTGTTGCCATTGCCGAGAGCGTCGAGACTCGCAGGGGAGAGCACGAAACGCTGCGTGCGCAAATCGCGCGGGACGTTTTGATTATCTACGACGTAGAGCGCCGGTTGCTCCTCACCGCGGCGTGGCAGGATGGACTTAGCCCCGTTGGCCGAGCGGACCTCGACGTAAAATTCCACCACCTGCTTGTCCGCTTTGTATTCCGGCAGTAATGCGGAGTAAACGCCATCGCCCGCCGTGTCGTCGCCGCCGGCGGCGTTGTCTAACATGGTCTTGCCCTGCCACGGCACCCGGTTATCCGCGTCTGGTGCGCGGTGGAAAAGCGTGACCGTCGCCCCGGGCAGTGTGGAGGTGACACGGGCGGTGATTTTAACCGTGTCTGTGGTTCGCGGCACGGCGGGATAGTGTGTCAGGTCGTCCGCTTGTGCGATGGGGGTCGTGGTGGCACGGGAGTTTGCACGTCCGGGCGTGCCCAAGTTTGAAGGCACGTCAAGCTGGAACACTTTTGCGACGCTCCAATCCCAAGTGTGAGCCACTAACAGGTGCGAGCCGTGCATCCACCGGGCGGTGAACTTGAGTTCATAGAGGTTGCTTTTCACTAAGCTGGGCGCGTCAATTTCCATGCGGTTTATGCGGTTGTCGCCGTGGCCCTCGCTTATAATGTGCAGCTGATTTCCATCCAAGCGGCTGGCCCAATGGTTGCCTTGCCAGAGCCAGCCAGCGTCACTCTTGCCGGTGAGGGAGGCACGCGTGGCGTTAGTGAGCACGTTCGGACCGGTGCCATCCTTGCGTAACTCGACATCCGAGATGATGGAATAGCCGCTGCTGTTGAGGAAGAAGTGTAGCTCACGGTAGTCGCTTGGGTCGCCCATCGTGAGCTGTTCAGTGTAAGTGGCACGGTGCGTGTAAGTGCGCGCCGTTGACTTTTTTGATTCGTCACTCGCGGCCCAAGCAGAGGAGCGATTGTTATCCATGTCGGGGTGAATCAGCTCCATGCTGCTGCCCCGGCCGGCGGCGAGTTCGGGCCAGTCGCCGCCGGTCTCGTAGTCCACCATGTCCACGAGGTTACCCTTTTCGTCGAGCAAGCGGAGGAGATCTCCGTCGTTGCTCAACTTGCCTGTGAAGTTCCCGAGCACGTTGATCGCTCCATGGAAGGAGCGCAGTAGTCCCGCGTCCGCCGCGATGACCAGATACTCGCCGGCTTTGAGCTTTGTATTTGGTGGAAAAATGAAGTCAATGCCGCCAGTTAGCACCCAGTCACTCAGGTTCACCGTCTGCTTTCCGCGATTGAAAAGCTCCACATACTCGCCTTTGCCCTGCGTGTCGGGCGGCTTGTACATAATTTCGTTGATGACGATGTCCGAGTTGCGCGCGGGGGCGTTGGTCTTGTCCCGTGAGGCCTTAGTATCCACGAGGAACTCGCCGCTGCCGTCAGGGTACGCGGAGAAGAACTCGCCGTGCTTCGAGAGATGGAAGACGTGCGCGTCTAAGACGATGTTTTCCGCGCCGGCGAGGAACACCGTCACGTCGCCCGCCACCGCCGCAAACGAAACGGGAAACGATTTCACGCCACCGGGTGGCACCTCGCCGACAAGCGTGACCTTGTCGCCAAAGCCGGGCTTGCTGGCGAGGAAATGGCCGCCGAGGTTTGCCCGGTTGGTGCCCGCGTTGAACACCTCCACCCAATCGAGTACCCCGTTTTTGCCGAGATGAACCTCATTAATTTTTAAGTTGCCAGCTAGGCCGCTCTTTCTTGTGTTCGGAGCATCGGGTGTGGGCTGCGCCAGCAAGAACCATTGCCCGCTGCCGTCGGGCCGCTGCCCAAGCGAGCGCCCGTCAGTGGGAACCAACGAGTTGACCGCATGGAGCACAGTTTGCCCGTCGGGCGCGACGAGATACGCCACCACGGGCTGTCGCGGCCAGACGCCGGCATCCATCATGTCAAGAATGCCAAAAGATTTCGGGCGAATGACCAAGTCTTGCTGAATCTGGAAGCGGCGAGCATTGGGTGGAAGTGTTGTCGGCGAATTAGGTAAGAGGAAGTGACCTTTCAAGTTCACCAGCGTGGAGCCGGAATTGAAAAACTCCATGAAGTTGATTCCCTGCGGCCCGGGGAAAATCTCGTTGATGAGCACTGATCGCGCGAGTGCTGGCCCGCCGGCACGCACTTTGAGCCGCATTCCGAATGCGAGGTCGGGGTTCGCGCCAGGGTATTGATGAACTTCGACCGCAAGGACGTTTGTGCCGCGCACGAGTGCCGCCGGATTGATGGTGAGGACGGTTTTTTCCTCAATGGCATCCGCGATCGGCGTGGCTGCGGGTGTGTTCACGCGCACCGGTCCGCCGGGCATGCGGATGCGCCCGACTTCTTGGTTATTTAGGTAAAACACCGCGCCGTCGTCTACGATGGCATCCACAGATAACGCGCCGCCGGGTGGGCCGTTGTAAATAAACACGTGTCGCAGGTAGTAAGTAACAAAGCCCGCGCGGAGCGGCGTGCGGATGCCCGGCGGCGGCGTCTTGGTGGTGCCGAAGCCAAAGAGACCCGGTCCGCGCAGCCAAGCCCGGTCGGGAAAAGTCAGCTCTTTCCACTTCGTTTGTGACAAGTCAGTGCCCGCGGTGAAGGCCCAGTTCGAATCGTAATCCACCAAGATGCTTTCGCCCGACTGTGTGACCAGGTCAGGATTATCAACGGGGGCCTCGTTGGCTGCGCCGGACTCAGTGCCTGGTCCGCCGCCTGGCAAAGTGCTGACCGTCCAGTTGCGCCAGTCATCTGCACTGCGGTCGGGATTCCGCAGCACTAGCGCGTGGCCACCGCCATTGGCCACCGCCGGCCAGGGCGCGCGGTCCATATACTTAACCGTGGACATAGTGAGGCTGTGCTTGTCCAACAGGCGGATGCGGTCACCCTGTTTGTTGAGTCGGCCTGTCCACGGGCCGAAGATGCGCACGGTGGGGGGAATTTTGTAGGCGGTGCGAGTCGTCTTAGCATCGGCCATCGAAATCACGATGCGCTCCAACGGCTTCATCCATGAGGCTAGCGGGTCAGCCGCGGCGAAGGCGGGGAAGCGGAACTCGATGCCGCCCTTGAGTCGCCAGTCGGCGATGTCAATTGCGTTGGCCGTGTTGTTATAGATTTCGATGTACTCGGGCCAATCCCCCGGCGGGTGATACATGATCTTGCTAAGTAGCACCTGATCCGCGCTTGTGCCGGGCACAACCATTAACCAAGCGAGCAGGGTTCCCGCCGCTCGCTGCCACCATTTGGCCAAGAAACTCATGCTAAACCATGAACAGACTATGGCACCAAGGGACAACCCGAGCCAAATGCGATAGTCATTCGAACAAGACTAAAATAGTCACCACGCTGCGACCCGTCAATGTCCATGCGGGTCAAATCGCGGTCATTTCGACGCGAATTTCACTTGGCCTGGCGCCGCACCGCCAGACTTCTGAACGCCGCGACCCATGTTGGCTGCGAGGTGCGTGCCAATTTTGAAGAGGGTTTCCTCTTGGCCGGCCGCCCCGACGGCGGTGGCGATTTCCGCGACAGTGAAAAACTTGCCGGGGTTTGCCGTGAGCAGCGCTACAAGTTTTTGTTGTAATGCGAGCACCGTGCTTGCCGCCTTCTTGCCAGCCTCGACGCCGGGTTGGTGGTAGGCGTTGATGTTCACGAGGGAGGCATAAAAACCCACCGCGCGCTCGAACAGCGCGATCAGCATACCCACGGTAAACGGCGAGACTTCCTTCACTGTGATGGTTACCGACTCGCGGCCCTTCTCGTGCAAGGCCGTGCGCGTGCCAAGTAGAAAGCCGGTGAGGAAATCCCCGCTGGTTGTCTTTGGCTCAACCTCGACGCTGTTGCCCGCTCGGTCAGTCAGCACCTCAATAAAGGTGACGAAGAAGTTAAGCACGCCCTCCCGCAACTGCTGAACATAGGCGTGCTGGTCAGTCGAACCTTTGTTGCCATAGACCGCGAGGCCTTGGTTCACGATTTGGCCGTCGAGGTCCAATTCTTTGCCCAGCGATTCCATAATGAGCTGCTGCAGATACTTTGAGAATAGCTCAAGCCGGTCTTTGTAAGGCAATACAACCATGTCCTTGGTGCCGCGTCCGTTCCCTGAGTAAAACCACATCAAGGCGAGTTGCGCAGCCGGGTTTTTGGACACTTCTGGCACGCGTGTTGCGTCATCGCACGCTTTCGCACCAGCGAGCATTTCGCGAATTTGAAGGCCTTGTAGTGCAGCGGGTAGCAAGCCTACGGCGGACAATTCGCTCGTGCGGCCGCCTACCCAATCCCACATTGGAAAGCGTCGCAGCCAGCCATGCTTCTGGGCATATTTGTCCAGTTCGCTGCCCATGCCTGTGACGGCGACGGCGTGCGTCTCGAACCGTAGACCCGCTCGCTCGTAGGCGACCTTGGCTTCCAACATTCCATTGCGCGTCTCTTTGGTGCCGCCGGACTTTGAGATGACCACGGTCAGTGTTCGGCACAAATCACCGCCGATGGTTGCGAGCACTTTGTCTATGCCGTCGGGGTCGGTGTTATCGAAGAAGTGGACGGTGAGCTTGTCTTGCGCCGGTTGGCCGAGTGCGTGCGCGACGAACTGCGGTCCGAGCGCCGAGCCGCCGATGCCGACCACCAACACGCGCCGGAACGGCCCGCCGAAGCCCGCCACAGTGCCGGCATGGACTTCCGCGCTGAACTTCTCTACCGCTGCGAGCGTATCGGTAATTTCCCGCGCGAGTTCCGAAGACGGCGCGAGCGCAGGATTGCGCAGCCAATAATGGCCGACCATGCGTTTCTCGTCAGGGTTAGCGATGGCACCCTTTTCTAATTCGGCCATTGCCGCAAACGCATTGGCGATGCGGGGCTGCATCGCAGGCAGGAAGTCATCGCCGAAATTCATCCGGCTCAAGTCAAGCGCCAGGCCTAGGGCGGGGAACTCAGTGTAGTGTTGCTGAAAACGGCACCATAGTTGCTCGGAAGTCATATGCATCATGAATTGATGTTAGTTTATAAGCGGCGCCGGTTGATACTAGCAAGCGCCGCCGTGATTCACAGCCGCAGGAAGATTTTTTTCTGATGTAGGAACCGGACGAAGGCAAAGATCAGCGCGAAGCCGACCAGCACGATCAGCAAGTTACCCACGCCTTCGGCGAAGTTTGTGTCGAGTGCTTTTTTCACGTCACCGCCGACGAGGCGCGCTGCCACCGCGCGAAACTGGAGGAGGTTGCTCGCCACGTAAATTGTAATCGAGTTCATACCGATCCAGACTAGCGGTTGACACCAGTCGCGCCGCTTCCACACGTCCACAACCTGATAAAACACTGCCAGCAGGAGCGCACTATAGCCGCCCGCCACTAGCACGAAGCTCGAAGTCCAAATTTTCTTCACGATGGGAAAGGACATTCCCCATGCGAATCCGACGATGAGCGCGCCAGCGCCGGCGCTGAGGAGATAGATGACTTTCCACTTGTCGCAGAAGTCATCGCGCCGCAGCCATACGCCCGCCAGCACGCCCAATAGGCACGTCGCCACAGCCGGCAGTGTGCTGAGGATTCCCTCGGGGTCGTAGAAGAGATCGTATTTGCGGCCGGGCAAGAACTGGAAGTCGAGATGATTGACGAGGTTGTGGCCTGGGCCGAACTGACCAGTGGTGCGCTCTTTGGTTTGGCGGAACATCTCCTCGGCAGTTGTCCAAGCGCGGCTGCCGCGTGTCGCCGATGGGTTGGTCTCCGTCGCCAGCGCGATAGCTCCGCGCGAGTCGCCTGCTTGCTCTGCCAGCGCGGCGAGCCTGGCCTTGTCGAGCACGATGGCGCGGATCGGAACAAACTTCAGTAAGGCCCAATAACCGACAAGAACTGCCGCAATAATGCCGGTGAGCACCTTCATCCGTGGGCCCACGAGGCAGAAGATCAGCCCCGCGCCCAGATACGCGAGAGCGATGCGTTGCAGCACGCCCAGCAGCCGAATGTCTGGCCACTCCTTGCTCAGGCCGCCAGAATAGAAGATTCCCAGCACGAACAGCAGTGCGGCTCGACGGACGACCCGTTGCAATGCACCTGCACGACCGTGAAGCTGCGTCTCCTTCGTTAGTGACCACACCACGGACACGCCGGAGATGAAGACAAACAGCGGGAAAATTAGGTCGTAGAAGGCGAAGCCGTCCCACTCCTTGTGGCGGAATTGCGAGGCCAGCCACCCGAACAGAGTCCACGCCTGCTCGGTGCCGCCGGACAATTTTCCCGCCGTGGTCATTACGAAGTCGCCGCCGAGAATCCAAAACATGTCGAAGCCACGCAGTGCGTCGAGCGACATAAGCCGCGCGTTAGAAGTTTCAGTGTCCAGCGGGACAGCGGCCAGCGGGGGGGCGGCAAGGTTCATGCTTTGCGGGTGCTTAGCAGGGGTGAAGCTAAGGTAAAATGTGGATTGGTCAGATGGGCGGATTGTGGCATGTTGACTTTGATAAATCCAATTTCTTCTCCCAGTGAGCCTTTTAACTTCTAGCCTTTGCACGCCGCTCACAACAGCCGATCTATTCCGCACGCGCCGTGAGTTCCTGGCTCAGTCCGGTCTAGGCTTTGGAGCGGTGAGCCTTGCTGCACTCACGGGCTTGGGCATACTGCCCGCGCTCACGGGACAAGCCGCCGAGAGCAATTTCACCTCGCCGCTTGCCCCAAAGAAGCCGCACTTCACTCCCCGGGCGAAGCGCGTGCTTCATATTTTCGCTCAAGGCGCACCTTCGCATCTCGACACGTGGGATCCGAAGCCAGAGCTGGCTAAATTTGATGGCAAGTCGCTCCCCGGCGGCGGCACGGGCTTTGGTTCGCCTTTCCAGTTTTCAAAACAGGGGCGTTCTGGTCTAGAGATAAGCGAAGTCTGGCCCGCCTTGAGCCAACACGCAGACAAGCTCGCGGTTATTCGCTCGACGCATACGGACATTCCCGCGCACGACCAGGCGACCATCTTTTTCAACACGGGCTCGCTGCGGTTCACCCGGCCCAGTGTTGGTGCGTGGGTGCTCTATGGCCTTGGCAGCGATAATCAGAGCTTGCCCGGTTACGTTGCGCTCTCACCTGGCAATGTGGACGCCCAGAATCTCCGCTCCGCCTTCTTGCCCGGCGCTTATCAAGGCACGGCCGTCAACTCCACGCGCAATCGCCCAGAGGAACTAATTGAGAACATTCGCAACAAGTTCGTCTCGTTGCCCGAGCAGCGGCGGCAACTCGATCTGCTGCACCAACTCAACGAGGTACACGCGCAGAAATTGCGAAAAGACGGCCAGCTAGAGGCGCGCTTGCAGGCCTATGAGCTCGCGTTCCAAATGCAGATGGAGGCCGTGGACGCCTTTGATCTGACAAAGGAACCGCAGACCATGCACGACCTCTATGGCACCAACACGCAGCAAGGTCGGCAGATGCTCATCGCGCGGCGGTTACTGCAAAAAGGCGTACGCTTCGTGCAGGCTTGGCACGGTGGCTGGGATCATCACAACAATATGGTCAATGCGATGCGTAATACCGCCGGTGCGATTGACCGGCCCTTCGCTGCGCTGCTGACCGACCTCGCGCAGCGCGGGATGCTCACCGACACGCTCGTCATCTGGGGTGGCGAGTTTGGCCGCACGCCGGCGGCGGACGGCAACGCGATGGGTAACCCTGGGCGTAATCACAATTCCCGCGCGATGAGCGTGGTGCTGGCCGGTGGGGGCGTGAAAGGTGGCTATGCTCATGGTCAAACAGATGAATTAGGCGCGGCGGCGGTCGAGGAAAAGGTGCACATCCACGACTTGCACGCGACCATCTTGCACCTGCTGGGTTTCGACCACGAAAAACTCACTTTTCGTCACAACGGCCGCGACTTCAGACTCACGGATGTCTACGGCAACGTGGTGCAGAAAGTGGTGGCTTGAAATAAACCAAAACGGTGGCAACTGCTTATTGCCGCGTCTGCCAGGCCCAATAACCAGGTTCAGCTTCCGGCCGCTGAGTTCATCGTTCTGCTTGCCACACTTGGCCCGGCAATTTGGATGCCCAAATAATTGCCCGCACCTGCTGGCGGAGTGATTTCCGTGCACTTGTATTGTTACATGCGCTAGCTGTCCCTGGCATTTTCCCTCGGGCCATCTGCGTGTTGGTCAGCATTCCACATCGGGCGAAGCAAGAAACCGGTCGCTTTATCACATAGCCAGCGGGGCGTTGAATACTGCTCGCCTAAGAACCAGTGTTGGGGTGCAAGCCGCTTGTGCGGTCGTAAGGTTAATGAGCCGCAGCTGATTGATCTTTAACTGTGGTTGCCATTTCCCAGTCTCTTATTTCGCTCCGGCCCCTGTCAGCACAACGGGGATGGTCTTGAGGAGGATTTTCAGGTCCAGCCAAAGCGACCAGTTATCGATGTATTCTAGGTCTAATCGAACCCATTCCTTAAAACTGCTGACGTCGTTGCGCCCACTGATCTGCCACAGGCACGTCAGGCCCGGCTTCACGCTGAGGCGGCGGCGGTGCGCAGGTTCATTGATGCGACGGATCTCATCTACTGGTAGCGGGCGAGGACCGACCAGGCTCATCTCGAAGCGCAGCACGTTCCAAAGCTGCGGCAACTCGTCAATGCTCCACTTGCGCAGCCACCGGCCCAGCGGCGTGACGCGCGGATCGTTGCTCACCTTGAACACCGGGCCGTCCATTTCGTTAAATGAAGCAAGTTCCGCCTGCAATTGCTCGGCGTCTGTAACCATTGTGCGGAACTTCAGCATCGTGAAGGGCCGGCCATTCAGCCCGCTGCGCTGCTGCCGGAACAACACCGGTCCGCGCGAGGTCAGGCGCACCGCAACCGCCACGGGCAACAACACCACCGGCGTGAGCACCACCAGCAGCAACAGCGCGCCGACGAAGTCTAACACCCGCTTTGCTAAGCCTTGCCAGCTGGCCTCGGGTGCGGAGCGGAACACCACCGTGGGCCGACCCAGGAAATCATCCACGCTGGTCTGTGAGATGCGTGTTTTGAAGAAGTCCGCCAGCAGCCATACCTCCACGCCCTCCAGTTCGCACAGTTCGATGACCTTTTCAACTTGCTCAAAATACGTGTGCCGTGCGCTGAGGATCACGCCGTTGGCCGCGCGCTCGTGTAGCAACTCAGTGAACTTCTCGCTGGAAGTTTCATGCAAGTCGAGCCGCGCCAGCACCTCGATAGCACCGCTTGCCTTGGCTTCAAGTTCGCGCTCGATCTGCGCTGTATCCGCTGGCGGGCCGATTAAAACCAGACGTCTCTTCAACTGTTCCTGACCGAGCTTGGAGAGCAGCCAGCGGCGCTGGAGTTCCTCTTTACCCATTACGAGAAGAAACGCGAAACCGCCAAACAGAAAGATTACCGCTCGCGCCAACTCTTGCTTGCGGAGGAATAACGCGGACACCACGGCCAGCATCGCGATGACGACCGCGTGAGTCAAAACCCACGCCGTTTCCCGCCTAGAAAACAGTAATGGACGATTATAAAAGCCAAGCCCCTTTAGGAGAATCATCGTGCCGGGAACGATCAGCAGGTAAAGCCAGTGGTATTGGTCGAGGGGCTGAATCTCCTGCAAATCCGGCGAATAGCCGGGGGCCAGGGCGCGCACCGTGTGCGCCAGCCAGAAGGCAAGCGCAAATAATCCCGCGTCCATCCACTGCTGGACCTGTGCCCGAATTTGCCGCTGGCGGCGTAACATCGTGTCAGACTAATGCCACCGACATGACGTTACGTAAATACAATGTTCGCCCGACCTGAAATTTAAATCGGACTTCGAAATCTGCAGACTCTCATCTTGAGGAAAGCGTTTAATCCTCGTGCTCAACCAGTCCTATAACCTTGGATATAGGGCTTCCCTAATTAAGAGAATGTCACGCTTGGAAACTTTTTCTGCACTGTTGCCTTGAGCTTTGGCCACTCGTTCGCCTTCCAATGCAGCCAATCGCAGGTGCTTGCGAGGCGCTTGCCGTCAGGTGTGCAAAGCCAAAGCCTCACCGGTACTACACCCTCGCAGACAATCGGGTGAAACTCGAGCTTGAAACACTCCGGCAATTTCACCTGCGCCTCGGGCGACAGTGCTGTGCGCCCGCCGACTTCAGCTTCCTCGGAGTATAGCAGTTTCACCGGTTTGCCCGTTGGCCATGGAATCTGCGTGGGCGTCAGTTCCTCCAGCCACCCGACTTGTTCTGGCGCCAAATGCGCGTTGAATCCCTCTTTCAGCGGTGCGCTCATCGCCTCCTTTTGCAAGGTTAGCCCCTTGAATGCACGCGCCAACGCGGCCGTGATGGCCGCCTCGTCGAAAGGCCGATATTCCAAGTCAGGTAGCGTAGCAGCTACAAGATTCACACGAGCGATGAACTGCTTCACCTCATGGCTTAAGTTGGGTAGTTCAAACCAGCCCCGCATCACTGCCTCCGCTAGACACCGCCCCGAAGCTTCGGGATCCGTCTCCCGCTGATGTTCGTGGCCGATGACAAGGTCATGGAAGCGCGCAAGTTTAACCGCTGCCACGCGTTTATGCGTTCGATCAAACAAGTGCGTGATCGGCGCGGAAAGATGCTGCGGGTACAACTCTTTTAACCACTGTGGTTTCACCGCTGTCGCTAGGCCGAGCAGAGTCAGCGGGCGGAGCACGCCCTCTGTCTCGCGAATAGTCGCGGCAACGAACAAAGTCGCATTTTGCACTACGCTCTCGCGCACCAGTGTCCCCTGACGTCCTTGCGTCATCTCGCACTCCAAAGTTCCTTGGTCGCGCCGAATGGCGAGTTGATCAATGAAGCCAGCGGTGAGGCTTTTTTGAAGAGCGTGTTCATCTGGCTCTACGTCCGAGACCTCGTTACCAAGTGATTTAGCATTCAGTTTGGTGTTCGTTGTCTCGGACTGATATTTGTTTGCTGTACGCGCTTCTCCCAATTGCTCTCGCTCCGCTATTCCCAGCACTTGCAAATAGGTTTGCTCCACCTCGCGCGCGACCTTGGCGTTAATGCCGTAGCGCCGGCAGGTGTCAGGGTTGAACCCGTTCTTCTTCGCGAAGTGAAATGCCCGCATGAGCGTGAAGAAGTCCGAATCTTGGCTGGCCTCGAACAACTCGCGGTTCTCCGCCGCTCGCGTGTCCCCGCGCTGCACGCGCATGAGCAGGTCGCGTCCGCTCACCAGCGCCGCGCACAGCGCCGCCGATGGCACACATCCACGCCGCCCAGCCTCAACCAGCATTCGCGAGTAACGCGGGTGCATCGGCAGGCGGAGCATCTGCCGGCCGATGTCTGTCAGATCTGTTTTTCTAATTTCTGGTTGGAGGTCTCCCGCGGCTTCGGAGCCCACTGGTTGCAAACTTAAAACGCCAACTTTCAAGTTCGAAACGATTGGTTCGCCATCTCGCAGCGCGCCCAGCATTTGTAGCAGCTGCTCGGCGCGCTCAACTGTTGCCGGGTCGGGCTTATCAAGCCAGTCGAACGTTACCGTGTTCTTGATTCCCAATGAGTGTAACAGCAGGACGACCTCAGCCAGGTCCGCGCGCTGGATTTCGGGCGTGTTGCGCTCGGGCCGATTCAAGTGTCCACTCTCCGTCCACAAACGCCAGCAAGTGCCCGGCGCGGTGCGGCCCGCCCGGCCCTTGCGCTGGTCTGCGCTCGCGCGGGAAATCTCCTCGATAAATAGCGTTTGTATCCCGCGCTCTGCATCGTAACGCGCCACTCGTGCCTCGCCGCTGTCTACCACGTGCCGGACGCCGTCAATCGTCACGCTCGTTTCGGCGACGTTTGTGGACACGACGATTTTCCTTCGAGCACTTGGTTTGAAAGCGAGATCCTGTTGCTCTGGCGCGAGGTCGCCGTGCAGCGGAATGAAGTCGCAGTCCTCCGCCAGCCGAGCAGCGCGTAGGGCGTTGATCGTCGCATTGATCTCACCCATGCCCGGCATGAACACCAACACATCGCCCGGCCCATGGTGATTCACGATGCGCTCCACCGCGTCCGCCGCCTGTTCGGTGGTGGGACGCCGGTCCAGATGCTCCGCATATCGCACGTCGACCGGAAAGCAAATGCCCTCGCTGACGAGAATTGGGGCAGGTAAAGGGGCTTGTGGTTGGGATGGTGAGCAGGCGGATTCAGACGTCTTTCCATTTCCAAGTTGTTTCATCCCCGCGCTTGACTGCCCCAAGTAAGCCGCCACGGGCTCCGCTTCCAAGGTCGCGGACATCACCACAATTTTTAGGTCCGGTCGCGCAGTCTGTTGAAGCCGCTTTACCAGCGCGAGGGCGACGTCACTCAGCAGGTTGCGTTCGTGAAATTCGTCGAAGAGCACGGCTGCCACGGTGGATAATTGCTGGTCGTCCTGCAGCCAGCGCAGCAGCACGCCTTCGGTCACGAAGCAGATTCGCGTGGCATCGCCCAACCGATCGTCGAATCGTATCTGATAGCCCACCTCTTCGCCCAATTGGCATCCGCGTTCCCATGCCACACGCGCGGCCACCGTTCGTGCGGCCACCCGGCGTGGCTGGAGAATCACAATCCGCTGCCGGGTGGCGAACCCTGCCTCCGCTAGCATTTGCGGTACCTGCGTGGTTTTACCGGAGCCGGTAGGTGCGACTAGCACGAGGCGGTTGCCCGCGCGAAGCGTCTCCACGATCTGACGATGGAGTTGCCAGATGGGGAGAGACGGCTGCAAGCGCTGGGAAAATTACTTGGGCGCGAGCATGAACCTCAACACCAAGGCGGCGGCCGAAAGTATGGCCATCAGCCCGCTCGGCATAATTTTTTTGGACTTGGCGAATTTGAAGCCCATATAACCAAGCAGCACGGCAAGTACCCCATCGGCCGCCCATGACGGCAAGATGCCGAGTGCCGACAAGATCAGCGGCAGGGAAAAAACATTGCTCGCGATTAGCGAAGCTTTACTGCCGGCTTTCAGGAAGCCGACCACTCCTCCGACTTCCAGCAGCACGATATAAATCCACAGGACGATGATTGGCGCAGACATGTGAGTAATTTTGTAGCGACTAGTATGGCGGATGCAATGCGACAGTTGCGACTAGTCACTTCACGTTCAAGTCAAAGCATGCCATTTGAATGGCATTGCGGATGAATAGCTTTCCGCCCGCGAGTGCCGGATGGTTCCACGTCTTTCCTTTTATGGCGGGGATACGTGCGATTTCTACATGCCGGTCAGACAGTGCCTGAATGAGCGCTAAATCGCCGTCCCCGCATAGAATGATAAGGCTGCCGCTGGCCAGCAGGACTTGACCGTAGCCATAGCGGCCGTCCTTCCAGCGCCGTTCGCCCGTCGCGGCGTCAAGGCAGACGAGAATGTCTTCGTCGAGGCCGTAGAGGTGGCCGTTATGCAGAACGGAGCTGGTGAACTTGTTTTTCAGGAATTTGTTCCGCCAGAGCTCTTTCACTGCGAAGCCGCCGTCCGTGCGGTTCAGCTCCAATCCCACGGCACCTGTGCCGTAGCCGGCACTCAAGACCAACCGATTCGTTCCGGTCACGATGGGTTGTGAAATGGTATTGTCAAATTCTACCCGCCACGGAAAGCGCCACAACGCCTTACCGTCCGTTGGCGACACGCCCATGAGGTGGCCCGCGCTGTGGATGAGCAACTGACGCTCGCCCGCGAGCGTCACCAGCATCGGCGAGGAGTAACCGGACTTGGTTTCGAGAGCTTTCCACGCGGGCGAGCCGCTGACTTTGTCGTAGGCGACGAGCATTCGTCCATCGCGGCCGAGCGGATCTCCCGTGAGGACGACGACTTTATCGTCCACGACGAGCGGTGAGGCGCTCAACGCATGGAATAGATTCGAACAACTGTTCTCCCGAAACACGTCGTGCTGCCACAGCAGCTTGCCGGTGGCCGCCTCGAAACACAGAAACTGCCCCGTTCCGCCAAGCGAGTAGAGCCGGCCCTCCTGCCAGGTCGGCGTCGCACGCGGGCCCTCGCCGCCCATCCACTCTTGGAAATGCGCCGCGTAACTGTGCGCCCACACCTCGCGTCCCGTCTCGATTTCATACGCCGTCACGGCCTCGCGCTCCCGCCGTTGTTCGATGGTGAAGGCTAGTCCCTCCGCTACCACAAATGACGCATACCCGCCGCCAATCGGTTGTTTCCATAACAGCTTTGGTGGGGTCTTCACCCAGTCCACGTTGATGGGCAACTCTGTGTAATGCCCGTCGCGGTTGGGCCCTCGGAAATCTGTCCAGTAGGGCGGCGATTTGGCGTTTGCCTGGTTAGTTGCAGGCTTCGCGTTTGCGGGGAATGCCATTTCTGCCCGCGCATTTTCCAGCCGAACGTAATCTGTGCCTTGCCATGTTGGGATGGGAATCGGTCGCCCCTGCATCTCGAAACGCAACCCGGTGAACTTGTGCAGCAAGAACAAAACCGCCGCCCCATAAACCAGCGAAAACAGCGCGATGCTTAGTGTGCCGAAAAGCTTGCGCCCAATTCGGGCGGGACCGCGCCACAGCAGCCACAAGCCCGCGGGTGGAAACGCAAGTGTGGCAAGCCTTAATCGTCGGACAGCAGCACGTTCCGTGAGCGAGTCGGTCGGTTCAGTATTCATGTGGTGCAGAGATAAGATACCGGGCTGTGTGGTTGCGTCTACGCTGAAGGGGATTGCTCGAGGCTTGAATCGTCCCTGCTCGGCGATAGTTTGCGACAGATGTCACGCTCATCCTTATGGTCCACGGTTCCAGCGCAGTTACTTTTTACTTCACTCCTGCGTGTTGTTGCGCTCGCTCAAGGTCAAATAATCCAATATCTTCTAGCTCGTGCCCGCGCCATCATCAGTACGCGATTTTCTATCAAAGTGGTGATCAAGCGCGAGATTCTCGACCCGGTCGAGTTACACGTGCAGGTGAAGTGAAAGCATGCCGCTTGGCTTCTGTTGAAAGGGGACAATTCTTTCCGTGAGCACTGAACTCCCAATACCCCCCGCAGCGGGCAAAAGCCGCGGGGTGCTGTGGTTACCGGTGCTGGGGGTGCCGTTGCTGCTCCTCGTGGCGTGGTGGCCCGCACCGTCCAAGCCACACCCCGCGCTGCCGCATCCAAATGGATATGAATACTTCAAGAACGCGGGCGCGGCGTTGACGGGCATGTGGACGAATGCATCTCACAAGACGCTGACCGCCCCCGAGTTGCAGGCCATACTGTCGGCCAATCGGGTCAGCTTAGACCTTCTGCGCGAGGGCTTCCGCCACAAAAGCCATGCGCATTTAGACTACGACGCCACCTACGTTGAGCGAGTGATGACAAACCTCAGCAACTTGCGGCAAACCGGACGATTGCTCATCGGTGAGGGTTGGTTGGCCGAACTAGAGGCCAAGCCCTTGGCGGCACTCGAAAGTTATCACGATGCGATGCGTCTGGGTCAGGAGGGTACACGAGGGGGCGTTGTTATTGAGCGGCTAGTGGGGGTTGAGACCGAGCAATTCGCCCTCACCGAGTTGCGACGCATCATAGTGTCGGCAAGTGTTTCCGAACTACGACGCAGCTTGGAAGTTCTTCAAGGGATGGACTCCAGTCACGATCTGCCGGTGGTCAATCTAGAATCGGAAGCGGAATGGGCAAGACGTTCATTTCCCGCCTGGCAGCGCCTAATTTCCCAGTTCCACCCGGCCCTGCGAAAGACCCAACGCAATTCCCAAGACGCGTTTACCCACAAGGTAAATGGGTTACAATTTGCTCGACGCCGCGCCATCGTGGAGGCCGCCGCGCGATTGTTCGAGTTGGAGAAGGGGCGACCGGCGAAGAGTCACACAGACTTGGTGCCGGCATATTTACCGGCCATGCCCACTGATCCAGTCACTGGCCAGAAATTGACCTACCCCTTTTAGCGCATGCTCCATGTTCATCCCATCAAGTCGCTGGAGCATCCGGCACTCCAGCCATACCTTACGATGCGCTGGCAGCAGCCGCAGCGGGATGCGGGTATCTTCGTGGCCGAAGGAGAGAAAGTCGTGCGGCGGCTACTCGATAGCGAACTAGACGTGGTGTCGCTGCTACTGCCAGAGGCTTGGTTGGAGACTTACCGTTCGCAGCTCGACCGTCGCGCAACGCAAGAGATTCATGTATTTGTCGCGCCGAAGGAGGCTCTTGAAAAGCTCACCGGCTTCTCGATGTATCAAGGCGTGCTCGCCGTGGGCCGAATTCCGCCAGCATGGCGGCTGCGCGAGGCCATCGAGCGCAGCGCACCACCGCGCCTTTTCGCAGCGGTGGACAGCCTGACAAACGCGGAGAATCTCGGCAGCCTCGTGCGCAATTGCGTGGCGTTTGGCGTGCAGGCGTTGCTCGTGGGCGAGACATGCAGCAGCCCGTGGCTCCGCCGCGCGGTGCGATCCTCGATGGGAACGATTTACCAACTGCCCATCGTGGAGCCGCCGTCGCTGGCGGTGTCGCTGCGGGACTTACGGCTCGCAGGGGTAGGTTGCGTGGCGGCCCATCCGCACACGGACCGGCGCACCTTGGCACAGGCAGATCTGCGCGGCGATTGTTGCCTAGTCTTCGGCAGCGAGGGCAAGGGCATTGCGCCGGAAGTGCTCGCCGCGTGCGATGAGGCGGTGTTGGTGCCGATGAGCAACGGCGTGGATTCGCTTAACGTGGGCGCGGCGGCGGCGGTGTTTCTCTACGAGGCAGCGCGGCAGCGGGGTCGTGTTTGACGGCCGCACTTTTTCCCGTGCGAAAAGCACGCAGCGTCCACTAGTCTTTTGTTATGCGTATTCCAACTCTCACCTTGCTGGCTGCGTTGGCTAGTCTGGCTCTGCAAGTTTTCGCCGCTGACTCCCCGCGGCTGAACATCCTCTTCGTCTTCGCCGATGACTGGGGCCGTTACGCCAGCGCTTACGCGAAAGTGGACGGCCGCCCGACCATCAACGACGCGATCAAGACGCCGAATGTGGACCGCGTCGCGCGCGAGGGCGTGCTCTTCCGCAGCGCCTTCGTCAACGCGCCGAGCTGCACGCCGTGCCGCAGCTCGCTGTTGTCGGGCCGTTATTTTTTCCAGACCGGGCGCGGGGCGATTCTTCAAGGCGCGGTGTGGGACGAGAAGATTCCCACCTTCCCGCTGCTGCTGCGCGATGCGGGCTACCACATCGGCAAGAGTTTCAAAGTGTGGAGTCCCGGCACGCCGGCGGACGCGGGCTTTGGCGGGCAGGCTCACGCTTATCAGAAAGCTGGCAACGCGTGTAACAACTTCTCGGAGGAGGTCACGAAAATGGTCGCGGACGGCCAGACGGTCGCCGCCGCGCGCGAGAAAATCCTCGCGCAGGTGCGCGGCAACTTCGACGACTTCCTCGCCGCGCGGAAGCCCGGCCAGCCGTGGCTCTATTGGATGGGCACGACCACGACGCACCGCTCGTGGGTCAAGGGCAGCGGCAAGAAACTTTGGGGCATCGAACCGGACGCGCTCAAGGGCAAGCTGCCGAAGTTCCTGCCCGACGTGCCCGAGATCCGCGAAGACGTGGCCGACTACCTAGGCGAGTGCCAGGCGGTGGACGCCTACGTCGGCGTGTTGCTCAAAAAGCTCGAAGAGTCTGGCGAATTGGAAAGGACCGTCATCGTCCTCAGCGGCGACCACGGGATGCCCGGTGTGACCAGCGGCAAGTGCAACCTCTACGACCACGGCACGGCGGTGACGCTCGCCATCCGCTACCCCGGCGGCAAACCCGGCCGTGTGCTCGATGACCTCGCGCGCATTCCGGACCTCTGCCCGACGTTCCTCGAAATCGGCGGCGTGAAACCGCCGGACAACCTCTTCGGCAAGAGCCTTCTGCCCTTGCTCAAGTCGGACAAGGCCGGCCTCGTGGACCCGTCGCGCAACTGGTCCATCTCCGGTCGCGAGCGGCACGTCGGCATCGCACGCGAGGACAATCTCCCGTATCCCATGCGCTCGCTGCGCACGCCGGACTTCCTCTACATTCGCAACTTCGCGCCCGACCGCTGGCCGATGGGCGCGCCCTACGGCGCGGCGGAAAGCACGCCGGATTTGAAGCAGGTGGGAGGCAACACGCGCGCCGCGTTTCCCGACATGGACGCCAGCCCGACGAAGACCTGGCTCGTGGCGCACCAGCAAGACGCGCAGTGGAAGTGGCACTTCGACGTGGCCTTCGCGAAGCGCCCGGGCGAGGAGCTTTACGATTTGAAAAATGACCCCGACCAGGTGAAGAACCTCGCCGCAGACCCGGCGTTTGCGGCGAAGAAGCGCGAACTGTCCGAGCGGCTGATGAAGCTGCTCAAAGATGCGAACGACCCGCGCGTGACGGGCGACGGCAGCACCTTTGACAAGCCGCCCTTCAGCGATCCCGAGCAGGTTGGTGCCAAGGCCAAGAAAAAGGAGAAGTAAGCCTGGTTAACACTTCGAACCTCAACCGCTTCTGGGAAGCAGCAGGTTCACGATCAGACCTTGAAGGTATAGCTGGACGCCAAAAAACAGGCTCGCAAAGGCGCCTAGATTACCCAAAGGTTTGGCAGCAATGTCCTTGCCACTGTTCATCGAAGTTCAGAGCACGCTGCTAAATCTTGCGTTCATTGAGAGCAGCTACGTTGAGGATACCACTCTTTACGTGGCTGTTTGCGACGAAGTGCATGAGTTCGAATACGAAGATGAAGAGCGAGCGTTGCGTGGCTTGGTTGCATTGCGCGAATTATTGGCGTCCAGAAGCTTACTGATTGGCTCGGTCAAGTAACCCGATTGCTCATGTTCACCGGAACTTACACTGCTATCGTCACTCCATTTCTTGCGAGCGGTCAGCTCGACGAGGCCGCCCTCGAACGGATCATCAAGGCCCAAGTAAAGGGCCGCGTAGACGGCATCGTCCCTGTTGGCACCACCGGCGAGTCGCCCACACTCGACTATGAAGAGCACATTCGCGTTATCGAGCTGTCGGTAAAGTTTGCTGCCGGGCGGTGCAAAGTGATCGCCGGCACGGGCGGCAACTCCACCACCGAAGCGATTTATCTCACCAAGGCAGCTGAAGAGGTTGGCGCGGACGCTTCGCTTCAAGTCGCTCCTTATTACAACAAGCCCACGCAGGAAGGCCTCTACCAGCACTTCAAGGCCATTGCTGCGGAGACTGAGCTACCGCTCATCCTTTACAGCATCCCCGGCCGCTGCGGCGTCGAGATTGCCGTGGACACCGTCAAGCATCTCGCGGGTGCCTGTCCGAATGTCGTCGCCATCAAGGAAGCCGGCGGCTCGTGCGACCGTGTCAGTCAGCTTCGTCAAGCATTAGGCCCACACTTCAACATCCTTAGCGGCGATGACTCGCTCACACTGCCCTTCATGAGCGTGGGCGCGGAAGGTGTCATCAGCGTGGCGAGCAATCTCATTCCACGCGAGATCAGCCACATGGTGGACTATTTCCGCTCCGGCCGGCCAGAGGCGGCACTCCGGCTACATGCCAAGTTTTACCCGCTCTTTAAGGATCTGTTCATCGAGACCAACCCAATCCCGGTCAAGGCTGCGTTGGCCATGCAGGGCGTTATTGAGGAGCATTATCGCTTGCCGCTGGTGCGCCTTGCCCCGAAAAACCGCGCGACGCTGAAGGCTACAATGCAGGCGTGCGGAGTGCTGAAGTAGAAAACAGTTGGGCTTTAAGCACGTCCTAAGAGCGGGAAAGTCCGAAGAGAAATTTGTTATACCCCAGGGTCCCAAGCTAGGCCCCGCCGCCGACTTGCTATTTGTTCCCGCTGCCGCAAGCCTCTCCGCCATGGAAGATTCTTCGCCCCGGCCCAGTGCAGGTGAGTTTCGCTCTCTGCCGCGCCGTGCGTCCCAGCCCGAGCGCCCAGAGCATCGCGAGCGCCGCGGTTTGCACGACCGTCCAGCGCGGGGTGGTTACCGCGAGCCTGCTCGTCCTTGGTCCGGGGATGCTGTGCCGCCAGTCCGCTCACCAATGGAAACGCGACCAGAGCGCAAGCCCGCCGGACCGCCGGTGAACGAGGCATGGCCGACACCGTGGGTTCAGCTCAAATATTTTTCCAGCCAGCCCACCCTATACCCGGCGATGATCGCCGGGGCTTCTCCGGATGCGAAAGCCGGTGACTTGGTGGCTGTGTTTGACCGTGACAGGCGGCGGTTTGGCACCGGTCTGTGGAATCCCAAAGCCCGCGTGCCGCTGCGCATGTTGCACTACGGCGAGGACGCCCCCGGCGAGGAGTTGTTTGACACGCTGCTCACGCGCGCACTGGACCTGCGCGCCAATCAACTTGTGCTCGACGAGGACACAGACGCTTATCGTGTTGTCCACTCGGACGGTGACGGCTGCAGCGGCTTGGTAGTGGACCGCTTTGGCGATACGCTAAGCGTTGAAGTCCACAGCCTCGGTATCTTTCAGCGGCTGGGAAAAATTCTTCCGCAGTTGCATGCGCGGTTGGGCACCAAGCGGCAGGTAATCTCCGTGGACGACTTCGTGGCGCGGGTTGAAGGCATTTGTTTTGCACGCGCGAACGACGTGCGCACGGTGAAAATCCGCGAGCATGGCGTCCGCTATGAAGTCAATTTCCAATCCGGCCACAAGACGGGTTTCTTTTGCGACCAGCGGGAGAATCGCCGTCGCCTTGCCGACTTTGTAAAAAACCGGCGCGTGCTGGATTGCTGCTGTTACACCGGCGGTTTTGCCATCACAGCTAAGGTGCTGGGCGGGGCAGGGGACGTAACCGCCGTGGACCTCGATGAAGAGGCCATCGCGCAGGCAAAACGCAACGCAAACCTCAACCAAGCACGTATCGAGTGGGTGCATTGTGATGCTTTCAGCTTCACGCGCCAAATGCAGCGTAACAACACCCGTTGGCCAGTGGTGGTGCTTGACCCGCCAAAGTTTATTCTCAGCCGCGAGGAGGAACTTGAGGGCCGCCGAAAATACGAAGATTTGAATGGCATGGGCATGAACGTGTTAGAATCAGGTGGCTTACTTGTGACTTGTTCCTGCTCCGGGCTGATTGACATGGAAGGCTTTGAGCAACTCATCACGCGCGCGGCGTATCGTCTTGGCAAGCGCCTTCAGTTTCTCGACCGCTCCGGTGCGGGCGCGGATCATCCGGTAATGGCTAACTGTCCTGAGAGCCGTTACCTTAAGGTCGTCTGGGCGCGTGTTTGGTAAATGGTGGGCGGATGAGAGAACGAAGCATTAGTGAAGGCCCTCACCCACCGGCTCAAGTCGAAAACTCCTGCTCGTCCTCATTTTTGCATCGCCTCCTATTCGGCGCTCACCTTAAATCACCTCATGAACAACTGCTCATCCCGCCGCTGCGTTGCGTTACTGATCGCTGCGCTTGTCGCCTCAGTCACACTCCACGCTCACCCCGCTGCCGACGCCATGGCAGACGCTGCAAAGAAGTTACTAGCCTCGCTTGATGCCGGGCAGAAGTCCAAGGCCCATTATACCGACCTCAAGTCCGAAGCGCGGCAAGCTTGGCACTTTATCCCTACGGAGATGGTTTCCTTTGGACGCAAGGGCCTGCCCTTCACGCAGATGACTGAGGCTCAGCGCAAGCTTGCCCTTGCCTTGCTCCAGTCCGCCCTGAGCGAAGGTGGCTACACCAAGGCCACCGGCATCATGAGCCTTGAGGCTGTGCTCAAGGAATTTGAGAAGAACTCTAAGGTGGACCGCAACCCGATCCTCTACTTCGTAAGCATCTACGGCACGCCCGACGCGAAGGGCACTTGGGCTTGGCGCTTTGAGGGCCACCATCTCTCCCTTAGCTTTACGATCGTGGATGGAAAGGAAGTTGCCGCCGTCCCGTCCTTCATGGGCACAAACCCGGCGGAAGTTCGCGAAGGCGCGAAGAAAGGCCTGCGCGTGCTGGGCGTCGAGGAGGATCTCGGCCGGGAACTCGCCAAGTCTCTCACTGCTGAGCAGCGCACCGCCGGCGTCTTCAGCGACAAAGCCCCGCCCGACATCATCAGCGCTGCGAAGGTCAAGGCTGAACGCCTTAATCCCGAAGGTATCGCCTACGCAAAGCTTAATGGGGCACAACAGGAATTGCTCAAGCGCGTGGTCGCCGAGTATGCGAACCGCGTCCGGCCTGATGTAGCCAAGGGCGATCTCGAGAAAATTGCCAAGGCCGACTGGAACAAGGTCGCCTTCGCGTGGGCCGGCGGCTTGAACCGGGGTGACGGCCACTACTACCGCGTGCAGGGACCGACTTTCCTCCTCGAATACGACAACACCCAAAACAACGCCAATCACGTTCATGCCGTCTGGCGCGACTTCACCAATGACTTCGGTGAGGACTTTCTCAAGCGCCACTACGAGCAAGCGCACCAGAAGAAGTGACCGGCGCGGCTGTTTGTCGCGAAGCGCGGCTGATGACGCTTCGTGCCGCGAGTGAGGTTTAGAATCGGCGGGGCAGGGGAAGCCCGTCCTCCAAGTCCGGCACGCCGTCTCGGTCCAGGTCGTTGCCTGGCTGGAGGAAGGTCGCCATGTTCGGCAACCACTCGGGTTGTGTCTTCAGCACGGCCCAAAGGTGGATCACCAGTTCCGCGCGCGTGAGCGGCAGCTCCTTCTGTCGCGCCAGTCCTCCGTTCGCCGGCAGCTTCAACGCGGTGAGCCAGCGGTGGAGCTTGCCCAGTCCACTTCACCCTGCGGTTGAAATAGCTCCTGCTGCGGACCGAACTCACCGAGCGCGATCAGTCCTTCGATGGCTACACGATCCACGTCCGCCACAGGCAGATCGCGGTAGCGCGGGACTATGTCCGTTGCTGGTGCAGCCGGCGTCGTGGCCAGGGAAAGCTTGAGCCGATAGAGCGTCCGGGCCAACTCACGCCGGGTCACATTCTGCCAGGCGTTGAAGTCGAGGCTGTTCGGGTCGGCTTGCCAGATCCCGCGCACCGCTAATTGGTTCGCCGCCTCGAAGCGCAGGTCGTCCGGCGCGAGGTCATGGAACGGCCATAGCAGCACGCCCGGCCCGCCGGCGCTGCGCACGAGTCGCGTCTGCAACTCGCGCACCCTCGCCCAGTCGCGCGCGAGGTCGCGCGGCTGTGTCGCGTCCCGCAGGCACAACCACGCGGCGGTGCCGACGGCCTGCCCCACGTGCATCATATGGCCGTGCAGCCGCACCGCGCTGCTCACCACGCTGGAATATCCGATGTTCTTCGAGCAGCCGAACAGCCCGTCCAACCACTCGATGCGTTCACCAGCACGATGCGCGGCACGCCAAGCCGCGCGGCCTGCACGGCGGCGGCACAGCCGGACTCGTTACCTCCGACGATGAGCAAGTCAGCCTAAACTACCTGCTCCGCTGCAGGAGAGAGGCGCCGGCACTAAGGCAGACAATGAGCAGCGAAAAGCGTCGAAGGAAACAGTGCACGCGCTGATGTTGCCGCCCCAATCGCGTCACGCAAGCCCGGCGTAGACCCGCATTGCGCGAAGCCATAAATCGTGCCACTATCCACATACAAATCTATGACCGACCAAACCCAAAAGACCCGTCCGGTAACGCCCGGCCCCAGCGGCGGTGGCGGAGACGGCCCGACCGCGCCGAAGGTGGACAAGCCGAACGTCGAGGAACTCCTCAAGCGCATGAAGAAAGTGGACCCCGATCAGGCCAAGCGGTATCGCCAGCGTACGGGGCAATGAGCGCCACTCCGCAAATCTCCGGGGACTTCATCTCGCTGCTCGCCGCGCACAAGCTTGCGCCGCTTCGCGTGGACGCCACGCACGCCGCACCCGTCGAGACGCAGGCCACTACCGTCTTCGCCTTCCACTTTGCCGACGGCGTGCTGATGGCGGGCGACCGGCGCGCGACGGCAGGTAATGTCATCGTCACCGATCGAGTGGACAAGGTGATTGAGCTCGACGCTCATTCGCTGCTGGCGATCGCCGGCGTGCCGGCGACTGCGTTTGAGATGGCGCGCGTGCTGCAAACCTCCTTCGAGTATTACCGGCGCAGCCAGCTCCAATCGTTGAGCCTTCCAGCGAAGGTCCGGGCGCTTGCCCGACTGCTCCGCGACAATCTTCCGCTGACCATGCAGGGCGTCGGTGTGGTGGTGCCGCTGTTCGCGGGCGTGGACACCTCGACAATGCCCCACAAGCCGCAGATTTTCTTCTACGATCCACTCGGTGCCCAATTCCAAGCTGTAGACTATGCCACCAGCGGCTCAGGTTCGCAGACCATTCGCAGTGTGCTCAGTTATCAGGAGCGCTACGGTCAGCCGCGTCCGTCGGAGATGACTTTGCCGCAAGCCGCGCAGCTCGCTTTGCGCCTGCTGATGACGGCGTCGGAGTTTGACTCGGCCACTGGCGGTGTGCGCCCCGACGCACAAGCGTTTGCGACGCTCAAGGTCTTACGCGCGAATGGGGTGGAGACGATTCCCGATGCGCAGCAAGCGGAGTGGTTGGGCTAACCCACGGCGAAACGGCGTCTTAGTCACAAGCGAAATGCGATAGTAACAAGTTACCGGACTCAGGCGCGCCGGTGACCTTTTACTTGACCCTCAGGCAAATCAAATCGCCGCGGGCGTTGCGGCAATAAACTCTTCCATCGGCCAGCACCGGGACGGTCCAGCAGCGGCCACCGAGCACTTGATGCCGGGCGGTTGGCTTGAAGCCAGTTGTCGTGGCGGGCGCGGTCAGCAATTCGCCACGTTCGCTCAAGATGAGCAGCGTACCGTCCGCGGTCGCCATCACTGAACCGCAGCCGAGGCCGGTGCTTGATGGTACCCGCCACTTCTCTTTTCCAGTCGCGAATTCGAGGCAAACAAACTCCGTGGGCCGCCCGCGATGTGCCGTGCCGTCGAAGCCGTAGAGGTGCCCGTCGATCAGCACGGAGTTGTTCATGTGGTTGCACATGGCCTTGTGTTCGTATCGCTGTTTCAACTCGTTGCCCGTGAGTTCGAAGAGTGCGCAGCCTCGATCATAGCCGGTGGAAATGAAGATGAGTCCATCTTGCACGATGGGCGTGGTGGCGGTCGTATCAAAGGAGGTCTTCCACGGTGCGGTGGCCACGGTTTTGCCACCGGCTGCATCCAACACGGCCAGTCCTTCAGTCTTCATCACCGCGATGAGTTTGCGCCCACCCGCCGTGAAAGCCAGCGGCGTCCCGTAAGCCAGCGTGAATTGCTCGCCCTTCCACTTTATGCTGCCCGTGGCCGGGTCGAGAGCGAACGTGGCGCCTGCTTCGATGAGCAGCGTATCGTCGTTAAGAAAATATGGAGAGCATGCGAAGCCCCACTCCGGCAAAGTCTTAATGCCGGACTCTGCCAGCAGATCGCGTGACCAGACAAGTTTGCCGGTCGCGATCTCGTAGCAGTGGAGACGGCCGTGCTTGCTGTAGGTGAAGACCCGTCCGCCGCGCACTGTGGGTGTCGCGCCGGGGCCGCCCTCGTAGAAACGATCAACAAGCGGCGCAGGATAGGTGTGCTTCCAGAGTTCCTTGCCGGTGACCGCATCGAGACCCCAGACCGTTTCTTCGCCGCCGGACTTGGCGCTGTTGTGGCCCATCGTGAATAGCCGTCCGCCCGCAATGGCCATGGATGAGAAGCCAGTGCCGATCTTAGTACGCCACAGCGTATCGGAGAAGTCCGGCTGCGCCGGCAGACGTTCGGTGGAAATGCCGTTTTCGTTCAACCCGCGCCACTGTGGCCAGTCGGCGGCGGGAGTGGAGACAACGAGCAGCAGCAGGATAAGCAGGTAAAGGTGCATGCGTGGAAGGGTTTCGGGCGGGCGCTTACGGCTTTCCGACAAGTTCTAGCACGGCGGCCGTCATCGCGATGACACCAGTCTTGAGCGTCGGTTCAGGGACGGGGGCGAACTTGCTTGAGTGTAGCGAGGGCAAGGTTCTGCCTGTCTTGATACT
>Ga0208048_1000181_pt1 | contig 33330 bp, 34 predicted proteins | sample Malawi_45m_30L_FD_184163 | JGI IMG/M metagenome (GOLD analysis project Ga0208048, IMG submission 184163) | Freshwater microbial communities from Lake Malawi, Central Region, Malawi to study Microbial Dark Matter (Phase II) - Malawi_45m_30L... | ecosystem: Environmental > Aquatic > Freshwater >...
ATTCTTCTCATTCATCCGGAAGGTGTTCGGGTTAGCCAATTCACCGCGAGCAGCGATGACCTTGGAGACAGATGAATCTGCCGGAGTGCCATCGGGAAGAAGGGCTGGAATATCAACGGCGTTATGTTGCGCGTAGGTTCCAGGGCCAGGTAATCCAGCTACCGGAACTGCGCTCTGTCGAACGCGCCCTGCAGCTAACTCCCGTTGACTCTTACGCGGAAGAAGTCGTTCGCGATGTGCCAGAACCATTGCTCCGAGCGCCGCTGTAATGAGAAGGGCTGAAATCACCTCAAATGCCCATACATATCGAGTAAATAACGTATTGGCAATTGCCTGCACATTGCCCTCAACATTCACCAGATCAAGACCAGAGTAAGGTCGACCCAAATCTGCGCGACTGAGTAGCGATATCAAAAGGAACCCGACGCCAAGTGAGCCGAGGATGGCGCCAATTCGCTGCCCACGGATTGTTTCTTCGAGAGAATCCGATGAGTCAACTCCCACCAGCATCAGAATGAAGAGGAAGAGCATCATGACAGCGCCGGTGTACACGACTATTTGAACGATGCCTAAGAATGGCGCTTGATTTGCAATGTAGAAGATGGCTAGCCCGATCATGACAACTGCTAGCAAAAGTGCAGAGTGAACCGCTTTCTTTACCACCAGCATCCCAAGCGCAGAAAGCACCATGATTGGAGAGAGTATGAAGAAAAGCACCGCTTCAGGAATTTCGGTTTGATTCTCGATTATCGCCGCTAGATTCACTTTTGCTCCTGTGAGGGATGCGCCTGCGTTACTCGGCCGTGATAGTAATCCTGATCATCTGTTCCAGGATAGTAAGGATGTGGCGCTGGCAGCATGCCACTTCGAAGCGGAGCAAGGAGATCTTCCTTCTCGAAAATTAACTTCTTCCGGGAATCATCTGCTAATTCATATTCATTCGTCATCGTGAGTGCACGAGTAGGACAGGCCTCAATACATAATCCGCAGAAAATGCAGCGGAGGTAATTGATTTGGTAGACCTTTCCATAGCGCTCACCCGGTGAGTAGCGCTGTTCATCCGAGTTATCCGCTCCTTCGACATAAATTGCATCTGCAGGGCATGCCCACGCGCAGAGTTCGCATCCGATGCACTTCTCAAGACCATCAGGATGACGATTCAGTTGATGTCGGCCATGAAATCGCGGCGCGGTAGCTTCCTTAACCTCCGGATATTGAACGGTGGTGACCTTCTTAAATTGCGCGGTGAAGGTAACCCAGAATCCCTTCAATTGTGCAAGCAACGGGGCTGGACCATCGATTGGGATATTGATGGATTCTTCGGCAGCGCCATCTATTGCGCGCTTAGGCTCTAATTCACTCACGTTCGCGCTCCGCTCTCGGTACGGTAAAGGTAGAAATCTTCATGGGAAGTTCAGGTACTGGGAATGGTGCCGGAGCATCAACGCTTGATTGCTCGATTTCGATTTTTTTGGCTTTAGCTCGTTCATAGATCGAACTACCGATGAGGAAGATTACTAGGACAGCCCCTCCGAAAATCAGAATTGATGTGCGCGATGCGCCGTTGAGAGTGAAGTAACGAAGCACAGCGACCACCATGATCCATGCAATATTTGCAGGTATAAGGACCTTCCACCCAAATTGCATGAATTGGTCGTAGCGAAGTCGTGGAAGCGTTCCGCGCAACCAGACGAAGACAAAGAAAAAGAGTGTGACCTTGATGAAGAACCAAATGAAAGTAAACCAACCTCCGAGCCAACTTTCGGTGAAGCCCAGACCAGGAGGGGCGTTGTAACCACCGAGGAAGAGCGTGGTCGCAAGTGCTGATACGCCCACGATGTTCACATACTCTGCTAAGAAGAAGAGTGCGAATTTGAGCGAAGAGTACTCAGTGTGGAAACCGCCGACGAGTTCTCCTTCGGCTTCTGCCAAATCAAATGGAGCGCGATTAGTCTCACCCACCATCGATATCGCATAGATGATGAATGACGGGAAGAGCACAATCGCGTACCAGAATTGATCTTGGGCATCGACGATGTCGATTGTTGACATAGAGCCGGCATAAAGGAAGACGGCAACTAGCGAGAGCCCCATTGCAATTTCATATGAGATCACTTGGGCGCTCGAGCGAAGCCCACCTAGTAAGGGATAGGTCGAACCCGACGACCAACCGGCAAGCACAATTCCATAAACTCCTACTGAGGCAACCGAGAGAATATAAAGCACGCCAACAGGAATATCAGTAAGTTGAAATGCGGTCTCTTGACCAAACATTGTTACCGGGCCGCTCATCGGAATCACGGCAAAGACCATAAAACAGGTGGTAGCGCTAATTATTGGAGCGATGATGAAGATTAATTTATCGGCCGCAGCAGGGATGACATCTTCCTTGAGAGCGAGTTTGACGCCATCGGCAAGGCTCTGCAACAAACCAAACTTACCCACTCGATTAGGGCCAAGGCGCAATTGCATTCGCGCAACAATTCTCCGCTCGAACCAAATCGCCATCAATGTGCAGAGAACGCAGAAGACAAATACTAGATGAGCTTTGACTGCAATCAACCAACCTGGGTCGTCAAGGATTATCTCGCGCATGCTATCCATATATCCTCAGAGCCCCTTACGTACTTTCACTTCAGCGCCGTTGAGTGCACCAAGCATTCGAAGTGATTGTGAAGCCACAGCGTTGCGTGGCAACCAGACGACGTTGTCGACGACATCGCTGATCTCTACATTGAGCGAAAGGGCACCGCGGTCTGTTGAGACTGTGACCAGATCCCCATCTGCAACACCGAGCGATTGCGCAAACTTCGCATTAACGCGTGCGACCGCCTTTCGAGCAGTTCCTGAGAGGTTTGGCTCATTTATCTGGAGCGAACCGTTATCAAGCAATTGTCGCCATGATGCCAGAACAGTCGTTGCAGCGGAAGCAGAGGTGCTCTTTCCGCTGAAAGTCGGACGAGCGCCATCCCAGTTGGCAAGCGTTCCAAATTCGCGTGCTGCACCGCGAACAGTGTTGAATCCAAGCGGAGCGCCGAGGGAATCTGCAATTAATGAAAGCAGGTATAAATCACTCTGATAGAGGCTTTCGGGGAGCGCTTGCTCGAAAGTTCGAGTTCGCCCCTCCCAAGACATGAATGAACCAGATTTTTCGACTACTGAAGCTACAGGAAGCACGACATCAGCTCGTTCGGTGATTGCACTTGGTCGCATCTCTAATGAGAGCAGGAATGCGCTATCCAAACCAGCAAAATCAGGATCATGCATATCAAATGGATCTACTCCACCAACAACGAGGGCTTGAATCTCTCCCTTTGCCGCTGCGGCAAGTATCGCTTTGCTATCTAAACCAATCGTCGCGGGAAGTGAATCGACTGACCATGCCGCTGCGACATCAACGCGAGCTGCCGCATCTGCAACAGGACGAGCGCCAGGAAGAAGGTTTCCAATCGCACCGGCTTCAAGCGCACCACGTTCACCTGCGCGACGGGGAACCCATGCAATCTTTGCTCCACTCTTACTCGCAATCTCGGCTACCGCGCTCAAAGCGCCGGTACTTTCGGAGAGCCTTTCGCCAACAACAATCACTGATTGATTGGTGAGAGTAAGAGCAGAAATCGCGTTCGCTTCGCCACCTGGAACTACACCAACATACCTGGCGCCTAGTTTCTTAAATCCGCGCGTGTTCCAAGGAGAGATAGCAGTCACTGCTAATCCTCGCTTACGAACTTGCTTACGAATACGTAAGAAAACAATTGGCGATTCCTCTTCAGGCTCAAAGCCCACAAGAACCACATGATCGGCTACATCAATATCGCTATAACGAACTTTGGAGCCAGCGACAAAAGCGGCTAGAAACTCGCGCTCTTCATCCGAATGTGGGCGAGAGCGGAAATCAACATCATTGGTACCAAGTGCAACGCGAGCGAATTTCGCATATGCATAGGCATCTTCGACGGTAGTACGGCCACCAACGAGCACTCCAGCCTTCTTCCCTTGAAGACCTTTCGTTGCTGCTGCAATCGCCTCCGGCCATGATGCCTCACGAAGCACGCCATTTTCACGGATTAATGGGGTGGTGATTCGATCCTTTGCCATCGTGTATTGGAATGCCCAACGACCCTTGTCGCAATTCCACTCTTCATTTACCTCTGGATCATTGCCGGCAAGTCGACGGAGCGTTTTGTTACGGCGGACATCAGTGCGGAGTGAACATCCAGATGCGCAATGCTCGCAGACTGAAGGGGTGGAGACGAGGTCAAATGGTCGAGAACGGAATCGATAGGCAGCGCCAGTAAGAGCGCCAACTGGACAAATCTGCACCGTGTTTCCGGAGAAATAAGAATCGAAAGGATCCTTTTCATAAATTGCAACTTGTTGAAGCGCGCCACGCTCACCCATATCGATAAATGGATCGCCTGCGATTTCCTTCGAAAAGCGAGTGCACCGCGCACAGAGGATGCATCGCTCACGATCGAGAAGTACCTGTGATGAGATGTGCAGGGGTTTCTCAAAGGTTCGTTTCTTTCCTTCGAAACGACTCTCACCGCGACCATTTGTCATCGCTTGGTTCTGTAGTGGACATTCCCCGCCCTTATCGCAGACAGGGCAATCGAGAGGGTGATTTACCAACAAGAATTCCATGACACCTTCTTGCGCCTTGTGAGCCACTTCGGAGGTGAGTTGAGTCTTTACCACCATGCCGTTCTCTACTGGAATGGTGCACGAGGCCTGGGGTTTGGGGAAGGCTCGACCATTTATCTCAATATCCACCAAACATTGGCGACACGCGCCAACTGGTGAGAGGAGTGGATGATCGCAGAAACGTGGAATTTGAATTCCTAGTTGCTCTGCTGCACGGATTACCAACGTTCCCTTAGGAACGGTGATTTCAAATCCATCGATTATGAGCGTGATTAGATCAGTTTGTGGTTGCACTGCAGTCATCTCTCTTATGCACCGGCCTTACTTGATGCAAAGAGCGTTGATGCGACCGGATCAAATGGGCAACCACCGTTTGTGAGGTGAGCGATATATTCATCTCGGAAGTATTTGATTGATGACATGATCGGACTTGCAGCGCCATCACCCAGTGCGCAGAAGGAACGTCCAAGCAAGTTGTCGCAGATATCAAGTAGTTTGGCAAGATCTGCTTCGCTACCTTTACCATTCTCAAGATCGCGCAAGATTTGCACGAGCCACCAGGTGCCCTCACGGCATGGTGTGCACTTTCCACACGATTCATGTTTGTAGAACTCGGTCCAACGAAGTACTGCGCGGAGCACACAGGTAGTCTCATCGAAAATCTGTAGCGCTTTGGTTCCTAACATCGATCCGGCAGCGCTCACTGATTCATAATCCAGTGGTGTATCAAGATGCGCGTCGGTAAAAATTGGTGTGGACGATCCACCAGGAGTCCAGAACTTCAACCGATGGCCGGTTCGAACGCCGCCGGCTAATTCCAGCAACTCTCTTAGGGTGATTCCCAGTGGTGCTTCGAATTGCCCTGGATTGTTCACATGTCCTGAGAGTGAGAAGAGAGTAAAACCCTTGCTCTTCTCGGTACCAAGGGATGCAAACCATTCTGCACCTTTATCGATGATTGCCGGCACTGATGCAATCGATTCAACGTTATTTACTACTGTCGGACGGGCATAAAGTCCAGCGATTGCAGGGAATGGTGGACGTAGTCGTGGTTGACCACGGAAACCTTCTAAAGAATCAAGAAGCGCAGTCTCCTCACCGCAGATATATGCCCCAGCACCAATATGCAACGTTAACTCAAGATCAAAACCCTTGCCCAAAATGTTCTTGCCAAGGAAGCCTGCCTTGTACGCATCTTCTATGGCTTGCAACATGCGGCGAGTGACGTGAGTGACTTCGCCACGAATATAGATGAAAGCATGTTTTGCTCTAATCGCATACGAAGAGATGATGACACCTTCTACTAGCACATGGGGATTAGCCATTAATAGAGGTGTGTCCTTACAAGTCCCCGGCTCTGATTCATCGGCGTTTACAACTAAATAATGATCTTTGTTATCCCCTTGCGGAATGAATCCCCATTTATTACCGGTTGGGAAACCTGCTCCGCCGCGGCCACGCAAACCTGAATCTTTCACCATCTGAATTACAGCATCGGGATCCATTGCTAACGCTTTCTTCATCGCGTTGTATCCACCATGCCGTTGATATCCCGCTAGCGTATGTGAATCTCTCTCATCCCAATGTGCAGAGAGAACCGGCGTTAATTTACTCATCTATTTCCGCTCCCCCTTTGCGATCTTCAGGCCGAGCAAAGTTGGTTCGCCTGCTTGCACGCCTTCGTTAGCGCGACCGTCATTGAATCCTGCAAGAACTTCTGAAGCCTCTTTGAAAGTAGGGACCGAATCTGGACCACGGGTTGGAGTTGGCTTCTTTCCGGCGCGCAAATCGTCAACCAAAGTCTTAGCGCTCTCCACCGTTTGATTGTCGAAGAATTCCCAATTGACCATAACGACAGGTGCATAGTCACAAGCGGCGTTGCACTCGATATGTTCGAGTGAGACTTTTCCATCTGCGGTGCGCTCGTTATTTTCGACACCCAAATGATCCTTGAGTCCGGCGAAAATTGCGTCACCGCCCATGATTGCGCAGAGGGTATTAGTGCAGACCCCCACGTGATATTCACCAGCGGGGGTACGTCGATATTGAGTATAGAAAGAGGCCACTGCATGCACTTCTGCTGTAGTGAGATCCAATTTCTCCGCAATGACTTCGATGCCCTCTGCAGTTACATATCCTTCACGAGCTTGCACTAGGTGGAGCATCGGCATGATGGCAGAACGAGATCGTGGATAGCGCGCGATGATTGCATCCAGTCGTGAGAGGAAATTGGCATCGAATGTTTGTGGAGTGTTAGCCATCAGCGATCAACGCCTCCCATCACCGGATCAATTGATGCAACCGCAGCGATGACATCAGCCACAAGGCTGCCTTCACACATTGCTGCAGTGGATTGCAGATTGTTAAATGATGGTTCACGGAAGTGGACTCGATATGGCCTCGTTCCACCATCGGAGATAATGTGCGCGCCCAACTCTCCTCGTGGAGATTCGACTGCAGCATAAACCTGTCCAGCAGGGACTCGGAATCCTTCAGTAACTAATTTGAAGTGGTGAATCAATGCTTCCATCGACGTTCCCATGATTTCGCGGATGTGATCAAGGGAGTTACCCAAACCATCGCTACCGAGAGAGAGCTGCGATGGCCAAGCAATCTTCTTATCGCCCACCATTACTGGTCCAGGCTCTAATCGATCTAGAACTTGTTCGATGATTCGAAGGCTTTGTTCCATCTCATAGACGCGAATCATGAATCGACCATAGGCATCTGCGGTATCCGCTGTGACCACATCGAATTCAAAGTTCTCGTATCCGCAATAGGGCTGGGTCTTACGCAGGTCCCACGGCATGCCGGTTGCTCGCAATACCGGGCCTGTAATGCCGAGCGCGATACATCCAGCTAAATCAAGGTGTGCCACATTTGCCGTGCGCTTCATCCAAATGGAATTGCCCACGAGCATCTTCTCGTTATCTTTTAGATTCTTGCGGATGGTCTTTACCGCTTCGCGGATCTTTGGAATCGCATCTGCCGGTAGATCATTGGCTAATCCACCTGGGCGAATATATGCGGTGTTCATACGAAGTCCAGATGCCATCTCGAAGATATCGAGAATCATCTCGCGCTCACGGAACGCAAAGAACATCGGAGTAATAGCACCAAGTTCGAGTCCGCCAGTTCCGAGACAAACTAGGTGTGAGGAGATGCGATTAAATTCCATCATCATCACACGAATAAGCGTTGCTCGCTCTGGGATCTGATCGGTGATACCAAGAAGTTTCTCTACTGCCAGACAATATGCAGCTTCATTGAACATGGGTGAGAGGTAATCCATTCGAGTGACGAATGTGACCCCTTGTGTCCATGAACGATATTCGGTGTTCTTCTCGATTCCCGTATGAAGATAACCAATTCCACATCGAGCTTCTGTGACAGTTTCGCCTTCTAGTTCCAGAATCAAACGGAGGACGCCATGGGTTGATGGATGCTGTGGCCCCATGTTCACAACCACGCGCTCTTCTTGGGTGGAGCCAATCTCAGTGACTAAGTCATCCCAGTCGCCACCTGTTACCGAATAAATTCGACCTTCTGTGGTCTCGCGAGGAGAGTTATATGTCTGCGACATTAGCGGTACACCCGCCGATCACTCGGCGGTGGAACCGTTGCGCCTTTATATTCGACAGGAATTCCACCGAGCGGATAATCCTTCCGCTGCGGATGGCCACTCCAATCATCAGGCATAAATATTCGAGTGAGTGCGGGATGGTCATCGAAGATGATGCCAAACATGTCGTATGTCTCGCGTTCGTGCCAGTTATTACCAGCCCAAATCTCTACTACAGAGGGAATATGTGGATCGTTATCGGGAGCTGCGACTTCGATTCGTATCCGTTGATTGCGAGTAAGGGAAAGCAATGGATAGAGCGCTCGAAGCTCGCGTCCACTCTCATCGGGATAGTGCGCACCACTTACCCCAAGGCACATTTCAAATTTCAAATCATCACGGAAAACCTTCGCAACCTCCACAAGGTTTGCACGACGAACATGGAGCGTTAATTCACCACGGTCAACCACAACCTGTTCGATTGCATCGTTAAACCCGGGATAGGCCCGCTCAAGTCCATCGACTACATCGTCGAAATATCCGCCAAAAGGGCGTTCCGTGGAACCTATTTGGATTTTTCGCTTCTGTAAGCCGCCGTATCCAGATGTATCTCCAGTTCCTGAGACGCCGAACATGCCGGTGTTCTCAGAATTCATACTGTGCTTCGCGATATCGCTCATGCAAGCAATCCTTTTAATTCAATTGTGGGCTTTGCGGCGAGCGCAGCAGCCTCGACTTCCTTGATGACCTTCGCACGATTGATACCAAGCTTGGCATCCTTAATCTCTTCGTGAAGTTTGATAATCGCATCCATCAACATCTCTGGACGAGGTGGGCAGCCAGGTAGGTAAATATCAACTGGTACAACGTGATCTACGCCCTGCACAATCGCATAATTATTAAACATTCCACCTGATGACGCGCATGCGCCCATCGCTATAACCCACTTTGGTTCTGACATTTGGTCGTAGACCTGACGAAGAACTGGGGCCATCTTGTTACTCACGCGTCCGGCAACAATCATAAGATCTGCTTGACGTGGTGAACCACGGAAAACTTCCATGCCAAAACGGGCTAAGTCATAACGCCCAGTTGTAACCGCCATCATTTCGATTGCACAACATGCCAAACCAAAAGTTGCAGGCCAGAGCGAGTTCTTCCGCATATACCCGACGAGTTTCTCAACAGTTGTTAATGCAAAACCGCTGGGGAGTTTCTCTTCAAGACCCATTTAGTCCCAATCCAATCCACCGCGGCGCCATACGTACATGTATGCGACGAAGACGGTAAGTATGAATAAAAACATTTCGACGATTCCAAAGAGGCCAAGTTGGTCGAAGGAAACTGCCCACGGATAAAGGAAGACGATTTCAATATCAAAGATGATAAAGAGCATCGCGGTGAGGAAGTACTTGATTGGAAAGCGTCCGCCCCCTGCTGCAGGAGGTGTGGGTTCAATGCCACATTCATATGCTTGCGCTTTGGCTCGGTTGTAGCGGCGCGGGCCTGTGAGGTAACCGGCAACGATGGAGATCACCGCGAATCCAAAACCAATTGCCCCGATTACCAGAATCGGAACATATGGATTCATCGCTCCCCCTTGAGCCATTGTCGCGACTTGATTGGCAGGCGATAACGCCGGCCTCCTTCAAATCTTACGGGGCAAAGGGGCGCCCGATTACCGCCAGCCAGTGTAATCTGACCCACCTATTTATGTTTATGGGGCCTATTTATTGAGTTCATTGAGTTTGAGGCCGTGATGGAGGGCCACGATCCCGCCGGTCAGGTTCTGCCAAGAGACCCGTGACCACCCAGCTTGCGAAATCCGTTCGGCGAGCGCCCCCTGATTGGGCCAATCCTCAATCGACTCCGCAAGGTAAATGTAAGCATCGGGATTGGAAGAGAAGGCTCTGGCTAAGGGGGGCAGCACCCGCATCAGATATCGAAAATAGATTTGGCGAAAGAGGCGATTGCTGGGGTGCGAGAACTCGCAGATAACCAAACGTCCTCCCGCTTTGGTCACACGATAAGCCTCGCGCAGCGCCCGCTCCACATCGGCCACATTTCGTAGCCCAAAGGAAATAGTCAGAACATCAAAGCTCTCGTCTGCAAATGGGAGGGCGAGATTGTCGGCGGCAATGAAGGTGAACTCCGAGTTCCGTGCCGCTCCAGCCTCAAGCATTCCCAGCGAGAAATCAGAGGCGATCGCCTCGGCGCCTGCAGCCACCAAGGGGGCAGTTGATGAACCCGTACCTGCTGCACAATCGAGAATCCGCATCCCTGGAGCGGGTGCGATTGTCGCTACGACTGAACGGCGCCACGCTTTTGTCCGCCCCAGGCTCAAAAGGTCGTTGAGGAAGTCGTAACGCTTTGCCACCTGATCGAACATCGCGGCCACATCGCGTGGCGACTTATCCAGTCGGGCTCGTACCATGGAGTACATCTTTATGGTGTGTACGCTCAGATGCCAATCGAGAGTGAAGAAGTTTTGGAGGCAGATCTATGACCACCATCCCATTAGCGCCCCACTCCCTGCGCGCCGCGCTATTTCCTAAGAGCAGACTTATTACCAATAGCGCGCTTGCCGCTGGCGGCGTTGCCTTTCTCGCTCTGATGGCTCAAATTGCGCTACCCATTCCCGGTTCTCCAGTTCCCGTGACAGGCCAGACGCTTGGCGCGCTACTCATTGGTGCAAGTTATGGTCGCGCCCTCGGTGCAAGTACCTTCGCGCTCTATATAGCCCTTGGCGTTGCAGGTGCTCCAGTCTTCTCACAGCAAGGACATGGCATTGCCAAGTTAGTTGGTCCCACCGGCGGTTATCTCATCGGAATGTTCTTGGCAACAGTTGCATTGAGTTTTCTCGCATCAAAGAAGTGGGACAAGAAGATCTCTACAGCAGTTCTCGCAATGCTTATCGGTCAACTCCTCATTTTCATTCCTGGTTTGATCTGGTTACAACAATCAACCGGAAAAGATTGGGCATGGACAATCAATGCCGGTCTCACTCCATTTATCATCGGCGAAATTATCAAACTCGCAATCGCAGCCTCGACCCTGCCTATGCTCTGGCGAGTGGTGGATAAGCGTCGCACGTGAACTCTGCGCACTCTGTAACGGTCCACTCGCACGAAATTAGTGAGGCCAAGGATTTACTCTCTTTACTCCCTGATAGCTCTGCTCTTGCCTGGGTACGTGGTGGTGATGGGGTAGTTGGTTGGGACGAGTTCGATCGCCTGGAGGTAACGGGTAGTGATCGATTTGAAGAGATCCGGCTATGGTGGCGAAAGAAGTGTGCACACTTTCGAGTCCACGATCAGGTAAAAAAATTTGGAACTGGTCCGCTGCTTTTTCTCTCGGCCGCATTTGATTCGGATGAGAAAAGTATCGCGATCATCCCCAAAATCGTAGTTGGACAGAGAAATGGTCGTACCTGGATCACTTGGTTAGGTGATGAAGAGGTACCTGCTCTCCCGCAACCAGAACCAATCCAAGCCCCACTTAATCTCAGTTGGGTTGGTGGCGCAATCTCGGCATCTCAATGGGAGGCTAACGTCAATAAAGCGTTAGCGCGTATCCATAACGGAGAAATATCCAAAGTCGTTCTTGCTCGCGACTTGATTGCCCAATCTGATTTACCTTTCGATTCGCGCCATATCATGCACAAGCTCCGTGAGAAATATGGATCTACTTGGATCTTTTCTATTGATAACCTTGTGGGTGCAACTCCAGAATTGTTAGTCCGATTAAATAAAGGTTTAGTGACCTCGCGAATTCTCGCTGGAACAATTCAACGAACCGGTAATGATGAGCGCGATCTCGCGCTAGCCGCATCCCTCGCGCGCTCATCAAAGGATCTCGAAGAACACGAATATGCAGTGGATTCAGTTGCGCAGACTCTTGCCCCCTTCTGTTCTTCTACGAATGTTCCCGAGACGCCTTTCGTACTCCATTTATCGAATGTGATGCATCTAGCAACGGATGTCACTGGAGTATTAACTGATTCACTAGCGCCAGCAGACCTCTTCACAGTGGTGCGCGAACTTCACCCGTCGGCAGCCGTATGTGGCACCCCTCGGCCAACGGCACAGAAAGCAATCAAGGAGATTGAAGAGATGTCACGTGGACGTTATGCAGGTCCTGTTGGCTGGATAGATAGCAATGGTGAAGGCGAGATTGGAATTGCTCTGAGATGCGCGCAAATAGAGGGGAAGAATCCTCGGGAGATGCGCCTCCTCGCTGGATGCGGAATTGTGCAAGGTTCAGATCCAGCAAAAGAATATGGTGAGAGCCAAGCTAAATTACTACCGATTAGAGAAGCGCTAGAGACTCAGTAATCGTCTTTAGTAGTTGAGCATTACTTTGGCGATCAGGCATCTCACAAACAATCACGCGAATTCCATTTGTTCCTCTGGCAAGTTGAGAGGTAAGTGCATCAAGCGTTCGGACGCTGATTGCATCAATTCCATATGCCTCTGAGATTTTTACAATATCTCTTCCATGCGGAGTTCCGAAAATCTTTTCGAAACCTGGGGCATCACTCTGCGGCAGAGTTGAGAAAATTCCGCCACCATCATTAGCGATTACGATGATAGTGAGGTTTGGCCGTTGTTCATCTCTACCCAAAAGTAATCCGTTGATATCGTGCAGAAAGGCGAGGTCACCGACAATCGCATAAGTGCGCTCTCTGCAAAGGGCAATGCCCATCGCCGTCGAAATATTTCCATCGATTCCAGCAAGGCCCCGATTTGCAAATACTTCGACTCCCAAGCGATTAACGGAAAATGCTTCGATATCTCGGATGGGTCGCGAAGATGAGACAAAGAGCGTGGATTCGGTAGGAATTTCGTGGATAACGGTTCTAATCGCTGAGCTTTCCGACCATTGCGTAAGTAGCGCAGGGAGTTTCTTTGAGATTCTGTGAGCGAATTCCTCGAAATGATGGCGCCAGGTTGGGTCAGGAGTTACTCGCCCCGCTAATTCCGGTAAGGCGAAGTGAATTTCATCTGCACTTCGTTTAGTATCAACTTCTGCAATTCGTGGATCGACTGCCACTTGATACGCGCCGCTATTTACGAAAGCGTTGATTGCACGTGAGAGAGTGAGTCGACCAATTGTCATCACAATCTCAGGACATAAAGTCTTTCTACGTTCTCCATCTGCCAGTATCAACGATACATGTGGGATTAGGTCAGCACCCATTAGTGGATTCTCCGAGAGGATTGGCCAACCAGTTGCTTGAGAGAATTTCAGGATTGATTCATATTCAACGCCACCAGCATCATGGCCAACGATAATCACTCCTTTTTGATGGTATTTCGCTAATTTCTTAACGTGAACCTTGGGAGAGGATGGAACGGCAACCTCTTGATCAATATTTTCAACCCAGTCCAGGGAGCCTACGAGTGGTTCATCAAACTCAACGTTGATGTGTGCAGGTCTTACCAACGTAATCTCGTCTGCAATTGCTTGGCGCCATCGCGTCACTTCTCCGATCTCTGACCCGTTCGCCGCAAGATTCAGAGACTTCACTCCAGCGCCAGCGAACATTCCCACCTGAGTAGTCGTCTGATTTGCACCACTCTCCCAAAGCCGAGCGGGACGATCTGCTGTAATCGCAACGAGTGGGTATCCCCCATGGTGAGCTTCTAGGAGTGCGGGATAAAAATTTGCTGCGGCGCTACCGCTGGTGCAGATAACTGGCGTAGGCAAACCAGTGGCTTTTGCAATGCCGAGTGCCAGAAATGCCGCGCTCCGCTCATCAATCCGTGTATGTAATCGAATCTCTCCTCTACTCGCTGCTCGCCAGAGGGCCATGGTGAGTGGAGCATTTCGCGATCCTGGAGAGATCACTGCATCGGTAACTCCAATGCGGATAAGTTGAGTGATAAACACTTCGCCGAAGACTGGAGAAGGAGTGTAATTCGACGCAGTCACCGCGACTCCCCCCGATCGATATTTTCTAAGTACTTCGCATATGCATGAGCAATGCGATTATGCCACCACTCCAACTGCTCTTGCGGAAGTTGAAATCGTGCTAGAGCAGCATCATCAATCTCAACCTCTGTAACAGATACAAAACCGTTTTGGGGAAGGAGAGGATCCTTAACCACATCCGAGTCGAGTAGAGCAGCAGTTCCCAATCCACAAATTACATCGTCAGCCAAGTGGGCTGCTAGCGCGATTCCCGTAGCTAATCCGACGCTACTCTCTAATGCTGAAGAAATTACAAAAGGTTTATCTAACTTTGAGATGACATTGAGAGCACGGGTCATCCCTCCAAGTGGGGCAACCTTGACAATTACTACGTCAGCAATTCTGTTGATTTTACCAAGATCTTCTCCGAGACGAAGGTTCTCATCGATAGCTAGAGGAATCGGTACTGTTAATGCTTCATTTTCAGAGAGAGATGCACAAGGTTGTTCGACATATTCGATGTGATGTCCATACTTGTTATACAGCGAGGTAAGAAAATCCTGAGCTTCGTGAATCGAAAACAGTCCGTTAGCATCAAGCCGTAAACGTGCCTCTGGAACTATTCGAAACACCTCTCGAATCCGTTCATCGTCATTTGCTGTGCCAACTTTGACTTTGATTGTCGTTGAACCAGGGAACCAAGAGAGCACCTCACCAACTTGCTCAATTGGCACTTCAGGAAGTGTGGCATTTACCCGAACTCGCTGACGCACTGGATCGGGAAAATCGTGATTTGCCGATTCAAGCGCTGCCTGTAACCACAATGCATCTCGTTCAACCGAATAATCTTTGAAAGGTGAGAACTCGCTCCATCGTTTCTCCCCTTTAATCAGCGCGATTTCTCGAAGACTCACGCCGCGAAAGTTGGTACGCGTGGGAATTCCAATGACTTTTATTCGGGAGAGCAAATCGCTAGGTTGCATTGCTACGGGCGCTTTGGAAACTGGCCAAAGTTAGGTGGACGCTTCTCTTGGAAAGCGTTCCGACCTTCTTGGCCTTCCTCTGTTAGATAGAAGAGAAGCGTGGCATCGCCGGCGAGTTGTTGTACACCTGCTAACCCATCATCTGCCGCATTCAAACCCGCTTTGAGCAAGCGGAGCGCTAGCGGAGAGTGTCGCAACATCTCACGTGCCCATGACACAGTCTCTGCTTCTAACTCGGGTACTGGCACGACAGTGTTCACTAATCCCATTTCAAGAGCTTCGTTGGCATCATATTGGCGGCACATAAACCAAATCTCGCGCGCTTTTTTCTGACCAATATGTGCAGCAAGCAGACCAGCGCCGTAACCTCCATCAAATGAACCAACCATCGGGCCGGTCTGTCCGAATTTCGCATTCTCTGCAGCAACTGTGATGTCGCAGACGACATGGAGGACATGTCCCCCTCCGATCGCCCAACCAGCAACCATTGCGATAACTGGCTTGGGAGTCCTCCGAATCTGCACTTGAAGATCGAGAACATTTAAGCGACCGATACCTTTTTTACCAAGCGAATCACTACCGATATAACCATCGTCACCACGGACCATGACATCACCACCAGAACAGAAAGCTTCACTGCCTGCTCCAGTGAAGATGATGACACCAACGCTGTCATCATCGCGTGCAATGTTGAATGCCTCTTGCAATTGTGCGAGCGTCTCAGGACGAAATGCGTTCCGTACCTCTGGACGATTGATGGTGATTTTTGCCATGCCCTCAGCGCGCTGATAAATGATGTCGCTGTACTCCCCTATCTGCTCCCAAGCAGGAATATCACGACTACCAGGCTCTCTTTTAATCGGTTTACTCACAGGCGATAGCCTAGAGGCGTGAGAAAAGTAGAGCGAATCGACCCGGTAACTGTCGATGCCTTGCGACTTCGCGATGCGCTTGCAAGCGCCCTTTCGGGTGGCCCAGCAGTTGCTCTCACTGCCTTGCCCCATGAAAAGGTTGGAGAGAACGTTGCGCTTCTCATCGAAACGGGCGGCTCAACTGGCGCCCCAAAAATAGTGACACTGAGTGCCAGTGCCATGAGAGAAAGTGCACACCTGAGCAATCAAACCTTAGGTGTAACCAAGGGCGATCATTGGTCGCTCTCACTTCCACTCAATCACATTGCTGGTGTTAATCAATTACTCCGTTCGATTGATAATAATTCGGAGCCTTTGGTGCAAGGTGCGGAATTCATCTCGGTGGTGCCCACTCAGTTGTATCGAGCGCTCCGAGAACGAGGAGGACAATTTGAACTTCTAGCCAATGCGAAGAAAGTCTTGATTGGCGGCGCTGCGGTGCCCGTCCAACTTCTCCAGGAAGCCGCTCGCGCCGGGATTCCCCTTGTTACAAGTTACGGTATGACCGAGATGTGTGGCGGTTGTATCTACGATGGCAGAGCACTTCCTGGTGTTGAAGTGAAATTTATAGATGGAAAAACGGTTGCCCTCAAAGGACCAATGCAAGCAGAGGGATATTTTGATGATGACTACGGAACAGAGACTTCCTTTGTCGATGGTTGGTTCATCACAAGCGATGAAGGTGAATTAAGTAGCGATGGAAAATTGGTTGTACACGGGAGATCTGATGACGTCATCATCTCCGGTGGCGAAAAGCTCTCTCCGAATCGCGTCGCTGATTTGCTACGTGAGAATTTTCCAACGAGTGAGATTCTTGTCATGGGAGTGCCTGACAAAGAGTGGGGAGAAAGTTTGCGCGTGATCATGACGATAAGTAATGACCACCATGGCCCGATGCTTCCTCAGATCAGAGAGTTGGTCGCTCAAGGGATCAGCAAAGTGGCGGCGCCTCGCTCACTCCTACTACTCTCAGAACTTCCCGTTAAGGCAAATGGAAAGATTGACCATCAATTCTTAGCTAATGCAAAGGCAACAGAAGAGATTTGATCTACCCAAGTCACCCAACCCGAAGAGAGAGTTGAACGAATATGGCGACTATCACCGAATGGATAGGTGGCGCGCGACTTCGAACTCTCCCAGCAGCCCTTGCTCCTGTCCTCGTAGGCACCTCTCTTGCTGCACCCACACCACTTTGGAGTAACGGACTTTTAGCGCTTTTGGTCGCGCTCACACTGCAGGTTGGCGTCAACTACTCGAATGACTATTCCGATGGGATAAGGGGTACTGATACTGAGCGAGTTGGACCGATGCGCCTTGTGGGAAGTGGCAAGGCAGAACCAACAAAAGTGCGGAACATCGCCTTTACCTTCTTCGCTCTTGCCGGCGTTTTTGGATTGGCTCTCGCGCTAAGAACTTCGCTCTGGTTAATTCCAGTTGGCGCGCTATCAATCATCGCTGCCTGGGGTTACACGGGAGGCAAGAATCCGTATGGCTATCGAGCTCTGGGTGAGATATCGGTCTTAATCTTTTTTGGAGTGATTGCAGTTATGGGAACGTATTACGTGCAAAGCGGGAGAATAACCTGGCTTGCACTTCTTGCCGCGATACCGGTCGGAGCGCAGGCTTGTGCAATTCTCGTTCTCAATAATCTTCGCGATCGAGCTAAAGATTCTCAGGTGGGAAAGAAGACTCTTACAGTACTTCTGGGTGAGCGGCCAACTCGATACTTTTATTCAGCTCTCATTCTAGGAAGTAATCTCATCGGGGTATTTACTGCTTTTAATAAACCATGGGCAGCAATTACTGCGCTTTTACTCCCACTATCCATCTTTCTCTGCATTCGCGTTTTGAAAGGTGCTGGTGGCAGAGATCTCATCGCGCTTCTACAGCACACAGCGCTTTTTCAACTACTTTTCGCCATTTTCTATGGTGCCGGATTTATCCTGAGCGCATAACTTCTTTTCCTTATATACTTACAAACATGGTTCGCATTCTTCTTCTCATTTCAATCGCAATCACGGTGTATGCCTTTGTCGATTGCGCTCGAACTCCGCAAGAAGAGGTGCAAAAACTTCCGAAGTGGGCCTGGTTACTTCTCATTGTTCTCTTCAGCCCCTCACCAATTGTGAGTATTGCCTGGTTGGTTCTAGGCAAAGAACGCGGACGGGGCAATGGTGGATGGCGAAAGCCCCCTAAAAAAATTATTCCACCCGATGACAATCCCGATTTCTTGCGGAAACTCTAATCACTTCAATCTAAAGCCCCGAATAGGTGTGCTTTCCAGTTCCCCAAATATTGACGTAAATGTAATTAAATAAGAAGGTAGAACCCGCAATAAGGCAGAGCCATGCAGCGCGCTTGCCTCTCCAGCCTGCAGTTACCCGCGCATGAAGATAAGCGGCATAACCCACCCAAGTGATAAACGACCAGGTTTCCTTGGGATCCCATCCCCAATATCTGCCCCATGCAGCTTCAGCCCAAATTGCACCGGCGATAATTGCAAAGGTCCAGAGTGGAAAGACCAGCGCCACCAATCGATAAGAGAGTTGATCAAGTGTTTCAAGTTTTGGTAACCGCATTGCCCACTCTGGTCGGGCACCTGCGCGTTTCTTCTCCATCTGTTCCAAGATTAGATAGGCGGCAGCGATGCAGTTTGCTAGTAAGAAAACACCACCAGAGATAATCGCTGCTGAAACATGAATTACTAACCAGGGCGACTTAAGCGCAGGTACCAGTGGAGCGCTCGGGACATATAACAATGTCACTGCAGTACCTAGCGTCAAAAGTGAGGCAAATGTGATCAAGATGCCGAGCCATTGCACTTCATACTTTAAAGATGCAACAAGATAAGCAAAGGTAAACGCAAGAGCCCCCGTGATTGAGAACTCATACATATTTCCCCAAGGTGCACGGCCAGCCGAAAGCCCACGGGTCACCACTCCTGCAAAAAGTATTAAGAAATAGAGAATCGTCAAAGCCTGGGCTATTCGAATGACTTTCTGCCGACGGGCAAGTGTGGTCCTCTCTTCACCAAGGCGAATCGACCATGCAAGTTCATATGCGAAAACTAAAAATGCAAGTGCACAAATCGCCATGCTGGCATAAATCAAGTCATTGGAGAGATAAGCCAAATCACTCTTCGACATTGCTATCCCTAACTGTGAGTGGTTCTCCTCGAAGCAGACCTACAAGCGTTTTGATTTCTTCGTCTAACCCCGGTGAGCGAGTTAAGCCTGCGACCTGCACGATGGTATCTCCATCCTTCTGGCTGACGCGAACCCAGATGCGATGGCGTCGCCCAAATAGTGATACAAGTAACCCACAGAGAATCAGTACTGCACCCACCAGCGAGTACGCCTTCCCTGGATCGCGAACTACTTGAAGATTTACCCACGGAGTAAATCCGTCGAATGTGATGGAGCCAACTCCATTGGGCAACTCCCATTTCTGCCCAGGTGACAGCGCAGCCAAACCAATCTGTTCCAACTTCTCAGTATTAATTCGATAGACCGACTGGGGAATTCCAGAATCCAATCCCAAATCTCCACTCCATGCAGCGAGATCCAGTACTGGCTTTAACGCCTCAGGATATGTCGAGAATCCACCGCGCTCTGCAGTTCGCTCGAATGTTGGTAAGAATTTGGCAACAAAGCCTAACTGGGGCTGCATATCAGGTACTTTGATTGAACCAATCGAGGTGAGATTTCCATCTTGCGGTAAGAATGGAATAGGTCCGCGCAACACGATGGCGCCTGCGCTATTTCGCACCGTAACTATTGGGGAATAGCCATTAGCCTGTAAATAAACCCGCGTCTCACCAAATGTAAGTGGTTTATTTACTTTCACAACAACGTCGCGAGGAACCTTGCCGGGTTCATCTACTACTTGCGCATCTAATCGATAGTCGATTGGAGCGTTTGTCACTAAATCATATTTAGCAGTGAACTTCTTCACGGTAATCGTAAAAGGTGGAATATCGTCAATTGAGAAAAGTCCTCCCGTACTTAACGAGTCGTAACTTGTCGCAACATTGGTAAATGTCTCGCCTTCGCTCACAATGACGTCAGCGCGCATGCCTCCAAGTGATCCATATGCCACTCCAATTAATAAGAGGATCAATGACAGATGGAAGAGCAGATTTGCCGTTTCACGAATAAACCCCTTCTCAGCTCCAATCGAATCAGGAAGCGTTCGAAGGCGATAACGACGTCGCTTCAATTCAGAGGAGGTACGTGCGAGAAGTTCACTCTCATTCTGATTGGTGCTGAATTGGTGAAACTCTTCTAATCTCTCCAGATTCTTCGGAGTCATTGGCGGTAACGCGCGTGCGCTCTTGAAGTGTTCCCATGTTCTTGGTACTACACACCCAATGAGCGAAATGAATAACAAGATGTAAATCGCGCTAAACCATGGTGAGGAAAAGACATTGAAGAGTGAGGCTCGATCGAGCCAACGCGCAAGCTCTGGATTGGTTCCGTAATACTCATTGACCTGAAGCGGATTTTGCGAACGCTGCGGGAAGATGGAGCCAGGTATTGATGCGATTGCCAAAAGTAGTAAGAGCACAAGGGCTGTCCGCATACTGGTGAGCTGTCGCCAAATCCAGCGCGCAAAGCCAATCCCACTCAATTGTGGCGGCTGTGTATCGTAGGAGATCTGGGAGTTACTCATAGCGCCACCACAAATGATGAAGCCCAACGTTGGAGCCATCCTTCAATGCCCATCCACGCACCGGTAAGTTGCGCAATTCCCAGAAGAATAAGGCTGATGCCGCCGATATAAGAGAGCGCACGAGTAGGCAAGCGTTTGAAAACCCGGAGCGCACGTGCAATACCAAGCGCTGCCAACAGAAAAGGTAAACCTAACCCGATGCAGTAACCGAGTGAGAGAAATGCGCCGCGAAGCGCGCTCTCTTCACTCAAGGCGAGTGCTTGGACAGCTGCGAGCGTCGGACCAATGCATGGCGTCCAACCAATTGCAAAGAGCACCCCTAAGAATGGAGCGAAAAATAATCCACCATCAGTTTTGATTCGTGGTCGGAACTCTCTAGTCATTCTATTTCCGCGAAATACCCCGAGGAAGAGTGAGCCCATCGCAATCGTGAAAATTCCCAGTACTTGGCTGATACCTCGTTCACGAACGAGCAGCGTGTTTCCCACGCCACCGAAAAGTGCACCGTAAGAGATGAAAACCGAGCTGAAACCAAGAATGAATAAAGAGGTGCCGACCACTAAGCGCGTGCGCTTGATTGGATTTTCTATCTCTGCACCAGATAAACCTGAAACATAGGCGAGATATGCAGGCACAAGTGGTAGCACGCAGGGCGAAACGAAAGCGACAAGCCCTGCGAAAATTGCAATCGGAAATGCGAGAAGCACTGAACCTTGTAATACCTGTTCACTCAATCCGTAGAGCGTCATTCGTTCGCCAAATCATCTAACAACTTACTTATTGATGAGAATGTGATTTCGCCAGAAATGCGAGCAGCGACATTGCCTTTCTTATCTATTAAGAAGGTTGTAGGAATAGCAGCCACTGGCAAGCTCTTTCTAAATCCTAAAAGTATTTGATCATCAGAGATTGTCGGATAGGTGATAGCAAATCGATTGATAAAGGCATTTGCCGCATCGATACTGTCCCGAGTTAATAGCCCAACAAATTCCACATTTAGATATTTCTTTGAAAGTTCCTCCAAGATGGGAGCTTCCGCGCGACATGGCGAACACCACGATGCCCACACATTAACCAGCGCTACTTTCCCCGGAGTGAGTGCGAATGGGAAATCGGTAGTGCTTCGCCCAGAGATCTTTGGCGCAACCTTTCGTTCTCCGAGTTTTACGGTTGTAACTACGCCATCACCAGCAACATATGAGCTCTCATCAATTGAGCTACCACCGCCGCTACAGCTGGTAAGCAATACCGCGGCAATTATGGGAGAGGTGATTCGCTTAAGCGCTACCACTCTCATTTGTTAGCCCGAAGTAAGTGCGCAGCAGGTTCGGCGTACTCAACTCCCGTTATTTCTCCCTGTTCCGAGAAGACCACGGTTGTCACTGACGCTAGCGAGCAGATTCGTTTTCGCGGATCATGGAATAGCGGTCGACCTTCGATAGCAGAACGCAAAATCCAAATGGGAAGTTGATGCGAGACACAGATTGCTTCCCTACCAGCGGCGAGCGCGTGGGCATTCTTCACTGCTGCCATCATTCGCTCAATCTGTTCGCGATACGGCTCACCCCACGAAGGGCGCCACGGATTCCAAAGATGTCGCCATGCTGATGGTTTCAACAATGCGCCAGTACTTGCACCGACGCCAAACTTCTTTCCCTCAAAGACATTTGCCGCTTCAATTAATCGAGGGTCGGTGTTGATACTTAATTTATGAAGCGCTGCAATTGGTGTTGCGGTCTCCTGCGCCCGATCGAGTGGCGATGCAATCACTGCGGCGATATCTCGGCCATGAGTCCATTTCGCAACTGCCTCTGCCATCTCGCGTCCACGAACAGAGAGATGCCAATCGGCTTGGCGGCCATAGAGAATGCCATCGGGATTCTCAACCTCGCCATGGCGGACTACATGTACGAGCGTTTTCATACGATGAGCATAACCTGCACACCTTCAGGTAGCGTAGGCAAGTTATGTCTCCAACCCTTCGCCCCAGTCGTTCATTAGCCGATGAGTTGCGCGCGCGGAGTGATGAAAATCTCCATGAGCTCTTTAGCGCACGCCCAGATTTACTCTCACCGCTGCCTACGGACATCACCGCACTTGCAGCGCGCGCAAGTTCATCCCCCAGCATCGCGCGCGTCCTTGATGGATTGAATTCCTGGGAGATCCAAGTTTTGGAAATCCTCGCGGTACTTCCTCAACCTCTGACCATCGATTCCTTACTTGCAGTTGCCGACACCAATGCAGCAGCGCCCTACAAGAAGTTTCTTACCCTTGCACTTATCTATGTGGACGAGGATCAGATCAGAGTGCTCAACAGTGTCCGCGATACGCTCGGCCCGGAACCTGCAGGACTAGGACCGGTGGGGTTAGGTGATCGGAAGCGATGGATCAAGAAGATCGAAGAAGCACCTGCATCAGCGAAGGCGATGCTTGAGAAACTTACCTGGGGACCTCCGCGCGGCACCGTGAGCGATGTCAAACGTCCGACCTCCACGGTCTCGTGGCTCCTGGAGAATCAACTCCTTACCCCAGTTGATAACCAGACCGTCGCGCTTCCTCGCGAAGTAGGCATCTATCTTCGTGGCAATCGCGTCCATAAGGAGCGATTGGATACTCCTCCGAGCTATGCGGGCAAGGCTCTCACTCGTGAAGATGTCGATAGCGCAGCGATTGGTGCGGTGCTAGAGATGCTCCATCACATCGAGGAGTTGCTCCACTTCTGGGCTGGCGAACCCGCTGCTGCGTTACGTTCGGGTGGCGTTGGCGTTCGCGAAATCAAACGGGCTAGTGATGAACTTGGTTTAGAGGAAAAGTACCTCATCTTCATCGCTGAACTTGCATACATATCTGGTTTTGTCGGTGTTCATAACGAAGAAGAGTTCCTACCCACGCCAGCTTTTGATATCTGGCGTAATCGCACGTTAGAAGAGCGTTGGGTAGAAATTGTAAATAACTGGCTAAGTACCTCACGCGTGGCAGGCCTAGTGGGTAAGAGTGAACGAGGGTATATAGCACCACTTGGACCAGAGATTGATCGTGGCGCTATCTCACATATAAAGAAGGTCACGCTCAACTTATATGCAGAGATAACTCCTAACGCAGTCGATATTGGCGCTCTTGCCGAGCGCATCAAATGGGAACGTCCACGTAAAGCTTTTGGTAGCCATCACGACTTTGTTCATTGGATAGCGCGGGAAGCGCAATGGTTGGGATTGACCGGAAGAAATGCGCTGACCTCTTTTGGCGCTGCGCTGCTTCAGGGAGAAGAACTTACTGGAATGGAGCAATTACTCCCGAAAGAAATCGACTACATCTTGATTCAAGCCGATAACACCGCCATTGCTCCAGGGCCGCTGCAGGTTGATTTAGCGCGCGAAATGTCCCTGATTGCCAATATTGAAAGTAAAGGAGGGGCAACGGTCTATCGATTATCAGAACACTCGATTCGTCGCGCACTCGATAACGGCAGAAGTAGTGAAGAAATAAAGAAATTCCTCGCCAAAATATCAAAGACACCGCTACCCCAACCGCTCGAATACATGATTGCCGATATCGGAAAGCGATATGGAAAATTAAGAGTCGGGATTAGTTTTAGTTCGTATATCCGATGTGAAGATGAGGCACTGGTCGCAGCGATTCTTGCCGATAAGAAATTAGCTCACTTGCAACTTCGACAATTAAGCACAACAGTCTTGATGACTGAAGGTGACACTCATGAGGCAATTGATGGGTTGGTAGAAAGTGGTTACTTTCCGGCCCTAGAAGATCGCGATGGCGCATTGGTTGCGCGAAAGCACGAGAGAGCTCGTACAAAAGTTAAGCCACGTCCACCACGCATCTCTGGTGATCTTGCAACACCATCCGATGATTTGATCAATGCCGCCTTACGCGCCCTACGCGCTGGAGATAAGGCCGCCGCTCATCGCAAGAGCGCCCCGGTCGCTGCTGGCTCTCCGAGCGAGACGATGGCCACGCTCGCACTTGCCATCAAATCAAAAGCCACGGTGGCTATTGGCTACGCCGATAGCGATGGCGGAGTGAGTGAGCGGGTAATCGAGCCCATTCACTTGATTGCCGGGATTTTGATGGCCTATGACCACAGGAGCGATGAGGTGCTCCGCTTTTCAGTCAGTCGCATCTCAGGCGTCGCGATAGTCGAATAAGGCAGACTACGACTATGAGCGGTCCCTCGGATTTCTTGGCAGATATCGAACGGTTAGTCCGAATCGAATCCCCCAGCGATGATCGCGCCGCACTCGATGCAGTACTCCAAGAAGCAAATCACATCTGCAGAGAGGTGCTTGGCAGCGCTGGAACCATCTCTGAAGTAAATGGTTCACCCATTCTCTGGTGGGGCGCAAAGCCAGCAGATCTCTTGCTCCTGATTCACCTCGATACCGTCTGGCCCAAAGGTTCCTTCCAGCCATTGTGGCAAGTAGAGGGTGATCGAATCACTGCGCCAGGATCTTTTGATATGAAAGCAGGCTTCGTCCAAGCAGTTTATGCGCTCCGCGACATACAAGGGTCGGTCGCGATACTCTGTACCACAGATGAAGAAGTCGGTTCTAAAGCATCTCGGGCATTAATCGAAGAATCGGCGCGAAGTGCAAAGGCAGTACTCGTTCTAGAAGCCTCGATTAATGGAGCGGTGAAAATCGGCCGTAAGGGAACTGCTGATTTCATCATCGAAGTTCATGGACGTGCATCACACGCCGGACTTGAACCTGAGAAAGGTATCAATGCCACTACTGAGATGGCACACCTGATTGTCCAAATAGAAAAGCTGTCCAATCCTCAATTCCAAACTACTGCAGTACCGACAGTCTTAACCTCAGGCACGACGACAAATACTGTGCCGGCTCTAGCTCGACTTGTCGTTGACTGTCGCTCCTTTGCGATGAGCGAATTGGAACGAATCGAAAGATCACTTCACGACCTGAAACCACAACATCCCGATGCGCAAATAGTTATCTCTGGTGGCATTAATCGACCACCTCTCCAACCTGAGTCCACCAAAGCGCTCTTTACCCGTGCACAGAAGGTTTACCAATCACTGGGTCGTGGCGAGTTACTTGGCGTCGCCGTAGGAGGAGCAAGCGATGGGAATTTTGCTGCGGCAACCGGCGTTCCTACTCTTGATGGTTTAGGAGCGATTGGTGGGAATGCCCATGCGCACGGCGAATGGATCAGCGCTAAAGGCATTGCCTCGCAAATCGAATTCCTCCATGCCCTCATTAAGGATCTAGTGAATAACCCCAATGGCTGACGGCCCACTCATAGTCCAAAGCGACAAAACACTTCTACTCGAGATTGACCATGGCGCTGCTGATGATTGTCGGCGCGCAATTGCTGCTTTTGCAGAGTTAGAGCGTTCACCAGAACATATCCATACCTATCGACTCACCTCTCTTGGACTCTGGAATGCCCGTGCGGCAGGTCTTGATGCAGAGAGCGTCATTGATGTCCTACTCCGCTACTCACGCTATGCAGTACCGCATGCAATTCTCATCGATATTGCAGAAACAATGGCGCGCTACGGCAGACTTCGCCTCGAAACGCATCCGGTTCATGGATTGATTCTCTCGACCACTGATTCGGCAGTGCTTGAAGAGGTGATTCGAGCGAAGAAAGTTCAACCAATGCTCGGGAAGCGAATCGATAGCGAAACTATCCAAGTTTTTCCCAGTGAGCGTGGACGACTCAAGCAATCTCTTCTTAAATTAGGATGGCCTGCTGAAGATATGGCCGGATATGTCGATGGCCAAGCACATCCCATTGAGCTTCACGAGAGTGATTGGAAACTTCGCCCCTATCAACGTCTTGCTGCAGAAGGTTTTTGGCATGGCGGTTCGGGAGTTGTAGTACTCCCATGCGGCGCCGGCAAGACGCTTGTGGGTGTTGCTGCAATGTCACTTGCACAAGCGACAACGTTGATATTGGTAACCAATACAGTCGCTGCACGACAATGGCGAAATGAATTGCTTAAACGAACATCGCTGACTGAAGATCAAATTGGCGAGTATTCAGGCTCTAAGAAAGAGATTCGGGCAGTAACAATCGCTACCTACCAAGTTCTCACCACTAAGCGCGGTGGTGTCTATGCTCATTTGGATTTAGTAGATCAACACGATTGGGGTTTGATTATTTATGACGAAGTACATTTACTCCCCGCGCCTATTTTCCGATTTACTGCAGATATCCAATCTCGTCGACGCCTTGGATTAACCGCCACTTTAGTTCGCGAAGATGGACTTGAGGGTGAAGTCTTCTCACTTATCGGGCCTAAGCGTTATGACGTGCCGTGGAAAGAGATCGAATCACAGGGCTACATCGCGCCAGCCGAATGCATCGAAGTACGGGTAAACCTTACTGATGCTGAACGTCTCCTTTACGCGACCGCCGAACCAGAACATAAATATCGAACCTGTGCTACTACGCGCACCAAAGGTGCCATCGCAAAATTGCTCGTTGAGAAACATAAAGGCGAACAGATTCTCGTAATTGGCCAATATCTTGATCAACTCGATACCTTGTCCACGGAGATGGGCATCACTTTGATTACTGGCAATACTCCTATCAAGGAACGCGAAGAACTCTTCCAAGGTTTTCGAGAGGGAGAGATCAATGCATTGGTCGTTTCAAAAGTCGCAAACTTCTCGATTGATCTTCCTGAGGCGACGATTGCTATCCAAGTCTCGGGCGCATTTGGTTCCCGCCAAGAGGAGGCGCAACGCTTAGGACGAATCTTGCGCCCTAAAGCAGATGGTCGAACGGCCCGTTTCTACACCTTGGTCGCCCGTGACACCGTAGACCAGGACTTTGCTCAAAATCGACAACGTTTTCTTACTGAACAGGGTTACTCGTATCGAATTATCGATGCTGATGACATTCTTATTGGAGATGTTGAACTTTAAGAGAGCGCTGCCCGAAAACGCTCTTCATTCACTCGAAAAAAATCATGGGGCTTACCATCGATGTGAATCACAGGCACCTGCTCCCCATATTTTTCGACTAAATCGTGATTCCCGTCAATGAGTATTTCTTCAACTTGATATCCAAATTCTGGTTGTAGTTCATCAATCTTTTCTCGAGCAACTTCACAGAGATGGCAGCCTTTTCGTGAATAGATAGTGATTTGGCTGGACACCTAGGGGGCGACTATCTCTTCTTGTGTAGCAAGCACATTTCCTGCGCTGACCGTTGCATCCATAGGAACTGAGCGCTTAATGAGTGCGAGCGCGATTGGACCCAATTCATGATGGCGGGCGACAGTGCCGAGAAAGCCTATGTTCTTTCCCTCTACGGTAACAGCGCTACCTGGTGTAGGTAGGTCCACTCCCGATCCATCGAGATGTAAAAGCGTCAGACGACGTGGTGGTTTGCCAAGGTTAAAGACCTTTGCAACAGTCTCTTGTCCGCGATAGCACCCCTTATTCATATGCACCGCGATGTTGAGCACCCCTAATTCGTTAGGGATTGTTTTGGAATCACTTTCGAATCCAAAACGTGGACGACCTGCTGCAACGCGGATCGCATCCAAGGCCCATGTGCCTACTTGCATTGTGGTAAGTGCAAAATTTGCAGTCATACTCTTGATCTCTGCGCGCGGCACGAGCGCATAAGGTCCGCCTATTTCATCTGTAGCGCCTGGTGCGCGGAAGAGAGCTACCTGTGAGGAGGCATCTGTAACCTCCAGGCGCAACATGAATTTCATGGAATTTAAAAAGTTAATCAAGGGTTCGGCGGATGCAATCTCAGTAAAGAGGTAGAGCGAATCACCATCATCAACTATTAATAAGGGAAATTCCAGATGTCCTTGTGGATCGAGGATGTATCCGCTCTTCCATTCCCCCGGTTGCAAATTCTCGACATCTTGAGTGCAGAGCGAGTGGATCCAAGTCAGTCGATCTGCGCCGCTAATTGTTATTGCAGGAAGGTGACTTAAATCTGCAAATCCCTTCCCTGCCTCTAGCGCGCGCTGCTCTTTTACCGGTTCACCAAAGTGCCAGATAGCACCATTATCTGGGCCGCCTTCAACTAATACTGCGCTCATGATCCGTCGGAGCAGTTAATGCATTTCCCATAGAGCGAAAAGTGGGTGACATCGGTCTTAAATCCGTAGTCATCAGCGAGTGCATTAACGAAGGTCGCCGCAGTTTCAATCGGCGCTTCACCGATGCTTCCGCACTTACCGCAGACTAGGTGGAGGTGGTTTAACTCCTCTGCCGCGTGATAGGTCGCGCCGCCATGTCCGAAATGGCTATGCAGTACAAGCCCAACATTTTCGAGAGTCTCTAGATTTCGGTAGACCGTTGACAGATTGATGCTGGGATGAGTTCGGTGAATGTACTCAGCAATCTCCTCTGGCGTGGCATGCCCAAGAGCGCGGACAGCGGTGAAAACCAACTCACGCTGGGGGGTAAGGCGCAGGCCTCGCTCTCGGAGCTCTTCTCTCATGGGATAAGAATAGAGCGAAATTCTTACTTCTACTGCACGCTAGCGGGAGTATTCGCTACCGCTTCGTGGCTACCCTTAAATACGCGAGCAAACACGAGATAGACCTTGCAGCCAAGGCAGAAGTTGAAAGCTGCATTAAGGAACGCTGCTGCAAGTGCGAATGCAATCGCGAGTGTGAATAGGAGAGAGACGCCGCTTGCTGCACCAGCAAGGGCCGCCGCACCAAAGAGGAAACCAACTGCTTGAGCAAATCGTGGGGGACGCTCATCCTCAAAAGTAGGCGATGACTTAAGTCGCGGTTTTACAACTGCGCGAAAGACCGATGCGTAAGGGGTTCGTGCTGGACCAAAACCTGCACCAATCGCGAATACCGCAGTTTGCCATAGGGCAAGAATCCACGATTCGGTCGCAAACGTCAGCGCCAACACAAAAGTAGTGAGTAGCGCGCCAAATCGTGCGCCACGTACATCAATCTGCTTAGACATATCTCTCTCCTAAAATTAGTTTTGGGACGGGGCCACTAACGCGGGCAACGCGACAATCAAAGAAGATTGTTTAGGATTAAGAAAGACAGCGCGAAGAGGTAACGCGACCGTAATCGATCGTACGTCGCTTGATTAACGACACCTCTATTTTCGCGAACATGGTGCTAAGGATAATAGCCAAAAAGCGAGAGTGCGAATTGCAAGTGATTCGCGATAAGTCAGGAGCGCTCTGGCCACCGTACTGACCAGGTACTTTCTTCGTGGCGATTGACGACCCAACAGCCATACTCAGCGAGCTCTCGTTTGAGAAACCAGGGGGCGCCATCGCGACCGGCAACCATCAGAGCGGTCGCGAGCGCATCAGCGAGCCCGCCATCAGGTCCATAAACCGAGGTAGCTAATGCACCGGCCGCGCTTACACCACTTGAAACTCCACTGCTTGCTACAGCGCCATCGCGTATCGGAATCACCGCCGCAATTCGACCCGCGCGCTTGGGATGTTGAATTCCGATCATCCACGGTTTCTCATCATCCATTCCGCCGCGCAACGTGATGTCTCCTCCAGCATTTATATGTAATCGCGTGATCCCTAACTTTTCGCCCATCAGCGCAATCTGATCGGCTGCCCATCCTTTGATATAGCCCGATGGATCAAAACCACCTAATCGTTCGTGAAATGGATTAAATGCTCCATCTGTGAGATCACGCGCTTGCTCACATAATTTCCAAATCCGTTGAACGGGTTCAGAAGAATCTGCAATCAGTAAATCGCCACATCGTAACTTTGAAATTTCAGAACTTTCTTTATATGTCGAGAATAATTCATCTATTTCATGAACAAAAGAGATTGCTTGCTCCAAGAAAGCTCTCTCAACGTTTTGAGAGATGTTCTGATCAGGAACATGAAACGAGACGACCGTTCCCCACACTTCTTCGTTGTGGAACATTAATGTAGAGCATCAAGTGATGCCAGAACCTGAGCTTTGCGTGGTGCGCCAACGGCACGCGCGATCTCAAAGCCCTGGCTATCGAGAATGAGGGTGGTTGGAGTTGAGAGCACGCCCACTTTTCGCACCAGAGCCAACTCATGTTCAGCATCTACATCTATATGTCTGACTCCAGAGGTCGATGCTGCGACCTCACCAAGGATCACTCGAGTGGCGCGGCATGGAGTACAGAAGGCTGAAGAGAATTGGACAAGGGTGGCCCGCTCACCCAAGGGTCCGATTTCCGATGGCTCCAGGCGGAGTCTGCGCTCTGCTTCGCCATGGGATTTCACCCGCCCATCGCGATGGCGATACCAATATCCATAGCTTGTGGCCAAGAGCAGGACCACCCCGAGTACCACCAAGTTCTCCACGAGAGTATTCTCCCACTATGGCGAAGCTCCTCTTACTCACCAACTCTCGCCACTCCAGCGCGGAGGTTCTCCCCTCCCTTGCGCTCCTGCAACATCAGGTGCGAATTCTCCCCGCAGAGGTATCAGTCCTGGTTGATGCGCCCTCAATTGATTTACTTCTTGTCGATGCGCGGCGGGATCTTGGTGCGATGAAAAATCTCACCCGACTACTCACCTCAACTGGAGTTGGTGCGCCAGTTGTAGTTGTCGTGACTGAGGGCGGTTTACCCGCGCTCACCTCTGAGTGGGGCGCTGATGATTGCATCCTGGATTCAGCTGGACCTGCAGAGGTAGATGCGCGGATTCGACTTGCCATTACCCGTTATAAGGAGGCGCTCGATGCGCGAAACTCATCCGGCAGTAGTAACGAGATTCGCTCGGGCGAGGTTGCAATTGATGAGCACTCCTACACCGCGCGGGTCAAAGGGCGAGCGCTGGACTTAACGTACAAAGAGTTCGAATTGCTCAAGTACCTCGCGCAACATCCAGGGCGGGTTTTTACTCGAGCTCAACTCCTGCAAGAGGTCTGGGGTTATGACTATTTTGGCGGAACTCGGACTGTCGATGTCCATATTAGGCGGCTTCGGGCGAAATTAGGCCCCGAATTTGAAGCGATGATCAGCACGGTGCGCCATGTCGGGTATCGATTTAACGCGGCGGGTACCGAAAACCTTACGGGCATTCTCGATTAATACCCCCCGAGAGTAGACTTTTTCTATCGGGTCCTCCCGCCCGACGGATTAACCGATGGAGGAAATGTGAAGAAAAAAATTCTCGTTGCCCTCGGAGTCGCCTCACTCTTAGGTGGCGTCATCTCTGTAGCAACAACCGCTAACGCGGCAAATGATCCTTTAGTAAGTGGCCCATGGCCAGCATGTTCCTCGCCAACATCATTCTTCTGTGTTGAAAGCGTCTCAGTTGATGATGGACGTGGCACCGTCGCTAACCTCCAATGGGTTGCTAGCGGAACTGCAAATCCAACCGATGCTCCTGCTGCTGCACCGGCAGCATCACCGGCAGCATCACCGGCGGCATCCCCCACTGCTGCTAATCCGGCTGCATCACCTGCTGCTTCACCTGCTGCTTCACCAGCCGCTGCGCCAGCTCCTGCACCTGCAGTTGTTGCACCAGAAGTTGAGACTGTGGCGAGCACCGTGACCAAGCCGGGTCGATGGACATCGACTAATTGGAATTCGGCACGATTTGGCGTGAAGGGTTACGACGGAGTATTCATTAATGCTCGTCCAACTTTTAGTAACTCATCCAATCTCTGGACCACAATCGAACCAGTCTTCGTCAATCCAGCAGATAACAAGACCTTCCTTGCCAATAACAAGGCTTCTGGAAAGAACGCCAGCCTCGATATTGATACCAACTTCACTGTGAAGATTCGTGTGAAATCGAACTACTCACCCAATGTCACTCTTGGCGCAGGCGCAGGTATGACAGTGAAAACAACAGAGGGAACTGGTTACCGCGTAATCACACTCGTGGGTAAGCCAGTCAATGTCGCATTTGCATCAGACTCCAAGGAATGCAAAGGGGAGACCGGAAAGGCAACCTCCAAGTACGCAACGATGCAGGCAATCTCCTTCACTGAGTTTGGAATCGATGGAGTATCCAATGACATCATCGTTCTCTCTGATGGTCTCTGCAAACTCTCTAGCCCAGTGTGGAATGCTGCTGACAAGTCATTCGTCTTCACCGCGGCAGCGCCTCACTTTGATGTCGATGGAAAGACTGTGAATCGTGGTTTCTACCGCGCTTACATTCCATTCCAAGATGCCAAGACTCTCTGGGGACTTCAGAATCCAAATGATGCTGCCAAAGCGCTAGAACTCTCAGTGACAACTGAAGAGGCAACTGGTGAGCAAGTTGTCTCGAGCGCAAATATCGCCGCAAAGAACAACGTTATCAGCATCGAGTATGAGGGCTTTCAATATTCACAACCGAAGCTCTCGGTAAAGATGAAAAAGGATTACAAGCCAACTGCTGCAGCAGTCGTCAAGGCTCCTGCCGCAAAGAAGACAATCACCTGCGTAAAAGGAAAGATCACCAAGAAGGTTACAACAGCGGCTTGCCCTGCTGGCTTCAAAAAGAAGTAACAACAAGACCACATCGGTTATGAGGAGAGCCGGCACCTTTCAACAGGTGCCGGTTTTTCTTTTCGTTATTACAGCATTGCTGCAGCATTAACTCCTGATACACAAATCGCTTCCGCAATAGATGGACATCGCTCTGGTTTTTCGCGTCGTTCTATTCGAGTGGCTTAAAATCTACTAACAGACTGGAACGACATCCTCGA
>Ga0208048_1000190_pt1 | contig 32552 bp, 36 predicted proteins | sample Malawi_45m_30L_FD_184163 | JGI IMG/M metagenome (GOLD analysis project Ga0208048, IMG submission 184163) | Freshwater microbial communities from Lake Malawi, Central Region, Malawi to study Microbial Dark Matter (Phase II) - Malawi_45m_30L... | ecosystem: Environmental > Aquatic > Freshwater >...
GCCAGGGCTAGGGCTAGGCCAGGGCTAGGGCTAGGCCAATCAGTGCCTTGCTCAACCCTGCCCAAGCCCTGGCTCTAATCCTGGCCCTACTCAGAGTTCTCCCGGCTGCTTTCCTTCCGGCTCCTTGAGCTGGTCGCCCCAACCGAGGATGCGCGCCTGGGCGCCGTGATGCTCGGCCTTGGTCCTGTCGCCTCGCTCCATCCAGATACGGGACATCGAAGTATGGACATGGATGTCCTTCGGACGCAGCACGAGGGCCTGCTCGCCGGCGGCGAGGGCTTCGTCGAACTGACGCGCGGCGAAGTGCACCTCGGCCTTGGCCAGCCAAGCCTCGAAGCAGGCCGGGTCGGCTTTGACCGCTTCCGTCAGCTTCGCGAGGGCGCCGGCCTCGTCGCCGACCGCGAAGTCGAACGACGCCGCTTCCGCCAAGGCCAGGGCGCGCGCTGAGGGCGTAGGATCGGGCATGCGGACACCGTGCGAGGAGCCCGCGGCATCGCAAGCGCTCCTTTCACGCTTGGAAAGGGCCCGAGGGGGTCGCAACTTACCCGCATCATGGATCCTCGCTACGGAAAGCTCGCCGACGTGCTCTGCGGTTTCTCGACCCGTCTCAAGAAGGGGGAGAACGTGCTCATCGACGCCCACGACGTCCCCGAGGACTTCGTCATCGCCCTCATCCGGGCCGCCCGCGAACGCGGCGCCATCCCGATGGTCAACCTCCACAAGGCCCGCGTCGGCCGCGAGATGGTCAAGGGCGGCACGAAGGAACAGTTCAAGCTGGCCGCCGACCACGAGCTCGCCCGCATGAAGAAGATGCAGGCCTACATCGCCGTGCGCGGCTCGGACAACATCTTCGAAGGCAGCGACATCCCGGCCGCCCAGGCCAAGCTCAACGGCGAGATCATGCGCCCGGTCCTCGACCACCGGGTCAACAAGACCAAGTGGGTCGTGCTCCGCTGGCCGACCTCCTCCATGGCCCAGCAGGCCAAGATGAGCACCGAAGGGTTCGCCGACTTCTACTTCCGCGTCTGCACGCTCGACTACTCCCGCATGATCCCGGGCATGGAAGCCCTCAAGCAGGCCATGATGAAGACCGACGAGGTCCGCATCGTCGGCCCGGGCACCGACCTGAAGTTCCACATCAAGGGCATGAACGCCATCCCCTGCGGCGGCGAATACAACATCCCTGACGGCGAGGTCTTCACCGCCCCGATCAAGGATTCCGTCAACGGCGTGCTGCAGTACAACTGCGCCACCATCTACCAGGGCGTCTCGTTCGAGAACATCCGCCTCGTGTTCCGCAAGGGCAAGATCGTCGAGGCCACTTCCAACAACACCAAGCGACTGAACGAAATCCTCGATACCGACGGCGGCGCCCGCTTCATCGGCGAGTTCGCCATCGCCTTCAATCCGCACATCCTCAGCCCGATGCAGGACATCCTGTTCGACGAGAAGATCGCGGGCTCCTTCCACTTCACGCCCGGCAAGTGCTACGAGACCACCGACAACGGCAACCACTCGTCCGTCCACTGGGACATGGTCTGCATCCAGCGCCCCGAATACGGCGGCGGTGAGATCCGTTTCGACGGCCAGGTGATCCGCAAAGACGGCCTTTTCCTTCCCAAGCCTCTCCAGAAATTGAATCCCTCCTACCTCCTCGGTAAGGCCAAATAACATGGCCGCCCCCAAAAAGCCGAAGAACGCCCAGCCCAGGCGTCTCGGCTCCCGTCCGCAGGCCCGCACGGCCAAGGCGCTCAAGCGGAGGGCCAAGCCCGCCCCGCACGTGCCCTACGGCGCCCGTCCGGCCAAGGCGCCCGTCGAGGAGGCCCGTCCGGACGAGATCTTCAAGACCCGCATCCCGGGCGAATTCGAACCCGCCCGCGCCGACAAGATCATCGCCACGCTGCTCGGAGGAGTCAGCCGCTCCCGCGTGCAGAAGGCCCTCGACCTCGGCATGGTGAAGGTCAACGGCCAGCCGGCGAACTGCCGCACGGTGCTCAATCCCGGCGACGCCATCGAGGTCGCCCTGCCCTCCCCCGGCGAGCCCACGGCCCGTCCGTTCAAGATGGCCCTCGAGGTCCTCTTCGAGGACGCGCACCTCATCGCCGTCAACAAGCCCGCCGGCCTCCTCACGCACCCTGTGCAAGGTTCCGACGAGGTCTCCGTCGTCCATGGCCTACTGCACCACACCAAGGGCAAGCTCGCCCCGGCCGGCGGCGCGCCCCGGCCCGGCGTCGTGCACCGTCTCGACCGCGAGACCTCCGGCGTCATCGTGCTCGCGAAGACCGACAAGGCCTACCACGCGCTCGTCGCGCAGTTCGCCGAACGCACGGCCCAGAAGGAATACCTCGCCCTCGTCGACAAGGCCCCGCGTCTCCTCTCCGGCGTCATCAACGCCAACATCGACCGCCACCGCACCGTCCGGGTGCGCATGGCCGTCCGCGAAGATGGCCGCGAAGCCGTCACCGACTGGCGCGTGGAAGAGAAATACGGCGAACAGGCCGCGCTCGTCCGCACCTACCCGCGCACCGGCCGCACGCACCAGATCCGCGTGCACCTCGCGCACATCGCGCACCCGATCCTCGGCGACCGCACCTACGGCAAGTTCGACGTCCCCGCCTTCACCGGCTGGCCGATGCCCCGCGTGATGCTGCACGCCCACAAGCTGACCCTGAAGCACCCGCAGACCGGCAAGCCGCTCACGATCACCGTCGAGCCGCCCAAGGACTTCCAGGAGCTCAAGGAATGGCTGGCCGAGAAGTTCGGACGTAAGTCTTACCTGCTGCCCGCGTAGGGGGTTTAAGCGGTCGGCGGTTTGCGGTTGGCGATTGGGAGCAGCCATGGAGACATGCTGACCTAGGGTGGGGCGTGATACCCATCGCGTCCTCGCGCACTCGCGCCCTCCGGTCCTCGTCTAGTATCCCTTCTGCCCGGGCTTGAGCAGTTTGGTCGGGGCTTTCCAGTCGGCGGGCAGGAGCTTCGCGGCGGTCAGCGGGTCGTTGTCGCCGTCGGCTTTCATCTCGGTCGCCAGTTTGGCGAGCATGACCTGGATACGTTCAGCATGCACTGGGAGCGTCGACAGGTCCTTGGTCTCGTGAGGGTCGTTCTGCAGGTCGAAGAGCTGGGTGCGGTCGACATGCGGGTAGCGGATGAGCTTCCAGCGTCCGTCATTGAGCGCCTTCTGGATGCTCCTGTAACCGAACATCAGGAACGGGCGGGCGGGCTGGCTCGGATCCTTCAGCACGGCGGCGAACTCGCGTCCGTTGGAGCCCGACGGCGTGGCGACGCCGCAGAGCTTACCGAGCGTGGGCAGGACGTCGAAGAGGTAGCACATCGCCTCGCTGCGCTGATCGGCGGCGATACCGGGCCCGGCCATGATCAGCGGCACGCGCATCGAATGCTCGTAAAGGTTCTGCTTGCCGATGAGGCCGTGCGAACCGCGGGCGACGCCGGAATCTGCGGCGAAGACGATGATCGTATTGGCGGCGTAAGGCGAAGCATCGACGGCGTCGAGGACGCGGCCGACCTGGACGTCGAGGAAAGAGACATAACGATAATACTCGGCCAGCATCGCCTGGATGTCGGCCTGCTTCCGGGGCCAGGGCAGCAGCTGCTCATCGCGGATGACCATCTCGCCGTTGTCGAACGGGTGCTGCGGCAGGAAGTTCGGCGGCAGCGGGATCGAAGCCGGGGCATAATCGATCGGGAACCCTTCCGGCACGATGTGCGGGTCATGCGGGCCGTCGAAGGCGAGATACGAGAAGAACGGCTGCTTGCCGTCCTGCGACTTAAGGAACGCCAACGTCTCGTCGGTGGCCTCTTCGCAGAGGTGCTTCGGACCGACCTTGCCCGGCGTGAGCTTGCCGGTCGGCAGTAGGTCGCTGGTCGGCGCCTTGAGCGGGTTCACCATCCCGCCGACGAAGAGCGCCTTGGCCTGCCGGAAGGATTTAGCGATCCCCGGCAGCCCGTTATGCCACTTGCCCGTGGCGAAAGTCGCGTAGCCCGCCGCCCCGAAGGCGCTGGGCCAGGTCGGGTGCTTCAGCAGCTTCTCGTCGATCTGCGCCAACGAACGACCCGAGAGCAGCATCGCCCGCGAAGGTACGCAGGTCGCGCCTTGGTTGCCGCCCTGCATGTAGGCGCGCGTGAAAGCCACGCCGCGTTTAACGAGCCGATCGAGATTCGGGGTCTTGATGACCGGATTACCCAGGGCCGCGATGGTGTCGGCCCGTTGGTCGTCAGCGAAGATGAAGACGACGTTCGGCGGCTGGGCGGCGGTCAGGGATACGGCCGTGACCAGCAGCGCTAAGCAGAGACGGGGCAGGCTCATGGGCCCATCCAAGCCCGTCCGCCCAGGGAAGGCAACCCGCGTTCAGGCGTTGAAACCGTGGTGCCCGTCCTGCTTGCGGTGCTCGGGCATGTCCGGCTCCACATGGACCAGCACCGAGACCACCTCGGGGTGGGACTTCAGGATATCGGCCTTGATCCGGCCCGCGATGGCATGCCCTTCGGCCACCGTGGCGGTCTCGACCACCTGCAGGTGGAAATCGATCTCGAAGCGATCGCCCAGACGACGGGCCCGGAAGGCGTGGAATCCCTTGGCGCCCGGCACGGCCAGGATGTGCTCGCTGAGGTCGTGCAGCACGTGCGCGGCCGGAGCGGTATCGAGGAGATCTACGCAGGCGCCCTTGAAGAGCTTGATCCCCTCGGCGCCGAGCCAGCCGGCAAGGACGAGGCCGACGACCTTATCGAGGACGCTCCACCCGGGCGAGAGATTGGCCACGACGACGGCCACGAGGGCCAGCAAAGAGGCGATGGCGTCGGCGCGGTGGTCCATCGCGTTGGCCATGAGCAGACGCGAGCCGAGACGTTCGGCCTGACGGCGCGCATACTGGTAGAAGCCCTCCTTGATGAGCAAGGCGGCGCCGGCGACCCAGGCGGCGGCGATGCCCGGCGTGGCGGTGGCGACGCCGTCGGCGAGGGCGGCCACCGATTGCCAGGCAAGACCGAGGCAGAAGATCAGCACCAACGCGGAGATGAACATCGTCGCCAAGGTCGCGAAGCGATGGTGGCCGTAAGGATGATCGTCATCCTTGGGCAGATGGGCGAACTTCAGTCCGATGATCGCGGCGATATCGCTCGCGATATCGACTAGGGAATGGATGCCATCGGCGACGAGGGCCTGCGAGGAGGCCAGCAGCCCGACGCTGAGCTTGGCGGCCGCCAAGAGGACGTTGACCGCCAGGCTCAGCGCCACGGTCAGCCCCCCTTCACGCTGCAGCGTCGTGCTCATTTCGGCGAATTGGCCTTAATCAGCTCCGCTTCGGCCTGCCAGTCGATTCGGACCAGATGGGCGTCGGCCACGGCGGGGTGCCCCTTCAGTTCCTGGACCAAGGCTTCGAGCTTCCCCCACGGGGCACCGCCGGGCAGTTTGCGCCAAGCATCGAGGCGGAGGAGGGCCTCCTCATGACCAGACCAAGTGGTGGCGACGTCTCCGGACTGCAGGGTGACTTCGGCGGCCTGGTGACCGGGCTTCAGTTTCAGGGCAATGCGGTCGGCGAAAGCGAAGTCATAGGATGCCACCGGACCAGCCTCGGCCAGAGCCACACCCGCGGCGTAGGTCTCCTTGATGAGGATGTGCTCCTCGGGGAGCTCCTTGCCTTCGGGCGAATACCGACGGGACCCGCCGGTGACGAGCATGCGGACCTTGCCGCCGTCCTTGGCTTCCGCGACCTGCTCGAAGAGCACGTAACGTCCGTAGAAGCCCCGCTGGGTCACGGCATAGTCATACATCATCGGGGCCATGCTGAGGGAGGAGCGGACCGCCCGGAGCTGGTTCTTCTTCTCACCGCCGCAGGACTTCCCGCCGAGCAGGAGGACGACGCCCAGCAAGGCGCCGACCAGGAAGATGACGAAACGTTCGCGCTGACCCATGCCCCGACATCAGCCGAGTAAACCCGCCGGGGCAAGGAGAAGCCTCCGGCGGTGCGTTTGGCGTTGGAAAATCACCTGCGGACGCCAAAACAGCCTCATGCTCCAGGCCACCGTCGAGATCCGCGTCCGCTTCGCCGAGACCGATGCGATGGGCGTCGCCTACCATGGGAATTACCTCCCTTGGTTCGAGATGGCCCGCGTCGCCCTGCTCGACCAGCTCGGCACCCCCTACCGCGAACTCGAACAACAGGGCTTCCTGCTCCCGGTCCTCGAGACCGGGCTGACTTACCACCGCCCTTCCCGCTTCGACGAGCGCGTACGCATCACGGTGACGCTGGCCGAGAAGCCCAAGGCCCGGCTGAAGCTCACCTACCGGGTCGAGCGCGAAGGAGAGTTGCTCGTCGAGGGCTTCACCGTCCACGCCTTCGTGAACCGCGAGTTCAAGGCCGTGCGCCCGCCCGAACACGTCGAGGCCGCGATGCGTAAAGCCTTCGGAGCCTGATTCCATGAAGATCGCCGCCGCCCCGCTGGGGCCTTTCGAAACCAACGCCTACCTCGTCGTCGCCGAGAACGGCCAGGACTGCTGCGTCATCGACGCCCCCAAGGACGCCGGCCCGCTGCTGCTCGCGGAGATCAAGAAGCAACGCCTCACCCTGACGCACCTGCTCATCACGCACGGCCATTGGGACCACATGTGCGATGGGCGCTATTTCGCCGACGCCGGCGCCAAGGTCATCGCGCACCAGGACGACCAGCAGCTCATCGAGAACATCGAAGCCTATCGCAACCGCTATCAGTCGATGATCCCGTCGCTTTCCGACGACGACTTCCGTTCGGTGAAGGTCGACCGCTGGGTGGACGACGGCGACATCGTGGAAACCTGCGGTCATAAGTTCGAGATCCGGCATGTGCCCGGCCACTGCCCCGGCAGCATCCTCTTCTACGCCGCCGACCAGAAGATCGCCTTTACCGGCGACGCCATCTTCAAGGGCTCGGTCGGTCGTACCGACCTCCCCAACGGCGACTGGAACCAGCTCCTGACCTCGATCCGGAAGCGCATCTACACCCTGCCGGACGACGTCGTGCTCCTCCCCGGCCACGGCGGCCAGACCTCGGTGGGCGTCGAGAAGCAGACCAACCCTTACGCCAAGCCCTGAGCCGCGTGCCGACGCCCTGCCCGTTCCTGCCGTCCTGCGGTCGCCCGCTCTCCTGGCGCGACCTCGACGCGCTGCGCGACGACCAAGGCCCCAAGCTGTATCGTCTCTGCCTCGAATACGGCCAGCAGCTCTGGTTGGACGACCTTCCCGCCCGCGCACTGCTCGCCGTCGACCGGGCGCTCTATTGCGATGTCCCGGACGACGCCGTGGTGTTGGCCGAATACCCCATGCCCTACCGGGCGATCGGCTGGATGGTGAAGCAGCCCGCCGACGCCTTCACCGGCAACGCACGCGTGCATTACCAGCACCTCGCGGACCGGGTGCGTGGCGAGCGGGCTGACCTGAAGAAATGGCGCGCGTGGGCCGCCTGGGCCGTCACGCGGCACGCACGGCCCGACCTCCTCGGGGACCCCAAGCACCCCGTCACCGAGCCTACCCACGCCCAGATCGATGCCGGCCTACGGACCTATGGCGTGAAAGGTGAAATCGACGAGTGGCGGCGAGCCCTCGCCGACTGATCACTTCGACACGTCGAGCACTTCGGCTTCGAGCGCGATCGTGCGACCGCCGGCGCCGCCGAGCAGCGTCTTCGCGCCAGGCTTGACCGTCACCGTCGTGTTCGTCCGGGAGACCGCGACCGTGGGCGCCGGAGCGTCCACGATGACCGCCTTGTGCAGGACCAGTTCGACCGACTGACCGAGGCGGGAGAGCGTGAGCGCCTCGCGCTTCTCGTCGTAGGACTTGAGAGTCCAGCCATCGATACGGCGTCCGAGGGGCACCCACTGGCGCTTGCCCGTGGAGTCCTCGATCGAGAAGAGCTTATCCTTGGTCAGTACGCCGTGGAAGAAGGGCAGATTGCCTTTCGGACGGGCCGGAGCGGCCGGGGCGACGGGAGCCGTCGGCACGGCGGCGGGCGCCGGCGGGGCCTCGCGGGATTCGGCGACGGCTTCGAGCGTGAGCGTGCCGTCCGGATTGACCTTCGGAGTGACCGTGAAGACCACGCCCTCGTCGGCTGAGCCTACGCGGATGGTGGTCTGCTTGCGGTCGACCGTGATGACGGAGGGTTCGGCGTAGACCTCAGGCTTGCCGTCCTTGTCCGGGCGCGTGAACGTCGCCTTGACCTTGAGGTGCGTCGGCACGGCGTCGTCGGCGGCGTAGGCCGTGGCGAGCAGCAGGAGGGCGGGCAAGGAGCGGAGCATGGCTTAACGGGCGACCGGCGTGGCGGAGACCGTGCCGCTGACGGAAAGTTCGAGGCCGCCGACGCCGAGGACCTTGGCGGTCTCACCGGGGCGGACCGTCACGACCGTGCTCAGTTCGCTGGCCGAAGCTTCGACCGAGGACTTGTAGAGGTGGAGTTCCTGGTGGGTCGCGCCTTGCGAGACCGTGAGGACGTTCGTCTCGACGTCGAAAGCCTCGAGTTTCCAGCCCTCGACGACCGCGCCGAGCTTGTACCAGCGGCGGGCGCTGCGGCTGTCCTGGATCGAGAAAAGCCCTTCCTTCGCGAGCACCGAGTAGAAGACCAGCGTGCCGTCATGGGCCTTGGACTCCCGCTTGCGTTCGCGTTTGGCGTCCTTGGGGTCTAGGACCTCCGCCTTGTGGCTGATCACGACACGGACCGAGATGCTGAGCATGCCGTCGGGCTGGACGGTCGGGGAGATCACCAGGTCCATCGAGGACTCCGGCTTGCCCTTGGGGTCCTTCGGATCCGGGCGGCCGGCGACGAAGACGCTGGCCTCGGAACCCGAGATCACGGAGACGGAAGGCGCCGACATCACGTCGGACTTGCCGGTCTTCGGATCGAGGTGCGAGACGGTCGTGCGGACCGTCACCGTGGGCGGCGGGGCGGGCGGGGCCGGCGTCTGGGCAGAGACCCCGAGGGACGTCAGGACACCGAGCGCGAGCAGAAGGAAGCGAGGGGCCATCGGGGTAGGCATGGTTCTATTTCCCTTATACCCCGTCGCGAGGCAAAAGGTTGCGTCTCGGGGGCCGGGCAGGCCTCAGAGGCGCTTGAAGATCAACGAGGCGTTATGGCCGCCGAAACCGAGATTGTTCGAGATCGCCACGTCCACCTTGCGGGCCTTGGCGGCGTTCGGCGTGTAATCCAGGTCGCAGTCGGGGTCCGGGTTCTCGTAATTGATCGTCGGCGGGATCATGCCCGTGTGGATGGCCATCACGCACGCGGCCGCCTCGACGCCGCCGGCGGCGCCCAGGAGGTGGCCGGTCATGGACTTGGTCGACGAGATGGAGATCTTGGGGGCGAGGTCGCCGAAGGTGCGCTTGATCGCGAGGGTCTCACAACGGTCGTTGATCGGGGTCGAGGTGCCGTGGGCGTTGATGTAGCCCACCTCGGACTTCTCGATGCCGGCCTCGGCGAGGGCGCGGGTGAGGCAGAGCGCGAGGCCCTTCCCTTCCTGGTCCTGACCGGTGATGTGGTAGGCGTCGCAGGTGGCGCCGTAGCCGGCGAGCTCGCAATAGATGCGGGCGCCGCGGGCCCGGGCGTGCTCGAGGGACTCGATCACGAGGACGCCGGCGCCTTCGCCCATCACGAAGCCGTCGCGCAGCTTGTCGAACGGACGGGAGGCCTTCTCGGGCGTGTCGTTGAAGTCGGTCGACATCGCCTTCATGTTGCAGAAGCCGGCGTAGCCGAGGCGGGTGATGGCGGCCTCGGAACCGCCGGAAAGCATGATGTCAGCGTGGCCGTCGCGGATGTGGCGCAGGGCTTCGCCGAGGGCGTGGGAGCCGGAAGCGCAGGCCGAGACGACGCCGAAGTTGACGGACTTCGCCTGAAACTCGATGGCCACGACGCCGGAGGCGATGTTGGCGATGAGCGACGGAATCGTGAAGGGCGAGACACGGGACGGACCGCGCTCGATGAGGACGCGGGCTTGGTTCTCGATGGTCTCCATGCCGCCGATGCCCGAGCCGATGATCACGCCGAAGCGGTCGGCATCGAGCTTCGTGACGTCGACGCCGGCGTCCTGGATGGCGAGGCGGGAGGCGGCGACGGCATACTGCGTGTAGCGGTCGTTACGCTTGGCCTCCTTGCCGTCCATATATTTGGCCGGGTCGAAGTCGCGGACCTCCGCGCCGACCTTGGACGGGAAGTCCGTGGGGTCGAAGCGGGTGACACGACCGATCCCGGAACGTCCCTTGATCAGGGCGTCCCAGAAGGTCGCGTTATCGTGACCGAGGGCCGACAGGGAGCCGATGCCCGTGACGACCACCCGGCGAGTTTTACGGTCGGAGCTCAAGGGGACGGGCCTACGCAAAAAGCCCGGTCTGGTTACTTGGTGGCGTGGACCTTGATGTGCTCGATGGCGTCACCAAGGGTCTTGATGCCGGCGGCCTTGTCTTCCGGGATCGTGATGCCGAACTCGTCTTCGAACGCCATGATGATCTCGACGAGGTCAAGGGAGTCGGCCTTCAGGTCGCCTTGGAAGCTAGCACCGGGGGTGAGCTGCTCCGGGGTGACGGAGAGCTGTTTGACGATGATGTCCTTGACGCGCTGTTCGATGTTTTCGGGCATAATAAAAGGCGGTTTTGGTGGGTTTTGGGTGTCAGATGGCCATGCCTCCGTCAATCGAAAAGACCTGCCCGGTGACGTAGCCCCCCTCTTCCGAGGCGAGGTAATCGACCATGGCGGCGACATCGTTGACTGAGCCAAATCGTCCCAAAGGAATGACGCTGAGAATCTTCTGCTTCACCTCGTCGGAAAGTTCGCCGGTCATGTCGGTGGTGATGAAGCCTGGGGCGACGGCGTTGGCGGTGATCGCGCGGCCGGCGAGTTCGCGGGCGAGGGTCATCGTGAGGCCGTGGAGTCCGGCCTTGGCGGCGGCGTAATTGGCCTGGCCGGCGTTGCCCTGCACGCCGGTGACGGAGGAGATGCTGATGATGCGACCCCAGCGCTTCTTGGTCATCGGGCGCACGAGGCCCTTGGTCCAGTAGAAGGCGGAGGAGAGGTTGGTGGAGATGACGTCGTTCCAATCCTGTTCGGACATCGCCATGACGAGCTTGTCGCGGGTGATGCCGGCGTTGTTGACGAGGATCTCGACGGCGCCGAACTCGGCGACGATCTGCTCGCAGGCCTTGGCGACCGCGGCGGCGTCGGAGACGTCGACCTGGAAGGCCTTGGCCTTCTGGCCCTTGGCGAGGATGTCATTGGCGACCTGCGCGCAGGTGTCGGACTTCGAGACGCAGAGCACGGTGTGACCGTGGGCGGCGAGGCGTTCCGCGATGGCCTTGCCGATGCCGCGACCGGCTCCGGTGACGAGGGCGACCCGAGGAGTGTGCGTGAGATGCATCGGGGTTTTATGTGCAAGGAAACGAGGCCTCTGGCAAGTGGCTAATGCCCCGCCGGAGATACCCTGCCCCGCCCGACGCGCTCAGTAGACGTCGCGCTGGTAGCGACCGTCCTTCTTGAACTGCTTCACCCAATCCACGGCGGCCTCGGGCGTCATGCCGCCCTGCTCGGCCACGATGGCGTGCAGCGCCGCGTCGACGTCCTTGGCCATGCGCTTGGCGTCGCCGCAGACGTAGAAATACGCGCCCTGCTGGATCCACTTCCAGAGCTCGGCGGCGTTCTCGCGCATGCGATCCTGCACGTAGACCTTGGCGGCCTGGTCGCGGGAGAAAGCCGTGTCGAGGCGCGTGAGCACGCCGGACTTCTGGTACTCGGCCCACTCGTCGGCATAGAGGAAATCGTGGTCTTTGCGCCGGTCGCCGAAGAAGAGCCAGTTCGGACCCTTGGCGCCGCGGGTGGCCCGATCCATGACGAAACTGCGGAACGGCGCGACGCCGGTGCCAGGGCCGACCATGATGACGGGGACGTTGTCGTCGGCCGGCAGGCCGAAGTGCGACTCCGCCACGAAGACCAGCAGATCGGGCTCGTTCATGCGGGCGCGGTCGGCGAGGTAGCTGGAGCAGACGCCTTCGCGCGGTCGGCCGTTGGTCTCGTAACGCACGACGGCGACGGTGAGGTGGATCTCCTGCGGATACTTCGACGGCGCGGAGGAGATCGAGTAAAGGCGCGGCATCAGCTTGCGCATGAGCTCGATGACCTCCTGCGCGGACGGGCGGGCGGACGGGTGCTCGAGGAAGAGGTCGAGGAACTCGCGCTGCTCCATCCAGGCCTTCTTCTTCTCCGGGTCGGCTTCGCCGATGGCGGCGGCGAGACGGGCCTTGTCGGCGGCGTCCGTCGCCCGGTCGTGGAGGAGTTGGGCGAACTTGTAGGTCGGGCCGTTGAGGGCGAGGCGGGTCGAGAGCGCCTGGCGGAGCGGGATCGGGGCGGCGTCCTTCGGGATGGTCACCGGTTCGTCGCCCGAGAAGCCGGCGGCCTGGAGCAAGGCGGCCACGGCCTTCGGGTCGTTGGTCGGGAAGACGCCGAGGCTGTCGCCGCACTTGTAGGTCAGGCCGCTGCCGACGAGCGAGACCGAGAAGTGCTGGGTGTCCTTCTGGCTGCCCGGCGAGCTCAGGCGACGACGGTCGACAAGGCGGGCCGGGAACGGGTTGTTCTTGTCGTGAGGGACGGACATGAAAGTACCCCGCAGGATGCCGAGCGGGGTGCTGATGCAAACCTCTTTTGCGGCGGCCTACTTCCAGACCTTCACCCAGTCGACGTCGACGTCGTCCGGCAGGCTCTTGAGGATCAGCTTCGGACGGTCCTGCTCCTCGATCCGATGGGTCAGGGAGAGCGACATGGGGCGGACGAATTCCTTCCGTTCCAGCTTGTGGACGGCCTTCCCGTCCATGTACCAGGTGAAACCCTTGTCGGTCCACAGGATGCCGTAGGTGTGGAACTTCTTGGAGATGTCCGTGAACTTACCGATCGGCTTGTCGGGCCGGAAATCCTGGAAGCCCGACTCCATGACGCCACGGGCCCAAGGGTTGATGCGCTCCTTGCCGATACCATGGAACGACGCGGTGATGCTGGGCGGCGTCTTCTCGTCGTCGGTGGAGATACGGAAGGCCCCGGCATGGCCATCGCCCGCGTGCATCCGCATGGAAGCCTCGAAATAACCGAACTGCTGGCTGAACTTCCCGCGCGTGGAGAGCGTCTGGGTCTGGATCATGTCGTCCTTGAGCTTCAGCCCGATGCGCAGGGCGCCGCCCTTGCCGGCCTTGACGAAGGTGAACAGCTCACGGGCGCCGAGGACGCTCCACTTGGTCTCGTCGAGCTTGTCGCCGTCGAAGTCATCGGAGAAGACCAGCTTCTTGCCCAGCGAGGGGTCGACGGCGAAGGCCGTCGCGCAGAAGAACAACAGGAGACAAGGGATCCGCATGGTGATTACTTCCAGATTTTGACCCAATCGACGTCCATGTCGTCCGGGAGGTCCTTCAGGATGAGCTTCGGGCGTTCCCACTCGCCGATACGGTGCGACAGACTCAGGTACATCGGCGCCGCGATCGGAGTACGGTCGACCTTGTGGATCACCTTGCCGTTGACGAGCCAAGAGAAGCCCTTCTCGGTCCAGAGGAGGCCGTAGGTATTGAACTTCTTGGAAGGCTCGCCGCCCTTGAGGATCTTCTTCCCGCTCTCGGTCGAGCGCAGGTCATGCTGGCCCCTATCGTCGAGATAGCGCGCCCAAGGTTGCAGATTGTCCTCACCCGTCCCCTCCCAGAGGACATTGATGAAGGGCGTCACCTTGTCATCGACGCCGCGCACGGACATGTTGGACGTATGGCCGGGATTGGCGTTCATGCGGATGGACGCCTCGAAATAACCGCGGACCTGCTCGTGCTTGCTGCGGATGCCGTTGGTCTGGATCATGTCCTCGCGCTTCATCAGCGTGATACGGAGGGCCTTCGACTTGCCGACGGTGACGAAGGACATCGCGGTGGGTTCGCCGAAGGTGGACCACTTCGCGGCGTCGAGGGCCGGACCATCGAACTCGTCGGAGAAAGCCAACTTCATGTTCGAAGCCGGGTTGACGGCGCCCAAGGTGGCCGTCAGGGCGAGGAAGCTGAGGAGGTTTTTCATGGGGTGGGTAAGCGAGGGGATGAGGCTCAGGGAATCTTGAAGACCTTGACCCAGTCGACCTGCATCGGCTCAGGGCCCAGCTTCGGATTCATGAAGTCCTTGAGCAGGCCGCCCTCCGGCAGCGACTGGTAGAAGTCGACATACATCGGCTCCTTCGGGATCGGCCGGGAAAGCTTATGGACCTGACGTCCTTCGACGTACCAGATGAAACTGGTGGCGGTCCACTGCAGCCCGTAGGTGAGGAATTTCTTGTAGGACTTGCCGCCGTCCATCGCGATCACCTTCTCCTTGGGCGCCAGAGGATGGGAGCCGGATTCATCGAAGAGGTTCAGGACGGGCTCGATACGGTCGGCGCCGGTGAAGACGAAATACATCGAGGCGGCGGGCGCCTTCGTCATGTTCTCGTTGCGGATGCCGAAGACCGTCCAGCCCCGGTTCTTGGACTGCACGGCGCGGATCGAAGCTTCGAAATAACCCTGCCCGTAGGTGAACTTATTGGAAGTATGGGCATGGCTTCCGTTCCAGAAGCCGGGCTTGTCCTTGGGCGTGACTTCGATCTGGAGCTTGCCATCCACGATGCGGGCCTGGCCACCGACGCTCCACTTCGCCTTGTCGAGTTCCTTGGCGTCGAAATTGTCCTCCCAGACCGGCTTCAGTCCGGCATTGGGAGCGGCGCCCAACGACAGGGCGACGAGGAGGGAGCAAAGCGGGAGGGCTTTCATGAAAGGGGGATATCTCAAGTTAATCCGGGGTCCGAGGGGAAGCAAGTTCGGGCGGCTCACTGGTAGACCTTGACCCAGTCGACGCGCATCGGTTCAGGGCCCATTTTCGGGTCTTTGAAGCTTTTGAGCAGGCCGGCCTCGGGCAGCCGGTTATGGTCCAGGGAGATATACATCGGCTTAGGGGTGGCCGGGATGGTGGGGGAAATCCGGATCGTATAGGCCAGCCGGCCGTCCACGTACCAGCGGTAGTCGTTCGGCCCCCACTGGAAACCGAAGCGGTGGAACTTCTTGGAGTAGGAGTCATCCCGGGGAACCGGGTTCTCCTTGGGGTTCAGCGAGCGCCCCCGGTCTTCGTTCCGGATATAAAGCCCCAGGCCGACGGTGTTCCCGCCGCCGTTGCTGAAGCCCATGCTCGCGGCAGGCGGCTTGTCATCTTCGTTGCCGATGCCGAAGCCGCAACCATGCCCGCCGGTCTGGACGAACATGATGGAGGCCTCGATGTAACCGGCCTTGGAGCTGTACTTACCCCGGGTGCTGACGCTCGAACCGCGCCAGAACATGGGCTTGGAGCCGGGCGTGATCTCCAAGGAAAGCTGACCGTCGACGAGGCGTACCCCATCGGCGTTGCCGATGTTCCACTTCTTCTTGTCGATTTCCTTGTCATTGAACTCGTCAGACCAGACCAGCTTGAGCGAGGTCTCCGGACCGGCCCAAAGGGAAGTCAGGCAGAGCAACAAGGCGAACAGACGCGAAGGATACACGGCAAGAAGGGGTATCTCTAAGCAAAAACCCCTAGCCCAAGGGCGCAAGCCCTAGATGCCTCCCCCGCTCAGTTCTCGAAAATCACGTCGATCTCCTTGCGGGAAAGCGGTCGGCAATCGCCTAAGGGCATCTTGCGCAGGACCAGGCCGCCGATCTGGAAACGACGCAGGGTCTTCACATGGAAGCCGAAGATCTCGAAGAGCCGGCGGATCTCGCGCTTCCGGCCTTGGTCGAGATGGACCTCGAGCTGCGTCGGATCGTCCGGGTGACGGATGAGTTTCTTGAGGCGAAGGTGCTCGCCGTCCTCCACCGCGCCCTTGAGCAGGCGCGGGGTCAGGGCCGGATCATAGTCGCGGTTCAAGGTGATCTCGTAGCGTTTGATGACCCCGCCGGAAGGATGCATGACCTTGTTGGCGAGCTCGCCGTCATTGGTCAGGATGAGCAGCCCTTCGGAGTCCTTGTCGAGGCGCCCCACGCAGAAAAGCCGGAGCGAGCCATACTCGGGCGGCACCATGTCGAAGACCGTCTGGCCGCCGTGCGAGTCGTCGTTGGTGCAGAGGTAGCCGCGCGGCTTGTTCATCATCAGCACGACCGTGCGGCCGAGCGGCCTGATATGCTGGCCCTGGCAGAGGACCGTGTCCACGGCCGGGTCGACCGGCTGGCCGGTGACGGCCACCTGCCCGTTGATCCTCACGGCCCCGGCGGCGACCAGTCGCTCCGCCTCGCGACGGGAGCAGACCCCCGCTTGGGCGAGGAACTTGTGGATACGCATGGGTCCTTCGGAGGGCACGCCCTACCCTTTGGGGCTTTTGGCCCGCAGGGCGAGACAATCATCCGGGCCGGCGGAGGACTTTTCTCGCCCTCGGCGGGGCGGTCGTCTTAGTCGTCCCCCATGCGCCTCATCGACGGAAACGCCATCGCCCAACAAGTCCTCGCGGAAGTCAAGGAACGCGTGGCCAAGCTCGCCCCGGTCGTGCCCCACGTGGCTTTCGTCCGCGTCGGCGACGATTCCGCTTCGGTCTCCTACGTCACCAAGAAGCAGAAGACCGCGGCCGAGGTCGGCATGAAGGCCTCGCTGCAGCTGTTCCCCGAGACGGTCTCCAAGGACGAGCTCTTCGCGCACCTCGACGCCCTCAACGCCGACCGCTCGGTCCACGGCATCCTGATCCAGGCCCCCCTGCCCAAGCATCTGCCCGAGACCGAGGTCTTCAACCGGGTGTCGCCCGACAAGGACGTCGACGGCTTCGGCACGCAGAGCATCGGCCGCCTCGTGCAGGAGCTGCCCGGCGCCTTCGCCGCCTGCACGCCCGCCGGCGTCGTCGAACTCCTCCGCCGCTCCGGCGTCGAGACCGCCGGCAAGCACGCCGTCGTCGTCGGCCGTTCGCTCATCGTCGGCAAGCCCGCGGCCGCCCTGCTCCTCGCCAAGGGCTGCGACTGCACCGTCACCATCGCCCACTCCCGCACCAAGGACCTGCCCGCCGTCGTGCGCCAGGCCGACATCGTCGTGGCCGCCATCGGCAAGCCGCGTTTCATCACGGCCGACATGGTCAAGCCCGGCGCGGTCGTCATCGACGTCGGCATCAACCGCGTGCCCGACGCCACCAAGAAGACCGGCACCCGCATCGTCGGCGACGTCGACTTCGACGCCGTGTCCCCGCGGTGCGCGGCCATCACTCCCGTCCCCGGCGGCGTGGGTCCGATGACCGTCGCGATGCTGATGAAGAACACGCTCGAAGCCTGCGAGCGCGCCCAAGCCCGTGGCTAACCCGCCTCCGCTCCCGCCGCCTCCCGCGGGATTCGGGTGGCGGACCTTGGCCTGCCTGGCGGACATCATCCCGCTGATGATCCTCGGCTGGGCCTTGGCCGGACTCCTCGCCGGTCCGGAAGAACTCGCCGCCCGCCAGCAGGCCGACGCCTGGACGCAGCGCTTCACCGCCCAATACGTCAAGGCGATCAAGACCGGCTCTCCTCGCGACCTGCAGCTCATCAAGGACATGGCGCTCAACCCGAAGGAAGCGGACGTCCAGGCCTTCACGACATGGTATTCTTTCCAAGGCAACGTGAGCTTCGTCACGATGCTCCTCGCGCTCGCGCTGCAGGAGTGGCTCCTCGCCGGCCGCACCCTCGGCAAGCGCATCTTCAACCTCCGGACGATCGGACTGCCCGGCACTGAAGCGCCCGGCTTCCTCCCCTCCCTGCTGCGCTCGGCCTGGAAGGCCGCCTTCTTCGCCTTGCCGAACCCGTTCTTCATCGGGCTCGGCATCGTGAACTTCCACGTGCCGCTCTTCCGCCGCGACAAGCGGGCGTGGCACGACCTCTGGACGCGCACGCAGGTCGTCGACGGCAAGGGAGACTGACCCTTCGATGCGCCTCGCCCTGCTCCTACTGACCTTGGCGAACGCGCTCGCGGCGGCGGACCTGACGTTACCACCGCTGACGGCGGGAGCCCCGCAAGCGGGCAAACGCGCCGCCGTCACGCCGACGGAATACGCCGGCACGCTGGTCCGTCATCTGATCGCCCTGCCCGATGACTGGACCCCCGACTGGCAGGCCAAGGGCAAGCGCTGGCCGGTGATCGCCGAATATACCGGCAACTATTTCCCGACCTCCGGTTCGACCGGCGAAGTCGAAGGCGCCGCGCTGGGTCACGGCGTGGCCCGCGGGCGCGCCATCTGGGTCGTGCTGCCTTATGTCGCGAAGGATCGGGCGAAGAACGAACGCACCTGGTGGGGTGACGTCGACGCCACCGTCGGCTACGCGAAGACGAACCTCCCGCGGATCTGCGCCGAGTTCGGCGGCGACCCCAGGAGGGTCGTGCTCTGCGGCTTCTCCCGCGGCGCCATCGGCGTCTCGTTCCTCGGCCTGCACGACGACGAAGTCGCCCGGCTCTGGTGCGGGCTCTGGGCCCACGATCATTTCGACGGCGCCAGGGAATGGAAGGGTCAGCCGTGGGGTTCGCCCTTGGCCCGCTATCGCGAGGAAGCCACGGTCCGCCTCCGCCGCCTCGCCGGCCGTCCCTTGCTCGTCACCCAGGCGGGCGCGGAGACGAAGGAGTTCATCGCCTCCGTCGTGCCCGCCAACGTCGACTACCTCAACGTCGACATGGCCGGGCTCTTCGGAAGCTTCCCCAACGATCTCGTGAAGCACCCGCACAACGACCGCTGGCCGCTGCGCGACGGACCCGCGACGGAGGCCGCGCGGGCGTGGTTCGCGCGCGCGACGCGGACGGAGGCGGCCGCGAAGTAAGCGGGCACGAAAAAGGCCCCGGAACGAGCCGGGGCCTTGTCAGGTCGGAGTCAGCCGGGCTCAGCCCTGGCCGCCTTCGCGGTCACCGCCGCGTTCGCGGAAGGGACGGCGCTCCGGACGGTCGCCTCGGGGGCGGTCCATCGGCTTCGGGGCGGGGGTGTATTCGCGGCCTTCCTTCTCGGCGATGGCGGCGCGGCGCGAGAGGCGCACGCGGCCCTTGTCGTCGATGCCGACGCACTTGACGATGATCTCGTCGCCGAGCTTGCAGATGTCCTCGACGCGCTCGACGCGGTGGTCGGCGAGCTCGGAGACATGCACGAGGCCTTCCTGGCCGGGGAGGCATTCGACGAAGGCGCCGAATTCCTTCACGGAGCGGATGATGCCCTTGTAGGTCTTGTTGATCTCGATCTGGGCCGAGAGGAGGTTGACCTCGTTGACCGCGCGGGCGAGGGACTCGCCGTTGGTCGCGAAGATCGTGACCCAGCCGGAGTCGTCCTGGTCGATGTCGAGCTGGCAGCCGGTGTACTCCGTGATGCGCTTGATGTTCTTGCCGCCCGGGCCGATGAGGGCGCCGATCTTGTCCGCCGGGATCTTGATGCGGTGGGTGCGGGGGGCGCAGGACTTGAGCTCGGCGCGGGTGGCGGGCATGCGCCTCGCCATGATGTCCAGGATGGCGTCACGGGCGCCCTTGTTCTGGGCGATGGCCTCCTTGGCGATGGCGATCGGCAGGCCGTGGATCTTGAGGTCGAGCTGGAAGGCGGTGATGCCTTCGCGGGTGCCGCAGATCTTGAAGTCCATGTCGCCGTAGTGGTCCTCGGCGCCGATGATGTCGGTCAGCACGCGGTGCTTCACGATCTTGCCGGCGGCGTCCTCGGTCACGAGGCCGCAGGAGATGCCGGCGACCGGGGCCTTGATGGGCACGCCGGCGTCGAGGAGCGCGAGGGTGCCGCCGCAGACGGACGCCATCGAGGTGGAGCCGTTGGACTCCATGATCTCGGAGACGAGGCGGATGGAGTACGGGAAGTCCTGCTCGGACGGCAGGACGGAGAGCAGCGAGCGCTCGGCGAGGTTGCCGTGGCCGGTCTCGCGGCGGGAGGTCATGCCGAAGCGGCCGGTCTCACCCACCGAGAAGGGCGGGAAGTTGTAGTGCAGGAGGAACGAGCGCTTGCTCGGTCCGCCGGTGATGGCGTCGACTTCCTGGGCGTCCTTGGAGGTGCCGAGGGTGGCGAGGACGAGGCCCTGGGTCTCGCCGCGCTGGAAGAGCGAGGAACCGTGGACGCGGGGCAGGACGTCGACGTCGCAGGAGATCGGACGCAGGTCCAGCGGCTTGCGGCCGTCGGCGCGCTCGCCGCTCTGGATGATGGCGTTGCGGTAGACCTTCTCCTGGAGCTTCTCGAAGGCCATCTTGATCTGGCGGGCGTCGAAGACGTCGCCGAGCTCGGCCTTGCAGGCGGCCTTGGCCTTCTCGACCACGGCCTTGACGGCGTCGCCGCGTTCCTTCTTGGAGGCGAGGAAGATCGCCTTCTGGAGCTGGTCGCCTTCGGCGGCCACGCGTTCGCAGATGGCGAGGGCCTTCGGCTCGCAGACGACGAGCGGGAAGACGCGCTTGGCCTTGGAATACGTCGCGGCCAGCTTGCGCTGGGCGGCGATGATCGGCTGGATGGCTTTCTGGGAGTACTCGAGGGCGGCGATGAAGTCGGCTTCGGGGAGCTGGTCGGCCGAGCCTTCGATCATCATCATGTCGTTCTCGTTGCCGACGTAGATGAGGTCCAGGTCGGACTCATACTGCTGCTCGTGGGTCGGGTTGACGACGAACTGGCCGTTGACGCGGCCGAGGCGGATGCCGGCGATCGGTCCGTTCCACGGGATGTCGGAGCAGAGGAGCGCGGCGGAGGCGCCGTTCACCATCAGCACGTCGGAATCGTTGATCTGGTCGGCCGAGAGGAGGAGGCCGATGACCTGGACTTCGTTGAGGAAGCCTTCGGGGAAGAGCGGCCGGAGGGGACGGTCGCAGAGGCGCGAGGTCAGGATCTCCTTGTCGGAAGGCTTGCCTTCGCGTCGGAAGTAGCTGCCCGGGAAACGGCCGGCCGCCGCGAACTTCTCGCGGTAGTCGACGGTCAGGGGGAAGAAGTCCTGGTCGGGGGAACGCAGGTCTTCGGCGGCGGTGGCCGACACGAAGAGCGTGGTCTCGCCTTTGCTGATGGTGACCGCGCCGTTGGCGAGGCGGGCGATGGAGCCCGTGCTGATCGTGATCCCGAGTTCGTCGATGGTCACGGAGTGTTTCTGTTTCATGGTGTGTTTTTGCTTGGTGCGTTGTGCCGGGCGGGAGTGCCCGGCGGGTTTTGGTTGGGTGGGGAAAAAGCGGACGTCCCAGCCTAGGCTGGGACGCTCGGTGAACAAAAGCGCCCGGGGGCGCCGTTCACTTGCGGAGGTTGAGCTTGGCGAGGAGCGCGTTGTAGCGGTCCAAGTCGCTCGACTTCAGGTATGCGAGGAGCTTGCGACGGCGGTTCGTCAGCATGATCAGGCCGCGACGGGAGTGGAAATCCTTGCGGTGGGTGCGCAGGTGCTCGGTCAGGTGGGTGACCCGGGCGGTGATGAGGGCGACCTGGACTTCCGGGGAACCTGTGTCCTTGGCGTCCTGCTGGTGCTTCTTGATGACTTCGGACTTATTGACCGACATGGGGGTGGTTAGTTTTGGTTTGAGGATGGCCGACTTGGGAGAGATTCCCGAAAACCCCGCCGTCCGGCCGGGCTCTCCGTCTGTAACAGGCTTGCGCCCGCCGACCAGCGTGAGAAGGGCTCCGCCCCTCTCCCTAACGAAGTTGACCCATGGAAATGACGGACCGAAAGGGGGTTAGCAAGAAGGAATTGCCATGCCCGCCTGGGGTTTACGAGGAAATATAAGCCTGTTTTCCGTCAGTTAGGAAGATCCAACCAATAGATGTCTTCCTGATTCCTGCGGATCGACGGGAAATGCCAACCCCTTGGCTCGGGAATGATTTCCGAAAGGTCGAAAACCTGAACCGACTTAGGCAAAGGCGCGAAGAGCAAGGTGAACCGATAGGGTCGGCCGAAGGGCACCCTCGTCCAATCCGGGTAGAGCGAGATGTTCTCGTAGCCGATCATTGGGCTGGTGTGCGTGGAGTCACGATCGAGGAGGAAGGTGCTCTGCCAGATACGCAGCGCGTGGGAGTAATGCGGAGCGCAGCGCACATGCACGACGACCGGCTCCATCGGGCGGACTTCCGCCGCCACTTCCGGGAGAGGAAGGACGACCGGCACAGGCGACTGGGGAGACGGGCTCATCGGTCTCATATGATGCCCGGCGGAGCAAGGACGACAAGCCGCGGCTTATTAGTCCGTTGACTCCCCTGCCCCGCCTTAGCGTCATAGCAGGCATGGATTCCGGCCCTGAAGACCATCCCCGCCTCACCGGCGCCGAGCGCGGTAAACTGCGCAGCCTCGCGCAGACGCTCGATCCGAAGGTGTTCGTCGGCAAGGCCGGCGTGAACGCCGGCATCGCCAAGCTGCTGACGGACGCCTTCCGCAACGCCGATCTCGTGAAAGTCCGCTTCACCGCGGAACGCGAGGAGATGGACCAGCAGGCCGAGGAGCTCGCCCGCCTCTCCGGCAGCGAGGTCATCGGCAGCGTCGGCCGCACGGCGACGTTCTTCAAGCTCGGCGCCGAGGCCGAGTAAGCCATGGACGCCTCGCTGTTCCAGTCACGGCACGAGGCCTTCATCACGCAGGCGGAGGCCGCGCTGCGCAGGCTGACCCCCGCGGCGACCGTCCGCCCCGCACGCCTGCACGGCGCGATGCGCTACTCTCTCGAGGCCGGGGGCAAACGCCTCCGCCCGGTGCTCTGCCTGGCCTCGGCCGTCGCCTTCGACCCGGGGGCCGACGCCGCCCACGCCGCCGTGGCGCTGGAGTGCGTCCACGCCTATTCGCTGATCCACGACGACCTGCCGTGCATGGACGACTCCGACCTGCGCCGGGGTCGCCCTTCGTGCCACAAGGCCTTCGACGAGGCAACCGCCCTGCTCGCCGGCGACGCCCTCCAGCCGCTGGCCTTCGAACTCCTCGCCGTCGGCTACGCCGACCGGCCCGCCCTCGCCACCGCCCTCGTGCGTGAACTCGCCGTCACGGCGGGGTCGACGCTGCTCGTCGGCGGACAGACCGAGGACATGGGCGGACTCGCCGCGGACGCGACGGACGAACGCCTGCAATTCATCCTGCTCGGCAAGACCGCCGCGATGCTCAGCGCCTCCTTCGCCATGGGCGCGCTGGTCGGCGGCGCGTCCGCCGCCGACGTCGAACATTTCCGCCGCGCCGGTCGCGCCGCCGGCGTCGCCTTCCAGCTCGTCGACGACCTGCTCGACCTCACCGCGGACGCCGCCGAGCTGGGCAAGCCCGTCGGTGCCGACGCGCAGAACGGCAAATTCACTTACGCCGGCCTGCACGGCGTCGCGGCGACGAAGCGGCGCGTCGCGGAGCTGACCGACGAGGCCGTCACGCACCTGCGGGCGACCCGGAGAGACACCGCCTTCCTCGTCGAACTGGTCAGCCGAATGGCCGCGCGCCGCACCTGATCAGTCGTCGAGCCGCCGGCCGCGTGACGGCAGCTGCGAGGGGCAGCAAACCGTAGCAGGTGCCGATCCAAAGGCGCCAGGAGAAGGCATGGATGAGCGGCGGGACGACGAAGATCGCGCCCACCTCAAGGCGGACGGCCCAGCCGCCGCCAATCCACCCCTGGCGATAGGCGGCGGGCACCGCCGGCAGCACGCCGACGGCGGTCAGGCCGTGGTTCCAGACGATGACTCCGAAGATCAAGCCCTCCTTGCGCCGCAGCGTCATGCCGCAGCCTGCGCAAAGCGTCGGCGGGTCCCAGAGACGCGCGAACCGCCCCGTCCGGTCCTCGGCGGCGCGGAGGAACCGGCCGCAATCCGGACGACGCCCGCAGGCTGATTGCCGGAAGATATCCGCGCGGAAGGCCAGGCCGAAACCCTGTCCGACCCGACCGGGGTGGCGAGCCAAGCAAAAGGCCGGCCACCTCGCGGCGACCGGCCTTGATGGTCCGGGGCTCGGCGCGGATTACTCGGCGGCGGTCTCACCCACCTGGAAGCGGGTGAAGCGGGCGATCGAGACTTCTTCGCCGACCTTGGTCTTGGTGGCGGCGACGAGGGCCTGGATCCTCTGCTCGGGGTCGCGGAAGTAAGCCTGTTCGAGGAGGCAGGAGTCGGCGAAGAACTTGTCGACGCGGCCGGAGACGATCTTCTCCATGTTGGAGAGCTGGCCCTTCTTGCGGCCTTCGGCGGCGACGACCTGCTTCTCGCCCACGGCGATGCGCTTCTCGAGCTCGGCGACGGCTTCGACGTTGTTCACGGCCATCTGCTCGGTGAGCTGTCCCTTGTAGTCCACGACGATGCGCCTGGCCTCCTCGATGGCCTTGTCGGCCTCGGACTTGGTGAACTCGGCGGCGATCTCCCGCTCCTTGGCGACGACGGCGGCGGAGACGTCCTCGCGACGGACGTAGCGCGCGTTGTTGGCGACCACCTGCATCGCGAGCTGGCGGGCCAGTTCGGCGACTTCCGGATTGGCGGCGGCGGCCTCGGTCTTTAGCCCCAGTTCGAGGAGGACGGCGATCTTGGCGCCGGTGTGGACGTAGGCGGAGACGCGGCCCACGCCGCTGGCTTCGAACTTCAGGACGCGGGAGACCTTGAGGTTCTCGCCGATCTTGAGCACTTGGTCGTTCAGGTAATCGTTCACCTTGCGGGACTTGTCGGCATGGTAAGCCTGCTCGAGGAGACCCTCGACGCCGTTGGCGGCGGCCTGGCCCACGAGTTCCTTGGCGAGGGCCACGAAGGCCTCGTTCTTGGCGACGAAGTCGGTCTCGCAGTTCAGCTCGAGGAGGGTCGCGGCGCGGCCGTCCGCGGACACGTTGACGGCGAGGATACCCTCGCTCGCCTTGCGGTCGGCCTTCTTGTTGCGGGTCGCGACGCCCTTGATGCGGAGGATCTCGACCGCCTTCTCCATGTCGCCGGCGGCCTCGGTCAGGGCCTTCTTGCAATCCATCAGACCCGCGCCGGTGCGCTGGCGCAAATCGTTGACCGTCTGGGCGGTGATAGCGGACATGGTCGAATTACTTGGACTTGCGAGAGGACAGTCGCTTGGCGGGGGCGGCGCCTTCGACCGGATCGGCGCCTTCGTTGGCCTTCAGCAGCTCTTCGGAGATCTGGACTTCGGGCTGGACGGATTCGCCGAGGTCCTGACGGGACACGGGGGTCACGGTCTTGCGGTCCTGGGCGACCGCCTTGCGGCGGGCGAGGCCGTTCTGGACGGCCTGGGTAAGGACTTCGACCACCAAGCGGATGGACTTGGCGGCGTCGTCGTTGCCCGGGACAGGGAACTTCAGGAGGGTCGGGTCGGAGTTCGAGTCGCAGAGACCGATCACGGGGATGCCGAGACGGACGGCTTCGTTGACGGCGATCTCCTCGAGCTTGGTGTCGACGACGATCATCGCGGCCGGGAGCTCGCGGTATTCGAGGAGGCCTTCGAAGTTACGGGCCATGCGCGACATCTCGCGCTTCACGGCGGCGGCTTCCTTCTTGTGCATCTTGGCGAGGGAACCGTCCTGCTCCATGCGGAGATAGGTGCGGAACTTGTCGAGGGAGCGCTTGATGGTCGCGAAGTTGGTGAGCGTGCCGCCGAGCCAGCGGTTCACGGCGAAGGGCATGCCGGTCGACTTGGCCGCCTGGCGGACGACTTCCTGCGCCTGGGGCTTGGTCGCGACGAAGAGCACCTCCTTGCCCTTGGCGGCGGTGTCCTCGACGAAGGCGGCGGCGGCGGCGAGGCACGCGTGGGTCTTCTCGAGGTCGATGATCGACACGCCGTTGCGGTGGTCGAAGATGTACGGACGGCTGCGGGGATTCCAGCGACGGGTCTGGTGTCCGAAGTGGACGCCGGCATCGAGGAGGTCTTTGACTGTGATGTTCATGGCATGGATTAGCTCCGTATCCCTTTTCCTGCCGAAGGAGGGGACATTGGATCAGGTCTGGCTGACTGGGTTGTGGGTTTTATGTCCGAGGCGATCGGCGGTCACTTCGAACGGTGGAAAGTGGGTTCAAACACCCCTGACCGCCCGGGGCAAGCGGGAAAATCAGCCCAAACGGCCTCCTTTGGAACTGACAGCCGAAGGCCACCTCGGCAGGGTCTGCGCAACGCGATGTCTTGGGCCTACCGGATACTCTTCCCGCTGCTGCTGATCCCGGCCCTTCCCTATTATCTGTGGCGGATGCTCCGCCGTGGGGGCTATGTCACGGGCTTCAGCCAACGCCTCGGTTTCTTCCCCTCCCCTGGGCCGAAGGCTCCCGGCAGGCGCCGTTTCTGGATCCAGGCGGTCTCCGTCGGGGAAATCGAGGCCATCGGCCCCCTGCTGCGCCAGCTGCGGGCCACGGGCGAGGCCGAAATCATCCTCACCACGACCACGAGCACGGGCTTCCGCCTGGCCAAGGATCGGTATGCCGACGTCGCGGACGCGATCGGCGTCTTCCCGGCCGACCTCTGGCCCTGCAGCGCCCTGGCCTGGCGCCGCATCCGCCCGGACGTCATCGTCCTGGTGGAAGGCGAACTCTGGCCCGAGCACCTCGCGCAGGCGCGCGCCCGGGGTGTGCCCGCCTTCCTGATCAACGGACGTATCTCCGACAAATCCTTCGCCCGTCACCTTCGCTTCCGGAGCCTCTCCCGCCACGTCCTCGGTCATTTCCGCCGGATCGCCGCCGGCAGCGAGGAGGATGCGCGCCGCTTCCGTGAGCTAGGGTGCGAGGCCGTGCTGACGGGCAACATCAAGTTCGACGTCGCGAGCGACGCGCCGATGTCCGTCGACGAACGCGCGCGGCTTCGCGCCGACCTCGGCTTCGGCGCCGACCCGCGCACCGTCGTGCTCCTGGGCTCATCCACATGGAAGAGCGAGGAGGCCCTGCTGCTGCGCGGCGTGCGGGCCGCGCGCGCCGCCGGACACGACGTGCGCCTGCTCCTCGTGCCGCGCCATTCGGAACGCCGCGCCGAGGTCGTCGCGGAAGTCAGCGCCAGCGGTCTCGACTGGCACCAACGCTCCTCGGGCGGCCCCGCCGCCCCGGACGGCACGGTCGTCCACCTCGCCGACACCACCGGCGAACTGCGCCGACTCACGCGCGCGGCCGACCTCGCCTTCTGCGGGAAGAGCCTCGCCCCGCACGAAGGCGGCCAGACGCCGGTCGAAGCCGCCGCCGCCGGCGTGGCGATCGTCTACGGTCCGCGCATGACGAACTTCCGCGATATCGCCCGCGGGCTAGAAGAAGCGGGCGCCGCGCTCAAGGCCGCGGACGAAGCCCGTCTCGCCGCACTGCTCGCCCACCTGCTCGGCGACGCCGCCGCGCGCGCGGAGATGGGCCGACGGGCGGCCGCGTGGCACCAAGGCAACCGGGGGGCCACCGAACGCACCCTCGCCCTGCTGGTCGCTCGCTGATTCAGACGGCGCGGAAAGTCTCGCGCACGCGGCGGACCTCGTCGCGCAGTTCGCCCCCGAGCACGATCTCCCGGGCACGCCGGGCGCCGGCGGAAGGGTCAGCCGCCCGCCCCGCGACCCAGAGGGCCGTGCCGGCGCTGAGGCAGAGCGTGTCGAGCAGGCCGTCCGCGACGCCACCCACGAGCAGGTCGCTGAACATCGCGATGTTCTCCTCGGGCGTACCGCCGCGCAGGTCGGCGACCGCGCAGGTCTTGAAACCGAAATCCCCGGGCAGCCAGACCGAGTCGACCGAGGCAAGCTCGCCGCAGCCACGCACGCGCACCTCGCCCGCCGTGGTGATCTCGTCCATGCCGCCGCCGGCGCGGGAATGGGCGACCAGGCCGCGCTTCACGCCGAGCTCACCGAGCGTCGCCGCGAGCGGCTCGACCCAGCGTTCGTCATAGACGCCCACGACCATATGGGCCGGGCGGGCCGGATTGATGAGCGGCCCGAGCACGTTGAAGACCGTCTTGGTCCCGCTCTCGGCGAGCTGCCTGCGGACGCCGAGGACGGCCTTGAACGCCGGATGGAAGGCCGGCGCGTAAAGGTAGCAGAAGTTCGCCTCGCGAAGCCCGCGCAGCAGCTGTTCGTCCGTGGCCTCGAGCGCGACGCCGAGACCCGCGAGGAAATCCGCGCTGCCCGACTTTGAGGTGATCGAACGGTTGCCGTGCTTGAGCACGGGAACGCCGGCCGCGGCCACGATGAGCGCGCTCGCCGAAGAGATGTTGAAGCTGCCGGAGCGGTCGCCGCCGGTGCCCACGATATCGATGCCCTTGGCCGGCCAGTCGCCGAAATCGGTCCGGCGGGCGAGGTCGCGATAAGTCCGCGCGAAACCCGCGACCTCCGCGGCCGTCTCACCCTTGCGCGCCAAGGCCAGCAGGAAGGCGGCCTTGACCGCATCCGTCACCGTGGCGTCGGTCATGGCCGAGGCGGCCGCCGCCGCTTCCGCGGGTGCGAGGTCGCGACCGGCCGTCAGGGCGGCGGTCAGGGAGGTAAGGGCCGGAACCATGCGGAATTAGCCACGTTCAGGGCGGGCGGGACAAGGGCATTTTCGCCACAAAGGTTTGCAACAGGGGAAAAGCACCTAATGATAAGCCCTATGCACGATGGCGACCAACCCCTCGGCGATTCCGACGGTTCTGGCAACGCCTCCTGGGGCGAAGCCGACTGGTCCGGCTACCTGCAGCGCAACGACCTCGAGGTCGGCCGCTTCCTGAGCTACTACAACGAGGTCAAGAACCTGCCTGACCGCTTGGACATCAGCGCCCGGCGCATGGGCTGGGAGAACGCCGACTGGGCCCCCGGCGAAGGGCCCGAAGAAGTGACCGACGACGAAGACGAAGGGCCGGACCTGCCCTACTGCATCCACCAGCATCCGGTCTACGTCGTGGCCCGGGCGCTGTCCCTCCAACTCACCCACTCCTTCCGCCGCCTCAACGTCGACGCCGGCGCCCAGCTCACCGCGTCGGAGGCCACCGACATCATGCACTCCTTCTGGGACGCGCAGCATCAGATGGTGATGGCGATCAACGCCACCGACACCGGCGACCTCCCCCTCGCGCTCGTCCACATGAAGCTCGCCCTTGCGGCCATCAACTATTCCATCGGCCTCACGGCGGGTCTGCCCGCCGGGGTGCGCCTCTCGTCGGCCGAGGCGGCGCATGACCTCGAAGCCACGCTGTTCGACCTCCGCGAAGTGTGCTTGCGCGTGATGGCCGACTGCCGCTGGGACGGACGAAAGAAGTAGCTCAGGCCTCGCCTGCCTTGCCCTTGGTCATGAACTGGATCAGGCGCTCGTTGAACTCCTTGGCGTAGTCGTGGCCCATCCCGCGCAGGGCCTGGACGGAAGCGGCCACCTCGACGAGACGGGCCATGTCACGGCCGGGACGGACCAGGATCGTCATGTGCGGCACCTTGCGGCCCAGGATCTCGAAGGTCTCCACCTCGAGCCCGGAGCGCTCCTCGTCCATGCCCCGCTGCCAGAGGACGAGCGTGACGACGAGGTCGACGCGCTTATCGCGGCGGATGGAGCGGACGCCGAAGATCGAGGGGATGTTGATGATGCCGATGCCGCGGCACTCCATGTAGCCGCGGTTGAGCTCCTTGGCGGTGCCCTGCAGCTCGCGGTCGCCGATGAGCGTCACGATGACGAAGTCGTCGGCGACCAGGGAGTGGCCGCGCTCGATGAGCGCGAGGGCGCATTCGCTCTTGCCGACGCCGGAATCGCCGCGGAGGAGGACGCCCACGCCCTTGATATCGACCAAGGTGGCGTGGATGTTCGTGCTGGGCGCGAACTTCTCCTCGAGCAGCACGGTCGCCTCGGCCGAGAAGTCCTTCGACTTGAGCTGCGTCCGGATGAGCGGCACGTTGTGGCGGTCGGCGATCCGCAGCAGGACCTCATCCGCCGGCAGGCCGCGCGAGATCACGACCGCCGGGATCGGCTTGGAGAAGACATCGTCGAGCAGCTTCTCCCGGACCGCGTCGGCCTGGTCGGCGAGATAGGCCATCTCGCCCGCGCCGAAGAGCTGGAGGCGTTTGAACGCGAATTCCTTGAAGTAGCCGGTGACGGCGAGGGCCGGCCGGTTGATCGACTTCTCGGCGATCATGTTATCGAGACCTTCGACCCCGGCGAGGAGCTCCATCTGGAGCATGTCCTGGAACGAAGCCAGGAACTCGCGCACCGAGAGGGTTTCAGGCCGGGTATAGGGGGCGGGGGCGGACATGGTCGTCAGAGACGGAAGCCTTCTCCGAGATAATGGCGGCGGCTTTCGGGATTGTCCACGATTTCGGCGGGGGTCCCGGAGACGAGCACCCTCCCCTGGTGGATCAGGTAGGCCCGGTCGACGATGGAGAGGGTCTCGCGGACGTTGTGATCCGTGATGAGGATGCCGATGCCGCGGCCCTTCAGCTTGCGGATGATGGACTGGACTTCGGCGACCGAGATCGGGTCGACGCCGCTGAACGGCTCGTCCATCAGCAAGAAACGTGGCCGGGTGGCGAGGGCCCGGGCGATCTCGAGACGGCGCCGTTCGCCCCCGGAGAGGGTGAAGGCCGGCTGCCGGGCGAGCTTCTCCAGTCCGAGCTCGTTGAGCTGCTCCGCCGTCCGCTCCTTGCGTTCGCGTTCGTCGAGGTCAAGCGTCTCGACCACGGCCATGACGTTCTCCCAGACGGTGAGCTTGCGGAACACGGAGGCCTCCTGCGGAAGGTAACCGACGCCGGCGCGGGCGCGCCGCCACATGGGCGCGCCGGTGATGTTCAGCCCGTCGAGGAAGACGCGACCGTGGGTCGACGGGATCAGCCCGACGACCATGTAGAACGTGGTGGTCTTGCCGGCGCCGTTCGGGCCGAGCAGGCCGACGATCTCGCCGCCCTGGAGGAAGAGGCTGATGTCCTGGACGGCCACCTTGGCGTCGTAGTGCTTGGCCAGGGCCTGCGCCCGGATGACGCCCTTCTCGCTCGTTGCGGCCATGCGGATAAAAGGAAGCGGTCAGCGTCCCTTGTCGAGGCTTTTGACCTCCGGCAGGGTGAAGTCGCGGCCGAGGAAGATCTTCGGACGCACCACCTGGCCAGGATTGAGGTCATCGGGTGCCGAGTCCATCCGCCACGACTTGGTCTTGTGATCGTAGGTGACCTCCTTCGCGGGTACGCCTTCGTTGCCGTTCTTATCGAGGACGCGCGCATCCCCCAGCAGGCGCGCCGTGCCGAGTTCCGGATTCATCTCCAAGGAGCGCCCCTTGGCGCGGGCGCCGGCCGCGGCGACGACCACGTTGCCGCGCCCCACCACCCGGCGGGCGAAGAGCCGGCCGGATTTGTCCGGCGAAGCGAGGCCTTCGAGAAGGTCGCAGGTGGCGTCCGTCGCCTCCGAATCGATCGCGACCCCGCCGCGCAGGAAGAACTTCGTGAGCGCCGGGGTCTGGAGCACCTCATGGGCGTCGGCGACGAAGGCGACCTCCTGACCGGGGCCCTGCGAGACGAACAGCCGCGGACGCGTCGGGCCGACGCCTCCCGACAAGGTGAGCAGGCGCGGCTGGCCGACCAGCGCGTCTTGGACGAAGATTTCCTCGATCTGCACCGCCGGGGTGAGGTCGAGGCGCTCGCCAAGGCAACGGAGTCCGGGCTGGGCGTAGCGGACCTTGCCGGAGAGGATCATCTTGTGCAGCGCATACTCGCCCGGCTTCTTCGGCATCGGCAAGGCGAAGGCGACCATCTGGTCGGAGGAGGCGACGATCGGCCCGGCGACGTAGCGGACCTCGCCGAGCAATTCGGCCTGCATGGCGCCGGCCTCGGTCACGACCACGATCTGATCGGCTTCGGCGAGACCGGGGACGCCCCCGTTCTCTTCGGACGGCAGGCGCAAGGCGGCGCGGGCACCGGGCGCGGAACGGACCTCGATCCGGTCCTTGAGCGCATCGGTACGGATCGAAAAACCGGCCGCCTCGAGCCCGCGCTTCTCGCGCAGTCGCGGCGCCCCGGCCAGGTCGATCACCTTGGACTTACGGTCCCAGAGGGCCCGGCCCGCGGTGAATTCGGAGCCCTCGAGGCGGCCCCTCACGTCGCCTTCGGCCTCGAGCTGGCCGCCGCCGGCCCGCTGCTCCACGGCGACGAGGCGACGCGCGGTGAGCCGCGTGTCGGCCGAGACATAGGTCGCATCGTCATGGACTTCGATGCGCGTGACGCCGGCGGCGAGGTCCCGACGCAAGGTGACGCGGGCTCCGGAGAGGTCGGCGGGCGCCTCCTGCTGGCGTCGCAGCTGAAGCCGTACCGGGCGGCCGTCATCGGCGTGAAGTTCGGTCTGCCCCTGCTTGGGCTGGTGTCGCAGGCGTTGGGCGTACCCCTTGGCCTCCGGCTCGTCGATCTCGACATGACCGACGAGTTCGGCCGAGTCCTCCTGGGGTTCGAAAGTCGCGCGGTCGCCGCGCAGGGTCTGGGCGCCGACGACGCGGACGACGCCGCCGACGGCCGTCAGCGAGCGCACCTCGGCGTCGCCGCCGGAACCGTCCCGGACGAGACATTCGAGGCGCTCGCAGGTCGTGCGTTCGCCGACCCGCTCCGCGACCACGCCGCCGGTGAAGACCATGAGGGTGCCGCCGGGCGCGGGCGAAGCATCGAGGCGCCGGGCACGGAGGCGCAGACGCCGGTCCGCCGGCTTGGTGAGGTCGAGTTCCGCGCCGACGTCGGCGAAGATGGCGAAGGCGTCTCCCTGCGGCGTGGAACGCCAG
>Ga0208048_1000192_pt1 | contig 32368 bp, 26 predicted proteins | sample Malawi_45m_30L_FD_184163 | JGI IMG/M metagenome (GOLD analysis project Ga0208048, IMG submission 184163) | Freshwater microbial communities from Lake Malawi, Central Region, Malawi to study Microbial Dark Matter (Phase II) - Malawi_45m_30L... | ecosystem: Environmental > Aquatic > Freshwater >...
TGAACTTAAGCACCTCGCCCTCGGGCACGCCGGGCTGTTTCTTAGAGTCAGCAGTGAGCGGCCAGTCATCGGCGGCACGAGCGGAGACAACAAAATAAAGGACGGCCAACAGAAGTGAAATTGACTTGGACATAGTGGGAAAGAAGCATGTCCTTACGAGGCGGGAAGGCAATCTTCAAACCAACTGCGGCGTTATGGCTTGGTTTGACCTAACCGGTAGAAACTCTTAAAACGCGCAATGCAGCGTTTTCTTGCCTCGTCACGCGCGCGGCCCTAGCCTTTCAATGTACGGCGCATGATTCGCTCCTTTGCCTTTACCACCCAAGGCCGCCTGCACACTCAGGACATTGACGTGTTCCTGATGCCCACGCTGCTCGCGGACACAAACTTGTTCCTTTGGGTGGATCTGGAGGCGTCTACTCCAGAGGAGGCTCGAACCATTCTCGAAGGCATTTTTCACTTCCACCCGCTTTCCATCGAAGACTGCATTGCCGCCACGCCCAACCCTAAGATTGAGGAATACGCGCCCAAGGACGAGGACAAGTTCGCGCCCTACCTTTTCATGGTGATTCACGCGGTTGACTACAGCCGCAAGGATGGTGTGTTCGCCACCAGCGAGCTGAACTTCTTTCTCGGAAAGAACTTCCTCGTCACCTACCACGACGTGCCGCTCAAGGGGGTTTCCACCACCGCCGAGCGCGCCACCAAAAGCACCATGCACATCGCGCGCGCACCGGATCGCGTGGCGCACACGCTGCTCGACTCGCTGGTGGACAACTACAAACCTGCGCTGGAGGAGTTGTCTCTCGAAATCGCTGAGTTGGAGAACGACGTGGTCGAGCACCCGACGCAGCGTACGCTCAACAAGATCATCGGCATCAAGCGTGAGGTGCTGCATCTCCGCCAAATCATCGGCCCGCAGCAGGAGGTCTTGAAGCGCTTCGCAGATGGCGAGTTCAAACTTATCCGCGCGCACTTGGTGCCCTACTATCGCGATGTTTACGACCGCCTTTTCCATATTTCCAACCTCGCGCAGGGTTATGCCGACTCGCTCACTGGCATTTTGCACATCCACCTAAGCATGGTGTCCAACAAGACCGGCGAGACGGTCAAGGCGCTGACGCTTATCACCATCGTCACCACGCCCGCGATGATGATCGGCACGTGGTATGGGATGAACTTTGACACCATGCCAGAAATTAAATGGCTGCATGGCTACTCCTTTGTCTTCAGCCTCACTGGCTTCACCACACTGGTAACTTGGTGGTATGTGAAGAAGCGGAAATGGTTTTGAAGTGAAGCGGGGTAAGTCGCAAGTGACAGGGGCCTGCCGTCACTTGTCATTAACTACCTGTTACCCATCACATGCCCGCACCAAAATCCAGCTTCCTCGACAAAGTCCTCGGCCGCATCGGACGGCTCGACGCCGAGGGGTTGCAAACCGTCATCCAGCGGCTCGCGCGCGAACGCAGCTTTCTGGAGACTCTCTTTGATGTGATCGAAGACGGCGTGCTAGTCGTGGACGAGCAAGGCCGTGTCATCTACTTCAACCAGTCCGTTACCAGTCTGCTTGGACTAAAGCCCAACGCTGACGAGGGCCAGCCCATTAAGCGCTTTCTGCCCGACCTTGACTGGAAAAAAATTGCGCGCGGTGACAAGGCCGGCGGCCCGCAGGTCGTGCGGCATGAGCTGGAAGTCAATTGGCCACGCCCGCGATTCCTCCGCCTATATGCCGCGCCGCTCGACGGCGAGGCTACCGGCTCGTCCGGGGTTGCGCTGATTCTTCACGATGCCACCGAGGCCCGGCAAAAAACGTTCGAGGCCATCGAGAGCGAGCGAATGCAGGCGCTCACGCTGCTCGCCGCCAGCGTCGCGCACGAGCTGGGCAACCCGCTCAACGCCCTCCACATCCACCTTCAGCTCATGGAGCGCGAACTAAAGAAGCTCCGTACGCTCGACGCTGGCCCCAAGCCCGCCCGCCTCACACGCTATCGCCACTCCCGTCGCGCCGACGCTGAAACGGTGAACACCGTTGAGAAGTTGCAGAATTACCTCACCGTCGCGAAGGGCGAGATCTCCCGGCTGGACTACATCATCTCGCAGTTCCTTCAGGCCATCCGGCCCTCCGCGCCTAAGCTCCAGCCCGCGTCGCTCAACGACGCAGTCCGCGCTTCGCTGGATTTGCTCGGGCCGGAGTTGAAGAACCGGCACCTGCACATCGAGGAAAAGCTCTCCGCCCGCCTACCCTTGACGCCGATGGATCCCGCGCAAATCCAACAAGTGCTCGTAAACCTCATTAAGAACGCCATGCAGGCCATGACCTCAGGCGGCACCCTCTCTCTCTCGACGGGCGCGGGTGCAGGCGGCGTGTGGTTCAGCGTTGATGATACTGGCGGCGGCATCCCCCAGGAGCAAATCAACCGCATCTTCGAACCGTTCTACACGACGAAGGCCAAAGGCACGGGCCTGGGCCTGATGATCGTGCAACGTATCGTCCGCGACCACGGCGGGCGCGTGGAACTAGCAAGCCGCGTTAATGAGGGCACGCAGTTTCGCGTGTGGCTGCCCTCGCATGAGCGCCGGCCGAAGCTGCTGGAGGCAAAACTGCATGATTGACGAAGACGTCTTCCACGCCGCAATTAGCTTTATTTCGCCCGCCTACGACCCACGACAAGCACGCGATTCAGAGCGCGCACGACGGTTGTCATCACCCTTCAACCTCCGCTAATCTTCGCACCAATCAAACGGTCATAGCCATGAATCAACCGATGGTCCTCATCGTGGATGACGAGAAGCCGACCCGCGACGGCCTGCGCGCCGCGCTCGAGGACCGTTACGACGTGTATGTGGCCGAGGACGCCACCACGGCGATAAACCTGCTTGAGCAAGAGCACTTCGCCGTGCTGCTCACTGATTTGCGCCTACCCAAGGAGGACGGCCTCAAACTCATTGCGCGCGCCAAGTCTCTGCCCAAGCCGCCCGTCTGCATCCTGATGACCGCCTACGGCTCCGAAGACGTAGCGGTCGAAGCCATGAAACGCGGCGCAGACGACTACATCGCCAAAGGCAAAATGCAGATCGAGGAGCTGGAAATGCGCATTGCCCGCGCACTCAAGGGTCAAAAACTCGAGGAGGAGAACAAAAATTTACACCGGCAGTTGGAGCGTAAGTTTGGCGTTGAGCACCTCATCGGTGAATCGGTGGCGATGCGTGAGATTCAGGAGACCATTCAAACCGTTGCGCCCAGCCGCGCCACCGTCCTCATCACGGGTGAGAGCGGCACCGGCAAGGAGGTCGTCGCCCAAACCATCCACCAACTTAGCCCACGCACGAAGGCCCCGCTCATCACCATCCACGCCGCCGGCCTGCCCGCAACGCTGCTCGAGAGCGAGCTATTCGGCCACGAGAAGGGCGCGTTCACCGGCGCACATGAGCGGCGGCTGGGGCGCATCGAGCAAGCACAGGGCGGCTCACTCTTTTTTGATGAGGTCGGCGAGATTGACACGACGGTGCAGGTGAAGTTGTTACGCTTCCTCGGCGAGCGCACGTTCGAGCGTGTCGGATCCAGCAAGACCATCACGTCCGACGTGCGGCTTATCGCGGCCACGAACAAGGACCTTGTCGCGCTCGTGCAGTCCGGCGCGTTTCGCGAGGACCTCTTCTTCCGGCTCAAGGTCGTTGAAATCCACCTTCCGCCGCTGCGCGAACGAACGGCAGACATTCCGTTGCTCGCCCAGCATTTTCTCCGTGACGCCGCCACTGAGAACGGCAAGGACATCAGCACTATTTCGCCCGAGGCACTGGAGTTGCTTATGGCCTACAAGTGGCCTGGCAACGTGCGCGAGCTGCGCACGGCCATCGAGCATGCGGTCGTGTTCGCTCGAGGCAAGGCTGTTGGTTCGCGCGATCTGCCGCAGAACATTCGCGTGGGTCGCAGCAGCCTGCCCACGCCCGTCTCGAAGCTGCCGACCAGCGAGTTGAATGTGCATGAAGTTGAGAAGGAGCTGGTCATTCGCGCACTTAAGGAATGCGACGGTAACCGCAGCGCCGCTGCCAAAAAGCTCGGGGTAAGTCGGCGCACGCTGCACCGCAAACTGCACGAGTTTCATTTGGAGGGATTTTAGTGAGGCAATCAAACCGCCGCAGGCATGAGTGTATGGCGCGTCTTGTGGTGCGTGAACAAGCTGCGCCGCGACTTTCCGCCCGCGCCGGAGTTTCGTTAGGAAACAGGCAACTCGGAATGAGCTAACCATGCCCACGCTCCAGGAATTCATCCACTCCCTCGAAGAGGGCACGGGGGCGCGGGCAATGAAATGGGTCGGCTTCGTCGTGACCTTCATCACGCTGGCGGTGGCGTATGACCTGCGCGGCTGGCGGAACTTCTCCAGCCCGGAAGGGATGGACGCCGCACAACTTGCGCGCAACCTGGCCGAGGGACGCGGCTTCACCACGCAGCACATCCGGCCGGCAAGCCTTTACCTGCTCGGTAATAAATCTGGATCTGGCTCACTAACTAATGCGCATCCCGACCTCGCTAATGCTCCCGCTTGGCCCATGCTGCTAGGTGGCGCGATGCGCGTGCTGCCCCTTCGCTACGAGATGTCGGTAGATGACACTACGCACCGGTTCCAGCCGGAACTGGCCATCGCGTGGGTGAATCAGGGGCTGTTTCTCGTCGCTCTGCTGCTTACTTGGCGACTGGGGCGGGTGCTGTTTGACTCGCTGGTCGCATGGCTCTCTACAGCTGGGCTACTAGGCGCGGACTTATTGTGGCGTTTTAGTATTTCCGGACTACCAACGATGCTCGCACTGGTGCTCATGCTGCTGCTCGCGGTGCTGCTGGTGGCTGCCGAACGTGGCGGGCGCGAAGAAACTTGGGGGGCAGCAAAATTGTATCTCGCAGCGCTCATGGCGGGTGCACTCGCGGGCGCGCTGGGCCTCACTCGCTATGGGCTGGCGGTATTGGTGCTGCCAGTGATGTTCTTCTTCAACGTCTGCTTCAACCCGCGCGGTCTTAGCCTCGGCCTCGCGGCGCTCGTCGGCTTTGGCGCAGTGATGACGCCGTGGCTGCTGCGAAACCACGAGTTGAGCGGCCGCCTTTTTGGCACGGCCGGCTTGGCGGCTTACGAGACCACGGATCGTTTTCCGGGCGACCGGCTCGTCCGCCTGCTCAATCCTGAGAACGACCTCACACACGAAGACCTCCGCCAAGTCGACTTTAACGAACTGCTCTACAAGCTCGGCGACCGCCTGCCCGGCGTCTTACAAAACGACCTACCGCGCCTCGGCGGAAGCTGGGTGACGGGGCTGTTCCTCGCCGCGCTGCTGATGCGCTTCCGCAGCCCGTCGCTCGCACAACTGCGGCTGTTCACGGTGCTGTGCCTGCCCTTTCTTGTGGTGGTGCAAGCGCTGGGCCAGACGCGACTCACGGCGCTCTCCCCCGACGTGAATGGCGAGAATCTGCTCGTGGTACTCGCGCCGCTGGTTTTCGTGCTCGGCACCGGGATGTTCGCAGTGCTGTTAGACCAACTCGAACTGCCACCTTTCGCGGGGCGTAACATTGTCATCGGAGCGTTCCTTGTCGTGATGTGCGCCCCAATGCTGTTTACGCTCGGCCGCACGCCACGCTCACCAATGGCCTACCCGCCGTACCACCCGCAAGTCATCCAAGAGCGCGCCGGCTGGCTTGGCGAACGCGAACTGATGATGAGCGACATGCCGTGGGCCGTGGCGTGGTATGGCCGGCGCGATTGCGTTTGGCTACCCGCGAACGTGGCCGAGGGCTTCCACACCGTAAACGCCGTGCGCCCCGTCCACGCGCTCTACCTCACTGCGCTGACGCTTGACCAGCGGCTGGTCTCCGAACTGCTGGAGAGCGAGGACCGTGTTTGGGGCGACTTCGCCGCCAACGCTGTGGTGAAGCGCGAAATCCCAGACAACTTTCCGCTAAAGTTTGCCTTCACCGAGGGCTTTCCCCACCAACTCTTCCTCGCTGACCGCGAGCGATGGAAAGCAGCCCCAGCACCCTAACGCGGCCTGGCAGTCTGTTGGTTGCGGATTGGCCATTCACAAGCGACCTGGATTGCGATCGGCCCCACCAACTGCCTGTCAGCACACAGCGGTTGTCAAACCGTCTTATTTGCGAGGCGAGTGAGAAAGAGCGACGGTCTACGCATGAAGCAACGATGCCACCGCGTCTGACGCATTTACCCCGTAGCTGCGACGATTTTCCATCCGCTTGGCATTAACCCAAACAGGTTCTTCTCGGACCGCAGCGACCGGTTCCGGCCTTCGCAGGAAGGCAGCGACGTGATGCGTCAGCTAATTTGAGCCGGCGGAAATTTGTTGCCGTGGGCGGCGTGCCGGCAAGCGAGGAAAAGTTCGCGGATAAGCTTGAAGCCGCGCGCTTTGCCTCACGCTCAAGTTCCCATCCGAGCCCGGTTAAGTCGAGTCGTGGCCAGCGGCGACAACTAATTAGGCAAGAGCGCGTGAAGCCGCGCCGGTTCCGCGCTGGCAACATCGGCTGGCAAGCAGCTAATCTCGGCGTGCCGACAAATGATTGCCGCTCAACAACGCACTGCGTTCCGCTGGCTCCGCCATGGGGACGACGCATTTGCCGCCATGCTCCAGGCCATCGAGTTGGCCCGACAGTCGGTTCGGCTGGAGACCTATATTTTCAGCGCGGGTGAGCCAGGCAATCAGTTCCTCGCTGCACTGCTACGTGCCCGCCAGCGCGGCGTGCCGGTGTATGTGCTGGTAGACGCGTGGGGCTCGCAGGACTTAGCCGACAGCTACTGGGAACCGCTCCGGCAGGCCGGCGGGGAATTTCGTTGGTTCAATAAGCAGACACACAAGGGTTTTATCTTCCGCGACCATCGCAAACTGCTGGTTTGCGATGAACAAGTGGCCATCCTCGGGGGATTCAACCTCGCGCCTGAATACGTGGGCGACGGCGTCACGCGTGGCTGGTGCGATGTGGGGCTGCACTTAGCCGGCCCACTGGCAGTGCGGCTGGCAGAATCGTTCGACAAGATGTTCACGCGGGCTGAACTGCGACACCGCTCTTTCATGCGAGTGATGCAGACCGGCGCGCATGCTCGTATCAGCCACCCGGACGGCGAGCTGCTCATGAGCGGGCCAGGCCGAGGCTTTAGCACGCTCAAACGCGCGCTTAGGCAAGACCTTAAAGACGCCCATGATGTACGCATCATGGCCGCCTATTTTCTGCCCACTTGGAAACTGCGCCGTGCGCTCCAAACAGTGGCCCGACGTGGCGGGCGCGTGCAACTCATCCTGCCCGGCCAGTCGGACGTGCCGCTGGCGCGCTACGCTAGCCGGCGGCTTTACCATCCGCTGCTGACGGCCGGCGTGGAGATTTATGAATACCAGCCGCAGATCCTACACGCGAAACTCGTGCTGATTGACGACCTCACCTACATCGGTTCAGCCAACCTCGATACACGCAGCCTGTATATCAACTACGAACTAAGTTTGCGGCTGCGGGACGAACGCCTAACCGAAGTCGGCCGCCAGTTCTTCGCTGACTGTTTGGCTCACAGCGAACGTATTCGCCGTGAGGACTGGAAGTCCTCGCGCACCCTGTGGCACAAGCTTCTGGAGCGATGGGCCTATTTCATGCTCGCGCGCATGGATCTTTTCCTCGCGCGCCGGCAGCTCGCTGGCCTGCGCTAAGACCGCTCACGCGGGTGACGCAGTGGGCGCGGCCGGTTCGGGTTGAGGCGCTGGCGGAGCAACAATGACTGGCAGCGGGAAGCGCAGCTTCATCACGTCGTCTACGAGCACCTCGACAAAGTAGATACCACCAGCGGTGAATTCCAACTGCGCGAACACAGAAAGGTTCGTGGCATTGTGCGCCGGGTCTTGCAGCGCGTACTTCACTTTTGCCTCGCGCAGCACCGTGGTCTGATCCGGGGCGATGAGCCGCACGGACTCGGTAAAGTTGCCCACCCCTGCGCACCACCGCGTGAAGATGCAAAGGCGGTTGGCGACAATGGGTACCTGCGGCACACGCAGAAAAGCGGTGATGCCCAGCAAGATGAAGTTGCCGTTGGCTTCCTGCCGCACGTCTTCGCAGACAAGGGCGCATTGCAGATCGGGTAAGATGCGAGTGACGGTCATGGGTAGAACTTTAGTTGGGTAGAAATTGTCGATGGGCGCAAAAGATCACTTATAAAAAACGCATTGCGAGATACGTAAGAGGGCGGGTTTGGTTGGGGATTTTGCATCACCTCTAGCGTCACCGCGTTGCGAGTTCGGCCGCTTGAACCGTATTTCTCATCAGCATCGCAATGGTCATCGGGCCAACGCCGCCCGGGTTTGGCGTGATCCGACCAGCGATGGGCTGCACAGCGGCGAAGTCCACGTCGCCCACGAGGCGCGAGCCACTCTTTGAGGTTGGGTCGGCAATGCGGTTGACGCCTACGTCCATCACGACCGCGCCTGGTCGAACCATGTCAGCCGTGACAAAATGCGCGACCCCCATCGCGGCGATAATGATGTCAGCGCGGCGACAGTGCGCGCCCACGTCTCGCGTGCGCGAGTGACAGAGCGTAACGGTGGCATCGGCGTACCTCGCCTTCTGGCAGAGGATGGCGGTCATCGGCTTGCCGACAATGTTACCACGTCCAAGCACGACCACTTCCGCGCCAGTAATTTTCACACCGCTGCGAATGAGTAGTTCGTGCACGCCCGCCGGAGTGCAAGGTATGAAGCCGGTAGTGTCGCCGAGCATGAGTTTACCGACATTCACGGGGTGGAAGCCGTCCACGTCCTTAGCGGGAGAAACCGCCGCAAAGATCACCGCTTGGTCAATATGCGCAGGTAGTGGGGCCTGCACGAGAATGCCGTGAACGGCGGCGTCGTTATTGAGCCTTGCGATGAGCGTGAGTAATTCCGCCTGCGTAGTGGCCGTGGGCAGCACGGTGGTGGTGGATTTAAGACCAAGTCGGTCGCTGGTTTTCTCCTTCATTCCGACATACACACGCGACGCCGGATCTTCGCCGACACGCACAAAGGCGAGACCAGCCTGCACCCCGCGCCCTTTCAGCGCCGCGATGCGCTGGGCCGTTTCAGCATGGATCTGCTCGGCGACGGCGCGGCCGTCAATGAGGTTGGTCATGCAAGAGCAGGTTTAAGATTGGGCTGAGGAATAGGGAACAAGGCAGCGGGACAGCTCGAGCGAGTTTTTCCCACTCTTGATGCTGCTTTTATCCTATTCCCATGCGCTCACTGGTCCACTGTCTTGAGCGTTTCGATCTTGAGCACCGGCGTGTTCGGCCAACGCACGTCGAGGGCCTCTTCGCCGGTGATGACGACGGTGCGGCCCTTGAGCGTGGCCCACGGAATGTTGGTGGAACTGCTCCAGAGATAATTGATGACGCGGCCAGAATCAGCGTCTTGCAAAGCCCAGTCGCTGGGCGACTGGATATTCCACGAGCGAGCCACAACGCCCTCGCGGGCAATAATGCGGATGCTGGGCGGGCCATCGTCTGCGCCGGGGGGCTTGGCGGCGGGCGCGGCCTTAGCCTTCTCACCGGTTGTCTTCTTCGAGAACAAGCCCTTAAACCAAGCCCCTACTCCACGCTGCGGCTCTGGCTCAATCTTGTAACGACCCGTAACGGCGTAAGGATCGACGGGCGGCGGCGGGACGTTTTCTGTTAGTGCAGCAGGCGGAGGAACGTTCGGCGGCGCGACGGCCGGCGGAACGGGAGCCGGCTCAGTAAGCACGGCGGGCGGTGGCGCGACTGGGGCAGGTTTTGTCGCGACTTCCCCGGGCGGCAGCGCGACAGGCACTGGAACAACGGGCGCAACCTCAACTGGGGTGGGCACAGGCTTAGTCTCAGGAGGGGTGATGGGCGAGCCTTTGGGCGTGGCGTTAGCCATCTGCTTGCCGGAAGTGTCGGTCGCCTTGCTGGGGGTCTTGGGCGCAGACTTTGAGCCAGCGAGCTGCGACGCGTTACCCCCCGGAACTGCTGGCGCGGGGCCACCAGCCTGCCGCACGACAAGATCAGCAGCGATATACCCGTAAGTGCTCGCAGGCGCCTCGACTTCGAGCCAGTCACCGTTGCGACGGAGTTCTTTCAAGGCCGTGCCCTTAGGGACGCGCCCGATGACGGAGAAGTTTTCTCCAGGGCCAGAGCGGATATTCAGGCGCGGCACTGCGACGGAGGCACTCTGGACAAAGAGCGTGCTGACCCAGACGGGCGTGTTGGAGGGCAGTGCGATACGAAGCCATTTGGCCGGCTCACCTTTGGCGGGCTTAGGGTGAACGATCTCCTCCAGCACGGTGATTTTCTCGCCCTGCTTAAGCTGGGTGACGACCTCGCTGCCGGTGGTGGGTTGGCCGCGGACGTTGACGCGGGCGGCCTTGACGACGGCCTCATCTGCCGCAAACACAACGACCCCGACGAGGCAGAGCGTACCGCAGAGGAGAAGCTGGCACTTCATAGTCCAGTTATTAGACCTTTTTCCCGCCCCGGTTGTCAACGCCGCGTGCAGCCCGACGCAAGCCGCCCGGCCGTCAGCCTTTTTCTAGGCAGGCGTAAGCATTGTGATTATGGATGCTCTCGAAGTTTTCGGCTTCGACGCGATACCAAGTCACGTTACGGTTATCGTTGAGCTTAAGCGCAACGTTGCGCACAAGATCCTCCACGAAGACTGGATTATCGTAAGCACGCTCAGTGACAGCCTTTTCGTCCTGCCGTTTGAGGAGGGAATACAACTCGCTGCTGGCACTGGACTCAACCAGCGCGATGAGATCTTCAATCCACACCACTTTATTTGAGCGGATGGCAACGGTGACGTTGCCACGCTGATTATGAGCGCTGTACTTTGAAATGGCCTTCGAGCATGGGCAAAGCGTCGTCACGCCCACGACGACGGTTAGCACAAAGTCAATATTCTTGCCGCTGGCCGTAGCGGAAAAGCGCGCCGTGTAGTCCATCACGCCCTCCTTGCCAGTAACGGGGGCCTTCTTCGTAAGAAAGAACGGGAACTCCATTTCTAAGTGGGCAGTAGAGGCGTGGAGCTTGACCTGCATTGCGTGGAGAATCTCCTCGATGTTCTCGACGTGAACAATGGATCCATGAGCGTTTAGCACCTCGATAAAACGGCTCATGTGAGTGCCCTTAAATTCCATGGGCAAGTCCACGCACATGCTGATGGTCGCAATTGTATTTTGATGCTGGTGTGCCTTGTCGCGAATTTGAATGGGAAAACGCAAACCGCGCACGCCAACCTTATCAATACGTAGCTCACGGTGATCGCGACCGCTTTGCACGTCGTGTAATGCGGGTTTCGTTCGGTTGTCGGCAGGGGGGACGACCTGTGGGCCTGAAGAGTCAGCGACTCGAATCATACACAAAAAATAGCGGGTGGCGGACGAAAAGCCAGCGGTTCTCTGCGGACAGAGTTCCCGCGCCGTTTATGGCGGGCTACAATTTGTCACCGATCGGTTTCTCTGCTTGCTCGCGCTGGCGGTCGCGCCATTCCCAAAAGCGGGCGATAAGGATGCACGCCTCGTAGAGCACGCAGAGCGGCGCCGCCATTACGATCATCGTGATCGGATCGCCCGAGGGGCTAACCAAGGCGCAGATGAAGAGATTAAGAACGATGAAGTATGAGCGGAACCAAGTGAGCTTCTTCGAGTCGAGGAGACCGACCTTCACGATGGTCAGGATGACGACGGGCATCTCGAAGCCCAAGCCCATCGCCAGCAAAAATTTTGGCACCATGCTCAAATACTCCTGCGCACGCCACTGATCTGCGCTGAAGCCAAGCCACTGCGAAAACTCTACGGTCATTCGGAGCATGAGCGGCAGAATGACGAAGTAACAGAACCCCACGCCAGAGAGGAAGAGAACGGTGCCCCAGAGGGCGAAGGGCTTTAAGAACTCCTTTTCCTGCACTCGCAGTGCCGGGAGAATGAACTGCCCAATAAAGTAGATGACAAACGGCGCAGCTAACACCATTGCGCCGAAGAACGCGATCTGAAGTGTGATCCACACCACGTCCAATGGGCCAAGGATGATTAGGTTAACTAGCGGATCGCTGGCGACGGGGGCGTTGGTGTTGAGTTGTAGGGCGAGAAACCAGTTGTTCGAGCCAACCTCTCGGGGCACCAGTTGCACGGAGCGAACGCGGCCATCCTTATTCGTATGATTATGGGAGGGGTCAATGCGGAAGAAAGTCAGCGGCAGCGAGCCGACGCGGTTGGTGGTGTCAAACATCACCGGCACATGCTCCTTGGGCTTGTCGCTCTTGGCAGCTTCCACTTCCGCCTGCTGGTGGGCCTTCACCAGCGGCCACTTCATAATGTCCACCAGCCAGTTTGCACCAACCAAACAGGTCACAAACGCGACCACCAAGCTGGATGACACCTTAATGAGCATCCACCGCAGGTCTTCCAGATGGTCGAGGAAGGGCTTGACCGGGCCGCCACCTTCACCGGTTGAATCGTCGTCGCCTTTCAGTGCGTTTGTGACGGAACGTACCGCCTTGACGAAGCCGTGCTCCTCCTCGGGCGGGGGTGGCGTGTAGGCCGGGTATTCATAACCGCCGCTGTCATGGTGCGCGGGTACATCGTGATGGGATCCGCTGTGATGGTCACCATAATGCGTGTCTTGATGGTGCGGATCGTCGTGATGATGGTATTCGCTGCCGTAATCGTGCTGATGCTCTTGATGATACGGATCTGGCTCATGCGAACCGGAGCCAGTGTGATCCGACGGAACGGCACCGCCCACCTCGCCGGCCGACGAGGTGCGTGCGATTTCCCCAGCAGGGAAACCTTCCGGATTCTGCGGCACGGGGGCTGGCGCGGGACTATCAGACTGCGGGATCGCGCCCTGAGGGCTGGTGGGAGTCCCGGCCTCGGAGGGCGATGAATCGATCGAGGTTAGGCTACCAAGCCCCTCGCCCGACGCAGCAGGGGCGGTAGCGCCGGGCTGAACCGGAGTGTCTTTGGCAGCCCCGTTAGGCTGGACGCCGGGTGACTGTGTGTCACCCGGACGGACAGGCTGCGGGGGCGCGCCCTCTGGCTCACTCGCCATGACCTAAACTCGCTGGAGTTGGTTGTGAATCAGGCCTTCGGCGCAGTCGAAGACTGGCTGGCTGGAGGGGTGGGCGCGGTGGCCGGGGCGGCTGGCTGAGATGTCGGCGCCGGCTTAGGAGCGGCCGAGTATTGCTCCTCAGCAACCGAGCGATGCAATTCGTTTTGCATATCGCTTGAAGCTTTCTTGAACTCCTTGATGCCCTGGCCGAGGCCTTTGGCGAGTTCCGGAAGCTTCTTGGCCCCAAACAAGATGAGGACGACGATAAGGATGCCGATAATTTCCGGCCAACCGAGCATGGCTAACATAGGTGCGTTCATGGTTTCACTAACTGTTTAGGTTTGCGAAACACATCTGGCGGATGCCGGCATCAGGCGGATGTCTTTCGGGGTCTACCATCACTGGCAGACGTACAGGTATTCGACGGGAACACCCGTAAAGCGTTCAAGCTAATTCTTAGGCTTAAGGAGGATCAGGTCGCCGCGGCGGTTTTTAGCCCAAGCGGCTTCATCGTGACCCAAGGCGGCGGGTTTATCCTCACCGAAGCTGATGGTGCTGATGCGGTTTGGGGCGATGCCGGACTTAATGATTTGGGCGCGGATGGCTAACGCCCGACGCTCGCCCAGCGCACGATTGTATTCTTCCGTGCCGCGCTCGTCGCAATGACCTTCGATTTCAAGCTGGTTCTGCGGCGCGGCTTTTAACGCGGCAATGACCGACTGGAGCTTGCCGATTTCCGACGCCCTCACGACTGACTTGTCGTAGTCAAAGTTGATCGTGTTTCCCGCGAAAGCACTGCGGTCAACAACCATGTTACCCCGCAACTCGACCGGTGGCTGACTGGGATCTGCTTCGGGATTCCGGGTCGGCGGGACCGTTGGCTGTATCGGCGTAGTGCTGATCCCCGTCGACGGTGTCGAGTTGGTTAATCCAGGTGACAGTGGCGTCACCGGACCAGCCGGCGTGGTGTCCGGCACAATCGGCGGCTGGGCAGGGCGCTGGTCGCCTACCTGCGTGGCGCGACCGTGGATGGGCGTGATGTTCTTCGGGGTCTTCTTGCAGCCGGTGGCAGCAACGACCGCGAGCAAAGTGAGGGCGGAGAGCTTGAAGAAAAAGGATTTTTTCATGTTGGTTTTTTCTGCTGGTGAAAGCGTTAACGCGCCCACGTGGGCTGGGAACAATTCCCAAAATTTACGGGTACATCCTTGACACGCTTGGTGGGCACGTCAAGCAGAGACAGGGACAGCGGGCCGCCACGACCGCGTTTACAGAACATCAGCGTGCGCGAGTTTGGCGCCCACGCGGGATCCTGTCCGGAAACCAAGCTCTGCACATCGCCGCCGGCGGCGGGCACTACACACACCTCGAAGCCGCCGCGCTGGGTAGTAAAAGCGATCAATTTCCCGTCAGGCGACCAGTCTGGCTCAGTGGCGTTATATACGCCCACGGTGCGGATACGCCGTGGCTGGCCGCCGTTCACGCCGATGGAGTAAAGTTGCGGCTGGCCGTCGTCGCTGGAGACGTAGCAGATATTTTGGCCGTCAGGCGACCAACACGGCGAGGAAACGCCCTCAAGCGAACGCGTGAGTTGTTGCAGACCACGTCCGTGGATGTCCGCCACGTAAAGATCCGGTTTGCCACCCTTGCTTAAAACCATCGCCACCTGCTGGCCACCCGGCGCGACGGCCGGAGACAGGTTTGACCCACCGTAGCCGGCGACGATATGCCGCTCGCCGGTGTCGAGACGGTGCGAATAAATATCAGCGTTACCGCGCTTATAGGAAGTGTATGCAAGCCACTGGCTGCCTGCGCCCCAAGACGGCGCGGCAATAATAGCGCGGTCCGCCGTGATGGGCTGCGCGCCGTGCCCGTCGTAATCAGCCAAGTAAATCTCACCCGTATTGTTGGGGGCCTTGACCTTAAAAGCCACCCGGGTCTGTGCGATGCCGCGGGTTTGCGTAAGCACAAAGATCACTTCATCCGCAAAGGCGTGAGCCAGCTTACGCTGGTTGCCACCGGTGTAAGCCTTTGAGAGCAAGTAATTCTTTTGCCGGTCGGAGACAAAACCCTCGAGCCGCGTCCCGTTAGTGCCGTGGACGAGCACGACGGCGGACTCTGGGTCCACGATGGAGCAGCCAGCAACTTCAAGGTCAAAGCGCAACGTCGAGGCGACTTCGCCGGTGAAACCGCTCAAGGAAATAGGTATGAGCTTACCCTCACTACTCCCAAAGACTCTGAAAGTAGGCTCCTGTGCCCGCGCGGCGACCGGAATGGTGGCGAGAGCGGCAAGCGAGGCGGCAAACTGTCGGCGGTTAAAATTCATCCGGTGGAACCTTTGGCTTTAAGATTGAAGTCTATGTTGAAGGTGCGTTGCCCCTCCCGAAAGCTAGCGGGGAACGGTTCGAACTGAATGACTTTTTGCAATGTCTCGCGCACTGACTTGTCTATCGCGCTATTGCCGCTGGGCCGACGAAGCTCCCAGTTTAGCACGCGACCGCTGCGCGCCACAGTGACAGTCACGCCCACAACAGCGGTGCCGTTGTTGAGGGTGCCCGGCAGCAACCAACTCCGCTCATATACTTGAACCATCATCTGGCCATATTCAAAAAAAGCGGCGGCGTTCGGGCCGGCTCCGACGTCGATATTGATGTCCACCGGTGAGGAGAGGCCGCCCGAAATCCCGCCGAGGATAGCATTCATCTTCGCTACACGCTGTTGGTGGGCGAGTTGGGCGGCCTTTGCGGCAGCGGCTTGCGTACGTTCCTCGGCTTCCGCCTTCGCCTTTGCCCCCTCTTCCTTTTTACGGGAGACAAGATGTTTAGTATCGGCGAGTTTGATGGCCGACTTGGGGGCTTCGTTTACCGGCGCGGGCTTAGTGGAGGTTGCCTTCACCGGCGGCTCTGGCTCTCTGGTTTTCTTGGCTTCCGTTTTTACGGGGACTTCCTTGCCCTTTGGGCTGATGGGCAAAGGACGCGGCTCAGCCTTGGTAATCTTCGGCGGCGGTTCGTTGACGACTTCTTGCTTTGGAGTGACCGCAGGCTTGGGCGCGGGGGGTGGCGGCTCAACCGGACGCGGAGCTTCGGTAACCTTCGGCGCGGGGGCGGGCTCCACCGGGGCGGTCGGCGGCGGCATGGGAACAATCGGCGCTGCAGAGCGGGCTTCCAATTGGTCCAACATGCGTGAGTCAATCATGTTAATGACCGGCTGGTAGGGGCGGGGCTTTTCCGTCACGAATGCGGGGACGACGAAAACAATGACGAGTAAGAACGCGTGGCTCGCTGCCGAAGCGAGGAAACATTTGGTCTGGAGCTGCCGGTTCACTCGATCAATTGATACAAATAATTCGGGGCAAATTCACTCGCGATCAAAAGTTGGACGGAAGTGCGGCGAACATGCTCCCAGCCGTTTGCGCTGGGCTCACGCCCGCGAGGTTTAGGATTGCGGCGATCTTCTGCTGCTTTCGACCGCCGTGAAAAGCCCCGGAGGACCGGCGCGGTCCCGGATGGTGGGGCGTGGCCGATAGCGCTTTGTTCATTGCCGCAGCTCCGTGCTGAAGCTCACTTGGGTCATGCCCCGCCGAGTGCATCGGTCAAGCAGTTGCATGGCATGGTCAAGCTTGCCGTCTCGGTCGCCGCGCACGCGGATGATGAGGTTGGGGTTAGCGCGGAAGTCGGCGACGAGTTGGGTCTCAATCTGGTCAAGTGTCATCGGGCGTTTTTGGAGCCGAAAGCCGCCAGCGCGGTCAATTTCAACAGTTCGTATGTCGTCGGCCCGAGGCGGGCGCTGGTCGGCTTTAGAGCTGGCCTGCGGGAGATTCAGGCTCAAGGACGATTCCAACATCGGCGTGGTGATGATGAAAATGATGAGCAACACGAACGCCAGGTCGAGCAGCGGCGTGATGTTGATCTCACTCAACGTCACAAGGGAATTGCGCTGGGAGAAGCGTCTCATCGCGGGTTATTCTGGGCTAACGAAGCTCGGCGGTGGAGACACCGGCTCAGGCATTGCCTTGATCGCCAGCCAGCTTCCCACAATGGCGAGAAGCAACAAGAGGATCCCCCCCAGTGCCCGCCTGCGCCTACGATTACGAAGCAGGCGATTCCATCTTGGTAAGGCTATGGCGATTTCGTTGCGCCGCAGCTGCTGGTGGCATTTGGTGCACCGGCTGGAGGTGCGTGGCACCTTGGCACTGCATTTGGTGCACTTGATCCACAAGTGCGAGCCGCACGCATGGCACTGGATGGAGTCGCGCTCATTGAAAACCCCGCATTCCGCGCAATGGATCGGGGCATCCTTTTGCGCGGCGGGACCGGAGTAGCTGGGGGCGGGGTCCGTCACTCGTCTTTTAAGAATTCGGTTTCCAACTTCGACGCCATTTCCTGCGCAAAGTTATCTAGCTCGACGGTCTGGACGCGGAGGTTGTGGACCAACCAGTTATAACCGAACATCGAAGGGATGGCCACGAGTAGGCCGGCGACGGTGGTGACTAGTGCAGCGGCCACGCCGGGGGCCATCGCCGCGAGGTCGGCGCGGCCCGCCTGCGCCACGCCAGCAAAAGTGTCCATCACGCCCCACACCGTGCCCAGCAGCCCCAGAAACGGCGCGCCGCTGACCGCCAGCGCCAGCAGGATGATGCCCGACTCGAGCGCGAGGGCCTCGCGCGCGACCGCGCCCTCCATCGTGCGTTTGATGTGCTCCATCGCCTTGAGGGAAACGTGCAGTCGACGTGAACCGTCGGGCTGCTTGAGCCGCGCCTCGGTCTCAATGCAGCCTTCCTGATACACTGTGAACAGCGGGCAGCCCTCGACTTGCACACGGCGGTCGTGGATGTTGAGCACCGTCTTTTGCACTCGGAACTCGGACATAAAGAGGTCGTTGAGCCGACGCGCGCGGCGCATTTGGAGGCCCTTGGACACCATCACGGACCATGCGAACATCGAGAAGATCAGCAAGAAGACGATGATGACCTTCGCCTCGATGGTGGCCTTGTCCCAGATGTAATGGAGTTGGGAATTCATCCCAGCGGTCATAAGCAAACACGGCATGTTCATGAGGCAGCGCTCAACCTAAGTCCAAACGATTGAGCTGATTTTACGCGCAGCTTAGACGCGGTCAAAACAAACGTGCGGATGGTGCGTGAAATAAATTCTGGCGCCTTACCGCCTAAGCACTCCAAGCCCAACGCCGAGTAAGATGGCCACTTAACACCCGCGCTCCCAACCAACTAAACCCTCGGCTCCCACCCGGGACGGTATTCACGCTTCCAGAGCTTCTGCGCCTCGGAGTTGCCGACAATGCGGCCGGTCTTCGGGTCGATATTCAACACCGAGCTGGTGCGATAGGCGATGTTGGCGAGATGGCAGAGCAACGCGCTCTTCTGGCCTTCGCTGATGGGCGAGTTGAGCGGCTTGTTCTCGCGGATGGCGTCGGAAAAGTTCGTGAAGTGCGGGATGTCGCCGCCACCAGGGCCGCCGGTCTTGGTCGCGATTTCTTTCCCGGCGTTGTCAAATACGGTGTAGTCATTGCCCCCGCTCATCGTCATCATTCCCTTGTCGCCGTAAAAGGCGACGAAGGGGTTCTTCTCACCCTTGCGTGGGTTGCACGAACTGTCGTCCCATGACGCACCGCAGGTGCCGAAGTCATAGACCGCGCTGCCGGTGTCGGGCGTCTCCTGGTCATCGTCCCAGTGGTAACGCGCGCCGAGAAAGGTGACCTTCGTCGGGTAGTCCACGCCAAGGCCCCAGCGGGAAACATCGAGCGCATGAACGCCGTTGTTCGCCATTTCGCCGCCACCGTAGTGCCAATGCCAGTGCCAGTTATAGGGATGGAGGTTGTCCTTGTAAGGCCGCTCCGGCGTCGGGCCTTGCCATAGGGACCAGTTCAAGGTCGTGGGTGGCTGGCCAGGCTTGCCCTTTTTGATGCTGGGCCGAGCGCCGTTGTAGTAACAACGGGAAAACAAGACCCTACCGATGATGCCCTCGCGCAGCTTTTGGATTCCTTCGATGACGTTTGCGTAGCTGCGGCGCTGGTTACCCATTTGGCACTTGCGCTTGTATTTGGCCGCTGCCGCGACGATGGCCTCGGCTTCCCAAGGGTTGTGACTGCCGGGTTTTTCGACATAAACGTGCTTGCCCGCCTGCATTGCGAGGATGGCCGCGGGCGTGTGCCAGAAATTCGGCGCGGCGATCGAGACGGCGTCCACGTTCTTATCCTCGAGGATGCGGCGAAAATCTCCAACACCCTGCGGCTTGCGGTTAGGCTGCTTAGTCTCGGTCGTCTTCAGGCCGCTCGCCAGCCGCGCGGAGTCCACGTCACATACATAGGCGACCTCGACATTGTTCACGCCGAGATGCCCGGCCACGTGCGCCATGCCGCGCGAGAGGCCCATGACACCGACGACGACTCGGTTACCGGGACTTTCAGCGGGCAAAATGGCGGGTGGCTTCGCTAGCGCGAGCACCGCGCCTAAAGCCCCGGACGACTGGACAAAACGACGACGGGAAACGGGGGATGAGTGCATGTGTAGAGTTTTCGATGCGGTTGTGAATCGTTGAATTCAGGAGGTTGGGACTGCTGGTTGACACGCAGTGGAATAGGCCTTCGCGAGCAAATGGCTTTTAATCTTTCGCATCGGGTATCCTGTGTCTTCTACCGTCACTGCTTCGGATTCCCAACCCCTATTACCCCAAAGCCAATGCGCGCTCCGGCGTTACCCACGGGCAAGCCATCCTCCAAAGCCCGTGCGCGCACGATCACGCCCCGACCAATGATGGGATGGTTCACGCCAGTCGTGGACAAGTCCTTAAACTCGGCGCGCAAGACCGCCTTGCCGGCGGCATCTGCCTGCAGGTTGCCGAGTTCGCCCAATCGGCGCGGCGATTCCTCGGCCCCAAATAAGCCACTCGTGCGACTGGCATCGGCGGCCGTACCATCGCCAAACTCGCTGAGGTGGATCGCGTGCGACTGATTTGGTGTCAGCCCCGAAAGCTCCGCATACATGTAAACCACGCGCCCGACCTCAATAAAACGCACAAAGCCCGCACACTTGTTCGTAGGCGTAGGCTGGATGGCCGCGACCAGCACCTTCACGCCCTCAAAGCCGGGGTTGCGTTGAGACCCGCCGCGGGCGTCGTGCTTGGGGGTGGCGCAGCCAGCAATGATCAGGGCGTACGTGGCTACGAGCAGGCCAAGGGCGATCGAAAGCGGTTGCTTCATTATGGTCGGAACTCTGATAGGGCCAACCTAACGATCCGTGGTCTGGCAAACAAGCGGCGAATCCGGGCCCAAATGTTTCCCCTGCTCACACTTGACCGAAAGTCTTCAAGCTTATGCCCGGCATTGGCTTCCGTTCCTCTTACTCACCCTAGCAATATTTGTTCTCCTGCGCGGGAACACGAACACCCAAATGGCTTGGTTGAGTTTCGCACACCCACGGTGTAACCGGCGGCACACTCACGTGCAGCTTTACTTAACTGCAGACACGCGTAGCGCCTGGCTCTTCAGGCAGGCAAAACCCAACCTGATGAAAGTCGTCCGGCAAAGATTTGCGCAAAGGCTCGGACCGAGTCCGGGCCTTTTGCTTGGTCCAAGGCCGCGCAGGAGAATGCCCTTGCCAACCCGCCGGGCGGCTCGGAAGGTTTGCGCATGAACCTGTTCTCCGCCCGCCGATCGCGCGCCTTAATTCTGCTCTTGCTGGGCTTGGTCGTCAGCGCGCCTTCGCCGCTGCCCGCGCAGGACAAGGCCGCGCCCGCGGCCCGTTACCAGCCCGGCGTTCGCACGCGCGATGGCATCGGTAAATACTACTTCGGCCGCGAGATCGCCCACTACATGACGCACTTCGCTGCGCCGTGGCTAGACCGGCCCGAGCGCGATCAAGAAGAGCGACCCGATCTCGTTCTCAAGGCGCTCGCGCTCAAACCAGGCGACGTGGTCGCCGACCTCGGCTGCGGCACCGGTTACTTCAGCTGGCGCATGGCCCAAGCCGTCGGCGCGAAGGGCGTGGTCTATGGCGTGGAGATTCAGCCCGAGATGCTCGACCTCCTCGCCACCAAGATGAAGGAGCGCGGCGTCACGAATGTCGTCGGCGTCCTCGGCACCACCACGGATCCCAAGCTGCCCAAGCCCGTAGACCTCGTCATCATGGTGGATGTCTATCACGAGTTCGATCACCCGTGGGAAATGATAGACGCCATCTGCCGTCGGCTGAAGCCCGGCGGGCGCATCGTCTTCGTTGAGTATCGCGGCGAGGATCCCGAGGTACCCATCAAGCCATTGCACAAGATGACCGAAGCTCAGGTGCGCAAGGAAATGGCCAATCAGCCGCTCGAACATGTTGAGACCGTTCGCACTCTGCCACGCCAGCACCTCATCATCTTCCGGAAAAAACCGGACCCCTGACCGCGCCCGGCCCCAGCAACATGAAACTCCGCGTTTCCCTCGCCCGGTTTATCGGTGCGCTTGCCGTCGCCGCGCTTCCCCTCGCCGCCGCGCCCGCCAAGCCGAACATTCTTTTCCTCCTCTCCGACGATCACAGCTATCCCTATCTCTCCTGCTACGGAAATCCCGACGTCCGCACGCCCAACCTCGACCGCTTCGCCGCCGAGGGGATGCGCTTCGATCGCATGTTCGTCTCGTGCCCGCAATGCGTGCCGTCCCGTGCGGCGCTCATGACCGGGCGCTCGCCGGTCGCGGTGCGCATGGTACGCTTCACCTCACCGCTGCCGAGTGACATTCCCGCGTTGCCAGATTTGCTGCGAGACAAGGGCGGTTACTTCACCGGCGTCGCGGGCCGCAGCTATCATCTCGATGGTCCGGCCACCGCTGGCCAGCGCGCCGCGCCCGAGCTGGGCGGCACGATGGATCGGCACAACCTGCGCACGTTCACCCAACGGGTGGACTATGTGGAGAAAGGCGGCGGGACGCAGAATTTTGGGACCAAACTCGCGGCCTTCCTCGACAAGGCACCAAAGGACAAACCGTGGTTCTTCTGGCTCGGCTTCTCGGACCCGCACCACGTCTGGACCACGCAGGGCAAACGCGGCGTGCCCGACCCAAAAAAACTCACGCTCCCGCCGCACCTGCCCGACCTGCCCGGCGTGCGCAGCGACCTCGCGCGTTACCTCGCGGAAATCGAGCACCTCGACGACGACGTGCAAACCGTGCTCGACACACTCAAGGCCCGCGGCCTCGACCAGAACACCCTCGTCGTCTTCATGGGCGACAACGGCATGGCGATGCCACACGGCAAGGGCGCGCTGCACGACCCCGGCATCAACGTCCCGCTGCTCGTGCGCTGGCCTGGGGTGTTGAAGACCGGCCAAACCACCCGCGCGCTCATCTCCGGCGAGGATTTCGCGCCAACGATGCTGGAAGCCGCCGGCGTGAAGCCACCCAAGGAAATGAGCGGCATGAGCTTCCTCAAGCTCCTGCGCGGCGAACCGTTCACGCCGCGTCAGTTCATCTTCGCCGAACGCGGCCCGCACGGCGGCGACGGCGGCATGAAGCCGGACATCCAAGCTTCCACGTTCGACCTTGCTCGCTGCGCGCGCAGCGACCACTTCAAGCTCATTTACAACTGCACGCCGCACGGGGCCGTCGCGCCCGTGGACAGCCAGCGCGACCCGGGCTGGCAGGAGATGGTGGCGGCCAACGCGGCGGGCAAGCTTGCCCTGCCGTTTGTGAAGGCTTACTTCACCGCGCCACGACCCACCTTCGAACTTTACGACCTCGACGCGGACCCGGGTGAGTTGAACAACCTCGCGGGCCAGACCGCGTTCAAGGAACCCGAACTCGCGCTCAAACGCGCGCTCACCGAAAAGATGGTGCTGGACTGGGACTTCCTCCCCACGCCGCTGCGGTGATAGCCAGCCTTACGAACTGTTTACTTCCCAACGTCGCATGAAACCTGCCATCACCTTGTTCACCTTGCTCGCAGCTGCCGGGCCGCTGCTGGCTGCGCCCCTCGCCAAGCCCAACCTCATCTTCATCCTCAGCGACGACCTCGCGCAGGGCGATCTGGGTTGCTACGGGCAGAAGCTCATCCAGACGCCGAATCTCGACCGGATGGCGCGCGAGGGCACGCGCTACACGCAGGGCTATTGCGGCACGAGCGTCTGCGCGCCGAGCCGCACGTCGCTGATGACCGGTCTGCACATGGGCCACTCGCCCATCCGCGCAAATCGCGAGGTCCAGCCCGAGGGCCAGAAGCCGCTGCCCGCCGGCACGGTGACGGTGGCGCAAGTGCTCCAGTCCGCCGGCTACGCGACCGCGTGCGTGGGCAAGTGGGGCATGGGCATGTTCGACACGACGGGCAGCCCGTTAAAAAACGGCTTCGACCATTTCTTCGGCTATAACTGCCAGCGCCACGCGCACAGCTATTTCCCAAAATACCTCTACCGCGACGACCAGCGCTTCGAGCTGCCGGGCAACGATGGCAACACGAGGGTGGAGGGCGAGGGCGCGACCTATGCGCAGAACCTCATCGCGGACGAGACACTGAAGTTCGTGCGAACCAACAAGGACCGGCCGTTCTTCCTCTACTACTCCATCACGCTGCCACACGGGACCTTTCAGATTGATGACCAGGGCATCTACAAGGACAAGCCGTGGACCGAGGTGCAGAAGAACTACGCGGCGATGGTCACGCGCCTGGACTCCGACGTGGGCCGCATCCTCGCGCTGCTCAAGGAGCTGAACCTTGACACCAACACGCTCGTGATGCTCGCGGGCGACAATGGCTCGTCCTTTGATCCGCAGTCGCCGCAGGGCAAGCTCTTCGAGCAGGCGAGCAACGGTTTGCGCGGCTTCAAGCGCGGTCTCTACGAGGGTGCGCTGCGGCAGGCCGCCCTCGCGCGCTGGCCCGGCACCGTGCCCGCCGGACGCGTGAGCCATGAGCCGTGGGCGTTCTGGGATTTCCTCCCGACCGCCGCGGAACTCGCGGGCGCGAAGCTGCCTGATGGTTTCAAGCCCGACGGCCTTTCGCTCGTGAGCTTCCTCAAGGGCGGCGCGGCACCGCAGCGCGAATACTTCTACTGGGAATTGCACGAAGGCGCATCGTTGCAAGCCGCGCGTTTCGGCGACTGGAAGGCTGTGAAGAACGGCCTCAGCGCCAAGACCGAACTCTACGATCTCAAGACCGACGCGGGCGAAAAGACCGACCTCGCCGCGACCAAACCGGAGCTGGTCGCCAAGGCCGAAGGGCTGTTCCAGTCCGCCCGCACGGACCATCCTGACTGGCCGCTTCGCGACCGCCCGGCAGGCAAGGGGAATACGAAAAAGTAGTTTGCCCACGCGGAACCTCCGAGTTTCCCTCAACGCAGAGGACGCAGAGGACGCAGAGCAGGCCAGTGTCAAAATCCTTCACCAATTAGTTCCGGCCAAGAATCCGTCTTGGATCTATCTGAGCCAGCAAGTCAGCCGGAGCAGGCGGCTTGCTTGCCAGCCCGGACGTGCTGCCCTTACGATGCTGGCCGATGCGCCTGCTTGACCGCTATCTGCTGCGTGAGTTGCTGGTTCCCCTGCTTTACTGCCTAAGCGGTTTCCTAATTTTCTTTATTTCGGCGGACCTGATGAACGAGCTGCCCATGTTGCAAGGCAAGGGCCTCAACGGCTGGGACATTGCGGAGTACTACTACTTCAAGACGCCCGAGTTGCTACCCACCGTGCTGCCGATAGGCCTTCTGCTGGCCCTGCTTTACGCGTTGGCGCAGCACAACAAGCACCATGAGCTAGTCGCCATTCGTGCGGCGGGTGTCAGCCTGTGGCGGTTGGCCGCGCCCTATCTGGCGGTGGGCGTCGCGACCAGCGCGATGCTGTTCGTTACCAGCGAGATCGCTGGCCCGCCCGCGCAGGAGGCTGCTGAGGACGTGTTGAACCGCTATCGTAATAAGCTCGAACAACAAACCGAGCTGCAGTGGAAGCGCGACGTGAACTTTAATAACGACGTAGCTGGGCATGAGTGGAAAGTAGGCGCGTTTGGACTGCTCACTCACGAGATGCTGCGGGTAAACGTTACATGGACTGGCCGCGACAACATCCGCCGAATTCTCTTCGCCAACCGCGCCGGATTCACCAATGGCGTATGGCACTTTACCGACGCGGAAATCTGGGCCTACGAGCCGCCAAACCTCGACTTTGCCCTGCGCACTCGTACCAACCGAGTCGTGTTCCCTGAGCTGAACGAGTCGCCCCGACTCATCAAGAGCGAGATTAAGATCAGCACTTTCGCGCGCGACAAAATGGCGAAGCGGCTGCGCTTCACCCTCGCAGAAATTCTCGACTACTATCGCCTCCATCCGCATCTCACCGGCAACAAAGCCGACGAGCTAAACACGCAGCTTCACGGCCGGCTAGCGACACCGTTTACCTGCCTAGTTGTGGTGCTGCTAGCATTGCCCTTTGGAGCCGCACCCGGCCGACGTAACGTCGCCCTCAGCGTGGCAGCGAGCATCGGCATTGGATTCGCTTTCTTCATACTATCGCGACTTTCGCTGGTGCTGGGCACGGGGGGCCTTGTGCCCGGCTGGGTGGCCGGATGGGCGCCGATTCTTCTTTTCACAGCGGGAGGCATCGAACTCACGAGACGGCTAAGATGAGCACTGAACTCGACCTACTCCGCGCCCGGTGCGAGCGACTGGAACTGCTCAACCAAGTTGGCCACGTCCTCCACTCTACGCTCGATGCGCAGGAGGCGCTCCAACTCATATTGCGCGAGGCGGTGCGGCTCATGCGCGCGTCCAGCGGCTCGGTCGTGCTAGTAAACCCGACTTCGCGCTTTCTTCAAATTCAAGCGGCATTTGGACTGCCGCCGGATCACGCGGACTTTAAGCTGCCCATCGGCGTCGGCATCACCGGTTGGGTCGCGCGCACCGGCATGCCCGCGCGCGTGGGCGACGTGACTCGCGACCGGCGCTACGTCCGCCTGCGACAGGAGGTTAATTCTGAGCTGGCCGTGCCACTGTTACTCAACCAAGAGGTGCGCGGCGTGCTGAACGTCGATTCTGAACGCCCCAATGCCTTTACGGCGGACGACCAAACTTTGCTCGAAGAACTCGCGCTCCAAGCGGCGCGCGTCATCCAAAACACCTGGCTTTACGAACAGCTTCGCCTCAAGGCGCGGCTATTTGAATCGCTCGCCAGCGTGAGCCAGACCATCAACTCCACGCTCAACCTGGACGACGCTCTCAGTGTTATCACCCGCGAAGCTTGCCAACTCATGGACGCGAAAATGGCATCGCTGCTCTTGCTCGATGAAAAGTCCGAGTGGCTTGAACTTCGCGCGAGCCATAGCGCGGGTGCGGCGTATTTGAACAAGCCACGTCTCAACTTGGCGGAATGCCTCGTCGGCAATGTGGTCCGGCGGCGACGGCCGATCCAGGACCAGAACGTGCAAACCTCGGGGCGTTACCAAAATGTGCAGATGGCACGCCAGGAGGGGTTGGTCGCCCTCTTAAGCGTGCCGTTGCTCTTTGGCGGACAGGCGCTGGGCGTGTTAAATGTCTACAAGGGCGCGCCGCACATCTTTTCTAACGAGGAAGTCCGCATACTCGCCGCGCTGGCCGAGCTATCCGGCATCGCCATCGAGAAGGCCCGGCTCTACGAGCGCATCGTGGACGCGGAGGAGCAACTTCGGCAAAACGAGCGCCTCTCTGCGCTCGGCCTGCTCGCTGCCGAAGTCGCGCATGAGATCCGTAATCCACTTACGGTCATGAAGATGCTCTTCCACTCGCTCGACCTGAAGTTCACACCCGGCGACCCGCGTGGGCAGGACACAAAAATCATGGGCGAGAAGATGGACCACCTAAACCGCGTGGTGGAGCAAATCCTCGACTTCGCCCGCAGCACCGAGCCGCGCCTCGCACCAGTGAACGTGAATCAACTCCTCGACGACCTGAGCCTGCTCACGCGTCACAAGCTTCGGCAACAGCGCGTGGAGGTTATTCGCGAACTAGACCCGCAGCTTCCGGCGATTCAAGGCGACGGTACGCAGTTGGAGCAGGCCTTTCTGAACCTAACGCTCAACGCCGTCGAGGCAATGCCAGAGGGCGGGCGGCTCACTATTACTACGCGCGTCGCCCGCCTGCCACGCTCCCACAAGGATCCGACGCACGTGGTCGTCGAGTTCGCGGACACCGGCACAGGCATGGACAAAGAGCAGCGACAAAAAGCTTTCAGCTCGTTGCTTGAAACCACTAAGGCGAAGGGCACGGGACTGGGGCTGGCCATCGTTGCACGGGTGGTGGAAACGCATCGCGGCGAAGTAAAAGTTGACTCCAAAGTCGGTAAGGGAACGACGTTCACTATAACCCTGCCGTTGTAGTGCACCTCACAACCCGAAAATTGGGCGCCAAAGAGGGAAAACTGGATCTTTGTTTTCCGGGCAGTCTGGGAATGTTCGGCTGGGGCGGCCGATCCTAGCAGCGAACAGCAGTGATTACCCACTGATCAAGCCGCCGCCTGCGTAGACTTTCGCTGCACCATGGGAGCAACTTCGCCGCGCACGACTGCGCCAGTGATTTTAACACTCTGCACGTCGCCCGCACCCGGGATGTCATACATCACATCAAGCATGAGTCGCTCGAGCAAGCCGCGCAGCGCACGCGCACCGGTGCCTTTCTTGATAGCCTGCAAGGCGAGTTCGCGCAGCGCGTCAGGCGTAATTTCGAGCGCTACGTCTTCCATACCCAGGAGTTTGCCGTACTGCTTTACCAACGCATTACGCGGCTCTGTGAGGATAGTGACGAGTTGGTCTTGAGTGAGTTCTTCCAGCGCCGTGACCATCGGCAGGCGGCCAATTAGCTCGGGGATGTAACCAAAGCTTAACAAGTCTTCCGGCTCCACCTTGGCAAGTACCTCGCGCTTTTCCATGGATGACAAATGCTGATCTTGCACCGCGCCAAAGCCCATGACGCGATTGCCAAGCCGCCGCTGGATGAACTTGTCCAAGCCAACAAATGCGCCGCCGCAAATGAACAGAATATTGGTGGTGTCCACCTTGATGTATTCCTGCTGCGGATGCTTGCGGCCGCCGGAGGGTGGGACGTTGCAAACAGTACCCTCAAGCATCTTGAGTAACGCTTGCTGCACGCCCTCGCCAGAAACGTCACGAGTGATAGAGACGTTTTCTGTCTTACGCGCGATCTTATCTATCTCATCCACATAAACGATGCCCACCTGCGCGCGACCTACGTCGTAATCGCATGACTGGAGCAGGCGCAAGATGATGTTCTCCACATCCTCACCCACGTAGCCCGCTTCGGTGAGCGTGGTGGCGTCGGCTATGGCGAAGGGTACATCGAGAATGCGCGCAAGCGTGCGGGCCAGCAGCGTTTTACCTGAGCCGGTGGGGCCAATGAGCAGAATGTTGCTCTTCTCGATTTCTACATCGTCGGCCTTCGGCTCGCGCGATTCGCGCACGCCTGCAGTGGCTTTGCGCTCGTGAATGATGCGCTTGTAGTGGTTGTGCACTGCGACAGCCAAGGTTTTCTTCGCGTGCTCCTGCCCGATGCAATAGCGATCCAGCTCCGCCCTGATGGCGCTGGGCTTGGGGATTTTTAGCTTTGGTGCGGCGCGCTTGGTGTCGGACGCCAACTCCTTATCCAGCACACCCTTACAAACAAGGATGCAGGTATCACAGATGTAAACGCCCGGGCCGGCGATTAGCTTTTTTACCTCGGCGTGCGATTTGCCGCAGAAGGAGCAGAGCGTCAGGTTGCTTGGCCGGGCCATTTGAAGATGGAGTGAATTAGCTCACCACACTGCTCTTTTCAGGCAATCTAGTAATGTCTTTCCGGTTGGCGACAACCTCGTCCACGAGACCAAACACCTTAGCCTCGTGGGCGGACATGAAGTTGTCGCGGTCGCAGGCCTTCTCGACGATGTCCACGGGCTGGCCGGTGTGCTTGGCAATGATTTCATTGAGCCGCTGTTTAAGCTTAAGCATGTATTTGACGCGGATCTCCACGTCACTGGCCTGGCCTTCCGCGCCACCGAGCACTTGATGAATCATGATGTTCGCGTTCGGCAAAGCGTACCGTTTGCCCTTGGTGCCGCCGCAGAGCAGCACCGCGCCCATGCTCGCCGCCTGACCGATGCAGTAGGTGTTCACGTCGCAGGTCATGAACTGCATCGTGTCGTAAATTGCCAAGCCCGCCGTGACGCTACCGCCGGGGGAGTTGATGTAGAGATGGATGTCTTTCTTTGGATCATTCATCTGAAGAAAGAGAAGCTGAGCGATTATGACATTAGCGACCATGTCATCCACCGGCGTACCGAGGAAGACAATGCGATCAATCAGCAGGCGCGAATAAATGTCATAGCCGCGCTCGCCGCGCCCGGTCTGCTCAACGACCATCGGCACGAGCAAGCTGTTTTGGGGAGTTTGCAATTCGTTCATTTGATTTCGCACGTTAACGCTCTGTTCGACAGAGTGCAAGAAAAGGGGCGGACCAAAGTTAAGGCTTGGCGCAGCGCGACCACTTGTCTAAAACCACCGCCGGTTCTTTGAACGGCGTTTTACCGCGCCATACCAACTACCGCTTACAAGTGCAGGGAACCCCGTGAGAACCGGGGACGGTTGCGCCACTGTGACGGGCTACGGACTCCCAATGCCACTGGCTGAAGGCCGGGAAGGCGGGAGCGAGGTTTGAAGCCCGGAGTCAGGATACCGGCTTGTCAGCGCTCGTCAGGGCACGCTCACGCGCGCCCGCTTCTCCGACAAAGAGAAGGATGAGGCCAGCCCGCTGAACCGTCTTTCCGCGGGATTCTGAGATGCCTTCATTCTCCAATTTGCGGAGGTGAAGGCTTTTTGCTTTCTGCCTCCCTTCTGGTCTCCGACATCCACCGCTCCGCGCGCCCAAGAACCCGCGCGGGGCTTGCAGTGAAAGACCACATGAAGAAAGTAATCAGTGTTCAGTGTTCAGTGTCCAGCGGACTGAAATCCCAGTCTGTCATCTGTCCTCTACTCGCCATCCTCTCAGCGGCTGCCGTCGCGCAGGAGGCCAAGACCAACGCCCCCGTGACGCTCCAGCCCGTCGTCGTCACCGCCACCCGCACCGAGGAGCCCGTCGCCAAAACCGCCGCGAGCGTTTCCATCATCTCTCGCGCGGAAATCGAGGATCAGAAATTCAACACTCTCGCCGAGGCGCTCGGCTCGGTGCCTGGCCTCGTGGTCGCGCGCAACGGCGCGCCGGGACAGGTCACGTCCGTCTTCTCGCGCGGCACGGAGAGCAACCACACCCTCCTCACCGTGGATGGCCGGCGCGCGCCAGCGATGCTCGCTGGCGGCTTCGACTGGGGCAACCTCGCCCTCGAAAACGTCGAGCGCATCGAGGTGGTGCGTTCCGCCAGCGGCGCACTTTATGGCGGCGACGCCATCGGTGGCGTGGTGAACATCATCACGAAGACCGGGCGCGGGCTCACGCGGCCCGAGCACGAACTCTCCTTTGAGGGCGGCTCGTTCAATTCCTTCCGCGAGACCGCAGCGAGCCGGGGCGCGGTGGGCAAGTTCGACTACGCCGTTGCCGCGTCGCAGTTCAACGCCTCCTTCCCCCGCGACAACAACTATTACCGCCACACTGGCACGCGCGGCTCGTTCGGTTACGAAGCCTCCGACTCGCTCTACTTCGACCTCAAGCTCATGTATGCGCAGAGCGACGGCGGCTCGCCGGGCGCGGTGCCCGGCAACCGGGTGGATCATCTCAAGCGCGAGACCTTCAACATCTCGCCCGGAGTGGACTGGGCCATCAACGACGCGTGGCGCACGAAGCTCAACTACACCTTTGAAAACCAGTTCCAGCCTTCGTTCGATGGCGGCCACTTGAACCGCCTCAACGTCGCGTCGCACCTCGTGGACTTTCAGAACAACCTCAAGCTCCACGATACGTGGCAGCTCACCTTCGGCGCGATGTGGCAGGATCAAGGCGTGGACCGCACCACCACCATGGCCTCTGGCGGCATCAACGCGAATCTCCAAACCACCAGTGGCTATGTGCAAAGCCAGTGGAGCCCGATCGAGCCGCTCACCATCATCAACTCCCTCCGCCACGACGCCTACTCGGATTATCCCTCCGCTTACTCGTGGCGGCAGGCGGTCTCGTATCGCCTCCCCACGGTGGACACGCTGCTCTTTGGCTCCGTGGCCCGCTCGGTCGCCCCGCCCACGGCGCAGGACCTCTACTTCTTTGGCAACCCGCGCCTGCAGTCCGAACGTGCGTTGAGTTGGGAAGCGGGCGTGGAACAGCCGCTCTGGGACGGACGCCTCGCGTTGTCCGCGACCTGGTTTCAACACAAGTTACGCAACTTCATCCAGCTCGATGCGGCTTTCACCCCGCAAAACATAGCCCGCGCGACCAGCGAAGGCCTCGAACTCGGCCTGAAACTCAAGCCCTGCAAGGAATTCTCCGCCAACTTGAGCTACACCTATCTCACGGCGGAAAACGACACCCAGAACCTGCGCCTGCTCCGCCGCCCGCGCCATCAAGTCGGCTTCGACGCCGTCGCCAAGCCCATCGAGAAACTCACGCTCTCAACGGGGGCAAGCTGGATTGTGGAGCGGCAGGACTCGCGCTTCCCCGGCCAGGTGCCCATTGGCGACTACCTCCTCCTGCGTGCCGCTGCGAACTGGCAACTCACCAAGAGCTCGCAGCTTTGGGTGCGAGGCGACAACCTCCTCGATCAGAAGTACGATGCGCTTCGCGGTTTTCCCGCTCTGAGGCTGGGTATCTACGGAGGCGTAAAATTTTACTTCTAACCAAGCGCGATGCGTTGCTGTGCCTCTGAGCTTACAAGCACTCTAACCACAGTTAGAACTCGCCGCCGATAAGCTGACCGGGGGCGTCCACCGCCAGTCAAGGGCTGGGCTCGCAGAGGTGGACGCGCCTTGGTCGGGAGTGCGCTGCGCTGGGCTTGAGTTCGGTGTTGTCATGCTCAACAAATTACCTGCAGCTCAGATTCCTTTATAAAAAAAATTTTAATCGTTGGCGATCGATGGCGCTGGCTAAACCGCTAACTTGATGTCATTCACGGGCGGCGAAGCAGAGACGCTTGATGAATTCGCAAGGGTGAAGGGCCGATAAAATTTATCGTGTCAAATGCCAGTGCTGACCTAGTTGCTAATACCGCCGAACTAAATCTCAGCCGGTTTATTTGCAGGTGCAAGTCTGCCAAAAGTTGAAGCTGGCAACCACCCCGCCAGCGACAATTCAGCCGCAGCCACAGCCCTGATTAGAGCAGCAACTGCCGTCGTTCATGTCCTCGACCGTCGGCACGCGGCCCAGCTCGATGGTCTTTTGCAGGTGCTT
>Ga0208048_1000194_pt1 | contig 32064 bp, 22 predicted proteins | sample Malawi_45m_30L_FD_184163 | JGI IMG/M metagenome (GOLD analysis project Ga0208048, IMG submission 184163) | Freshwater microbial communities from Lake Malawi, Central Region, Malawi to study Microbial Dark Matter (Phase II) - Malawi_45m_30L... | ecosystem: Environmental > Aquatic > Freshwater >...
CGCCAGCCGCGGCGACCATCCGGCGTTCGCGGTGACCTGTTCCCACTTCACGCCATCGGCGGAAGACCAGACCTGATGGCTCGCCGAGTGTCCCGGCAGGCGGCCATTGTGCCAGCCGCCCATGATCCACATCCTGTCAGCGAAGGTGAGATTCATCGGCAGGTCGCTGTGCAGCCACGGCGCGGCCTTTTCGACGAGCTTCCAAGTCTTGCCATCGCCGGAGGCCCAGACATCGCGCGGCGGGGCTTCGAACGATTGGAACCACCCGCCGCCGATCCAAAGCTGATCTTTGAAAACCCATTCCGCCTGCGAATCCCGCGCCTGCCAGGCGGCATTCCCCTCCAGCACCCAATCCGGGCGGGACGTCGGTTCGGCGGCGTTTAGGGCGGCCAGTGGCGCGAGCAGCAGGGCGGCGAGGAGTGCGAGCGTGTGTTTCATGGTCAGTCGAGGTAGGTGAACTCGTTGGCGTTGAGCAGGGCGCGGCAGAGGGCGAAAAGGCCCTGCTCGTTGACCAGGGCGACGGCGGTCTGGCGCTCGGTCCGGGTCGGGGCGCGTTGGAAGGCGAGGGCGAAGGCGCGGTCGACGCCCGCCGCGCCGGGCCCTCCCTCGTTCTCGACACGGGTGGCCAGGTGCCGCGACTGGCGGAGCATGAACTCGTTGTTCGAGAGGGCGAGGGCCTGCAGGGCGGTGGTGGTGCGGCTCCGCGCGGGGGTCAGGTTGGCCGGATCGGGACAGTCGAGGGCGGACATGAACGCGTGCGGGGTGGTCCGCACGACGAAGCGATACACGCTTCTCCGCCACAGCTCAGGCTTGTCCGGAGAGACGTAGTTGTAGATGGGGGCGTAGGCCTCCACGTAGTCGAAGTCCTTGTAGCCCGGCCCGCCCATGGCCAGGTCGAGCTTGCCGCTCACGGCCAGGACGGCGTCGCGCAGGGACTCGGCGTCGAGCCGGCGGGGGTTCTGCCGCCAGAGCAGGCGATTCGACGAATCGAGCGCGGCCGCCTTGGGGTCCTGGGTGAGGGACGACTGCCGGTAGGTCGCGCTCATCACGATCAGGCGATGGACGGGCTTGAGGCGCCAGTCGTTGCGCAGGAGTTCCTCGGCGAGCCAGTCGAGGAGTTCAGGGTGGCTGGGGCGGTCCCCGCCCAGGCCGAAATCGCTCGGGGTGGTCACGAGGCCCTGGCCGAAATGGTGATGCCACAGTCGGTTCACGATCACCCGGCGGGTGAGGGGGTTTTCCGGATGCGTGATCCATTCGGCCAAGGCGCGGCGTCGTTCGCCCTCGGGACGGTCGCTGCCTCCGAAGGCGGGAGGGGCGTGCCTGACCCAGCCGAAGGCCGTGGGCGTGACCTCTTCGCCGAGGTCCTCGGGATTACCACGGCGGTTCACCTTGATGACCGGCACTTCCTTCTGGGGCGCGGCCGCATAGACCATCGTGGGCGGCTTGAGTCGCTTGATCGCGGCATCGGTCTCCTTGGCATGCGCCCGGAGCGAGCGCAGGCGTTCGGCGTCCGCCGCGGTCAGCTTCGATTCGGCCGCCGCGGGTTCGAGCCGCGGGTCGCCGATGAAGAGCAGGTCGCTGCCGATGCCGTCGCCGCCGTCCGTGGCGACCACGGTCAGCGTCCGGGCGTCGGCGGGGATCGGGACGTCCAGCGCGACGGTCTCCTTCTTGCGTAGCTTGAGACGTTGGAACTTGATCTGCTCGTCGACGAAGACGGTGATGTCCGCCTTGGTCTCGGCGGCGGCTTCGGTGGCGCCGAACCCGACCATGCCGGTGAGCCGGGCCTCGCGCAGGCCGCTCACCTCGCGGATGCGGGCCAGGTCGAAGGTGATGCCGCCGTTGGCGTGCAGGCCGAGCAGCGTCCGGCCCTTGGCCGCGTAGTCCACGCCGTCCAGCTTCGTGCTGCGCTGGGCGTTGATCGGCCGGTTGGCGATCGTATCCCAGGCATGTCCGCTGGTCTTCGGCAGTCCCTTGAGCACGGTGCGTTCGTCCACCCTGATGTCGGCCTTGCCGTCGGGCAGGAAGACCCCGAGCACGCCCGGGGCCTTGGTGACCTTCTGGAGGACGTTGGCTCGGAGGTCCTTCAGGTAGGCCTGCTCCTTCTTGGTCAGCTCGCCGTTGCTGCGGTCGATGCCGGTTCCCTCGGGCAGCAGGGAGGCCAGGGCGAACCCTTCGCCGCTGAGACGGGCGATGTCGGACCTGAGTTCGGTGAGGCGTTTTTCAAACGAAGCCTTCTCTCGTTCGTAGGCCGCCTGCTCCTTGGGGTCGACGTGGCGGTCCTCGCGTTTCACGCCGGCGAAAACCGCCCAGAGGCCGTAGTACTCACGCTGGGTGATCGGGTCCAGCTTGTGGTCATGGCAGCGGGCGCAGTTCATCGTCACCGCCATGGCTGAGGTCATCACCTGCGTGACCATGTCGTCGAGGTCGCCGGCCCGGGCGGCGCGTTTCAGCACGTCGCTCTTGGTCTCGACCTGGCCGACGAAGTCCCAGGGCCCGGCGGCGAGGAAGCCCGTGGCGACGATGGCGTCGGGGTCCTGAGGTCGGATCACGTCCCCGGCGATCTGCTCGCTCAGGAACCGGTCGTACGGCTTGTCGGCGTTGAGCGAGGCGATGACGTAGTCGCGGTAGCGCCAGGCGTTGGGGCGCAGCTGGTCCCGCTCGAAGCCGTGGGTGTCGGCGTAGTGGGCGATGTCCAGCCAATGCCGGGCCCACCGTTCGCCGTAGCGGGGCGAAGCCAGCAGTTCGTCGACGAGTCGGGCGTAGGCGTCGGGGGATTCGTCCCGGACGAAGGCCTCGACCCGTTCGGCGGCGGGCGGCAGGCCGTGGAGGTCGAAGGCCAGCCGGCGGATGAGGGTGCGTCGGTCGGCTTCGGGTGACAGGCGCAGCCCGTCGGCCTTGAGACGCGCGGACACGAAATCATCGACCGACTTCGCGGAGCCGAAATCCTTGCGGACCGGCAGGACCGACCAGTGGTCGAGGCGCGGGTCACGCAGGGCCGCGCGGTCGACGTCGTTCTCCGGCCAGACGGCGCCTTCGGCGATCCACTGCCGGACCTTCTCCACCTGGGCGGCCGTGAGCGGCTCTCCCTTCGGCGGCATCTTGAGGTCCTCATCCGTCGTGGTGATGCGTTCGTAGACCGGGGACTTGGACGGATCTCCGGCGACGAACGCCGGGCCGGATTCGCCACCCTTGAAGGCGTGCGGCCTGGCGTCGAGCCGGAGATTGGCCTTAACTTTCTTCGGCCCGTGACACTCCACGCATCGGTCCTGCAGGATCGGACGGATCTCCCGGTCGAAGTCCACGGCCGCGCTCAGGCATGCCGCGGAGAGCAGCAACGACGCCGTGGCGAGGGCCTTGAAGGGAGAGGGCATCGGGTCAGACCATTCTACTCCTTGTCCGACAGCCCGCTACGCTCCTTGTTTCAAGGGGTGGCACTATCATCTCACTTCGACCCGGGTGCTTTCCAGCTGGATGCCAGGCGCGGGCTTCCCCCCTGCGGCGATGCAATGCAAGTAACTCAGTCCGTTAGGCGTCGACCGACGGCACTCGATCGAGCCGGCCAGTCTGCCGTCCAGGGTCAGGACGCAGGTCTGGCCGGGTTCGGTGCCCGACCATTCCATCCGGAGTTCGTGGTCGGCGTCGGCCCTTAAGGTCTGGGTCCCGAGCTTCGCCCCGGGAAGCAATCTCAAGGTGTAGGTGGCGAAGTCCGGCGCGGTGCGGTCGCAGGCGTTGAAGAGCCGGTCCATCAGGCTCAGATGGGCGCCGTCCGATCCGGCGGGAAGGCGGAAGCGCAGGGTGAGGGCACCTGAACGACCGGCGGGGAAATTCCACGCGGCGCCCCCGGAGCGGTAGTCGGCCGACGAGGCGGGATTCGTCAGCTTGAGGTCTTCGAGGAAGCGTATGTCGAGCATTTGTACGCCCGGTCTGGTCGGGTGGGCGACGACACTGGTGGCGGGTTGGCGATGATAGGAGCAGTGCCCGCGAGGCACCGGCAGGAAGGTATGATGCGTCCATTCTCCCGCCCCTCGCGCGAAGTCGCCCGTCCGCTGCTTCGCGACCAGCCAGCGCGTGTCCATGATCGTCAGCCGCCGGTGGTTGGCGTGCTGGCCGTAGGCGATGAGCACCCGGTGGTCGTCGAGCGGGAGGAACTCCGCCTGATGGTTGCCGCGGTCCTGCGGTCCGCCCCAGGTGGCGTAGTCGGCGCGGGAGCGGTGTTCATCGAGGCCGACCTCGCGAAAGCCCTGCCAGGTAAGGCCGTCGTCGGCGGAGATGGCGGCGTGCAGCGTGTCGCGATTGGTGAAGGCGTCTTCGCCGCGGCCGGTGGCGGTGCTCAGTTCGGGCAGCGCCGCCTGATTCGTCCAGAGCAGGAGGAGACGGCCGTCCGGCAGGCGGCCGAGGGTGGGCATGGTGAGGGTGGCGGCGAAGCGCGAAGGCCTGCCTTCGCTCCACGTCTCCCCTCGGTCCGTGGAGAACGACTCGTAGTGGTGGTCTTGCGAGGTGCGCAGCAGGGCCCAAAGCCTGCCGTCCCTGAGCTCGACCACGGTGGCCTCCACGGCGATGTTCTGCCAGCGCAGGCCGCGATGAACGCCGCCGACCGCGTGCGGCGGCGACTTGATGGTGGTCTTGGACCTGTGCCAGTTCAGGCCGCCGTCGTCGGACAGCCACATTGTCGTGCCGTTCCCGTGCGTGGGCAGGACGAGGCGTCGGCCGCCGTCGATGAAGAGCGGGGTGCGCAGGATGCCCGGGATGGTCAGCAGGTCTTCGCGCTGCTCGCGCCAGGCGTTGCTGGCGCGACCGTCCTTCGTCGCGGCGACCCACTCTCCGTCGAGCCCTCCGCGGGAGAGGAAGACATGGTCCTTGATGGGCTGCACGCGGATGAATTCGCCCGTGCGCGGGTTCCGCGCGAACGCCGGAGCTTCCTTGCTCATCCCTCCGTAGTTCAACGGATACCCGGGGGCGGCTTTCTCGTAGCTCCAGGTTTCGCCGTTGTCACGGCTGACCAGATAGCCGGGCCGGGTCCGGTCGCCGTCGTAGTGCCGGATCTCCTTCGCGTTCACCCGCACCAGTCCTCGGCCGGCGTCCGCCGGGGGCGTGCCGACGATGCGGGGCGGCGGATATTCCGCGGCCTGCAGCGGGAGCAGCGTCGCGATGAGCCAGGCGAAACCAAGCGTCTTCATGGGGTGGCCTTACATGGCCCGCCCGGCGACGCTTCGCAAGGTCTCTGTCGCTCTCCGCCGGACTCCGGTCGCCTTCCGTCGGCGGGGATGATCCGCCTCAGCGGGAGCGGAAGACGTCGCTGGTCAGGCACTCGACCACGAGGGTGCGGAGACCGAGGCCTTCCTGCTTCACCTTGGCGTAGATGCGGTCGACGGTAAATTCATCCGCCGGCTCCATGAGGCGTCCGGTGGAGTAGGCCAGCAGGGAGCGGATAAGGTGGCGGGTGAATTGTTCTTCGCGCTTCTCGTGGAGGAGGTCCCGGAACCCCGCGAAGTCGCGGTAGGACTCGCCGGAGGCGAACTCGCCCGTGGTGTCGATCTTCGGCGCCTCCCCCTTCTTGGGCTTCGGGTAGGTCGCGCGCCAGCGGCCGACCGGATCGAACGACTCGAGGCTGAAGCCGAGGGGGTCGATCTTGCGGTGGCACTCCGCGCAGGCGCGGTCGGTGCTGTGCTTGGCCAGACGCTGGCGGATGGTGGTCGCGCCGGTGACGTCGGGTTCGATGGCGGGCACGACGTCCGGCGGAGGCGGCGGCTTCACGCCCAGGATGTTCTCGCTGACCCAGGCCCCGCGGGTGACGGGCGAGGTCTCGACGCCGTTGGCGCTGACGGTCAGGACGGCCGCCATGCCCAGCAGGCCGCCGCGATGCGCATCGCCCTTGAGGCTGACCTTCCGGAAGCCGTCGGCGAGGCGGAGGGTCTGCTGTTCGGGCAGGCCGTAGAGCTTGGCCAGCTTCTTGTCGACGAAGGTATGGTCGGCGCGGAGGAACTGGTTCACCGGGCGGTTCTCCTTGAGCATGTCCTGGAAGAACAGGCGCGCCTCGGTCTTCATCGAGGTCGGGTGATCTTCCGCGTAGTAGGCCCGGTTGGTCTCGCGGGGCGGGGGCATGCCGCCGAGGTCGCGCAGGTTCAGCCAGCTGTCGAGGAAGCCGTTGACGAAGCCTTCGAGGCGACCGTCGGCCAGCATGCGGTCGATCTGGATCCGGAGCTCCGCGTCCCCGGTGAGCCGGCCCGAGGCCGCGGAGGCGAGCAGGGCCGCATCGGGAGGCTCCGCCCAGAGGGCGTAGGCCAGCCGGGTGGCGAGGTCGTGGGACTTCAGCCGCCGGTCCTCCTCTTCGGTGATTTCGCTCAGGTACAGGAACGAGGGCGAGCAGAGGATGAGCTTGACCGTGTCGAGCGCCGCCTGACGCGGGGTCGCCTTTTCAGCCAGACGCTTCCCGTGCATTTCCCGGATCGAAGCGCGGTCGCTCTCCTGCAGCGGCCGACGGTAGGCCTTTTCGGCGAAGGCGAAGAGCTGGTCGATCGCGCGCTCGGCCCGGAAGCCGGAGGGTCCGAAGACGGCTACTTCCTCGGCGCCCCCCGCGGGCTCCTCGACCGGTCCTTGCACCACGATCTCACTGATGCGGATGTGCGGCAGTTTGCCCTCCCGCAGGATGTGCGCGCGTCCCACGCCGGAGGAACCGACCGGCGTCGAGAACTCCTTTTCGTAACGCTTGTTGATCGCCAGCACGGAGGCGCGCGATTCGTAGGGTCCGTTGGGGAAGATGAAGCGCGGAGTCTGGCCGGCCTCGAGCCAGACGCGGAACTTGAGGCGGGTCGGCGTGTTGTCGGGCACGACGGCGCTGGCGAGCAGCGGCTCGATGGCCTGCGGGTAATGGATGTGGCCCTTGGTGACGTCGCCGGTCACGACGCCGAGGATGAACGGCTCCGAGAAATCGATGCCGAAGATCGCATGGTCGTAATGCGTGTCGCGGTGCAGGGCGGCCGCTTCGACTTCGAGGTCGTAGAGTCCGGCGACCGGCACGCCTTGCTTGAAGTCCTCGATGTGGCCGTAGCCGCCCTGGCGCGTGTCGGTGTTGGGCTGCTCGTAGAGGTTGAGGTAGCGGAAGTTGAACGCGCCCTTGTGTGAGCCGGTCAGCTCCTCGTACTGGATGAAATTCTTGTTGAACCGCCACGTCTGAGGCGCGGTGGCCGGCTTGCCGAGGCGGGCCTCGACCAGACGGCTGGCGGCCTGGAAATACTGGTCGACCAGGAAGCCGGACGTGACCAGCGACCGTCCGATCGTGTCCAGGTGACGGGCGGTCTTCTCCTTGGGGAATTCGGCGGTCAGGCCGAGGGTGTCGACGCGGCGGCCGAAGAGGGTGGCGAGGGTGTTCTCGTATTCGCGGTTGGAAAGCCGGCGCAGGACCGTGCGGGAGCCCGAGCTCCGCAGCGCCGTCTCCGCCCCCGCGGTGGCGTCGCGCAGGGCGCGGATGACCGCGAGGCGTTCGTCGTCACCGGGCTGGTCGGCCTTCTTCGGCGGCATCTCGCGCAAGGTCAGCTGGTCGACGATGTCCCGCGCCTCGATCACGTCAGGCAGTGTCCTGAGCGGCAGCGTGAACTTGTCGAAGGCGCGGTCGCCCTTCTTCGTGTCGGCGTCGTGGCATTCGACGCAGTAGCGGTTCAGGAAGCCCGTGACGACTCGGGACGGCTCCTCGGCGGCGCGCGCCGTTCCGGCCGCGCAGACCGCGGAAAACGCCAGCAGGATGCGGAAGGCCGGCATCGACGTCACGGGAGCGGAGCGTTTCCGGGTCAGGAGAAGCGGCCCGTGCTGCTGCCGAAGGACTCGGTCTCGACGCCCATCTTCTGCGCGATGTCGACGAAGAGGTTGCAGAGGGGCACCTTGTGCCGGACCTCGCGCGAGACTTCGCGGAAGGAGCCGTGCTTGTAGCCGCCGCCGGCGAGGAAGATCGGGAGGTCGGTGTTGCGGTGGGAGTTGGCGTCGCCCATGCCGCTGCCGAAGAGCACGGTGGTCGAATCGAGCAGAGAGCCCTCGCCGTCCTTCAGTTCGGCGAGGCGGCCGACGAACTTGGCGTACTGGGCGACCTGGTAGCGCTCGAGGCTGATGAGGGAGGCGATGGACTCGGGGTCGTTGCCGTGGTGGGAGAGGCCGTGGTAGTCCTTCTTGATGCCCAGGTGCTGGGGCAGGAAGTCGCCGCCCACTTCCAGCGTGGCGATGCGGGTGCTGTCGGTGTGCAGGGCCAGCGCGATGAGCTCGTACATCAGCGGGAGGTCGTCGACCGCGTTGCGGACGGCCGGCTTGCCGAAGGGCGCCTTGGGCTTCGGGAGGTGCGTCCAGCGCTGGCGGAGGGCGAGGCGCTTCTCGACGTCGCGCACGGAGGTGAAGTATTCGTCGAGCTTGTCCTTGTCCTCCTGGTTCACCTGGCCCGAGAGGCGTTTGGCCTCCTCGCGCACGGAGTCGAGGATCGAGGCCTGCACGCGGTTCTCCTGCTCACGGCGCACCTGGCGTTCGGCGGAATCGCTGACGAAGAGCTTTTCGAAGAGCTCGGCGGGATTGGTGATCGGCGGCACGCGCACGCCGGCCTTCGTCCACGCGATCTGGCAGCCGCCGTGGATTCCGCCTTCGGAGCCGACGGTGAGCGTGGGGAAGCGGGTCTGGTGGCCGATCTCCTCGGCGAGATACTGGTCGAGCGACACGTTGCCGTCCGGTCGGTTCTGGGCCTCGGAGTTGAGCACGCCGGAGAGGAAGGAGTGCACCGCGAAGTGGCCGCCCTTGACGCCGTGGTCGAGCCCGCGGAAGACGGTCAGGCGCTCGCGCTGTTCCCAGAGCGGCTCCAGCAAGGTGGTCTTCTCGTAGTCGCGTCCGGCCGCCTTCGGGAAGAGCTGCTTGGTCTGGTAGCCGAGGAGGTTGCCGATCGCCACGAAGCGACGGGCGCCGATCCCGGCTCCCTTGGAGGTCTGCACGGTCGCGTTGCCGCTGAGGGACTTGGCGTTGAGGGAGCAAAGTCCGGGGAGGGCCAGGGAGGCGCCCAGGGAGCGGAGGATGAAGCGGCGGCGGTTCATGGCGGGTCGAGGGGCGGTGGGCGGGTTCAGATTGCGTCAGATTCCCTCATCCATGCGAGCCTTTCCTCGGTCCAGGAGAGGGCGGGGACGGCTGACACGGCCGGGGTGGCCTTGGGTGGGCGGACTCCTTATTGGGACAGTTCCTCGGCCCGGTTGTTCCGCCCGTCGGGACTGGCGGGACGGTCAGAGGGGCCGGTAGTATTCGACGTAGCCGATCATCATCTCGTCCACCGTCTGGGAGCCCCAGCGCACGTGCTTGGTCGGGTCGGGGTTGGCCTTGTTGCCGGGGCTATTGTCGAAGACCGCCGTGATCTTCATCACGCTGCCTTGCGGGACCAGCTTGGGGCGCTTGAAGTCATATCGGAGCTGCCAGTTGAAGTCATAACGAGGGATGTCCAGAAGGGTCTCCGTCTTGCCGTCGGGGTAGGTCACTTCGTAGCGGAAAGCCGCCCCTCTGGTGTGCATGTGCGGCATGAATCCCATGACCGGCATGTCGAAGGGGACCCTCTGCGTATGCGTCTCGACGTGTCGGGCGGCGCCGGGCGGGATGGACAGGCGCGGGTTGGCCAGCGGCGCGGTGCGCACCTCGTGCGTCGGCGGCTTGGTCGCGAAGACCAGACCCATCTTGAGGCGTTCCTTCTTGGCCTTGCCGCTCGGCGTGTAGTGGATCTGGAAACTCACCTTGGCTCCCGCAGGAATCTTCCGGGCGAAGCCCTCGGGGTAGACGCAGGCGCCGTTGCCGGGCACATAGATCGCCCAGTAGCCCTCCCGGCCTTCGTCCGCCAGCGTCACCTTCGAGCCTGGGGTGTGCACACGGACGATCACATGGTGGACGACATCACGCTCGCTCGGGAGGATTTCGTAGGCGGTCACCCAGCGGTCTTCCTTCAGCTCGGTCTGCACGACGTCGTGCGCGTAGGGCATGAACCCGTCGGCCTTGATGTCATAGGCTTTGCTGAGCGGCACGACCAAGTCCGGTTTGCCGATGCTCCATTCGGAGGGATACGTCCGCTTCATGGGCGCATGCGCGGGGTCTCCGACCGGTCGATCTTTGGAGTCGATCCAGGCGATGAGGTCGGCTTGGTCCTTGGCGGAGAGGCTGCAATCATTGGCCCAAGGATTCTTTTCGGCGTCCTTCTCGACGGCGGCGAACCAAGGCGGCATGGTGCCTTCCGAGACGACGCGCTTGATGACCTTGGCGCGGTCCTTGACCTCGTCGAGATCGTCCAGCGCGAACGGGGCGATGCCGTCGTCTCGGTGGCAGGAGACGCAGTTCTGCTGCAGGATGCGCGCGACGTCGCGGTGATAGGTCACCGTGGTCGTCTTGGCGGCCTTGGCCGCTGCGGGCAGGTCCAGCTCGCACCCGGGGGCCGCGGTGGCCTGCACGGCGGGCTTTTCTCCGCGGAGCAGGGCGGCGATGGCGTCCCGGAGGTAGGCGTGCTTCGGCGCGTCGAGGTTGTAGTTGACGCCGTATTGGTCGTCGAGGGCGCCGCGGTAGACGAGCGTCCGCGCCGCATCCAGGAGGAAGACCTCCGTGGTCGTGCGGGCGCCGAGCGCCATGCTGAGTTTCTGGTCGGTGTCGTGGACGTAGGCGGCCGACATGCCCGCCTCCGCCAGCTGGGCGCGGATGTCCTCCGGCTTCTCGCTGCCGAGGGCGTTGACGAGCAGCAGGCCCAGGTCCTGTGCCTTCAGTTCGGCGCTCAGCTTGGCCACCGAAGGCAGGTAACGTTTGCTGACCGGGCAGGTGGCGCTCGTCATGATGATGACGAGACCCTTGCGGTCCTTGAAGGAGCTCAGGCTGAGCTCCTTCCCGTCCAGCGTAAGGAATTTTCCATCCTCGACCATGCGGCCGATGCCGACCTCGCCCGGCTTGAGCCGCTCCGGGCCGCTGGCGACCTTCTTGACGTCCTCGGCCGAGATGGCGGGTGTCTTCTCGGACGATGATTTTCCTCTGCCGCTCGCGCCTGCCGCCACGATGCGCCGCATCAAGGTGAGTTCCGTCGCGCTGACGACGCCGTCGCCATCTTGGTCAAGACGGGCGAACCATGACGCTCCGTTGGCTTCCTCCTTGGAGATCTGGCCGTCGCCGTTCTTGTCCACGGCTTTGATCATGGCCTCGATCTGCGCGGACAGTCCGGAGGTGTCGGCGGCTTTCGTAACGGACTGACCGGTCGGCGTCGGACCTTTCTTGTCCTTGGGCGCATCCGGGGCGGGAGGAGGGTTGCCGATCACCTTGGCGTATTCGGCGAGCGTGATCGCCCCGTCTTTGTCCAGGTCAAACCGTTCGAAAGTCTGCGGACTAGCCAGTTCGTCGGTCGTGACCTTGCCATCGCCGTTCTTGTCATAGCCGGAGAAAACAGCATCGGCAGGTGCGGTGGGTGCTTCCGCTGGTTTCGGCGGCGTGGTCGGCGTCACAGGCTTCGGCGTCGTGCCGCCCGTTACCGCGTTATATTCCTCCAGTGTGATGCTGCCGTCCTTGTCCGCGTCAAAACGCTCAAAGGCCTGCTGGTTCGGCAGTTCTTCGGGGGTGACCTTGCCATCGCTGTTTCGATCGAAACGTTGGAAGACGCCGCCGGGAGCTTGGGCGTGGGTTTGGACCACGGAGGCACTGAGCACGCAGAGGAGGAGCGGGATGAAGCGGTGGAGTTTTGCGGTCATGTCTCTTGGGTTGTTCCGTTAGAAGGCGAAAAATGGACAATTTTCTTCCTGCTGGCGAAGGTGGGCGTTTCCGTGATGCGGCAGGTTACCTTACGCTCCGCTTGCCGCGGTAATAGACGCGCACTTCTTCGATTGTGGCGAAGCCGTCCTTGTTCGCGTCCACGGCGTCGAAGAGGTCTTTCTGCGTATACTCTTCGCGGGTGAGCCGGCCGTCGTTGTTGGTGTCGGCCTTCTTGAAGGCGTCATCGACGCGGGTGGCGGCTTTGGCGGGGCTTCTGGGCGCGGAGCCTGCCTTGGCGCTTCCACCCGCTTCGGCGTTGCGGGCGTCCTGGCGGACCCATTTGGCGGGGCGGGTGCCCTTTTCCCATTCGGCGAACTTGGCGGCCAGTCCATCGAGCTCGGCGGCTTCCTTCGCGGCGAGGTCGGTGGTCTCGCCGAGGTCGTTCTTGAGGTTGAAGAGCTGGGCGCTGCCGTTGCGGCCTTCTTGCACGAGTTTCCAATCGCCCTTGCGAATCGCCTTTTGGGTGCCTGCACGCCAGCAGAGATACTCATGCGGTGCTCCGGTGCTTTCCGCGTTAAGGAACGGCAGCAGATTCACGCCATCGAGCGGCTTGCCCTCGGGAATGGCGACGCCACCCGCCGCGAGCGCGGTGGCGTGGCAGTCGAAGCCCATCACGGGCTGCGTGTAGGTGCCGCCCGCCTTCACCCTCGCCTTCCATTGCATGAGAAAGGGCACGCGGATGCCGCCCTCGTAGAACTGGCCTTTCTCGCCACGCAGCGGATCGTTCCGGCTGGTCGTCTGATGCGTCGGTCCGCCATTGTCGCTGTAGAAGAAGATGAGCGTGTTGTCCTCCTGGCCGAGCTCGCGCACTTTCGCCAGCACCTTGCCCACGGCGGCATCCAGTCCGCTCAACATGCCGCCATACGTCCGCCGCCTCTCATCTGCGATGCCGCTGAGCGCCGCCGAACGCGGGTTCGCATCCATCGGCGAATGTACGGCGTTGAAGGCGAAGTAGAGGAAGAAAGGCTTCGCGAGGTGCTTGGCTGCCGGTTCTGCGTTCTTGGTCCCTTGACTGCGCTCGATGAAACTCACCGCCTCGTCGGCAAACTCGTCGGTGAGATATCTGGTCGTCTTCACCGGCTCGCCGTTGCGCACGACGGGGTCGTTGTCGGACTTGCCAGGAAGATACGTCCGCGCCCCGCTGAGGAAGCCGAAGTGGTAGTCAAAGCCGCGCTCGTGCGGTCGCAGCCCTTCTTTGAAACCGATGTGCCATTTGCCGATCATGCCGGTGGCGTAGCCGGCGCCCTTGAGTTTCTCCGCGAGCGAGGGAATCTCGCGCGGCATGCCGAAGTTCGGATCGGCATAGCGCTCCGGACCCGAGTTGTGCTCAAAGCCGAAGCGATGCTGATACATCCCGCTCATCAGCCCCGCGCGTGATGGCGAGCAGACGCAATGCGTGGCGTAGCCATCGGTGAAGCGCACGCCGTTGTTCGCGATGCTGTCGATGTTCGGCGTCGGGATGTCCTTGCAGCCGTTGACGCCGATGTCGGCATAGCCGAGGTCATCGGCGAGGAAGAGGATGATGTTCGGGCGCTGCTCCGAAGCGGATGAGGAATGACAAATGCAGAATGACGAAAGGAGGAGGGCGAGGAGCGGTTTCATGGAGTGCTGGAGTTCTGGAGTGATGGTGCGTGATCAGTTCGGCGTAGCCTCGCCGTGCGGGTAGCGGTAATCGGCTTTGGGGTCGGTGGAGACTTGCTTCGTGGTGGCGTCGGCGAGGGTGTGGAGGAAGAGCTTGCCACCGGCGTGATAGACGATGGCGCCGCCGTCTTTGGTCCAGCGAGGGTAGTCGAACCACACCTTCTGGCGCTCGGCATTCGCGAAAGGTTTGGCGTTCGTGATGGCGCGGGTCTTCACGTCGAAGTCGGCGACGTAGAGCGTGCGACCGGGCATGGGGTTTTCCTTGCCGGGGTGATAGTCGAAGCAGATTCTCGTCTCATCGGGCGAGATGCTCACGCGGTCAAGGCTGCCGGTTTTGTCGAGTTCGCAGGTGACGCGCTCGAAGGTCGGCTCGCCGCCGGGGTTGGGCTTCATGAGGTAGTGGCCGTAGCCGAGCTTCGGCGGAATCGCGGAGACGAAGAGCCGGCCATCCTTCACGGCGGAATGGACCCAGGCATGGTAGTCCTTGCCGGTGAGCGCGATTTCCTCGCCCGGCTTGCCGCCGATCTTGCTCGCCATGATCTGGTAGCCGCCTTTCTCGCGGTTCTTGCGATTCCACACCGGCGTGTTTTTGCCGTCTCGGGTCCAGGTGGGATTGAAGTCGGTGAAGGTGCCGTCCGAGAGCGGGTGAAAGCCGCTGCCGTCGGCATTGATGATGCAGAGCTGAGTGATCCAGTTGCTCACGACCGGATCGTTCTTGAGTCGGCGGAAGAAGACGAGGTGATCGCCCGTGATCGACCACGACGGTTTGAAATCCCAATGACCCGAGGTGATCGCCTTGCCCTCCGGCTGACCGAGCACGGTGATGTGGATCGCGCCGTCCTTGTAGTAGGAGGCGCGGTAGGGCTCGGCGGCGTTCAGGATGGAACCGCAGAGGACGCTGAGGGCGCAGAGGATGGAGTGGTGGAGTCTTGGAGTCATGGTTGCTCGGCTCAGTTGGGTTTGCGCAGCGCCTTGAGTTCCTCCTCGCTCACTGCGCCATCCTTGTCCGCATCGAGGCGGTCAAAGAGCGCGCCGGGGAGTTCGTCGCGGCTGAGTTTGCCGTCGTTGTTCTTGTCGCGCTGCTTGAACTGGCTGCTCATGGCTCCCGCGCCGCTGCCTTGGCCGAGTCCGCCCATGCCGCCTTTGCTCGCGATGCCGGCGGACTCGTTCACGAGTTGTTTGAAGGGGCCGTAGGTGGGCGCTTTGTAGAGCTGCGTCTGCACCATGAAGATGCCGAAGAGTTGGTTGCTGCGGTCGAGCCAGAACTGCGTGCCGTTCGCGCCGCCCCAGGCGTAGCCGCCTTCACCGTCCACCGCGCCGCCGAGGCCGTATTTTTGGCCGAGTTCGGGTTTGAGATGGTTTTGGAACATGAGATCGACGCTTTCGGCCTTGAGCACGCGGACGCCGTCGAGTTCGCCGCGGTTCATCATCATGCGGCAGAAGCGCTCGTAGTCCTCCGTGCTGCTGACGAGGCCCTGGCCGCCGAGGAAGAGCGTGGGCTTTTCGGTGAGCTGGCTGGCCTCGCGTCCGCGCTCCAGCACGCCAGGCCGGGGCTGCTTGTAAATCTGGCAGATGCGCGTGGTGTTCTCGGGATGCACCCAGAAATCGGTGCTGGTCATCTTCAGCGGGCCAAGGATGCGCTCGCGCAGGACTTCATCGAGCGGCTTGCCCGCCACGGCCTCGATGTAGCGGCCGAGCACGTCGATGCTGTGACCGTATTGCCAGCCGGTGCCGGGATGAAACTTCAACGGCGCTTTCGCCAGCCCTTCGGAGAAGGATTTGAGCGTGGTGTTCGCATCGCGGCTCGTGGTGGCGACGGGCGTGAAAGTCGCGCCTTCGTTGCCCTTTTTGCTGAGCGCCCCTTTCTGAATGTCGCCGTAATACAGGCCGCTGCTGTGGCTCATGAGCATGCGCGGGGTGATGGCGAACTTCGCGGGCACGAGCTGCCCGTTTTCCAACACCTTCGGCTCCGCCCATTCGGGGCAGTGCTTGGAAATCGGCTCGTCGAGCGTGAACAGGCCCGCGTCGTAAAGCGCCATGGCGCACGCGGCGATGACAGGCTTCGTCATGCTCTGCAAACGGAAGAGCGCATCCTTCGCCAGCGGCTTCTGTGCCTCGAGGTCCTGCCAGCCGAAGGCCTCGAAGTAGCCGCGCTCGCCCTTGTGATGGATGAGGCCGATGACGCCGGAGACTTCCTTGTTTGCCACCGCCTGTTGGAGCGCAATGTCGAGTTTCGCAAGCACCTCGGGCCTGAGATCGGCCTTCGTTGCCTCGTCTCCGTGCGGGCGTGGTTTGAAATCGGTCGCTGAGGTGGTTGGCGCGGGCGTGGGCGTGTTGGTCGTGCTCGGAGCGGAGGGCTTCGCACCGCCCGGAGTTTTGATTTCCGCCGCTTCCTCGCGGGAAAGCATGCCGTCCGCGTCCTTGTCGAAGCGCTTGAAGAGGTTGGGATAGGGAAACTCGTCCTGCGAGAGCTTCCCGTCGCCGTTCTTGTCGAGCTGCAGGAGGCGGTCGGGGGCAGCGGTTTGGGCGATCGCTTCTGAGCAAACCACGCTGAGAAGCCAGAGAAGGGTGAGCTGGGTTTTCATGGGTTTCGTTCAGTTTAGCCAAGAATCCCCTTCACCACATTCCCCTTCACCTCTGTCAGGCGCATGTCGCGTCCCGCGTAACGATAAGTGAGCTTCGTGTGCTCCAGGCCGAGGAGGTGGAGGATGGTGGCGTGCCAGTCGTGGATGTGGACGGGGTCCACGACGCTTTCATACCCGAACTCGTCGGTCTCACCGAAGCTGAATCCGGCCTTCACCCCGGCGCCGGCGAACCAGGTGGTGTAGCCGGTGTGGTTGTGGTCGCGTCCGTCGTCGATCTGGGCGTAGGGGGTTCGCCCGAATTCCCCCGCGAAGATGACCAAGGTGTCTTCGAGGAGACCTCTCGAGGCCAGGTCCGTCAGCAGACCGGAGATCGGGCCGTCGACGGCGGCGGCATGCTTGCCGTGATCCGCTTTGAGGTTGCGGTGCTGATCCCATCCTCCGTGGTTGACCTCCACGAAGCGTACTCCTGCCTCAAGCATCCGACGCGCCATCAGACACTGCCGTCCGAAGTCGTCGGTGACGGCATTGCCTATGCCGTAAAGTTTCTTCGTCGCGGCGGATTCGCTCCCGAGGTCAAGCACTCCGGGCAGCGTATCCTGCATCCTGAAGGCCAGTTCGTGCGACTCGATGAGGCTGTCGATGGCGTCATCGGCGGGTTGCCTCTGCCGCGCCGCGCGGTTCAGCTGCTGGACGAAATCCAGTTGCTCGCGTTGCGCCGCGCGGTCCAGCGTTGGGTGCGCCAGGTTGCTGACTTTCGCCTGGGAGACAGGCTGGCGACCGCCGCCGATGGGCGTGCCTTGGTAGATCGCAGGCAGGAATGAACTTCCGTAGTTCGCCGGGCCTCCGTTGCCTGGGTTCGGGCTGAGCGTGACGAAGCCGGGGAGGTTTTCGTTCGCGGTTCCGAGTCCGTAGGTGATCCAGGCGCCCATGCTGGGGCGAGGCGAAGTCGGGATGCCGCAGTGCATCTGCAGGAAGGCCGGGGGGTGGTTCGGTACGTCCGTCTTCATGCTTCGGATCATGCACAGCTTGTCCGCGTGCGTGGCGATCTGCGGGAACAGGTCGCTGATCCATAGTCCGCTCTGGCCGCGCTGTTTGAACTCCCAGGCCGGACGCAGAAGTTTGCCTGTGGGTACTTTGCCCTTTCCGATGGCTTTCCCGGAATACCTGATGAGCTCGGGCTTGTAATCGAAGCTGTCCACATGCGACGGACCGCCGTCCATGCATAGGAAAAGCACGCGTCTGGCCTTGGCCGGGAAGTGCGGCGACTTGGAAGAAAGGGGGCCTCCGGTACCGGCCGATGCTGGGCGGGAGGCCAAGGCGCTGAAGGCAAGCATGCCGAAACCGGCCCGGGTGAGGCGCAGCCAGTCTCGGCGGGAGTAGGAAGCGGGCGGCCCGTCCGGGCAATCATAGGCGGAACTCATTTTGGGTTTCAGTTTCGATAAAGGAACTCATGGCTGGCCCACATGGATTGGCAAAGGGCCGCCCATCCTCTGTTTTTGTCCGTCTTGGAATTCACGAACGTGAGAGCGGCCGCTGTTTCCGCTTCGGTCGGGGATCGTCCGAAGATGCGTTGGTAGGCCAGCTTGATACGGTGGGGCTCGCTGTTTGGCCTGTCGGCCAGCAAGCGTTTCGCCGCTGCTTCGGCGTTCCTCAAGACGTAAGGGCTGTTGAGCAGGAACAAGGATTGGGCCGGCACGGTGGTCTGCGCTCGCTTGCCCGTGACGACGCTGCCGGACGTCATGTCGAAGAGTGCCAACGATTCCAGCTGGATGTTGCGCGCCATCGGCAGATACACCGACCGAATGCTGGAAGTCTGGTCCGCCTGGCGGGTATTGGCGCCGACGACATAGCCTTCGCCGAAGGAGCCGATCGCGCTGCCTACGGGGGCTTTCAGGTCCAGTCGACCAGCCGTGAACATCATGGCGTCCCGGATGACTTCCGCGCTCAGGCGTCGCGGCCCCGTGCGCCAGAGCAGCGAGTTGTCAGGGTCGGCCTCGAAATTCTTGGCGTCGAGCGCGGTGCCGAGGCCATAGGTCCTGCTCAGCATGAGTTCCCGCACGAGTTTCTTCACCGACCATCCGTTCTTGACGAACTGAACCGCCAGGTGGTCGAGCAGTTCCGGGTGAGAGGGTTTTTGTCCTGACAGGCCGAAATTATCGGGCGACCTGACCAGTCCCTCGCCAAAGAGCTGGAGCCAGATGCGATTTACGATGACCCTCGGCGTGAGCGGATTGTCCGGTGAGGCGACCCACTCGGCCAGCTCCTTACGTCCGCTCCCCTCAGCGATGGGCGCGACCGGCTTGGCGAGCATCGGGAGTCCGCGTGGGACCAGGTCGCCTGGTTTCTGCACCTCACCCCTTTGGAGCAGGTTGGCATCCCGGTGTGACTTCCGGTCGCTGACCCCGATGATCTGCTGTTTCGGGGTGCCGTCAGGCAGGAAAGCGTCCAAATGCGCCTTGTCGGTGGCGAGCCGCAGCCTGGTCTGGACGAACTCAGAAGAGGCGAATTCGCGCTTCTTGGTGAGTTCGGCAATCCGGGCTGACTTCTGTGCGATAGATTCTTCCAGGCGTCTGCGTTCGCGGGCCGTCAGCTGCGGCACTCCGTCCGGCTGGCCTGCACCCTCGGGCATCGGGAGAAGCTTGGAGGGGTTGTTGTTCTGGACCATGTCCACCGTGCCATAACTGGCCTCGGTGCTGCGGAAGATGCCCGCGAGCGCGTAGTAGTCGCGTTGGGAGACCGGCTCATACTTGTGGTCATGGCAACGGGCGCAGGACATGGTCAGCCCGAGGAATCCCTGGCTGATGACGTCGATCTGGTCGTCCACGACGTCCATCTCGAACTGCCTGGGGTTTCTTTCGATGTGCGACTTCGGTCCGATCGCAAGGAAGCCGGTGGCGATGAGCAGCCTCGCTCTTTCCGCCCCGTCTTTCGCCTCCAGCAGGTCTCCGGCGATCTGCTCGCGAATGAACCGATTGAAGGGAATGTCCTTGTTGAAGGCGTCGATCACGTAGTCGCGATACCTCCAGGCGTGGGGATAGGCGAAATCGGTTTCCTTGCCGCTGCTCTCCGCAAAGCGGGCTACGTCGAGCCAGTGTCTGCCCCAGCGCTCCCCGAAAAGCGGGCTTTGGAGGAGTCTGTCGATGGTCGCCTCCGCAGACTGCCGCGTCGGGGCGGACAGGAAGGCGTTCAGCTGTTCGGCGGTGGGGGGGAGTCCGGTGAGATCGAGGTAGATCCGGCGGATGAGCGCGGAGGGTTCAGCGTCAGCCACAGGCCGGAGGTCCTTGCGTTCGAGTTCGGCAAGGATGAATCGGTCAACTTCCGTCCACGGCCAAGCGGGGTCCTTGATCCCTGGGGCCGGATGGTCTACTGGAGCGTGGAATGCCCAGTGGTCGAGGCGGGCCGCCATCTTTTCTTCGACTCCGATCATCTTGCCTTCCGGCATCGGTAATCCGCGTCGCACCCATTCGGAGAAGTTCGCGATCACGCCGTCGGACAACCTGCCGCCATGTTTGTCGGGAGGCATCTTGAGGTCAGGGTCGGCATGGGTGAGCGACTTGATGAGCAGGCTTGTCTCGGGTCGGCCAGGTATCGCGGCTTTTCCGCTGTCTCCGCCCTTCAGGATGGCGGCCCGGGCGTCGAGGGACAGCCCCGCCTTCAGCTCCTTGGAATCCGCGCTATGGCATTCGTAGCAACTCTTGACCAACACAGGCCGGATGTTCGTCTCGAAGAAGGCGAGATCCTGGGCGGAGAAGGTCGGATGCGCCGCCTCGGAGGGCTGACCGCCCGGCTTGGGCCTGGCTGCGCCCGGTTTGCCTTTCTTGCCGATTGCTCGGTACTCCGCAGGCTGCAGCGCGCCATCTCCGTCGGCATCCAGGCTGCGGAAATAATTCCGCCAAGCCTCGGGTAGGTGCTCGACCTTCAGCTGCGTGCGAAGTTTGTCGAATTCAGCCGAGCTCAGTTCGCCGTCTTTGTCGGCGTCAAGCCTCTCGAAGGCTTGGTCGAGCTTCGGTCCTGTCTGGCCGGCAAGGTGAACGGCCACCAGGATCGAGGCGGCCAGGACAAGGGGGCGCAAGGCGGACGGCTTCATGTCACTTCGCTCCGCGGAGGTGTTCTTCGAACCATGCCATCTCCAATGTCGTGGCTTCTTCGAAGCCTTCGCGGTAGATACCGTAGTGTGTGATGCCCTTGACGACATGATACTTCGACGGCACCCCCCGGGCGGCGATCTGCCTCTGGGCTTCGGCGACGACCTCGTTGTTGCTCAGTTCCTCGTTTTCGGCGACCACGAAAAGGGCGGGGACCTTGATCTTGGAGGAGGCTTCGAGCGGGCTGAACCCGATGCTCTTGGCGTGATTGGTCCGCATGTTCGTGTACTTCTCCATCTTGCCGGTCATCTTGCCCGTCTCCAGCGGCACAGGCTCCACCTCGCCACGAGCTTGCTGCGTGTGCAGTTTGAACGCGCCCGCGAGGGCCCGGTCTCGGTTTCCACCGCCTAATCCCGGAACCTGCGCGACTACGCATCTTACCCTAGGATCAGTGCCCGCCATGTAGGTCACCAGGCCTCCGCCGTAGCTGCTTCCCATGAGGCCGATGCGTTGAGGGTCAACCGAAGGTTCGCCCGCGAGGAAGCTGATCGCCGCACGGATGTCTTCGGACTGGTCGGTGTAGTTCATCTGCCACCGCAGGGCCTTGACCTTGATGGAGAGCTCTCCGTTGGCATCGGGCTTCGGCTGCGGTTCGACGGCCATGAGCTGGCTTTCGCTCTCTCCCCAGCCACGGTAGTCGAACGCGAGGCAGGCATATCCCTTCGCGGCGAAAAGCGGACCTAGGCGGCCTCCGGTGCCGCCTTTTGTGCCTCCCGTTCCTGCGCAGAAGACGATCGCCGGAAGCTTCTCGCCTTCTTTGCGACCTTTGGGCAAGTAGAGGTCTCCCGCCATGCGAGTTCCGTCGCTCCAGATCGTCACGGAACGTTTTTCGACCGTTTCCGGCAGTGTCCCGCGTGCGGCTGGCTCATTCACGTCGATGCCTTTGGCGGGGCCCTTTTTCGTCGCCTTGGCGCCTGTCTGACTTCGGGCGAAATGAGCGGCGGCCTCGGGTGGGCTCACGAAGCCGTCCTTGTCCGCGTCGGCCAGTTCGAATGACTTGGGCAGTTCCTCCTTGTCGAGTCGTCCATCTCCGTTGCGGTCGAGTTTCTTGAACCATTCAGGGGTGCTTTCGGCGCCCAAGGCTTGTGCGGCGAGCGAGGTGATCACGATGAGCGTGACCAAGGGTAGGTGTTTTCTGGGCTTCATGGAAATAAGGCGGCGTTGCGTGGGGTGGCTCCGGGGAGGGGTTACTTGCCCTGGGCTTGGCGGACTTTCTCCTGGTTTCGGCGGCGCAGGACTTCGCGCTGTTCGGGCGTCAGCGAGGCCCCGACTTCGGCGTAATGCCTGCGCATCGCCAAGGCCAGCCTTTCGCTGGCTTGCGCTTGGATCGCGTCGAATTCCTGCTTAAGTTGGGCATAGCTGGCCTGCATGGCTGCGCGCTGCGCGGGTGTGGCGTCGGTAAGGTCGAAATCTTCTTTCATCCTGCGCTCTGTCCAGGCTTTGGCCCACTCGCTTGACCGAGTCCATGCGGGCCTCAAGGCGCTGTCCTTGCCTGAGATGACGTAGCCGGACGCTCCCCCTGCACAGAAGAGCGCCGCCAATACGACGCATAGTTTGATCGTAACCTGGATTTTGTTCATGGTGAAGTGATGATGGTGGTGAGCATGCTGCGGGCCAGCGTTTCGGGGTCCTGATTGAAGTCCGAGTCGGCACGGGTGAACCAGAGGACGAGGGCCATCAGGATCAGGCTGGCGGCGACGCCCCAGAGGGCGTGCTCATAGAACACCACCAGGAAGTGCTTCTCGGGGGCGGGGCGCGCGTCCGCCGTGACGGCGGCGACCGCTTCCCCGGCGAGCGTTTCGCCCAGGTTTCCTGCGATCAGCCAATCAAGCCTCAGGGACGCCCGTCTTTCGGGACAATCCAGCATCGCGGCGAGTTCCGCGATTTCTTGCTCGGAGATGGCTTCGCAACCCATTTTTTCCAGCAGTTCGTCGAATCGTTCGTCGGGATTCATGAGGTCTTCAGTTTCACGCATTCGAAGAGGGCGCGGCGAAGGCGGTACAGGCTTTTGATGGTCGCGTGCTCGCTCATGCCGGCATCCCCCGCGATGACCGTCAGGGGCAGGTCATCGACGTGGCGCTTGGCTAGCAGCTGCCTGCTCTTCTCAGGAAGCTTAGCGACGCAATCCCGCAGCGCCTGAAGCTGATCATGGGCGCGATCCTTGGCGCCGGCCTCATCGAAGGCCAGGTCGACCTGATCCATCAGGAGTTCCATGGCGGGACTGTCATACCGCACTTTTGAATGCTTGAGCTTCCGCCAGTGCCTAAGGACCAGGTTGCGGGCTGTTCCTCGGCACCAGGCCGGTTGGTTTTCCGGGGTCTTTCCGGACTCGATGAAGTCGGAGAGTCGTAACCAAGTCTCTTGGATGATGTCTTCCGCGGCATGGTTATCCTTGACCAGTCCCTTCACGTAGGCCGACAGGAGGTGGCGGTCGCCTATGAAGGCAGCCGCGGCTAATCTGATCTTATCGGAAATAGGCATGCGATTTCGCCGTACCTTATTGTTCCACCTGGGAGCCTAAAGTGGACAAATAAGATAGGGGTTTCGTCGCCTAGGTCAGCAGGGGCTTGAGTACCTTGGCGGGGTTGACCCCGGTCAGGCGGACGTCGAGGCCCTGGGACTTGACGCTGAGTTTCTCGTGGTTTAGACCCATCTGGTGCAGCAGGGTGGCGTGGATGTCCCGGACGTGGACCGGGTCCTTGACCGCGCCGAAGCCGAACTCGTCGGTCTCGCCCCAGGTCATGCCCGGGCGGAAGCCGCCGCCGGCGAACCACATGGTGAAGGCGTCGATGTGATGGTTGCGTCCGGTGAACTCACGGACCTCGCCCATCGGGGTGCGACCGAACTCGCCGCCCCAGACGACGATGGTGTCGTCGAGGAGGCCGCGTGACTTGAGGTCGCGCACGAGGCCGGCGCAGGCCTGGTCTATGTCCCTGGCCTTCATGGGCAGGTGCTGCTGGAGGTTCTCGGTGACGCCGCCGTGGTGATCCCAGTTGGTGTCGTAGAGCTGGATGAAGCGCACGCCTCGCTCGACGAGGCGTCGGGCGAGGAGACAGTTGCGCGCGAAGCTGGACTCGGCGGGGTCCTTGATGCCGTAGAGGTCGAGAGTCGCCTTGCTCTCGCCCTTGAGGTCCATGACCGCGGGCGCGCTCGTCTGCATGCGGTAGGCCATCTCGTAGGCGTTGAGGCGCGCGGAGATCTCGTCGTCGCCGGTCTTCGCCAGGCGACCGGCGTTGAGTTCGCGGACCGCGTCGATGACCTTGCGCTGGTCGGCCGCGGCCACGCCCGCCGGGTTGGTGAGATTCAGGATCGGTTCGCCCTGGGCACGCAGGGGGACGCCTTGGTACGTGCTCGGGAGCATGCCGCTGCTCCAGAGCGAGGCGCCGCCGCGGGGGCCGCGCGGACCGCTCTGCAGGACGACGAAGCCGGGCAGGTCGGCGCACTCGCTGCCGAGGCCGTAAGTCATCCACGCGCCCATGCTCGGACGGCCGAAGAGACCGCTGCCGGTGTTCATGAACAGCTTCGCCGGGGCGTGGTTGAAGAGATCGGTCTTGCAGGTCTTGACGAAGCAGAGGTCGTCGGCGATCGCCGCGGTGTGCGGGAGCATGTCGCTGACCCAGGCGCCGCTCTGGCCGTGCTGCTTGAACTGCTTGTCATGCCCAAGCAGGTTCACGCGGTGGCTCGAGCCCATGAACGCGAAGCGCTTGCCTTCGATGAAGCTGGCCGGGATGGGCTGGCCGTTGAGTTCGTTGAGCTTCGGCTTGTGATCGAAGAATTCCAGCTGGCTGGGTCCGCCCGCCATGAAGAGGTAGATGATGCTCTTGGCCTTGGGGCGATGGTGCGGCGTCTTCGGCGCGAGCGGGTCGGCGGCGGCCGGCTTGTCCTGCGCGAGCAGCGAGGTGAGGGCGAGGGAGCCGACGCCGACGCCGCAGTCGCGGAAGAAGTGCCGGCGGGTGCGGCCGAGGAGGCGGAAGGGGTCAGTCACGGGTGATGGTCTCGTCGAGGTTGAGGAGGGCGCGGCCGGCCGAGAGGGGGTCGAGCTGGGCGAGCACGGCGAGTTCGGTGCTTGCGGGCGCCCGGGAAGTGCAGCGACGGAAGGCGGCGTCGAGGCCTTCCTTCTCGATTACCTTGGCCATCGCCTTGGCGGCCTCGAAGTAGGCGGGGTCGTTGAGCAGCGTCAGGGCCTGCAACGGGGTATTGCTGCGATTGCGTCGCGTGCATGTTGAAAGGCCGTCCGGGGCGTCGAAGACGGCGAAGGCCGGCGGCGGCGTCACGCGATAGGTGAAGGTGTAGAGGCCGCGGCGGGTACGGTCCGGGCCTTGGCTGGTATTCCAGACGCGCTTCACCTGACCGAGGGACATAACGCCTTCGGGGATGGGTGGGTAGACGGGCGCGCCTCCGACCTTGGTCGTGAGGAGTCCGCTCGCGACCAGCGCTGAGTCGCGCACGAGCTCGGCGTCGAGACGGATGCGGGTCTGACGCGCCAGCAGACGGTTGTCGGGATCCTTCTCGGTCAGGTCGGCACGGTCCGCGGAATCGCGACGATAGGCGCGCGTGAGGACGATGGTGCGGTGCAGGGCCTTCAGGCTCCAGCCCCGCTCGACGAGTTCCATCGCCAGCCAGTCGAGCAGCTCGGGATGGGATGGCGGGGTGCCCTGGGAACCGAAATCATTCTCGGTCTCCACGATGCCGCGTCCGAAGTAGGCCTGCCAGACGCGGTTGGCGATGACGCGCGCGGTGAGCGGGTTGTCCTTGGCGACGATCCAGCGGGCGAGGTCGAGGCGGTTGACCGGCCCTTGGGCGGGCTTGAAGGCGTGCAGGACGGAGAGCGCGCCGGGCGTGACCTCCTCGGCCGGACGGGTGAAGTCGCCGGCGGTCAGCAGGTGCGTCTTGCGGGGCTGGTCGCGTTCCTTGAGCACGAGTGTGGTCGGGGCGCCGTCACGCAGGTCGGCGGCGTCCTTGGCCTTCCTCTGCAGGGTCTTGAAATCCTTGTCCGAGGCGCCGGGGCCGGCGGCGAAGAGCGTCGCGCGTTCCGTCACGTTCCGCTTGGCGGCGGGCTTGCGCAGGGCGGCCTTCGCCGGGCCGGGCAGCTTGGCGGAGGCGGCCTTGGTCAGGCCGGATTCCCATTGCTGCAGCGCGGCGGCACGCTGGTCGAGCCAGGCGCCGAGCGCTTTCTCCGCATCCCGGGCCGCGGCGGCGAGCTTGGCTTCGTCGCGGGCGGGGTCCGACACCTTCATCGTCGGTTCGTCCTGATTGTTGAAGAAGGCGAACATCCGGTAGAACTCCTTCTGCGTGATCGGATCGAACTTATGGTCGTGGCACTGCGCGCAGCCGACGGTCAGCCCGAGCCAGACCGTGCCCGTCGTGGCCACGCGGTCGAAGACGCTGTCGATGCGGAACTGCTCGACGTCGATGCCGCCTTCCTGGTTCAGCGGCGTGTTGCGATGGAAACCTGTGGCGACGCGCTGGCTCTCGCCGGCGTCCGGCAGCAGGTCGCCCGCGAGCTGTTCGACCGTGAAGCGGTCGAAGGGCAGGTCGGCGTTGAGCGCGTTCACCACCCAGTCGCGATATTTCCAGATGCTGCGCGGAGCGTCGATCGAGTAGCCGTTGCTGTCGGCGTAGCGTGCCTGGTCGAGCCACCAGCGGCCCCAGCGCTCCCCATAGGCGGGCGAGGCCAGCAGCCGGTCGACCTCGGCGGCGTAGGCGGCCTGAGGATCTTTGGCCCGTGCCTTCAGGAAGTCGTCCAATTCCACCGGCGTGGGCGGCAGGCCCGTCAGGTCGAGCGAGAGACGGCGGAGGAGCTTTTCCGGAGCGACCTCGGCGGAGGCCTTGAGGCCGGCCTCCTTCAGGCCGCGGTCGATGAAGGCGTCGATCGCCGCCGGACCCTTTTCGTCCAAGGTCGGACGGGACGGTGCCGTGAAGGCCCAGTGCGGTTCGTAGCGTGCGCCCTCTTCGATCCAGCGTCGCAGGGTCGCCAGCTGCTTGGCCGTCAGCTTGGGCTTGTGGGCCTCCGGCGGCGGCATGACCTCGTCGGGGTCCGTGGAGTGGAGTCGCTTCCAGAGCTCCGATTTACCGAGGTCGCCCGGCACGATGGCCCGGACCCCGTCGTTCTCCGCCAGCGCGCCTTCCCGGGTGTCCAGACGCAGGTCCGCCTTGCGATGCTTGGCGTCGAACCCGTGGCAGGAGAAGCATTGCTCTGAGAGGATGGGCCGGATCTCCCGGTTGAACGAGACCTCCGCCCTCGCGGAGGCGCACAGGATGGAGGTGAATGCGGACAGCAGGGCGGGGCGGACCATCGCCCCCGAATCAACCCTTCGGGCGGCCTTTTGCAACCCCGCCCCTCAGCCGAACAACTTGCGCACCGCCGGCTTGGTCACCTTGCCCATCGCGTTCCGGGGCAGCTCCTTCACCGTCAGCAGGCGCTGCGGGACCTTGTAGACCGACATCCGTCCCTTGCACCATTCGCGGAGCGCCTTGAGCTCGAGGGCGGCGCCGCCGCGCGTCACGCAGACGGCCGTGACCGCCTCGCCCCAGGTGTCATCCGGCATGCCGATGACCGCGCATTCGGCGATCGCCGGATGCTCGAGCAACGTCGCCTCGATCTCCAGCGCGCTGAGCTTGTAGCCGCCGCTCTTGATGATGTCCACGCTGAGCCTGCCCATGATCCGGTAGTAGCCCCGCTCCAGCACCGCCATGTCCCCCGAGCGGAACCAGCCGTCCTCGAAGGTCTCCCTCGTGGCCTCTTCGCGCCCCCAGTAGCCGCGGAAGACCGCGGGACCGCGCACCTGGATCTCGCCGGGCTCGCCCTCGGTCGTGATCACGGGGCCGTTCTCGGCCTTCAGCCGCACGGTCACTCCCGGCAGCGGCGTCCCGACCGAGCCGGGGCGACGTTCCCCGCGCAGCGGGTTCGACAGCGCCATGCCGATCTCCGTCATGCCGTAGCGTTCCAGCAGCCGTTGCCCGGTGAGTTCCTCCCAGCGCGCGAAGACCGTGGTCGGAAGGGCCGCGCTGCCGGAGACCATGAGACGCATGCGACGGAAGGCGTCGCAGGCCGACCGCCCACCGGCCTCGTCCGCCGCCTCGAGGGCCTCGATGAGCTTCACGTAGACCGTCGGCACCGCCATGAAGACCGTGTAGGCGCCGGCGCGCACGCGTTCCAGCACGGCGGCGGCGTCGAAGCGCTGGAAGGGCTCGATCAGGGCGCCCGACCAGAGCGCGCAGCCGGTGACGTTCACGACCCCGTGCACATGGTGCAGCGGCAGGAACATCGGGATGCGGTCCATGGAGCTCCATTCCCAGGCCTCGACGAGGCTGGACATCTGCGCCGCGAGGTTGGCATGGGTCGTGACCACGCCCTTGGGGCGGCTGGTGGTGCCGCTGGTGTAGAGGATCATGGCGTCACGCTCCTCGCTGACCGTGGGTAGGGCGCAGGGGGGCGCACCCAGGGCTTCCGTCACGCTCAGCAGTCGCACGCCCAGACGGGCGCACAGCGGACCGACCTTGGCGCTCAGGGCCGCATCCGCCAGCACCGTGGCGACTCCCGAGTCGGTCAGGGAATATTCCCATTCCGATTCCGTCGCGGAAAGGCAGAGCGGCACCTTGACGCCGCCCGCACGCCAGACGCCCCATTGGGCGGCGGCATGCGAAACGCCCGGCCCGACCAGCAGCCCGACTCGGGCGCCGTCCAGATCCTGCGAGCCAGCGAGGAGGGCCGACGCGACGTGGCCGGACCGTTCGATGAGCTCGGCGTAGGTGCAGGCGGCTCCGCCTTCGGCGAAGGCCGTGCGAGAGGCGTGGGCGCGGGCGCGGGTCAGGAAGGGCAGTTCGCTCATGGTCAGAGCAGGGCTTTTAAGATCGCGTGGAAGAGCGAGGGCCCCAGCAGGCAGCCCAGTCCGGTGTAGAAGGTGGCCGTCATCGCGCCGTAAGGCACCAGCTTGGGGTCCGTCGCGGCCAGCCCGGCCATCACGCCGCTGTTCGTGCCCATCAGGCCGCCGAAGACCATCGCCGAGCGCGGGTTGTCGAGACCGACGTGACGGGCCAGCATCGGCGTGAGGACCATCACGCTGACCGCCTTCACGAGGCCGGCCGCGATGCTGAGGGCGATGACCTCGCTGCTCGCTCCGAGGGCGGCGCCCGTCACCGGGCCGACGATGTAGGTGGCCGCGCCCGCGCCGATGGTGGTCACGCTGACCGCGTCAGTATGGCCGAAGGCGATGGCGACCGCGCCCCCGGCGGCGAAGGAGACGGTCAGGCCGACGAGCAGGGCGACCGCGCCGGCGAGGCCTCCGCGCATGAATTCCTCAAGTCTCACGCCGAAGGCCGTGGCCACGATGGCCAGGTCGCGCAGCATCGCCCCGCCCATCAGGCCCAGGCCGGAGAGCACGGGGATGTCGGCCGCGCCCTGTTTGCCTCCGGCCAGCGCGGCGCAGGCGAGTCCCGCCAGGATGGCGATGGCGCTGCCGTGGATTCTCCCGCGGGTGAGACGTGCGCTCACCCAGTAGGAAAGGGCCATGGTCAGCCCCACCGCGGCGAAGGCCGTGAGGAGTCCGTTGCGGACCAGCACCTGCTCGACGGCGGCGGCGCTCATGCGTCGTCCTTCCTTCGGGCGAAGAGCCGCAGGACGAGGAAGGCCGAGCCCACGGCGGACAGGCCGGCCAATGCGGCCATCCATCCGCCCTGCAGGGCGCCGCGGACGTTCTGGCTGGCGGCCATGGCCACGACCACCGGCACGTAGATCTGCGCCCAGAAGGTGATGCCGCCTTCGGCGGATGCGTCGAGCAGTCCGCGCCGGCGAAGCGCGTCCGTGGTCAGGATGAGCAGGATCATGGCCAGGCCCACGCCGCCCAGGTCGGAGTCGAGGCCGAAGAGCGCGCCGGCCGCCCGGCCTGCCGCGAGCCCCGCGACTACGCAGAGGGCGAGCAGGGCGGTGCCGTAGATCTGCATGCGGAGGTTGTGTCACAACCTCCGGCCGTTGTCTCCCGAAAAAGCCCGTCAGCCCAGCAGTTCCCTCACCACCCGGGCCGCCTGGCCGTTGGTGAGGGCGAGTTCGGCGCCGTTGCGCTTGTAGACGAGCTTGTCGTGGTCGAAGCCGAAGCAGTCCAGCATGGTCGCGGACGGTCTCGGCCGGACGAGGCTGCGCCTGCGAGCCCGGCGGGGCGAGCAGCAGGGCGGTGAGGAGGATGAGGGCTTGTTTCATGTCCGGACGGCTCGCTCAACGCCCCAGCTTCTCGTCCCCGTGCTTCCTGATCCAGTCGCGCATCCACGGGGCGCTGGGGATGCCTTGGTCGATCCCGGCGAGGCCGAGGATGACGAGCTCGGAGACACGGCCTTCCTTGAGCCACTTCAGGCCGAGGCCGCACTGGTGTTCCATGAGGTCCAGCGGCACGGGCCTGCCTATTTTGTAGGTCGGGTCGTCTTTCTTCGCTTCGTCGATACCGGGGTAATCCCAAAGGTAGATGCCCAGAGCGATGCGGCATGATTTCGGCTTCATGGCCTCCAGCAGCGCCAGATTCTTTTCGAGATCCTTCAGTTCCTTGTTGTTCATGGTCCAGAACACGAGCACGTCAAAATGCTTCAGTGACTCGCCCAAGGGTGGATTGCAGTCGCGAAAGTCTCGATTCTTGGGGTCAATCTCGCGGCTGTAAATGGTGGTCCACACCTCCATGGGGCGGCCCACCTGCTTAAGTTGCTCGCGCATGGATTTCAGTTCGTCCTCGGTCATCGCGGGCTTACCCACTTTCCTGCCATCGGGTTGTTTGACGGGGTCCTTGACGAAGTCGTCCAAGTAGATGCCGGTATGGTTGGGATATTTCTTTGCGAGGGTGACGATGTCGGGAACCTCCGCCAGGCCCCCGAGTCCGCTCGACCCGACGGCGGCCCACTGGACGCGTTTCAACGGCTCGAAGGAAATGGCATACTGCTCCTTGGTGGTCATCGACTTCCAGGTTTTCTCCCGCGACATGGCAGGTGGCTGGTTCCACGGCTGCGTGATGAACATGAGGTTCGGCACGCCGAGCCAGAAAGCGCCCTCGGCCGGCGTCATCCGCGAGCCGCCCCGGTAGCCCGCGCCCTCGTAATAAAGACGTGGCCCGTCGGCTGGGACGGCGAACAGCCAGAGGTGGTCGCGGACGGTCGAGGCCTTGGGCGTCGACTGGGCCAGGGAGGCCAGCGGCTGACAGAACAGTACGATCAGCAAGGCAAGGGTGGGGCGCATGACTGGGTTAAGCCTTCCGTCACGTGGGTATCCCTCAAGTCATAATCGTTGCCTTTAAAAACCATTTTCCTAAAACTCGTTGCTATGGGAACAATGAAAGCGAAGCCAAGATCCGCAGCCGGCGAGGAGCGTCGCTATTTCAAGGAAGTACGGTTCCGGCAGATCCGCGCGCTCTTCGAGATCTCCCGTCATGGCAGTTTCGCCGCCGCCGCCCGTTCGCTCGGCATGGCCACGCCCTCGGTCTGGCGGCAGGTCCGGGCGCTGGAGGACGACTACGGGGTGCGGTTCGTCACGGCCAAGGGCCGGTCCGTGCGGCTCACCGAGGACGGCGAGCGGCTGATGCGTCTGGCGGCTCCGTTGGTCGAGGGTTTCGATTCCTTGCGCAAGCTGTTCCTGGACCTGCAGTCCGGGGCGGAGCGCGTGCTGCGCCTGGCCGCTCCGGCTTCAGTGCTAAATAGTCCGCTGCGCGACGTGATCGCCGCCTATCGGCGTTCGCAACCGTCGGTCAGGTTGACGCTGATCGATGCACCCTCGCGGGTGGCGTGGGGGATGGTGGAGTCCGACGCCGCGGATCTGGCTCTCGTGGGCGCGCCGTCCGGCGTGGTCCTGCCTTCAAGGCTGTCGGTCGTCCCGCTCGCCAGTTACCCGTTCGAGGTGATCTACGCCGAGGGGCATGCTCTCGGCAAGGTCCGTAAGCTCGGTCTCCGCGACATCCTCGCCTATCCCCTGATCCTGGCGGGTGAGGATTCCAGCTCGCGTCTGCAGTTCGACCATGTGGTGGCCAAGGCCGGCCTGACTTCGAAGGTCAACGTCGCCATGACCGCCGGCAACGTACCCTCGATCCTTAATTACACCGGCCTCGGCATCGGCGTGGCGATCCTCACCCGGTCCGCGATCGAGGCGATGTCGTTCCCCGCGGTCAGGCAGGCCGGCCTCGCGCATCGCGACGCCTCAGGCGTCCTGGGTCACGATAACCTCGTGCTCGTCCATCCCAAGGGCCGGCACGAGTTGGAACACATCCGCGTCTTCCGTGAGATGGCCGCCGCCGCGCTCAGGGTCGGCTCCGGCCGCCAGCCCTCGTGGCCGTCATGAGATCTTGGAGTTCACGCACGATGTCCGGGTGCTTGGCCGCAATGTTCGTGGTCTCGCCGGGGTCTTGGGAGAGGTCGTAGAGTTGCGGGTATTCGTTGGACATCCCTCCGGGCGGCGCCAGCGCCTGCAGCTCGCCGCGGTCGTAGCGATTGCCGCCGGAGCCGGCATGCGCGATCAGCTTCCACGACCCTTTCCGGATGCTCAACGTCGCCGCGCCTCCGGCGGCCTGCGTCAGCAGGAAGGGTCGGGCGGGCTGCGGGCGGCTTTCAAGCGTGGGCAGGAAGCTGAGGCTGTCCTCGGCGGATTGCGCGGGCAGGGCTTGGCCAGTCAGTTCCGCCAAGGTGGCCATGACGTCGGTCAGGCTGACGGTCCGATCGCTGACCAAGCCGGGCTTGATGCCGCGCGGCCAGCGTAGGATCAGCGGAATCCGATGGCCGCCCTCCCAGGCGTCGCGCTTCACGCCGCGCCACGGACGGGCGCCATCGTGACCGTGGTCCGCGCGCATATGCAGGACGCTCGTGGTTTCGGGTCCGTTGTCGCTGGTGACGATGACGAGGGTGTCCTCGGCCAGGCCGTGCTTTTCCAGGTCGGCGAGAAGGAGGCCGACGTGAGC